>Ga0180434_10002234_pt1 | contig 26322 bp, 21 predicted proteins | sample SS_ome_7_FD_132453 | JGI IMG/M metagenome (GOLD analysis project Ga0180434, IMG submission 132453) | Hypersaline lake sediment archaeal communities from the Salton Sea, California, USA - SS_1_D_2 metaG | ecosystem: Environmental > Aquatic > Non-marine Saline and Alkaline > Hypersaline >... | reverse complement strand
CTGCAGGCACCTTGTCGGGCCAGCATATGATAAATGGCGTATGCACGCCACCTTCCAAGAACGTATGTTTACCACCGCGAAACGGTTGCATGGACCCAAGCATGTTCCGCGCATACTCGCGGCGTTCAGGACGGCGATTATCAAGCTTGTGGCCTTTTGGGACTTCTAAATTGACAGGCGCTGGTCCCTGATCGCTTGCAAAAACCACAATCGTGTTATCGCGCAGGCCAAGCTCGTCTAGCTTTTTCAGCAACCGGCCTACATCATCGTCCAGCGACGACACATCGCCCAAATACTTACGCATGCTTTCTGTGACATTTCCGCCCAGCTCCCGGCATTGATCGAATTTTTCACGCATCGGGGCTGAAAAGAGGGATTCATCGACCGTTATATCTTCAAACCGTTTGACAAATCGTTCATGTGGGTTAACCGGGAAATGGCTTATGTGTCCCCAGACATTGAGGTAGAAGGGCTTGTCATCCAGTTGTTCGAGAAACTCGAGCGCCTGGTCAAAAACATATGCATCTCGTCCTCTTTCGCTCGCATGCTTATTGCCGCCAGCAACAGAGGAGCTTTCCGGTGTCCAGTCCAACCCGTACACGCCCGGTTTGGTTGTCGGCCCCATATGCCATTTACCAACATGTCCTGTACGGTAACCGGCATCTTTCAGCAATTCCGTAACCGTGACGCGATCACGAAAACCATAATCAGCCATATACCGTCTAAACCGCGCCGGGTATCTCCCTGTCATAACGCCCGTGCGGCTTGGGCAGCACGTCGCGCCCGTTACATAGGCGTGTTTGAAAAGCGTGCCTTCCGATGCCAACTTGTCGAGGTGGGGCGTGCGTGCATACGGATGCCCATAGCACCCCAGGTCCCCGTAGCCCAGGTCATCGGCAAAAATGAACACAAAGTTCGGACGGGAATCCGTGCGCACGGCACCATTCTTTAGTTGGTTTGCTGTGGCTAATGGAAAAGCGAATCCTGCTGCTAGTGCACCCGCACTCTTCAAGAAATCACGTCGTTTCATCGTATGTGCCTCATTTCAACATTCCTTTCGCGGCGTACGCTGCGAAATGCTGCGCAATCCCCGCCTCATTCACGTCGCCGCTGTGGACGATGACCCGGTATTTCAGGCTGAGCCTTTCGCCTTTGTATAATTCCAACCGATCGTTCTCCAGCCAGTACATGGGCGTCGGCGAGAAGAAGCCGTAGTCGCGGGTGAACCAGCGGGAGGGATACCAGCGGTTGCCCGGGTTTTGCAGGATGGCCAGCCCCTCGGTGACGCCGTCTCGCGCGCCGGTGTAGTCGCACCAGGGCGACGCTTTGGCGAAAGTCCCCGTCTCAGCCGTGTTTCCCTCGGCGTTGATGAGCGTGCCGCCCTCATTCACGCTGAGTTCGGGGACCATGCGCGCGGAGAAGAGGGAATGGTTGGTTTTCTCAATCTCGATGTCCTTGAGCGGTTCCATCGTAATCTCGAAATCGATAATGCGGACATTCTCGCCCGGCGCGCTGACCGTGACGCGGCGGGTGTCGCGGATAACTGCGTCGCGCTTGGGCCGTTTCCACAGACAGGTGTCGGTGAACACGACGCGTTCGCCGTCCGCCTCGACAATCTCGGGACCCTGCGACAGGATCTGTCCGCGGTGGTTCGCTTCCTGCCAATAATTGCCCCGGTTCACCTTGTCGCAGCCGAAAAACAGCGAGTGGTGATGCGGAAAAGGTTCGCTCGATTCCGTGGTGACAGATTCGCCGGAAACCGGTCCGTTCACGGGCCAGAAGTAGGGATACTTCTGACCGTGGCTGAACTTGTAGGCCGTGAAGAGCTTCCCCTCCACCGACACGATCACCTGGTCGCCCTCGATGAGGGCGGACATCTGCTGTGTTTCTTGTGCAACGCTACAGGGGATCACTACGATTCCAACGAAAATCGCCATCAATACAAGACGGTACATGCCAAGAACTCCAAACGGTTGAGCCGCTCCGATTAGGATTCCAGGACCCAGGGCGCGCGCCGGTCGCGATCGATGTAGCTGTTCGCCTCGTCGTCGCCCGGGAAAGTCTCCGTCACCGGGTCCCAGATCAGTTCACGCTTGAGCCAACGCGCAATGTTGCCGAGATGGCACACCGTGCTCGATCGATGCCCGATCTCGACATCCGCGTTCGGCCGTTCGCCCGTACGCGCGCAGTGCAGCCAGTTCGCGATGTGCTGGTTCGTATCGCCGGTATGCGACGATGCCGGCAGGGGAGGCAGCTCGTCGTCCAGCGTACCGGGTTTGCAGGCGTACTTGCCGCGGTCGATCTTGACCTCGCCGTCCTCGCCCTCAAACCAACCACCGCCACCACCGGCCGTGCCGTCGTCGTACACCATGTCTATGTAGTTGTTCGGGCCGAGATGGACACCGTCGAACGGAGGACTGTCCTCATGGGGGATGATCTTTGTCGGGCCCGTAAGGTCTTTGCCCAAGGCCCACTGGATCTGGTCGAACCCTTGGGCGCCCCAGCCGGTCATCTCGCCGCCGGAATACCTGCGGAACGAGATCCAGCCCCATTCATGGCCCATCTTGCCGCCCCGCGGCACGTAGAGGTTGTCGTGATACCCACGCGGTTCGGTCGGCCCACACCACATGTCCCAATCGATCTCCTCCGGCGCCGCGTCCATCTCCGGCAGGTTGCATTCCCACGACGTCGGGAAACAGGCGGCGTGCACGGTGTGCACCTTGCCGATCCGCCCCTCGCGTACCAGCGCACACCCGATCCGGTTCTGTTCCATGGTGCGCTGCTGGCTGCCGCACTGGCAGACCACGTTGTTCTTCCGCGCCGCATCCACCATGAGCCGCCCTTCGCGGATCGTCAGCGTCATCGGCTTCTCGCAGTAAACGTGCTTGCCCGCGTTCATCGCGTGGATGGAGTTCAGCGCGTGCCAATGGTCCGGCGTCGCAATGATGACCGCGTCCAGGTCGTCCCGCTCGAGCATCTCGCGGTAGTCCTGATAGCAGTCGTCCTTCGTCATCCCGTACTTCCGGCCGAACTTGAGCCAGCTCTGGGCGCGGTTGATGTTGACATCGGCGACAGCCACCGCCTGCGCGTCCTCCGGTATGCCCCGCAACTGGCCCGCGCGCCGGCCGCAACCGATCCACCCAACGTTGATGCGGCTGTTCGCGCCAAACACGCGCCTCGGCACAACCAACGGAGCCACCGCGACCGAAACCTGTACCAGGAACTGCCTACGTGTTGTCTTCATGTCAATACCGACCTTTCCCATTCATTAAGGATCATCCGCCATTATAGACCCTCGATATGCATGTCGGTAATCAGCCAGCCGGCCTTTTCCTTGGCGAGAGTCAGCTCTATCGTAACGGTGCCTTCCCAGTTCGTGTACCCGATAGGAGAGACCGTGGCGGTGCCTTCTTCAATCGCTATGTCCGCGTCCTCAATGTTGATCTCGGCGTCTGCGTATCTATCTCCCTGGATGCCCCAGTCGATGAAGTCTCTGAGACCGGTCTTGTCCTCCGCGTCATAGTCGGCCCCGTCGTGGGCAAAGTTTTCAGAGTAGGTAGCCAGGAGTCTGTCGGCGTCTTCCGCCAGAATGGCTTCCTTCCACTCTTCCAGCAGGGCGCGGATCTGGTCGGTATCGCTGACGCCGCTTCCACTTGTGGCGCAGCCGCTGGTGACGAGAACGGCCGCCATCGCAACAAGAATTCCTACGCTGAACATCTGTCTCATTTCAACGCTCCTTTCTGTGCCTCCTCATGGTTCTGCGTCAGTCCTTGCGCTGTTCTTCGTACGGTACGGGTTCAGTGTTAGGCCGATCGAAATCCTGGATCCGAATGTTCCGCCATCGAACCTCGTGTGGCTTTTCTGCCTTGGACCCGTGCACCTGAAGAGCAATGAATCCGCGCAACGTCATGGTATCGGTCAGGTCCGCGGCCGCCACACCATTGATCCAGGTCTTGATGTTATCACCACGTGCCTCGACGCGCAAATGGTTCCATTCGTTCTGCTTGAAGGCCTTGCGGGCTCCATCGTTTCCTTCGAGATCGAACAGCCATTTCCGGCGACCCTCGTCGAAGATGCCGCCGGTCCATGCCCTGTCCGACGGGTCAATCTCAACCTGGTAGCCGTGGATCCGCCCGTTCTTGTAACCGCGATAGCTGTTGCTCCGGATCTGAACGCCTGAGTTCATCCCGGGATCCACTTTGAACTCCAGTTCGAGGATGAAATCGCCGTAGTTTCTTTCCGTGCAGAGGAACGTGTTGGGCGTGCCCGCCCGCATCTTGCCTCGCACTTCCCGGCCGGGAATCGTGGTACCGACAATCGCCCCGTCTTCAACCCGGTATTCCGCTTTTCCCCCACGGCGGATCCACCCGTCTATCGATTTACCGTCAAAAAGGGATACCCAGTTCTCTTCATTTTGCGCCGCGACACCCATGGCGGCCGCTGCGGCTGTTGCACCCGTACCAAAGACATTCATCCTGTCTTCCTTTCACTATCGTCCTATCCGAGCATCCAGGGATCGCGCAGTGGGCGATCGATCATCGCGTTCGCCTCGTCGTCGCTACCGAACGTTTCCGTTCCGGGGTCCCATTGGACCGACCGCCCCAACAGCATGGCGATGTTGCCGAGATGGCAGACCGTCGCCGAACGGTGTCCGACCTCGGCGGGACAGATGGGTTGCTTGCGGGTTTTCACGCAATCGAGGAAGTTCCGCTTGTGATCTCTGCTATTGTAAAGCTGGTTCTCGAGAGAGTCAAAGTCTTCTTTGAGAAGTGAAGCAGGCTCCGACGAGATCGATTTCCGTCCCGCACGCACGCTCCCCTCGGATCCTTCGATCTGAATCGACGGCCCGCCATGGGTCTTGCAGTATAACTTCACGCCGTTCGCATACGTGCATTCAAAGTAAACCTTGGTAGCCGTTGTGAAAAGACCGGTCGCAGGGAATTCACCATTCCCCGACACTTCAATTGGACCACTGTCGTCCATGTCGAGACTCCATTGCGCGATGTCGATGTGGTGTGCGCCGAAGTTGGTCACCTGGCCTCCCGAGTAGTCCAGGATGAAGCGAAAGGTGTAGTGACAGCGGAGGTGATGGTACTCGGCCCACGGCGCAGGCCCCAGCCAGAAGTTATAGTCGAAGCCTTCCGGAACCGGCTCGGGCTCCCAGGTAGGTCCGCACTCGCGATTGTTGTCGGGGATGCTTACGTTGATTGTGTGGATGTTGCCGAGACGTCCGTTTCGAGCCAGCATGGCGGCTTTCCAAAATGTCTCCATCGAGCGTTGCTGGCTGCCGGTTTGGACTATGCGGTTGTGCTTCTTGACCGCATCGCACACCGCCCGTCCTTCTTGTATGGTCAACGTCAGCGGTTTCTCGCCGAAAATGTCCTTAGCGTGCTTGGCTGCATCTATAGCGGGGATCGCATGCCAATGATCGGGCGTCGAGATGACCACGGCGTCAATGTCGTCCCGGCGCGTCACTTCCCGGAAATCGTTGTACGCCTGGCAGTCTGTGTTCCGGTAGCGCCTGTCTACCAGCGCCTTCGCCTCGTCGCGGTGGGCTTTGTCGACGTCGCAGACGGCCAGTACCTGCACGTTTCTTTGCATCAGGAATCCCTTCATGTCGGCGGTCCCCCGCCCACCGGTCCCGATAATGCCCAGGTTGATTCGTTCACTCGGCGCGGTCTTTTCTCCGGCACCCAGAGCGGACGCGGGCACAATCGCGGGAAACGAGAAAGCCGTGCCGGCCGCCGTCATTTTCAAAAAGGATCGACGGCTCAATTGACGTTTGGATTGCACAATGTTTGCTCCTTATTCGATTTTCACCTGTGGCGGAAGGTGCTCGTTAGGGGCGAAAACGGCCGACAGGTTTCATACGGGCGGCTGCTAATCCTGCAGCCGCCCGCGTTGCTATCTCATAGTCTTTCCTGTTGGTGGCGGCTCCATTCTAAAGTTCGAATAGCTCGGCCCAGGCCCGGGCGAAGGGACTTTCGCCCGGATACCGAATGAATTCGACGTGACCGTCCATGTAGAGGACGTTGCCCCCACCGGGAATGTGATTGAATTCCGCTATATCAAATCGGCCACCGAGCTTGTCACACATGACCCAAATGTCGCTCTGCGCCATGGCGGATGCTGCCGGGTTGTTGATATCCGTAATGAAGAACCGCTCGATGCCTTCTCTCAAGCGATAGAGCGTAACGTCGTTGACTGTCTTATCGTTGTCAATGGTCAACTGACTACCGCTCAAAATTTCCGCTGAAGGAATGGAAGACAGTACCTCAACCCATGCTGTCATCGCATCAGCGTCAAAGCTGCTCAGGGCATTGACGGGGTCATTCTTCAGGGAAGGGTCAGCATACACGACACTGTCGGGCATGGCGTAACCGAAGTAATAATAGGACCGGTGCTGGAACCGACAGGGATTGATGGGCTGGGTCGGGTCGCCGTAAAGATTGAACCTTCCCTCGTCGACCGGGGTAGCATCCGACGGGCAGTCCATGATATTGATGTCACTCAGATACTCGGGGTAGACAGACGGACCATCCCAGATCCATTGGTTGACGTTGTTTTTGTATTTGCAGTCCGGGGGGAAATTCGGTAGACTATTGTCATTCTTATCTCTACCCCAGGCCTGCATATGCGGCCACCTGCCGTCCCACTCATTCGCGTACATCTTGAACACCAGGCCCATCTGTTTGAGGTTGTTCGCGCAGCTCGCCCGGCGTGCCGCCTCACGCGCACGCGCAAGCGCCGGCAGCAATATCGCCGCCAGGATGCCGATGATCGCGATGACCACCAGCAGTTCGATTAGTGTGAATCCCCTTGATTTCTTCATTTTACGTTACCTCCCTACTTGTTGACGGTAACCTTCCCCCTTACTTCGCCCGGCCGGAACAGCCTCGACCGGGTCTATGAAACACAGCTGCCTGTCTCGCTGCAGAGCGCAGTCTGCCTCTTAACCACCTCCCTTCTCTGCGCAAGCCGCAGCACACTCAGAACTCCAGAATATCTCCCTCTGCCAAGACCTCCTCTATAACCTCTGGTCGAAAGACTTCATTCTGATTGTCCGGTACGACCGGGACCCGGGCGAAGAGAACGGTCGGCCGCTCCTCGGAATAAGAGACCAAACCCAACCTTTTGGTTGACTTGTCGCCAGTCTAGCATGATGCTTGAAAAAAGTCAAGCAAAAAGTTGATCAATTGGCGCTTGGTTCTGGAGATGTGATATACTGGCAATTGCTGGTTGGACACGATTCGATGAAACAGCACCAGGAGTTAATTCTCGTGAATACACCCGTTCTGGTGAGCAGTTGCTTAAGTCATTTAATAGAAAGGGCTTGAGAAACATGGAGCAACAAGACGCGGACTTAGCTTCTCCCGTCCAACTCCAACCTCGACGCAATCCGCTGCAGGAACGCGCCAAGGACACAGTGGAGAAGATCCTGGACGCGACAGCCGAAGTGTTGGAAGAAGTGGGACACACAAAACTGACGACGAAGCGGGTGGCCAAGCGAAGCGGCATCAACATTGCCACGCTCTACCACTACTTCCCCAACAAACTGGCCCTGCTTCACGCCTTGGCCCAGCGGAACATGGAACAGCTAAAGGAAAAGCTTGATGCAGTTTATGGTCGCCGCGCAGAAACCGGTTGGCCCGACGTGGTGGACAACGTGATAGACGCGGTATTTGAATTCGCCCGCAACACCAGGGGCTTCGTGGCGTTGTCTCTGGCCATGAGGAGTTACCCCTCCCTGCGTCAGATCGACCACCAAAGCGATCTGCGCGAGAGTGAGTCGCGGTCGCAGGCGCTGGCCGAACTGGGGGTCAAGGGTTCTCACCGCGAGCTTCAACTCAAGGCGCTCATGATTGCCGAGGTGATAAGCGCGATGATCGACTACGCGCTCCAGTATTATCCCGAGCGGGCGGATGCCGCCATGGACGAAGTCAAGCTCATGGTAAAGCTGTACATTGAGTACCACCTCAGGCAATCGGCCGAAGATCCATCCTCGGCGGATACGGCGGAACAGGAACACGGCCCCGAGAAGCCGGACTCGTCTTTGGACCGCTGACTCACTGTGAGTCCACCGCAGCGGGGACGGGATTCGAACCCGCAGCCCTCAGATCTCTGGAGCGACGGAAGTGTTTCTTGTACTTGAACCGCTTTTTGAAAAGGTAGGAAGCAGTCGGTTCCGCGGAAAAACCATGCGTAATTCGCTTATGCACAAATTGCATGGGCTCCTCATGGCAGTCTTGTGGTCTGTGGCTCTCTTGCCGGCAGCACAGGCCCTCACCATGGAGGAGGCAATCGCTGGGATGAAACCCTACACGGGCGAGCACGTGCCTGGGGTCGACACGACGACTCTCACGGGCAAAGTCATGTGCGGGTACCAGGGTTGGTTCGCGGCGAAAGGTGACGACATCAACCGTGGCTGGGTCCATTACGGCGGCGCCAATTTCAGCCCGGGTCATTGCACGATAGACATGTGGCCGGACATGAAGGAGCTGGACGAGGACGAGAAGTACCCCACCCCGTTCAAGCATGCCGACGGATCAACGGCATACCTATACAGTCCGGGCAACCGAAAGACCGTGGAACGGCATTTCAAATGGATGCAGGAGTACGGCATTGACGGCGTGTTCCTGCAACGTTTCGCGGTAGCGACGGCCAATCCGGCCAGCCTGCACCATCGCAATCTCGTCACCAACAACGTACAGGCCGGTGCGAACAAACACGGCCGAACCTGGGCGATGATGTACGACCTGTCCGGACTGGCGGCAGGACAGATGCAGCACATCGTCCACGAAGACTGGAAGCGGCTGGTCGACAGGTCAAAGATACTGGAAGACCAATCCTATCTGCACCACAAGGGATCACCCGTCGTAGCCGTTTGGGGCATCGGGTTCAGCGATGACCGCGCTTACACCCTCGAGGAGAGCCTCAAGCTAATCACCTTTCTGAAAGACGATCCGGTCTACGGCGGCAACACAGTCATGGTCGGGGTGCCGACGTATTGGCGTGAGCAGACCCGTGACGCGGTCGCCGATCCGCTGCTGCACGAAATCATCAAGAAAGCCGACATCGTGAGTCCCTGGGTCGTTGGGCGCTACGGCAGTCTCAAGAGCGCACGCTACAACATCAACCGCTACGCGAGCGAAGACATCGCTTGGTGCAAGGCAAACGGTCTCGACTACATGCGCGTTATCTTCCCGGGGTTCAGTTGGCACAACCTGATGGTCGCTCGTGGCAAGAAGGGGGTCTTCGACCGCACGAAACGCTTGGGCGGTCAATTCTTATGGACCCAGGCCGTCACCAACAGACGAGCCGGCGCGGACATGTTGTACGTCGCCATGTTCGACGAGGTCGATGAGGGTACGGCCATCTTTAAGGTCAGCGCCGACCCGCCGGTCGGTAAGAGCCCCTTTCTAACCTACAAGGACGTTCCCACCGACCACTACCTCTGGCTCACCGGCGAGATCGGTAAAATGATCCGCAACGAAATGCCTGCTACTGACGACATGCCCGAGAGGGACTCCAACTCGGCACCACAACCGTCGGACGCATCCTGAAAGAACATGCCGGGGGCAGGATTCGAACATACGACCTACTGATTGTGAGTCAGCCGCTCCAACCGGCTGAGCTATGGGCCCGCAGTTGCCAGCGATAAACACGTTGGATCGCCCCACAAATGACAACGCTGCGAGCCATGGAATATCGTTGGGCTCTCAGCCCAACGAGCAGGGAAAGAGGTTTAGATTCATTCGCAGCAATTGCTAGAGGTGCAACATACGCTGCTCGCAGGCAGAGAAAAACAGAGGGGCTTGCCGCTTCAGCAAGCCCCTCGGCATCACTTTGGTAGCGGGGGACGGATTCGAACCGCCGACCTTTGGGTTATGAGCCCAACGAGCTACCAGACTGCTCCACCCCGCGTCAATGGCGTTTCATCCTTGATGGTATACGCTCGCAGCGCTTTTGTCAAGGGGTTTGTCGAGGAGATGTCGGGCGTTGCGGCCGTGGCCTTGGTAGGTACTCCCCGAAAGGCTAGTGGGCAGGCGGCTCTGCGGTAACGCTAGCGGTGCCGGCATTCCAGTACTGACAGCACGGGCGCTCCACAAAAGCCGGGGGAATTGGAGTGCTACGCCGGCGGGCCGCCGCGATCCGCGTATGCAACATGCGTCTTACGGGCCAGCCGGTCTCACCGCAATTGACCTCGCCGCGCGCCATCTGCTACGATCCACCACGTGGCAGATGGTAAGACGGGGCGGCAAAGGTGATGCAGTGTATGCCGCCAGCGACGGCTACGTGCCGCCCGGACAGCTGCGATTCTCCATCAGTTTCGGCAGGCGTGGAGGCAAAGAACAATGTGTTCCCGCAGAAGACCTATCTCACACCAGCTTCACCCACGATACCTGGTTGTTGTAACGCTCGTGTTTGTGTTCTTTCATGTGGCAGCCGCACCGGAGACAGATGTGGAAACGGGCGGTGCTCTGATTATACTTACCGGACCGAACGGTGAGCGGTGGCCCGTAAACGTCACCCTGCAGAACGTCGAGACGGGACGGGAGCAGACGTACGCCTCGGGACTCGGCCGTGTCATAACGCGGATGATTCCCGTCGGAACGTATAGGGCTTACATACGCGCGTTATGGCAACAGGTCTGGTACGTGGTTGACATCCAGGAGATCGAGATCCCGGCGAATGACGTGGTCACCGTCAAGAGCGCGTTTGCGGAAGGAGGCGGAAGAATAGGGCTGCCGGCTTTCGACACCGATTTCGACGGCGTCATCGACGCTGCAGAGCGCGAAGTCGGGACCGACCCGATGGACGCGACAGATATTCCGGGGGTACCCAAGGTTGAGTTCGACCAGAGAGTCCTGAAAAAGCAGGAAGGATGGTATCGCGGCGAGCTTCGGTGCTACTCGACGTATAGCGAAGGGAAACTTCGTATCCGCGACATCATCCGCCGGGCGGAGAAGATCGGGCTCGATTTTATCGCGATAACCGACAAGAGAACACTCGAACACTGCGAAGATTCGGAGTACACCTCCGATACAGTCCTGTTGATTCCCGCATTTGAGTGGGGCGTGGACGGTCACGCGACGTGCCTTGGCGCGAAAACGATGATCGAAAACTGGGACACGAACGCCCAGGTACAAGCGGCCGTCCAACTGGCGCACGCTCAGGGTGTCATCTTCAATATCATCGACCCGTGCTCTCCGAAAAGTCCGTGGGAGTGGACGGTGGGCGGGTTCCACGCGATGGAAGTATGGAATAAAGAGTGGCGGTCCGAGCCGGGCACGGCCTCTGATGCGCTTCGTCAAGGCGAACGGACGAAACACATTTACGCCAGCAAGGAGATGCAAACAAGTCTCGCGCTGGAAGGTATCTGCAAGAACGAACAGACGCTCAATTTCTACGACGCAATTCTCAGGCAGAAACATCGACTGACCGCCTTGGGCGGCAGCGGCGCTTTCGACAGATTGGACGACATAGGCTCGCCGATTACGTATGTCTATGCGCCGGAGCTGTCGGTACGGGGAATACTCACCGGAATATTTAACGGCCACACCTTCGTATCCTCGAGCATTAACGGACCACGACTCTTGTTCATGGCGGACGTTGAAGCCGACAAGAAACTCGAGGGTATTCAAGGCTCGGTGATACCGATAGTGTCGGGGCCCGCGACTGACGGCATCGTCGTCAAGCCTATAAAGTTTCACGTCGGGATCGAAAACCTTAAGGAGAAGGGTACTCTCAAGCTGAACGTTATCAAGAACGGTGCCCTGTGGAGGACCGAGGAGGTCGACCCCGTGAGTCCCGTCTACGATTTTGTGGACCAGCCGCCGGAACCTTCATACTATCGTATAGAACTGGTGAAAGTGGTCGACGACAAGAAAGCTCGGACGGGGTATGGCAGCGCCGAGATGCTGGCTCTTACCGGTCCAATTTACGCAGATTGGGTCCCGGTATCGGACCTGCCCCCTACCCTACCGGAAGATCTGATACGGGTATCGGAGCCGTCCGGTGCACCGTCACAGGAGAAGAAACAGGATTGACGTGACGTGACGCGACGTGCTCAGTGGCCGTTGCTGAGCCAGACCGCCCAGTCAGGCGGCCGTGGTTGCAGCCGGTTTCAGCGCACAGAGAAGCTATTCGTCCCTGACTAACCCTATAAGACCATCGATCTCTGTTCTCAGCTTACCAAGGTAGCCTTCAATCTCCGTGAGATGCTGGTCGAAATGGTCCCACTTGTACTCGTTGAGCTCGCCCAGCAGATTCGCGAGGCTCTTGGCGAGCTTCGCCGCCTGTTCGTGCGACTCGAGGATTGTCTGGCGAATCCGCGTCGCCTCTTCGACTGATGCCTTGACAGAGTCTTTCATCTCGAGATCCTTTCGATCTGCGTCCGCGTGTTCGGCCTCATATTCTGCATAACCCGCGCAGACGTTGCAGGCGGTTCGGCTTACCCGCGGCCCGTGCGGCGAATAACCTCAATAACGTCCTCTGTAACGTCCCCCGCCGCACTCCCTCTCGGGGCGTGTCTTTCCCAGTACGCCGCCTCCGCAACCAGGTCATAGCCGTTTTCTTCCGCGTACGTGCGTATAGCGTCGGCCACTCTGTCCGCCGCATCAGACAGTAACCTCGCCGCTTCGGGACCCCCTCGTTCGACTTCTTCTTTTTCCAACAGGGCCCTCAACTCTTCATATTCCGGAGTAGCCTCAAGGAGTCTTTGATGCACCACGCAGGCAGGCTGGTCAAAATCGGCGACGCTGCCGTAATAGATATTGGCCGTTCGCCGCTTTTCCGCAAGGTAGGAGCGCGCAATGGTTCCCACAATAACAAGCGACACCACGACGCTCAGCGCGAGGAATACGCTGCTCAGAGCGCTGGACGTCTTCCGTTTTTCTTCCTTTTTCTTTGCCATGTTGACAGGGTCCGTATCACCCGTTCGGCTTACTTCACAACCACCTTCACTCCGCACCGCAGAAGCAAAGCGTACACAGCACTCTGCAAGAACAGCTCGCTTGCCTCATTCTAGCCGAGTCCGTTTATCCAGTCAACTGCAGTGAACGCTTCAGGTTCGCCCGACGCAATTGGACAACAGAACTCAGGCGGGAAACACGCGTCAAGGCAAAAAAGCAGCGAGATATTCTCGAAGGCAAAAGCGGGACGACGAACGTGCTCGGCTCCCTGCAACTGCGTATCAGAAAGGCACCATCTGAAAACCCCGACATGCTTGTCGAGACGGACCCACGCTTGCTGTTGACGCTCACGCCGCCGTGGGATATAATGACATCCGGAACAACACGGATGTGGACACAACCAGAAATGAGGGGAGGTGATCACAAGAAATCCGAATTCACCCGAAAGTCCGATTCTTTCTGAAACCAATATCCACAGGAGACCGAGAACAATGAGAACAAAACGTAGCGTTTCGCACGGTTTCACGCTGATAGAGCTGCTGGTGGTCATCGCGATCATCGGGATACTCGCTGCGATCCTTCTGCCGGCGCTTGCACGCGCTCGAGAAGCTGCTCGGCGCGCATCGTGCGCCAACAACCTGAAACAGTGGGGGCTCATCTTCAAGATGTACGCCAACGAGTGGGACGGTCGGTTCCCGCCTATCGCCGACCCACAAATGTACTGTCCGAACATGGACGAGCTGATCGCGTTTGCCGGTTGTCCACACGGCGAAGCCATCTATCCGGAGTATCTGACCGATATGAACATATGGGTCTGCCCTTCGGACGAGGACAACCGCCGGGATTTCTACGACGGCGGTCCTCACGGCACGGGGTTATTCAACGACATCGATGGCAACCCGATCGTCGAGTGTTTCGACGGGATAAGTTACATCTATATCGGCTGGGTAATCATGAACGACGACGAGTTGAATGCTGCCGTTGGTTTAGTGGGAGGGCTGCTCGCCGGCACGATATCACCTGACCAGGATTTCAGCGTTGAGGCCGATCCCGTCATCGGAGACCACACCTTCTACCGTCTTCGTGAGGGTATCGAACGGTTTCGTATCAAGGACATCAACAATCCGGCGGCGACCGCCATGGCGCAGAGCGAGATGCCGGTACAGTGGGACTGGCTCGGCGTAGACCCGGCATCGTTCAACCATGTGCCCGGCGGATGCAACGTGCTCTACCTGGACGGTCATGTCGAGTTCATACGATACGCGGAGGACAACGGGCCCGATAAGTTCCCTGTAACACGCCGGTTCGCCGAGCTCGCCGACACGGTTGCAGGTCTCTGATCCGCGCCGGTGGGCAGTGCGAAGATCATGGCTCGCGTATGCGATGGCGTGAGCTAGCCGGGGTAGTTCGGTGAATAGAGCATCCGGTCGGGTCGAAGCGCCAGGTCGCCGTTCTTCACGAATTTCTCGCCCCGTTCCGACAGGTGGTCAACGAGCCGACTGCGCCACGTGCGAAGCGTCGCACCGTGCGCCGGATCGGAAGCCAGGTCGGTCAGTTCGCCCGGGTCGTGCTCGAGATCGAACAACTGCTCCTCGCCATCACGCGCATGAAAGATGTACTTGAACCGTCCGTCAGTCAGACCGCTCCAGTGGTTGCTCGGGCTGTAACAGACGTCGTGCTCGAGATCGATGTACGGTCGCCAGTCGCTCGACTGACCGCGCGCCAGCGCGAGCAAACTGCGTCCGTCCAGTTTCTCCGCACCTGGCGCACCCGCCGTCTCGAGAAACGTCGGCAGAATGTCACGCAGCTCCACCGGATGGGCCGATACCTGACCGCGTTTCGCCGCGACAAGCCCGCTCGGCCAGCGCATGAGCATCGGTACCCGTGCCGACGCCTCGTATGCGTACGACTTCCGCCACATATGGTGGTCACCAGTCATATCGCCGTGGTCCGCGATGAACACTATCAGCGTCTCGTCGAGCCAGCCACGCCGCTCGAGCACCTCGAGGATACGCCCGATCTGTTCGTCGATGAACGAGATTGACCCGTAGTATCCCTGGCGCGACCGACGTACTTGCTGCGGGCCGAGATCGCCGTGCCAGATGGTGAAATCCTTGCCACTGCGTCGCGCATACCGTGCCGCCCACGAGCCGACAACCGCCTCAGGCAGATCCGCATCCTCGTACATCCGCATGAAGCGCTCCGGCGGATCGTACGGGCTGTGCGGGCGCGCGAACGAGACTTTCAGAAAGAACGGTTCAGACCGGGTATAGTCGCGAAGGAAACGCACCGCCGTTTCGGCCGTCCAACGAGTCGGATGGAGACGCTCCGGAAGAACGTACGCCTTCGACCGATAGTCGTTCCATCCAATACCTGTCGCATCGGGATCGAGACCGGGCGCTTCCGACGCAAACCACGCGCGGTAATCGCTCCGGAACTCGGGCGATTCCACCCGGCCCGACTCGTCCAGAAGCACCTCGTGGAACCCGTGCTTGTTACGCTGCGGATGCCAGTGCATCTTGCCGATACCCATCGTGTAATACCCGGCATTCCTGAGCGCGCGCGGCGTCTCGATCGGATACTTCTCCGCAACGCGACCGTAGCCGAGCATCCCGTTGTGCCACGGCGAGAGACCCGTCAGCAGCGCCGACCGTGCCGGCGTGCACGTCGGCGTGCACGTGTAAGCGCACCGGAAGCGGATGCCTTCCCCGGCGATACGGTCGAGGTTCGGCGTCTTTATGGCACGATTGCCGTCCGCACCGATGCAGTCGCCTCGGAACTGATCGCACATCATGAAAAGGATGTTGGGTCGCTCACGCTTCCCCTGAGCGATCACCGGCCTACCGCTCACAGCCGCGACTCCCACGACACCTGCCCCAAGCTTGACGAAGTCCCTGCGGGTCAACTGTGTTCTGCATGCTCGCGAAGCCATAATACCTCCCGTCCCCCAGCCTGATGTTCAGCAATTGTCTGACCAGGATATCATCAAAACCCTTATTTCCAGGCGGCTCTTTGTTACAGTGTCTGAACGCTTATTTCTTCGTTCGTGTACACACAGATGGTCGAAGCAATGCTGATAGACTCGTGTACGATCTGTTCTGCATTCAGCGACGAATGGTTGACAAGCGCGCGCGCTGCAGCAAGTGCGTAGGGTCCTCCCGACCCGATGGCGAGTATCCCGTCGTCCGGTTCGACCACCTCGCCTGTACCGGAGATCAACAGCGAGTGCTCGCTATCGGAAACCGCGAGGAGCGCTTCGAGCCGGCGCAGGTACTTGTCAGTCCGCCACAGCTTGGTGAGCTCCACCGCCGCACGCGGGAGATTGCCCCGAAACTCCTCGAGTTTCCCCTCGAACCGTTCGAAGAGAGCAAACGCGTCGGCGGATGCGCCCGCGAAACCCGCGAGCACCTTTCCGTCGGCGAGCTTGCGCACCTTTGACGCTTTCTTCTTGACGATAGTGTTCCCCATCGAGACCTGACCGTCGCACCCCATAGCGACCTGGTCGTTGTGCCGCACGCTCAGAATGGTGGTTCCTTTGAACACTGTCATGTCGCCTCCCTAACGGGCTTTGCTCAGCGAGTCTTCAGCGAGACGCCCGTGCTACCCCTACGGTTGTGCACGCGTTCCGGGAACCATTATAGCACGATCACGCGCAGCTATGTCATCCGTGGGGATGCGCGCGTCTGTGGACTTCCTTGAGGCGTTCCGTGGTGAGATGGGTGTATATCTGTGTGCTCGTGAGGCTGGCGTGGCCGAGAAGTTCCTGTACTGAGCGGAGGTCCGCTCCCCTATTCAGCATGTGCGTCGCAAAGCTGTGTCGCAGCGTGTGCGGGCTCACCTCCGCACGTGCGGGCAGCAGCGTTGTCGCGTACTTATGGACGATCCGCTGCACGCTCCGGCTCGTGAGCGGCCCGCCCCTGTGGTTGAGGAAGACGTGCGTGACCTCGCTGTCTTCCGTAAGCTCCGACCGGACAGCGAGATACGCTCGTAACGCCCGGACCGCGGGCGACCCCAGCAACGCTAACCGCTCTTTCCGCCCTTTGCCGGATACCCTAATGGCGCCTGAGATAAGATCGACGCTGTCGAGGCGCACCGCCGCGAGCTCACCTGCACGCATGCCGGTCGAGTACAGCGTCTCGAGAATTGCCCGGTCGCGTTTTCCCAGAACGGTAGAATCGTCCGGCGCTTAGACCAACCGTTCGACGTCGGCCACATCGAGCACGTGCGGGAGCGGTCTGCTGAGCTTGCGTGACGACACGAGTTTTGCAGGGTTGCTCGCGCATACACCGCGGGCGTGGAGATACTTGAAAAAGCTGCGCAGGGCGGCAAGCTTTCTTGCGAGCGTCGGCGATGACGCCCCTTGCTGTTGGAGTCGCGCCAGGTACTCGCGAATGGTGTGTCTATCAACCTCTTGAAGTTGCGCTACGGCCCGCGCGCCGTTATCGGCACTTTCGCGCCCCTTAAGAAAACCGAGAAACTGCCTCAGGTCGCCCGCATAGGCGCGCAGCGTGTGCGAGGAGACGTTGCGGTCGCCCTCGAGATAACGCAGGAAGTCGCGGACAACGTCCATCACACCCCACCTTGCCGGTCTCGCGTCACGATCAGAGCGGTTCTTGAAACGTGCACTCTTTCCGGTGGCACTTCACCACCCGCTGACCGTTTTGCGCCTTCTCCACAACAAACGGCGCACCGCACTCCGGGCACGTCCTGGCTACCGGTTTGTCCCAGAGGGCGAACTTGCACGCAGGGTACCGGCTGCAGCTATAGAACTTTCTGCCTTTGCGTGTTCTTCGCTCGACCAGGTCCCCGTCACAACCCGGTTCCGGACATTTCACCCCGGTCTCCAGGGGCATCGTGAACTTACACTTCGGATAGTTCTCACACCCGTAAAACCTGCCGGTGGTGCCGTTTCTCAGGACCATCTTCCCGCCGCACTTCTCGCACACCTTCCCGGTAGGTTCGGCGACTGTCTTCTGCTCTGTACCGTTCGGCTCGATGGGCCGCGTGTTCTTACATTTCGGAAACCCGCTGCAGGCAAGGAATACCCCGTACCGGCCTGATTTGATCACCATCGGCTTGCCGCACTTCTCGCAGATCTCGTCGGTTGGTGCTCCCTCCCTCTTCAGGTTCACCATAGTATGTTCAGCTTCGGCCAGCATGTTCTCAAACTCGGTGTTGAACTCTCTGAGGAGCGTTTGCCAGTCGAGCTCGCCCTCTTCGATCTGGTCCAGCTCGCTCTCCATCTCGGCGGTGAAGCCGGCGTCCAGAATTTTCGGGAAACTCTCGACGAGCAGCTCGTTGACCATCTGGCCCAGTTCGGTCGGGGACAGTCGCGCCTTGCGTTTCAACACGTACTTACGCGTTTGAATCGTGTTGACGATGGTGGCATACGTGCTCGGCCGGCCGATGCCCTTTTCCTCCAACGCACGGATCAAGCTCGCCTCGCTGTATCGCGGCGGCGGTATCGTGAAATGTTGGTTCGGCGTGACCTCTACCGGTTCCACCTCTTCGTTCTCGTTTATCTCCGGGAGCACGTTATCTTCATCGGGTGTCTGACCGTTCTCGCTCTCCTCTTTATACAACACCATGAACCCCGGGAACGTTATTATCGAACCGGTCGCACGAAACACGAACTTGTCGGCGACGATATCCACCGTCGTCTTATCGAGCACCGCCGGCGACATCTGGCTTGCCAGGAACCGTTTCCATATCAGCGTATAGAGCGCGAGCTGATCGCGTGTGAGGAACTCCGCTACGCTCTCCGGCGTCCTGTAACACGATGTCGGCCGGATCGCCTCGTGGGCGTCCTGGACGTTCCTCTTATTCTTGAATATATTCGGCTTGCCGGGATAGAACCGTTTCCCGTGCTGTTCCACGATGAACGTTCGTGCCTCGTCTCGCGCCTCGTCGGAAATGCGCGTCGAATCGGTCCTCATATACGAGATAAGCGCGACGCTCCCTTCAGCCCCAAGCTCGATCCCTTCATAGAGCTGCTGTGCAAGCCGCATCGTCTTATGCGGGCCGAACCGGAGTTTTCGCGACGCTTCCTGCTGCATGGTGCTCGTCCGGAACGGCGCGTACGGTCTGCGCCGCGTCTCCTTCTTGACCACACTGGACACGATGTAGCGGTCGCCTTCAAGCTCCTTGAGCACCTGGTGTGCCTCACGCTCCGACCCTATCTGGATCTTCTCGCCGGCTATCGTCTCAAGCGACGCCGCGAAATCCTCCGCGCGCGGCGTCCTGAACACGGCGTCTATCGACCAGTACTCGACCGGGTCAAAATCGCGTATCTCCTTTTCCCGCTCGCAGATGAGCCTGACAGCCACCGACTGTACCCTCCCGGCGCTCAGCCCGGCTTGCACCTTCCGCCAGAGCATCGGGCTGATCTTATACCCGACGAGCCGGTCGAGCACACGGCGTGCCTGTTGTGCGTTCACCTTGTTGATATCGAGCGGTCCCGCTTCCTGGACAGCTTTTCGGATCGCCTTTTCGGTAATCTCGTTGAACACCATCCGTTCCACGTTACTATTCGCATCACGCACGGCTTGTTGAATATGCCAGCCGATGGCTTCCCCTTCGCGATCGAAATCCGACGCTATCAACACCCGGTTGCATTTCCCGGCGGACTTCTTAAGCTGATCGAGTACCTTCTTCTTGCCTTTGATGATCACGTATTCCGGCTCGATCCCGGCGGCGAACTTCACGCCAAGACGGTCAGGCGGCAGATCGCGCACATGACCGTTCGACGCTTTCACCACGTACCCGCGGCCGAGAAATTTGCTTATCGTTCGAGCCTTCGCCGGCGACTCGACAACTACAAGATCCTGGTCCATACTATCTCCATCCGCCTCACGGTCGCAACGGTTCTCATAGTGAAAAAACGAGAAGAACCTCTATGCGACATCTGTACGAAAAAAAGGCTGAATTCAGGCCCTGAGTGCCCCTCCTGCCGCACACCTTCCGAAAATATTGTATCCGCACTGTCAAGTACCTGTCAAGTTAACGGGCAATTTCGCGCCGTTTTCTCAGTATCCTCTGTCTACCGTCTACCGTCTGCCGTCTCCCATTCCCCGGTCTCTCCACTACCCTTCGGTATGGCGTTTATGGTATAGTTTCCTAAGAAAATGGGGACTGACACAAGCCCGGCCCGCCGCGGCGGGCTACTTCGGCGGAGTAGGCCGCAGCGAGGTACGAGCGGAAACGTGTCTGTACCCTTTTTCTAATGGTTCGGCGCTGCGGATGCGACGCTCGCAAGACCAAGAATAGACCCGCAGCACCATACCGGCATTTCGCCGCGAAGGACGAGCACTGTCTATGTACAAAACGCACGCTACGCGCATACGAGTCCGATCGTACGAAGTGGATGTCGAAGGTCACGTCAACAACGCGGTCTTCGTCCACTACCTCGAACACGGCCGCACCCGAGCTATGGAGGATTTCGGTATCCCGTTTCAAGCGTGGCTGGACAGAGGATTGTACATCGTGGTAACGCGACTCGATATGCGCATCCACACACCCGCTTTCATGGGGGACGAACTCGAAATACGAGTCACACCAACAGAACTGCAGCGGGTGAAAGGCACGTTTCATCAAGAGATCGTCAACCTCAGCCGCGCCAACAAAGCGGTCACGGCGACGGTCTACGGAGCAATCGTTGATCGGCAGGGTAAACCGGTCAGGATTCCGGAAGAGTTTCGGAAAGCGTTCATCGCCGAGTAACATGACCCTTACACGAAGTGAATTCCTGCTCGGTACGCGGACGCGAAGTCAAGGGGAGTAGAACGCTATGAGCGAAAAACACGACTGTGCAGGCTATTCGCGGCGACGTTTTCTCGGCGCTATGGCGTTGACCGGCGCGGGACTCGCAGCGAATATAACGGTGGGAGCGGAGAAGCGGTCATCGCTTCCGCAACCGGTCGGGAGGAGCAACGAAGTCATGAGACAGACATACGATGTCGTCGTTGTAGGAGGTGGACCGGGCGGGTTCTCAGCGGCGGTCGCCGCGGCGAAACAGGGCGCGCGTGTGCTGCTCGTGGAACGATACGGGTTCCTCGGTGGTATGGCGACCGTCGGGCTGGTGAACCCTTTCATGGGGTACAAGCTCCGCGGTAAACGGCTTACCTCTTCCGTGTTCAATGAGCTGCTCGACAAACTCGAGCGTGAAGGGGCGCTCGACGAGGGTGAACACGTATTCGACGACGAGGTGATGAAACTCGTTCTTGACGAGATGATGAAGCAGTACAACGTTGACCTGTTGCTTCACTCGTTCTTTTTCGCGGCAGATGTTGCGAAAGGGCGTATCGACCGCATCCGTACGGTCGGGAAATCGGGCGTGCTCGGCGTCAAAGGCAGAGTGTTCGTGGACTCCACCGGTGACGGCGATCTTGCCGCTTTAGCGGGCGCTCCCATCGAGAAGGGACGCGAGGAAGACGGTCTGTCCCAGCCGATGACGCTGTGCTTCCGTGTAGGCGGTGTCTCCGGCGAGCCGACCGCAGCCACGTTGCGGGACGAGCTCACGGACATTCTGCTCGAGGCCAAAGCCGCCGGCGAAGTGAACCAACCGCGCGAGAACGTGCTCATCTTCCCGACGCTGATACCCGGCGCGTACCATTTCAATACGACCAGAATTGTGCGGAAGGACGCCACCGATACTATCAGCATGACCGAGGCGGAACTCGAGGGCCGACGGCAGGTTCGAGAGCTTCTCGCGCTGTTCAGACAACGGTCGCCGCGGTTTGCACACGCCTACCTGATGAAGATTGCCGCCCAGACCGGCGTGCGCGAATCACGCAGGGTCATGGGAGAGTATGTGCTCGACGAAGCCGACGTTCTCGAGGCGCGGAAGCACGACGACGGTATCGCCCGCAGCACCTATTCTATAGACATCCACAACCCGACCGGTGAGGGGACTGTGATCAAGCACGTTCCCAAGGGTGACTATTACGAGATACCGTATCGATGCCTCGTGCCAAAGGCGGTTGACAACCTTCTGGTGGGGTCCCGCTGCATAAGCTCAACTCACGCGGCCCACTCCTCGTTGCGGATCATGCCCGTTGTCGCCGGAGTAGGCGAAGCTGCCGGCGCGGCCGCTGCCATGGCGGTCGCGGCGGGGACCACGCCGCGCGAGATCGACGGCGCGAAACTCAAGGAGCAGATTCTCGGCCGCGGCTAGTGGCTCGCGACATTCGCATTTGCGGCGAAGCGCCGCTCAGCGAAGTGCTGGTGCCAACAACCGCAGACATCTCCTCGTGGCTACGAATGCCGCCACCTCCCAGGCCCGGGGGGCGACAGAAATGTCTCCGCACAAGCCGTAGCCCGGCAACTCATTTGACCGGAATGCGTTTGAACGGAGCACCCGCGCTAGCGTGCTCTCAGCCTCCGAAGGAGGCGGCAGAATTTAGCCCAGGGCGACGCGAAGCGAGCCCTGGGTTCCCAACGTCCTATACCACAAGCCCCCGAACGGGGGCGACAGAAGTGTCTCGCGGCGGGGCAGTGCCACAACCTCCAAATCACCAAATCAAATGTCACGAGCCACTAGCTCTTCACGAAAACATGCACCCGTGGCCTAAAACTGTGCTATACTCGTCGTGGGAAGGTGTCCTGGACATCATAGTCGAGTCCTCTAGCGTCCAGAAATCAGAACAAGGGACTCATAAAATCCAGGAGAAGCTTCCGTTCTTCTTGTATCTTCGCAGCGGTGTCTGGAGTCTGTGAAAAGGGAGTGGCGAACCATGAGCAACTCACGAAGAAGTGTTTTTTGGTACCGGGTATGCGTCGCAGTAGCGGCGCTTCTGTGCGGCAGCACCGTGTATGCACAGACCCGTTTCGAACAGTGTCTGCCAGCGGAAACCATCGCCTACGTTTCGGCGAACGATCTCGCGGCCTACCGACAAAGTTTCCAGAAGACTGCACTGTACGATATCGGCCAGGAACCGTCCGTCAAACGGATGATCGGCTATATCAGAGAGCTTGTAGAGGAGAAGGTTCAGCAGGAACTCGGAACAACCACTGAAGGTCTCGGCGAGATATTCCACGGGCAGGTAATACTCGCGTTGACGGAACTCGATCTCGATGCGGAAAAGTTCGATGCGATTCTCGCGGCGGACATCGTGCCAGCCAAGGTGCCGAGGCTGAAAGAGCTGCTGGCTGCAATCGAAGTGAGACTCCGTGGGTCAATGCCTCTGGAACAGCCGGAGACTATTACACACAAGGGTTCCGAGATCGCGGTGTATAAGGTCGAGGATCTAACGATCTGCCACTGTTTGCCGACCGGCAGATTTGTGCTCAGCATCGGCAACTCAGCGGTTCAGACGATGAAGGCGTTTCTCGATAACCTGGTACGGCCCCCCCGCATGTCTCTTGCCCGCAGCGCAGAGTTTCAGCGGGTCTTTGGGAAGATAGGCAGAGGAAGCCACAGTTTCAGCTACTTCAATGTTGAGGCATCCTTCGATCGCATGACAGCCACGGATGACGGCAAGGAAGCTGCGAAGATGATCGACACGCTTGGTCTCGCCAGCCTGAAGGCGGCAGGCGTGAGCTCGACAATCGTCGGGAAAGGGTTCAAAGACGTCGCCTATGTCCACGCCCCGGGCGAACGACGCGGGATCATGAAGTTGATGACAGCGCGTACGGACATCCAGGATATGCTGCCATGTTTCCCGGAGGACGTCGCAGCATTATACGCGTTGAGCATAGATTTCCCCGGGTCGTGGCAGGAGTTCCAGCGTATTGTGCGAGAAATCGATCCGGATGAAGCCGAAGAAGTGGCCAAAGGTATTGCAGAGTTCGAGCAGCAGGTGGAATTGAGCGTCGAGAAGGATATTGTGGGAATGTTCGACGGTCGGATTGCCATAGGTACGGCAGGCGCACCGTTACCGTTCCCGCAGGTGCTGCTCGCCGCGAAACTCCGTAACGGTGCTCAGCCGGAACGGGTGATCGGGAGACTTTTGGCCGCGGCTCAGCAGCAGCCTACCGAGACCGAGTATGAGGGACACCGCATATTCACGATGATCATACCGGGCGCTCCTATCGCCCCGAGCTATACCGTTCACGGAGATTGTCTGCTGTTTGGTATAAGCCCGCCGTTACTCAAGTCAGCATTATCCCGGCTGTCAACGCCATCGCGGTCGGCAGCGGATGCCCCAAAGGTGAAGGAAGCGCTCGGGCAAGTCCCGAAGCCCGGCACGGCGTTCAGCTATTCCGACACTGCGGTCGGGTTTACCACCATGTACGTGTCGCTCATGCCGTTCTTGCAGGCGCAGCAGCATGTGATCCCGATCAATCTCGCTGAACTCCCGCCCGCTGAGGATATCGCCAAACACCTGTTTCCGGCAGCGTCCAGCAGCACGGTGGACAGGGAAGGGATGACCACCACGTCGTACGGGCCTTTCGGCGGCGCTTCACTGCTCGGCGCCGGTCCGAGTGGGCCGGCTGCTGCAGGGATCGCGGCGGCGATAATGTTGCCCTCGCTGGCCCGTTCGCGGGAAGCGGCTCGTCGGGCGTCTTGCGCCAATAACCTCAAGCAGATGGGGCTCGTATGTAAGATGTACGCCAGCGAGCACAAGGGGGCGTTCCCCACCATAGATGACAGACGAGGCAACCTCGCGCCTGAGGGCGACGAGATCTACCCAGAGTATATGGCCGATCCCAACATCCTCCGGTGCCCGTCGGACGCGGAAGCTCCCGAGCTCACATCGCCGTTCACGGCGGACGATGTTGATGACCGGAGCTATTTCTATCTCGGCTGGGTAGTACGAACCGAGGAAGAAGGGTTAGCACTGCTTGATGCGTACGAGAAGCTCGACCTCGCGCAACGGGAGGAGGATATCGAGCTTGGCGACGGCAAAGTCGTGCGCAGGCTCAATGAAGGAGTAGCACGATTTCTCATAACCGACATCAACAATCCGTTAGCCTCCGCACACCTCGAGGGCGAGATACCCGTGATGTGGGACCGGCTCGGACATCACGAGCCGGACGGCGGGAACGTGCTGTTCATGGACGGGCATGTCGAGTTCATACGATATCCCGGAAAGTTCCCCATGACCGAGAAGTTCATGCAACGGTTGGAGGAGATCTCGTCCCAGAAAGCGTCGATGTGATTCCGAGCGATACGTATCACGAGCGCCACCGGCGTGCTGCCTGCGTGGCCAGACCGCCGCTGTCAAGGGAGGAAAAAGTATGAGAGTGCACGTGCTGATCTGCTCCATAATCTGCGCGTTCCTGTTCTGCGGGTGCATTTTCGTCAAGCTGGAAGGTCGCCCGCCTTCTGTGATGCCGATCCATCGTGTCGCGGAAATGGAGGAGCGTGAGAGAGCACTCGACCGGCGAGCCGAAGAGCTCGAGCGGTGGGAACGCGAGATCGAGGAGCGGGAGAAAGAACTCGAGCAGCGCTGACGATACTCCGTCAGGCAGAATTAAGGCAAGAATTTCCTGTAGCCGCGAGCTACGGGGTCCTTTGTATTTGGGCGCGGAACCTCCATCCGAATCCACACTTCAGCGCGGTGCGCGATGCAAAACCCACGTTCCTGTCGCAACCCGCGACGACCGCCAGAGTTGATGGGGCACGAGATTCTTGCTATGATGATGACAACGTGCGCAAAAAAGGGGGGACAGCGAACACGCCCACCGGGCTCTCGACGGTCGGGGCGGCACGAGCTTCCCGCTCGTCTTCTGGGGGATCTATTTGGCTGCGAACCACGGCTCGACCAGCTTGGTGGAGGAGAAAAGAGAGATTCTTATGCCTCAAAAGAACGTGCCAAAAGCTACAGATGAGCTTTACGCTGAACGACTTCGCCGCTACGTTACCGCGTTGCGCAATGAGAAGCCGGACCGGATCCCGATCCGGCCGTTTGTCGCCGAGTTCACGGCGACGTACGCCGGCTATACGTGCCAGGAGGTCGCACACGACTATGAGAAGGCGTTTGCGGCCGTACGCACATGCGCGGCCGATTTTGACTGGGACGCGGTGGTCGCTAACATGGTATACGTATGGACCGGTTTGACCCAGGCTATCGGGCTTACCTATTACGGCGTCCCGGGAATTGACATACCACCGGAGTTCGCGTTCCAGTATCGCGAGCCGTCCGAAGAAAACGCGTTCATGAAGCCCGACGAGTATGACGAGCTTATCGACGACCCGACAGGATTTCTCTTCAACACCTGGCTGCCCCGGGTCTCGACGGCGGTGCGTGCGAGGGGCGAACCCACCTCGTACGAGAACAATCTGTCGTTTTTGAAGGGCGGGATGGCGATGCTGCAGTATTTCACCGCTTTCGGCCCGCAGATCGAACGGTTGCGAACGGAATCCGGTACGGTCTCGGCGATCGCGGGCATCCTTAAGGCCCCGTTCGACATCATCGCCGACAAGATGCGCGGGTACATCGGGCTGACCATGGATCTGTTCGAGCGG
>Ga0180434_10002233_pt1 | contig 26328 bp, 23 predicted proteins | sample SS_ome_7_FD_132453 | JGI IMG/M metagenome (GOLD analysis project Ga0180434, IMG submission 132453) | Hypersaline lake sediment archaeal communities from the Salton Sea, California, USA - SS_1_D_2 metaG | ecosystem: Environmental > Aquatic > Non-marine Saline and Alkaline > Hypersaline >... | reverse complement strand
TTCGCCTCAAAACTGGTAGTGTTACTGATTCTACTGGCTTGTATCATATCCCTTATGAGCTTTCAGAACACCGATCAACGGTTGCATCTCATCCGTATCGGTCCCCTGAAATCGGGGCAGATTTTCGAAGGACTGGGCAGAAATTTTGAGGCCGCGCAGGAGTATGAGAAACTTGCGCGTTTCTGGAAAACAGACTGGAATCTCTGGATACGGGTGATGGAACTATACCGAGACAGCGGCGAGATAGAACGTGCATATGACCTTGCGTCATGGTTCCTGAGAATCCATAGAAGGGAGTGGCGAGCCTACGAGATGTTTGTTGAGTGTGGTCTGCTTTTAGATAGACCCGATGATGCGGATTCGCAACTTCGTGAGATTCTGGTGGAGGAACCCGAAAATCACCATATCCAACGAGCACGAAATATTCTGAATGAGAGCGTTTCGGCCCATATCAATAATAGAATATAGCCAGGAAGGATCTTCAATGCCGAAGTGCTGATATTGAAAGGAATGATGACTACTCGTAGATTCATCTGACTTTTCAATAAATCGTATGTATTGGATGACGTGATATGATCCGATTAGTACCCTGCCCGCGTATCTGTTCCGGTATGATACCGCCGGCATTCCCGTGAGGCAGGAAGATGTGCGGGGAACGTGTACGCGTATTGACCCGTATGATTATTTTCGGGATAATTCACGGAATACGCAGATTGTATTGAGAACAACCGAACGGGAGGAGCTCAAATGAGGACTATCGTGACCATGCCTGGTGACGGCATTGGAAAAGTTGTACTGCCGGAAACACTTCGTGTGCTTGAGAAAGCCGGTTTTTCAGCCAACTATGTCCATGCGGATATCGGGTGGGAATACTGGTGTACGGAAGGCAATCCGCTACCGCAGCGGACCCTTGATATCCTGGAAAAACACAAGATCGGTCTTTTCGGTGCAATTACATCAAAACCAAAGGACAAGGCTGTTGAGGATCTGAAACCGGATCTGAGGGATAAAGGATTTGTGTATTACAGCCCGATTGTCGGTCTTCGACAACACTTCGGCCTCGATGTTTGTATCCGTCCCTGTAAGACATTTCCAGGGAATCCCCTCAACTTTATCCGTCGGTCCAAGGATGATTCCATCATCGAACCCAATGTTGACGTGGTTATATTCAGGCAAAACACGGAAGGGCTTTATTCAGGAGTGGAATGGACTGATCCTCCACAGGTTGTACGTGATGCTCTGAACACTCATAAAAAATGGTCGCGATTTCATTCGGTTCCCGGTTCTGATCTTGCCGTGTCATGCAGGGTATTCACCCGTCCCGCATGCAGACGTATCGTATCAGAAGCCTTCAAGTACGCCAAAAAGTTTGGATACAAAAGCGTAACCATCTGTGAAAAGCCGAACGTTATCCGTGAGACATCCGGAATGCTGCAGACAGAAGCGGAAGCGGTTTCCGAACAGTATCCCGAGATTGCCCTCTGGTCTACGAATATAGATGCTCAGATGATGTGGTTGACAAAGAATCCCGAGGACTATGGGGTTATTGTAGCAGGTAACATGTTCGGTGATATCGTCTCAGATGGATTTGCGGGTCTGGTAGGCGGTCTTGGTTTCGCCTGTAGTGCGAATATAGGGAAAGAAGTGGCAATATTCGAACCCACTCACGGCTCCGCACCTAAATATGAGCATTTGACACCATCCATCGTGAATCCCATAGCCATGATTCTCAGTGCCTGCATGATGCTCGACCATATCGGGGAGACTGAGAAGGCGGATCGTATACGGAATGCAATCAGCACCGTCATTCGCGAAGGAAAACATAGAACGTATGATATGATGCGCATTCCTGGAGGTTCACAGGTGCTTGAGCTCGGAGCCGCGAATACTGAGCAGGTAACCGACGCAATCATAGCGAAGCTTTAGGAGGAGTTGTTGTCATGGAAGAACGGATCATGAAACTTTTCCCCCGCCTGGCGGATATCACCAATTCTTCTCTTCGCGGTACGGTGATTGAAATCTGGAAGGAAACCGTGGAGCAATCCGAGTTCTCCCTCGATGATCTGGAAGCATCGATCATTCCATTTACGTTGCTTATTTCGGAACTCGTTGAGAATGGCATTGCCCAGACTACCTTTGTTGATCATACCAATGAGGTTACAGAGGCGGCTATATGCCTAGCCACGTCCTTGAACAGAAGCGGTGCTGGTATCGATATGGATAATCTCATCGCAGCTGCCAATCTTCATGATGTGGGCAAATTGCTGGAATATTCCTGGAAAGATGGAGCAGTGGTGCAGAATCAGCGGGGAAAGATGCTTCGGCATCCGTTTCTTGGAGCAGCCGTAGCAACGAAATATGATGTTCCGCTTGACGTTCTTCAGGCGATATTCGGGCATTCGAAGGAAATGGCCGATGAGAAACGATCGCTTCTGTGCAAGGTGGTAAATCGGGCGGATTTCTTTTACTTCACCGCCATAAAAGAATACCTGGTTCGCGTGTGATAATAAACGGCCGGTTTCGTCAGTGCCGGCCGTTTTTCCCTATGTTCCGAATATGCGATCACCCGCATCCCCGAGTCCGGGAAGTATATACGCATGATCGTTGAGTTGCCTGTCAATGGCCGCGGTATAGATGGGGAGTTCCGGATGAGCATCACCAAGTGCCTTGATGCCTTCGGGAGCAGCTACAAGACAGAGAAATTTAATCGTACTACCGCCGGCGTCCTTGACACTCTGAATCCCCGTGATGGCGCTTCCGCCCGTAGCGAGCATCGGATCGACAACGATTACGCGACTTTCGGACAAACCGGGAGGGAGCTTCGAATAGTAAATCACCGGTTGGAGCGATTCGGGATCCCGATAGATGCCAATATGTCCGACTCTTGCCCATGGTACGAGTTCGAGTACGCCGTCGAGCATGCCAACACCGGCACGCAGTATGGGAACCAACACGAGAGGCGACGCCGGTTCGACTCCCTCGGTCTTTTCAAGAGGGGTTTCCACCGTGCAGGGTCTGACGGGAAAGTCTCTGGTGATTTCATAGACCATGAGTGCCGTTAATTCCTTGAGAAGACTGCGAAACTGCCTTTTTTCTGTATTCCTATTCCGAAGCTGGGTAAGTTTACTTTGGATGAGTGGGTGATCCAATATACGGGGAGACATCATGGCAAACCTCCATGGTAGTAAATGCATGATTTGCAGCATGCAATATCGCGTCTTTGTCCGGCGGGTCCAGGGTTTAATACTGGTTATCGGAATCCTCATGAGCTGTAATAAGGGAGCACATGATCAATGGTGGCAGGAAACGTCGGGGTTCAAAAAACGCGAGATGATTCGGCCCCGTCTTTCGGGAATGTGGATCGGGGATTACTGGGATACGCTCACTGTTTCGTATGTAAAACGGGATTCGGTCGTCGGAACAGCAAAAGGAGGAGCTGTCAGTTTCAGGGGAGAAATTCGTGGTATACGAGCCGATATTACGGGTCGAGATAACGAATATAGTGATATACGCGGGTATGTTCTCCGGAAAGTGGGAACAGATACGCTCTTTGTGGGAATAAAGGATTCAACGGGAATGTGGCGTCGTTTTTTTCCCATGGTCGCCTCTGATGGAGGAAGTAGGGATGAGAAAGCATAGTCTCGTTTTTGAAGACTGCAATGTGTATACGGTCTTTCCCCGGATTCAACAAACCGATGCGGTCGCGATATCGGATGGCCGTATAGCGGCACTTGGAAGAGATGCGCGCCTATCTCCGTCATCATGGCCGAGGGTTTCACTCCGTGGTTCAACGGTTCTCCCCGGTCTCATCGATGCGCATCTTCATCTCGCGGGCGCCGCTAATCGTCGACTCCGATTGCAATTGGATAATTCATCCGGGTTAGATGGGATACTCAGCCAGGTCAAACGATGGATTGGCACGCACAGCGATACGTCGTGGATAATAGGCAATGGCTGGGATGAAAGTATGTGGGAACGGCCCATTCTTCCCACGCGAGATATGCTTGATGAAGTGACCGGTGCAACGCCGGCGGTCTTATTTCGACGGGATGGCCATAGCGCATGGCTAAACAGCGCTGCATTCGAGCGCGTAACGCTGGATGAGTCGTTACCCGCTCCATTCATACCGCGTGATGAGTATGGGAAGTTTGCCGGTATAATACGTGAAACCGCACTCACGGTTTTGTCTCCGCAACTTCCTCGTGTCACCGACGACGATCTTACAGGGGCAATCGTGACATTACAGGATGAGATATTATCCTATGGTATCACAGGCGTGCATACGTTCGAGACGGAATCGAGACAACGGATTCTCCATCGTGCCCGAAAAAACGATCAACTCACATTAAGGACCTACCTATCCATCGAGCACGTATCGTTAGAAGAGCTATCCGAAGCTTCGTATCGTGAAAACATACAAGGGTACAAGCTTTATCTCGATGGATCCCTGGGCTCACATACGGCGTTCACGGTTGAACCTGATTCATCTCATTCTTGCGGATATCCGGTTATGGAAACGGAAGCGCTGGATCGTGCGGTTGAGAACGCACTCGCCCTGGACTTGGATGTTCTAGTTCATGCTATCGGAGATGGTGCAGTGAGGATGGCTCTGGATGCATATGAACGGCATATTCCGGCATTCCCGGAACGAGTCGTGCGTATTGAACATGCACAGCTGATACATCCCGATGATCTTAATCGACTCAATATGCCGAATCTCGTCATCTCGATTCAACCATGTCATCTTCTCAATGACATAGAACTCGCTGAACGGCTCTGGACTTCGCAATTACCATGGTCGTATGCGTATGAATCAATGAGGAAGTCCGGTGCGCGACTTGTGATGGGTACTGATTTTCCCATTGAACCGATAAATCCATGGCGAAACATATTTATCGCCATGCATCGCGGTATAACGCGTGATTCACCGTGGCGACCGATTGAATGCCTCACATGGGAGCAGATTCTGTATTCATATACGAAGATGCCGGCGTTGTCAGCCCGGTGGCATGATGTAGGGTCTCTGGAACCGGGTCGTTCAGCGACTCTCATTGCGGTTTCAGAAGATCCCCGGGAGTTGTCGTCCCCTGATCAGACGGTACATTTCACCATGATCGACGGCGAAATCGTTTATAGCAATGGATTCGTGAATTTTTAGATTATGGATTCGTTCATCTTGACCGGTCGGCGAGGACAGGGCAAGACAACCGTAGTAATCGACAGCGTGAATGTTTTGACACGTATGGGCATGGTGGTTTCGGGAATTGCTGCGCCGGTCGTATATACAGAAATGCGGCGGATTGGGTATGATATCATCGATCTCTCTTCGGGGGTACGGGTTCCATGGCTCCGCACTCGAAATAATGAGGTTTCAGCAGACATAGGACCGTTTTTTATACAATCGTCCGGATTGGATATTGCCCGAAATGCGCTCCGGAATGCGCTTGCCGTAACCGAGGGTATGGTTTTTGTCGACGAGATCGGTCCGCTGGAATTCAGGAATGGCGGCCATGCCTGGTTCATGGAACGGTTTCATGAATGTTCGGCTGATATGGTGATTATGACTGCACGGCCGTCATTGGCTGCTGGAATTAATACTCGCTGGCAGACGGGATCGGGGATCCTCCCTATTGAGGAAATCGAATCCGTTCATGATTTACTCGGAATACTTGGAGGATGATGTGGCGATTACCACACGAAAAGGCGACCAGGGTATGAGTTCAGTGGACGGACATACTCCATGTAGAAAAGATTCCAAAATCGTGGAGGCGTTGGGATCTCTCGATGAGCTGATCTCAGTGTTGGGATGGTTTTCTTTAACAGTAAAGCCCGAATATCGAAATATGATCACGTCGTGGCAGCAGATACTGATGCGCATATCGCACCATCTTTCTGGGCGAGTACAATTGACGGATGTTACTACACTGGTATCCCGAATCGAAGACGAGATAATCGCTCTGAATCCGCCTCCACTCCGGGGTTTCGTTATTCCAGGCGGCGATGAATCATCAACGCGAGCTCATATTGCACGAACGGTGTGCAGGAAAGCTGAACGCAGGGTACTTTCTGCAGTGGGTCTTTCGCATGTCGCGCTTCCGGTTCTGAATCGTCTTTCAGATGCCTTGTTTGCACTGGCTTGCGTTTTATATTCCGAATGCACCGGAGAATCGACTGAATAACATGGGTGGTGTTCTCTTGAGAAATGATGGAGTAGGCGGGAGTGTAACGGATTCGGAGTCCGGCGCACGCGGAGAGAAATTGCCTTTATCGAATCCGTTGCTGTTGGTTTTCTTCCGTATGAAGAATAAGGTATCCAATCCAATACTCCGTGAGTGGATATCCCGAAGTATACATGATGCCTTCATTTTCTATTTTCACGCTCCATTTCGCGGTCGAGGTACGCTGTGATTCATACTCTACCTCACAGGATCAAACTTGCTTGTCTTCCGACCCCCATACATAACCTGTCCAGGTTATCCCGCTACCTCGGTGGTCCTGCCATATACATCAAGCGAGATGACCAGACGGGCCTCGCATTCGGGGGAAATAAGGCCCGGAAACTGGAGTTCCTTATTGCGGATGCGGAAGATAGAGGAGCCGATACCATCATTACGGGAGGCGCAGTTCAATCGAATCATTGCAGGCAGACGGCGGCCGCGGCCGCGTCGCGTGGTTTGCATTGCATCGTCGTACTCGGCGGTTCGCCTCCAACTGATAGTACGGGCAACTACTTTCTCGATGCGCTACTTGGAGCTGAGATCGTATGGAGTTCTTCCGGGCGGAAGGGAGAATCACTCGATGATATCGGGCGCGAATGCGTCGTTGAAGGGAAGAAACCGTATATAGTGCCCTACGGCGGGTCGAATGCCATTGGAGCGTGTGGGTATGTGTTCGCCATGAAAGAACTCGGCATGCAATCCCGGGACCTGGATCTCTACTTCGACTACATCGTTTTTGCCTCAAGCTCTGGTGGAACGCAGGCAGGAATGACGGTTGGAGCCCATCTCTTCGGAGTCCAATGTGATATTGTCGGAATAGATGTTGATAAACGGACCGGGGATATCCTCCAATACTCCGCGAGACTCGCGGAGTTAAGTAACAGCACTGCGCAGTTACTCAAAATGGATACAACTTTCGAGGCAAAAGAATTTACGGTCCGATCCGAATATTCCGGAAAGGGATATGCGGTATTGGGTGAACGAGAAAAGGAAGCTATCCATCTTTTGGCACGATCTGAAGGAATACTCCTCGATCCCGTGTATACCGGAAAAGCCATGGGTGGGCTTATAGATCTCATTCGGAACCGGAGCTTCGGGACGAATGAAAAGATACTATTCTGGCATACGGGAGGTGCGCCCGCACTATTCGCATATTCGCATGATCTCTCGTAACAGGATTCGAATTCGTTATCTGCCATTGGAATGGCTGGACTTTCCCGGGATCGTGCGTTAATCTCTTTAGTTCAAAGATCTGAAGAAGAACATTCGAACCGTGTGGTGTGTCCATCATCGGGTAGCCGATAAACGGATCGAAATTCCGTGCAGAGTAAATTGTCACGTGGAAAGCGATAATGTCACATGAAAGTAGGATCGCATAGACATATAGAGGTAATCGGTGATCGCGTTCTTCTCATACCCGACAAAGGTGAGGAACGTTCCGAGGTAGGACTCTACCTCCCTCGACCTCCAGCCGAAAAAACTACCGTCATGGGGGGTACCGTGGCGGAGATTGGACCGGGTCTACCCGTACCGGAGCCGCATGCGGTTGAAGACGAACCGTGGCGCACCTCCAGTCCCGATCGGAGACGAATCCTCATGCAGGTACGCATCGGGGATTATGTCGTGTTTCTCAGGAAATCCGCGGTGGAAATACGAATCGATGGCAGGGATTTCATGGTGGTGCCTCAGTCAGCGATACTCGTACTTGCCAGAAAACCTGAAGGGATCTCGGGCGTAGCCCAGGAATAACACATCGAGGAGGAAAGATTTGGCATCTCAGAAATCCGTTGTCGCGGTACTGAAAACGGAACCGCGAACTGTACTGGATGATTATATCCGATTAGCCGAACTCGCAGGAATGAAGGACGCATTATCGGAATCCGCACAAACGATATTGAAAGATAACATCTCCTGGCATTTTCCGTTTCCCAGCGCAAACACTACACCCTGGCAGCTTGAAGGGTCGATTCTGGCGCTGCGGGCAAGCGGTTTCAAGGATATCAGTTGCGTCCAGAACAAGACAGTGGTTATCAATACGTTTAAAGGGGAAGATCTTAATCTGTACGTGCCGATATTTGATACATACGAGATACCGGTTCTTTACAACTTCAAAGAATCGGATATGACATGGATTCCATTCGAACCCAAAGCTGAGATGCTGGCACTTGATCATATATACCCATCCGGTATTCGAGTGCCTGATTACTTTTTCGGCAAAAACATCGTTCATCTTCCTACGGTGAAATGTCATATCTACACTACAACAACCGGTGCCATGAAGAATGCCTTCGGAGGTTTGCTCAATACATACAGGCATTATACGCACAGCTGGATACATGAAACCCTTGTGGATCTTTTGGCGATTCAAAAAGAGATTCATCCAGGCATATTTGCTTTCATGGATGGTACTACCGCAGGAAACGGACCCGGTCCGAGGACTATGACCCCCGTGGTGAAAAATACTATCCTCGCAAGCGCTGACCAGGTTGCCATAGATGCAGTTGCCGCCAAACTAATGGGAATGAATCCACTCGATATCAAATATATACGCCTGGCTCATGAACGAGGTTTGGGATGTGGTGATCCGAGGGAGATTTCCATAGTGGGAGACGATATTTCCAACGAAAACTGGGGGTTCGATGTCGGTGCATCGCTGCACAGATTACTTGGTTGGCTGTCCTGGTACGGACCGACCAAGATTTTGCAGAAGTTTATTTTCCGTACCCCGCTGGTGGCAATACCGATACTTGTTTCCGAGGTGAATCACGACTATATACATTGGCCTCTAAAAGAACGAGGGATATACAAGGAATGGCGGCGGAACACGGAGTGGGGCCATTTATTCAGCCGGTACGATGAACAGGGTGTTATGCGTGAGTCCCGTGAGACCTCGTGATACTTCGCGACTGGTATGATTCGGTCTTTTCGACGATTTCATTGTTAAACATACTATGAGTGGATTCGGGAGTATATTCCCGGATAATTCTTCGAAATATCGATGAAATCAGAAAGATCGTTTCTCTTGTTACCCTCAGGTATTCCATGCGGAAACTACCACTACAGGAATAGATAATCGGGATCGGTTATACCGAAAATGCCAAAGAAAAACGGCGTGAATCGCCTGCTTATTATAGTGAACACCGCAGCGTATAACGGAGCCATGAAGCAGCTTTCTTTGTGGCTCCCGTTTCTTGATCCGGATACGTGGAGGTGTTGTGTGGTATTTCTACGCGAAGAAGGCCCCATGTCTGGCAAGATAGTACCGAGCGGTGCGACAATTTACTCCCGTGTTTTACGATCACGGTTTGATCCCCTTGTGCTGATTCGAATCATGCGCATCATCTTCGGCTTCAAACCGCATATCACCTTCACTATAGATGAGCGTAACTCTATGGTACTTGGACGACTGGCGGGCGTTTTGACCGGATCTGCGGTGATACATGCCGTTCACTCAACTCCACCGCCTGACCAGGCGAAATTATCATGGTGGAACGGATTAACCTTTCGATTTGTGACTCGTATCCTTGCGATAACGGAGAATCACCAGACCAGGCTTGAAAAAATCGGAATACCGCGTGACAGAATTCACTGTGTCGTAAATGCTGTCCCATCCGTTGAAGCGATATCCGTCGAACGTTCTTCAACCGGGAACGTGACCGCCACCTATGTTGGCGTCCTCAGAAGGGAAAAGCGGATTGATATGCTCCTTGAGGCATTTGCCATGATCAGTGACGAATATCAACATCTTCGTCTTTCAATCATCGGGAGCGGACCACTGGAATCGGAGTTAAAGGAACACGCTCGTAATCTGGAAATCTTAGACCGTGTGGAGTGGCACGGGTGGCAGCAGGACGTTACTCCATTGCTCAACAAAACTGATTTTCTCGTCCTGCCTTCTGAACCCGGTGTCGAGACACTGTCCATGGCTGTTCTCGAGGCGATGTCACTCGGTATTCCCGTGGTGTCAACGGATGTAGGTTCAATGAGCATGGCAGTTGTTCCCGAGACCGGGATTCTTATCCCTCATGGAGATATAAAGTTGTTGGCCGAAGCAATTGAGAAAATGACGCGTGATCCGGAAATGCGATTGCATATGGGCGAGAAAGCCCGTCTCAGACAGCGTCGGCTTTTTTCCGTGGATAGATTGAGAAATGATATGAATCTATTTCTGGAATCCATGGTGGACAGGTGAGATCAATGATCGAATCTGATATGGATTTATATTGAAACGTATGCCTTTCATCGTCCGGAGTTTGAACAATCAATGAGGGTTTTACTGCTGAATACATCGTTTCGTGCCGAGGGTCCGAACAACACATTTCGAGAAATAGCCGCCCGGGCACGGGAACACGCGGTCGATATTTGGGCGGGAGCATTGGAGGGACGAGGAGCCATGGAGGGCCTGTATCGTTCGCTGGGGGTTCCCACGGTATATTTCGGACGTCCCGGTCCTGGTAGATATACGGTTGCCGGCCGCGTCCAGAGATTTATTCGTGAACATGGTATTGATTTGTTGCACAGCCAGCTGCTCCGCGGAGAGGTTGTGGGGCGGTTGGCGTTGCGATCGATACCCGGTTTGCCATACGTGTGTACGATCCAGAATGAAGATCCGTATCGGATACCGTGGAAGAATCCACTGAAGGCAGCGCTGTCCAGATGGGCGCTCAGAAAGGCCGACGCAGTGGTCCTTGTGTCACGGAACCTCCAAGACTTCGTTCATAGATACCAGGGAATACATCCGGGAATAACAACGGTTATTCCGAATTCCATTGATGGGAGATTATATAAAACCAAGGATTCTTTTCCTCCCCCCGCGGATTTTCCACAGGATTCACTTATCATCGGTACGGTGGGAAGGATATCACCGCAGAAGGGACAGCGATATCTCATTGATGCTTTCCACCGTATGGTAAGGAAATTCCCGCGTGCACGGCTCATGATAATCGGCTCCGGTCCTCTGGCTAAACGTATGCGGAAATTGGCCGAACGGGGTTCAGGAGCACGGAGAATACGATTTGTGGGGTGGAAATCGCGGGTGGACAGGTTTCTTCCGTTCTTCAGTATATACGTCCAACCTTCATTATGGGAAGGGATGCCGTTCGCAACGTTAGAAGCCATGGCATCAGGTGTATCCGTAATCGCATCACGTGTTGGTGGACTAGAAGAACTCATCAGCGACGGTAATGATGGTATACTCGTGCCTCCAAAGGATGTAGATGCGCTCGAGAACGCCATGATCAGGCTCGCGGAGGACGAAAATTACCGGATGAGATTATCGCGGAAGGCACGTCATAAGATCCACAGCGATTATCGAGCAGAAATCATGGCGAGAGAATACTATCAATTATATCATAGTCTGATTCACCACGGAAATCGAACGACGAATGTAATGGATTAGTCATGAACATACTGATGCTGAATCATAATGTGAAGGAAAGAAGTACGTATTTCCGCGCCATGGGTCTCGCACGGCAAATCGTCCGGAAAGGCAATCACGTAACGATTATGACCATCTCTCCGCATCAGCGATTCAGAGGGACCTATTCGCGCGTCGACGGCGTTGATGTAATCGAGACACCCGATCTCTTCACCGGTCCACTGCGTACGGGCTGGGATCTCTGGGATACGGTATGGCGGATGATCAAGGGGCACCGGCTGCCCCACGTAAATATCGTACATGCGTTTGACAATAGACCCGCCGTAATTCTTCCATCATTGTATATATCTCGACTGCATGGTGCCAGGTTGTGTTCAGATTGGGCGGATTGGTGGGGACGGGGAGGAGTGATTGAGGCAAAACGTCCGAAACTGGTAAAAATTCTGTTTGGCGGCGTTGAGACATTTTTTGAGGAACACTTCAGAACATATGCTTCAGCCGTGACTGTTACATCGAAAGCATTACGATCACGGGCCATAGATCTCGGGATACAACCTGACCGGATATTTTACATCCCTTCCGGCGCGGATACTGAGAGAATACGTCCCATGGCCCGGGAGGATGCACGCTCAACTCTCAATCTTCCGCAACATGTTCCAATAATCGAGTATATGGGATTTGTCCAGTATGATATAGATCTTGCCATCCGCGCGTTCAAAGTCGTGCATGATGAACTTCCCGATGCCCGGTTTCTGCTTGTAGGCCCCGTTGGAAAGCGAGTCGAACACATAGTGAACGAATTAGACCTGCGGGAAAATGTTATATTCACGGGAATTCAACCTAGTTCAGCCATGGCTCATTGGCTGGCCGCTGCAGATGTACTACTTCTTCCGTACCAGGATACCATATATAATCGAGGCCGAGGTCCAATAAAGCTCGGTGACTATCTTGCATCGGGACGGCCGGTAGTCACCAATCCCGTGGGAGATCTGGGTGAGTTGTTCGCACGGGAGAAAATCGGTTTCCTGGCAGGGGAGAGTCCATCGGAATTTGCTCACAAGATCCTGATTCTTCTCCGAGACAAAGAACTTGCACAGGTCATGGGACGGAATGCACGGACGGTGGCGGAAACGTCTGAAAACTGGGAAAGATATGGTAGTAGACTTCTTGGATTATATCAGTCCCTTATCCCATGACGCGTTAGTTGACCTCGATTCGGATCCGGTATACTATCCCATCCGCTGTTTGTTTCATATACGATCTCAGGAACAGAGAATTTATTATGCGTAAAATAATGGCAGTCCTCATTTTATTTTTTTTGATTATCATTTTCCTCCGTTGCGGAACGGAAGAATGCGGTGGTCCCGCGACTGAGTTGCCGACTCCCATTCTTCACAATATACCCATGGAACGCTTTTCTCCTGATGTGGCGGAGCTGGATGAAAACGGGTGGTTTATCAAGAAGAACTGTACACTTGCCTCACCCGCTTCGGTACCTTCAGAAGCTACGGCGATTGCGATACTCGCCAGTGGAAGTTCCTGCGAAGAAGAGTGGCCTCTTCTGGACATATATGTGGACACGCAGATAGCAGGGTCGATTCGCATCTGTTCCACGGAGTGGGGATGGTATGTGATACCTATTGATAATACCATAAGAGGTAACGAACTTCGTATCACGTTTTCCAATGATCGCTACACCGGAAGTGAAGATATCAATATTGCTATTCGTAAAGTAGTATTTCTGGGAGTCTGATGAATGAGAAAAGAAAGAACTATTTCGCACCTGGTACTCTGGCCCCTCATGGGAGTTATCCTGATCGTTGCCGCACTACGATTTCACGCCGATATTGATGATATCAATACATGGAACTCCGAATTGATCGTTGCTGCCGAAGCACACAAGGTCGGGACGGATCAGGCACCGACTCCTCATATTGAAGATAGATCCCCTGCCTATATACAAGCACTTGCCGCCGTGAATGCAGGACCGCGCAATCTCGGGAATGCGCGGACGATCTCCTGGATAGCCGTATGTCTTACCGTGGGCGCAATCATGCTGGCCGCGTGGGGATTATTCTCCGAGGTAGAGGCCATTACGGCCGGTCTCGTAGCCCTCGGTTCAGTGAGGATGTTTGCAGCCGCCCATACCGTTGGTCCGGATGCGTTCCTTTTTCTGTTCCAGAGTATGGCGACCGCTTTTTTCGGATTTGCGCTCAGGAGTACCAATTGGCTGGTGTGGATCGGATTTCTCGTCTCAGGAGTTCTTGCGGCGCTTTCGGGATTCCAGGCCTCAATCCTCCTCCTTGCCGCTACGTGTGTCGGAGCATCCTTTCTTTTTGTTATCGAACAGCGGGATACGAGAGGTCACTCCAAACCCGCGGATCTTCCAGTCTGGCAATATGTCGCCACTGTGCCAATAACACTGGTTCTGTCGGTGATATGGGTTATCTCATGGCTTCTTGCATGTCGTTCCGTCAGCGTACCCATCGCTCATCCGCCGATTATGCACGTGAAATATTTTCTGTTCGTTCATGAATATCTATGGGGACATGCAGCGCCGGCAACGCTTCTTTTCGGCATTGCAGCGATATTCGGCATTATATGGAGTTTGAAAAAACGTGTTACCCGGATCGAGCGTCTCCGTCGCATATACGTGGATAAACGGTTTCGTCGTCCCATGATCTTCCTGCTGCTTTGGTTTATAATTGGAATTCCCGCACTGAATCTGCTTCAATTCAATGCACGGAGACCACAGGAACCCACGGTACTCGCACCGCTTCTTATTCCTCTTCTCCTCATAACGTCCAGGGGACTGACGGTTATCGTGGAAAAACTGATAATGGGCATCAGGCGCATCTTTGGATTTAAAGTGCCCATGGTTATAGGTATCATCATTATTGCGGGAGGGATTTCGTGGTTCGGACAGTCTCCGGGGCTGAAAAGTTACCGGGGATATAGAGTTCTTGGCGAAGTTCACGATTACTGGGGTGAGGCCGGACAATTTTTTGCCTCCCGAGCTCCGTTGGGGAACGGTGTCGTTACGTCACCTCAGTGGGCGGGTGCACTTATTCGCTCTGAAATGAACGAGTCCATCGGTGATCTTGATATGATCACACCGGTTAGAGGGAGTCAGATCGACAGTGTCATACAAACCTGGTCATCGGCATGGGCTATTGTGTATCAGAGTGATGAATATCCACCTGTTCCTTCGCGTATTCGGCAAGGTTTCGATCAATACTTCGAACCAGTTCGCAGTTTTCCCGGACCCGAACACTCGGAAATCGTGATTATGGCCACGTCCTGGCTTCATGCCGTTGAATCTCAATGGGCGCAGGAACAGGAACGGCTGGCTATGGGTGGTGATCAGGAAATCCAGGCCCGGATTGTTTTGGGTAAGCTGTACGGCAATATGGGTCGCGTATCCTATGCCCGACGCGAATTTGAAGCGGTTCTCGCAAAGGACGGGTTCAATACCACGGCGCTCCTTGAATTAGCAGCCCTCGAAGAAGAGCAGGGAAATCGTAGCAAAGCTGTGGAGTTCTACAGACGAGCATCACGCAATGATTCAACCAATGCTGAAATCTATTTTGGTCTCGGACGGCTGTTTTACACGATGAACAGATATCCTGTTGCCGCCCGAAATCTTGAGAAAGCTATTCAAATAGATCCTTCTCATCTCACCGCAATACGTCTCCTTTCCGATACGTATAAAGGTTTGGGGAGGTTGTCCTCAGCGGACAGCATAAGCACGGTAATCGATGAATTGGGGGGGCGCATCATTCTTGAATACGAATTTGACCGCTCCCTTGCCGTGCGATCCCTCGAACTACACACAGGTGCGTGGTCACCGGGAGAGGAGATCGCGGTTGAACTCCATTGGACGTGCACCAAGCCTATTGCAGGTTTGTTCAAACCAGACTTTTTCCTTGCCGGGCAAAACACAAAAATGCTGCTTGCCCCCCCACGTGGAGGATGGCATCTTTCATTACCTGATTCATCATGTGATGCGGGCGTCTCAGGATCGGATTCCGTTCTTTTGAAAGTCGTGTATACGGGGCTTCCGGATCACTTTCCGGATCGAGCACAGCTCTGTATGGATCTGTACGGACCCACAGGCGAAGTACTTCCCATATCCGATTTGTCGGGTAAACGCATATCGCGAGCATATATCGCCCAGATCGTAGCCACGCGTGAGGCGGCAGCGAATCGTGTCTCCGTTGAAGTGGAGGAGATGGACCATCATCCAGGATTCCCCGTACCGGGTGGAATCAATATCACGGAACAGGGCGTGAGTCACAACTTCAGGTTTCCCGGTGGCCCGGTCAGATTTGAAATCGTGGCTCGAGGTACTCCCGCTGGAGGACAATGGCCTCGGATGATCTTCGAAATGGGCGGAAGGGAAATTCAGGAGTTGGTCGTAGATGACAGAAGCTGGAAAACATATATTGTTTCATTGAGCGCACCGCCGGGCCTTGAACCGGTACGGTTACGGTTTCCAAATGACTATGTGGATTCCAGTTCCGGTGAAGACCGAAATCTGATTATCGATCGTGTGGACATCGTTGAAGAGGATATAGAACTGCGCTTGGAGGCTTTCTGAAACCCATGACCGGATTGATCCTTTTCGGATAATAATTCCTGCACTATGCATTACGTACGGGAATACAGGTCACGATACGGTCCGGAGATGATTCGATCCCGTGTATTCATAGATCGCATCGACAGCTGTTCATGGACGCTGTGGTGTCGTGGAAACGATGGGAAGCGATTTTCGTCTTCCTGTCATGCGACATCTCTGTCTGTTGATATAGGGAACCATGGTAGATAAAGACATACGATTTTATCCCTCCCATGGTGCAATCCGCGAGTCCATCGGTATCAGGTATGTATCGCCTGTTCATGCAATTGTGTTTCCCTATGCGTAAACAGTTTGCGAATCTCCTGGGCAGACCTCTTCCATACCCTGTTTTCATAGCAGGATTAGCATTGTTGATATGGCATCCCACGATCACCGCATCAGTTCTGCGGAAACCGTATGATACGATATGGAATCTGATTCATGATGTTGTGATAGGCATCTTTATTCTCTCTGCATTACCGGTGGGTGTTCAGCACATGAAACGGCGTTCTTGCCCCCTCGGCGATGTGACGCTGCTTTATTTCGCCTTGTGTGTCATCTCGACACTACCACTTCTCATCGTTCCGACACTCGGCGTGTCGTATGTGCGAATGCTCATAGTTTCCCTGGTTACGTTTCTCGCCGTCTTTCTTGTTTCTCACCGTGTGACTTTGAATCGACCACATCGGACTTTTATCGGGATGATGAGTGCATGGGGTTCGTGGGCGGTTGTAAGCGCATTGAGGGGGCTCGAGCGCGTGGGAACAGTGTATGGTTCACAGTCCCGTCTGGATATAATGGGTCATACGAATAGCCGAGCCGGCTATGAACTGTTGTTTTTTCTTCTCCTCATCGGATTTGGAATCCATTTGGGGAGAAGATACAGGTTTGTGGTACTATCGCTTTCTGCGATTTTATCTGTCTCGCTACTTACAAGCTATTCACGCGGGGCGTGGCTCGCACTATGTGCAGGAGTTCTCTATATCGTCGCCGTAACGCGTGGATGGCGATACATGATCCTCACCGCTGTCATTCTTCTGGTAGTGTTTACCGTTTTGCCGGGGGCATTGGGGGCAAAGGCTCGCGAAGGTGTGGATCCCTCCTACCCGACAACGGTATTTCGAATCGGATTATGGAAGCAGGTTATCGGATTTATCGGTGCCAATCCCTGGGGTGGATGTGGTTATGAATCACTCTGGTTTTCAGCGGTATCGTGGCTTAATCCCGATGAACCCGTTCTTGTCGGTCGGCACGCTCATAATCTGTATCTCCATACGTGGGCTGAACTCGGTATACTTGGTTTAGTCGCGCTGATCTGGTTGATGTGGTCGGTAATCCGTTTCCTTCGTAAAAAAGCGTACTGGGAATCCGTCGGGTTGAATGGTATACGAATCGGTGTTCTATCGTGCCTGATTGCGCTCATTCTTCATGGAATGGTCGATGTTACATGGCGTGATTATCATCAACAGGTCTTTTTCTGGAGTCTGCTTGGTTGGATTTCCGGTGTCATGAAGGGTGAGTCCCGGTGAGGCGTTTTTATATCGAGACACAGGGGTGTCAGATGAATAAGGCGGATACTGAGCGGATTTCCGGTATGCTTGTTCATGAAGGATGGATCGCCGCCCAGGCTCCGGAACAAGCTGATTTGATACTGGTGAACGGTTGTGCTGTTCGGGAGAAAGCCGAGAATCGGGCGGTCCAGCGTGCCCGGTCCTTTAATAGGATCGGAGAAAAAGTGAAGGTTGGTCTCATTGGATGTGCAGCGGAGTGGATCGGTGATTCCGTGCGTGACCTTCTTCCCGATATTTATCTTGCCGCTTCTCCGGCGCGTTTTCATGAATTACCTCGCCTTGCAGTGCATGGAGGATATGCGATGGGGAGTTCTGAATGGGAGCCGGAAGATACGAATCCCGATCGCGGAACGGGAATACGTGCGTGGATTCCCATTATGCGCGGATGTGATCAGTGGTGCAGTTACTGCGTAGTTCCCACAACACGTGGTAAACAAATCTCGTTCCCTGCTGAATATGTTATCGGCAAGGCTACCGATGCGCTGAACCGTGGCTATGTGGAACTCGTTCTACTTGGACAACGAGTATCCGCTTACAGGTATGAAGACCTCGATTTCTTGGATCTGATTGCCGGTATCGAGAAAATCCCTGGCGTGAAGCGAATCCGGTTCACCGCACCCTATCCGAGCGATATCTCCGAACGTCTTCTTCGTTTCATGGGCTCGTCGGATATCGTGGAACATCGTCTCCATCTACCGCTTCAGTCAGGATCGAACAGAATTCTCACGCGGATGAACCGAGGATACTCCATGGATCAATACCGTGATCTGATTGCAACAGCCCGAAAACATATTCCGGATCTCGCGTTATCCACCGATCTCATAGTCGGATTTCCGGGAGAGTTGGAACGGGATTTCGAGGATACGGTGAGTGCGGTCAAAGAATTTAAATTTGATACGGCATTCACATTCGCGTATTCAGAACGGAAGGGAACGTCTGCCGCTGATATGGATGGGAAAGTTGCTCCCGCTGTTCAGCGTGATAGACTGAAACGACTGATCGATGTTCATCATGAAGTATTAGGCCGACAGCGTTCCGGTTTCATCGGCAGGAGAGTAAAAATTATCGTTGAGGGAGCGGATACAAAGGAACCGAATTATTCATTGGGAAAGACCTCCGGCGGTATCGTGGTTATATTACCAGGTGAATATGCTATTGGATCGGAAGTCGCGGTTACGATTAACGGATTACGGGGACATACACTCGTAGGTAGTCCACTCATATAGGAAGGTGACGATATGTGGTTTCTACGTTGGCTGCTTCTTGCATTCTTATTTGTCGCATTGTTGTTTTTCGGGTTTCAAAATGCAGGAATAGCTGTCACAAACATGCGTTTTGGCACAATGGTTTTTCCTGAAACCCCCATATTGCTTGTTATACTTGCCGCTTTCTTCCTGGGACTTCTGGTCATGTTTATTATAGCCAGCGTGGAATACTTCCGACTTTCCTCGCGTTTGAGATCAGTTCTGAGGGAACGGGATGAGCTTGCTCAGCGTGTCGATTCCTTTGGTCAATATCCCCTCGATCAAATCGATGAAGCCCTTGATGCGGTAGCGCAGCCCGCTTCCCAACCGAAACCCGGAGAATAGACGTGTCTGATGCTCAACTGGCACTGATCGTACTGGTGCTTTTCGCCACTGTCGCGGGATTTCTGCTTCTCATGCAGAATGCCAGAAGGCGAAACAGGAAGCAGGAATCACCGTATCCAGCGTATATCGAGGGGTTGCATCTTCTCGTGGAGAATAAGCTTGAGGAAGCAAGCCACATGTTCCGTCACGCTGCGGAACATGGACCGTACTCTCTCGAAGCCCGTCTTCGGCTCGGAATTCTGCTGCGTGAGAAGGGAGCGACGGTTCAAGCGATAAAGATTCATAAGGCAATGCTGGCAATCCCCGGGGTGCCGGAACATTTCATTGGTTATCTCGTTCCGGTATTGGCGAAAGATTACATTACCGCAGAAAACCCTGAGGCTGCGATACCGTTGCTTGAGGAGTATCTGTTATCTGATCCGAATAATTCCACAATGTTACACCTTCTAATTGTGGCATATGAACACGTGGAGAAGTGGGATAAAGCCCTATCCGTACTTGAGAGATTGGAAAAAACCGGGGATACGAACATGTCCTCCGAACGGGCTCTATATCTTGTTCTCAATGCGGAACAAGCCCTCTCCGACGGACACAAGAGGAAGGCGAAAGCCGATTTGAAACGTGCCCTGGCCGTGGATCCCCGCTGTATTCCGGCATATATGATATCCGCCGATCTCGCTCTGGATGAAGGAAATGTAGATAAAGCTGTGCGTGAGTGGAAAAACGCAGCCGAACAATCGGAGACTATTTCCGGTCTCATTTTCACACGAATGGAAAAAGCGCTGTACGATGCCGGTAAATATGGTAAGATTTCTGATGTTTACGGGAATCTCCTCGAAAGCTGTCCCAACAACATATACGTTTTACTTGCTCTCGCTCGATTCGAGGAACGAAAAGGTGATCTGGAAAAAGCACTGGACCATTGCCGGCGCGCTATCGAGCTTTCCCCTGATTCACTGAAGGTTCATGCGGCCGCAGCTGCATACTCCGCCGATATGGAGATGTGTTCAGAGGCATCTGCCGAAATCAGAGAAATTATGAAATTAATGGATAACCGTGAGACTCAGCGCGTCTGTCCATCGTGCCGAATGAAGGTGGACGATATAGTATGGCGCTGTCCGAACTGTAACCGTATCGGCCTTATCGGCATTCCCTGATATCCGGAACCACAGTGAATATCGTCTTTCGAAGACCTTTTACAGCGGGATTACATGTTCTACTGATTTTCTTGTCCGGCATATTTTTAAACCATGGAGTGACACAGGCGAATCGCGTTGGCGATGGAATCTACGCGGATTCGGTTCAATTCACTCGTGCCGATAGCGCGTTAGAACGTTTGCGTAGTACAGAACTACTCCTTGCGGAAGATACCGCCCGACAACGGGAACGTCTCACTCGACTCGGCGGCTTATTTGCTCTTGGTCGGAACACTGAGGCCATTGCCGAGTGGGACGCGTGGATTGAATCGGAACGGGATATCCGCACAAGCCTTGAACTCATGCACTGGTTTGCACGTACGTTGATCTCTTCGGGTGATATCCAACGAGCAAGAGACATTCTCGTGGAATGTTTAGCCGGCGTTGAATCCCCTGAGGATTCCATGTATTTCGATGCATGTTCGGTGTTACTGGTTGACTGTTATATTCAAACCGGTGCTTTGGAAACTGCAATTGAAGCGGCCCACAGATATATTCAACGTGTGGATGCAGGTGATAGTACTCCACTTATGCTGAGACACCTTGGTGACGCATACGCACAGACCGGAAAAATAAAGCTCGCGCGGGAAACGTGGGAACTTCTGATGGAATCATATCCGGGAACTCCTGAAGCCGTACACGCGAGACACGAGTTAAATATCCACCGTGTGGAGAAACAGGTTACGCAATCCAGGAATCCCGATGAGGATGGCACATACATGATCCTCATGGGATCGTTCCACCGGGCAGACGAGGCTGACGCGCTCTATGAGCTTCTCCGAAGTGAACATTATCCTGTGATCAGGAAGGATATTGAGGTATCGACCGGTCCTTTAACGTCCCTCCTCATAGGTCCGTTCTCATCCCGAGAGCGTGCACTATCTATCAGTGGAGATCTCGATGATCTGACCGGCAAAAGCGGAAGCATCATTCTATCTACGGAGCCACCGACTCACTGATGCTCAGGTACAGCCGTTTAGAATGAGGGATTTGATAAAGACACGTTTTTGCTTCCTCCGGTGTGCGTATCACGTGTGATATACCATACATCATGAGTAAAACCCCACGCATATCTACATCGAAAGAGAAAAGCTCGACTCCCATGATGCGGCAGTATCGGGAGTTGAAAAAGCGATACCAGGGATCCCTGCTCCTTTTCAGATTGGGTGATTTTTATGAGACATTCTACGAGGACGCGGTCAAGGCCTCGAAAGCTCTCGGTATTGCTTTGACCTCTCGTGGCAAGGAAGGTGGAAATCCGATACCCCTTGCAGGAATACCTCATCATAGCGCCGATCAGTACATCGATAGGCTTGTAGCCTCCGGATACAAAGTAGCGATCTGTGAGCAGATGGAAGATCCTTCAAAGGCGAAAGGCCTGGTAAAACGGGATGTCGTTCGTGTTGTAACTCCGGGGACGGTTCTCAGCGAAAGACTCCTTTCGGGAAACAAACCCAATTACCTGGCGGCTCTCAATCCCGGCGAAAAATCCTGGGGTTTTTCCGTGGTGGATCTTTCCACCGGAGAATTCCTCGTTACAGAAATCGATGCATCCCAGATAGGGGAAGAGATCGAACGACTACAGCCCACAGAGTTGTTGCTGCCACATTGGATTCTGGAACGAGAGGAAGAAATGGTTTCTCTACAAATATCGGAAAATGTTGCTCTCGAGGGCCGGGATGCATGGCTCTTCGACGATGAAAATGCCGGTGATATTCTCTGTCGACACTTCAATTCGACGACTCTTGACGGTTTCGGACTCCGTTCAATGCGCCTGGCGGTGGGAGCGGCGGGGGCAGCGCTGCAATACCTGCTTGATACGCAGAAGGGACCGCTTCGACATATCCGCGGCATTAGGGTATATCACATTTCGGAGTTTATGCATGTGGACCGACATACGCGTAGAAACCTTGAGTTGGTGGAATCAATGGATCGTGAGGATGCGGACACCACTCTCTATTCCGTGATGAATAAAACGAAAACGCGCATGGGTGCCCGGCTTCTCCACAGATGGATACTGCAACCGCTTGTAGATGTGGAACATATCGTACACCGTCTCGACGCTGTTGAGAAGTGGGTTGGTAAAATTCCGGAACGGGAAGCCGTTCGAGAACAACTTTCCAAAACCTCGGATATCGAGCGCCTCGCAGGACGCGTAGGCTACGGTTCGGCCCTTCCACGAGACTTGCTTGCGCTGGCAACATCATTGGATGTCATAGGATCGCTGAAACCCGTACTTCGGATGTTCACCGACTCCCTTGTTTCCTCAATCGATTCGCAGTTGGATGGGGAAGCGCCCCTCGTGGAGCGTATACGAGCCGCCATTGCAATGGATGCACCAGCCACGATTCGGGCGGGCGGTTATATCAGGGCAGGGTATGACGAGGAACTTGATGAACTCCGCAGCAGTTCAAAAAACGGACGGCAATGGCTGGCCTCTCTGCAGCAGCAGGAACGGGATCGAACGGGTATACCAAGTCTGAAAATAGGATACAACAGGGTATTCGGTTACTATATCGAAGTAACCAAATCACATCTCTCAAAGGTTCCCGATGATTATATCAGGAAACAGACTCTTACGAATGCCGAACGATTTTTCACCGCAGCACTCAAAGAAAAAGAGTCACTCATTCTCGGTGCGGAGGAACGTTCACTCTCCCGGGAACAGGAGCTTTTTCGGGCACTCCTGAGCTGGCTCGAAGAACAACTCGAAACTATCATTCGGATTGCGCACGCCTTTGCCAAACTCGACGTGATTACTTCATTGGCGCAACTGGCACAGGAGTCCGGCTATTGTCGCCCTCGGGTTGATACATCAGCACGGATAGTAATATGCAAGGGCAGGCATCCCGTGGTGGAGCGTTTAAACACGGAACCATTTGTTCCCAATGATGTGCTCCTGGATGATGAATCCCATCAGATTATCCTTCTCACCGGTCCCAACATGGCCGGTAAATCCACATATTTGCGACAAACGGGACTCATAGTACTCATGGCTCAAATGGGATCATTCGTACCCGCGGAATCCGCTGAAATCGGGCTTGTTGATCGTGTGTTCACTCGCGTCGGGGCCAGTGATCGTCTCGCCAGAGGTCAAAGTACTTTTCTCGTTGAAATGATAGAGACGGCGAATATCCTTCATCATGCAACGTCACGAAGCCTTGTACTTCTTGATGAAATAGGGAGAGGTACCAGTACATATGATGGCCTGTCCATCGCATGGGCTGTCGCGGAGCGCTTACACCACGGGCCCGGGGGAAGACCGTGGACATTGTTTGCCACGCATTATCATGAACTGACCGTGCTCGAACGGATGCTTCCAAGAATCAAGAACTACAACATCGCCGTTCAGCGTGAAGGTCGACGTGTGTTATTTCTTCATAAAATCGAACCCGGGGCGGCAAACAGCTCCTATGGGATCGAAGTTGCACGGCTTGCCGCAATTCCCGAGGATGTGTTGAAACGAGCGGGTGAGATACTTATCGATCTCGAAAACGGTGATCAGCATCAGAGAGTGATATCCACAGATCTTACTCGGGAACCTGCACAACTGGAACTTTTTGCGCCGGTACACGATCCGATCCGTGAAAAATTGAATTCATTGGCTTTGGAGCATATGACTCCGATTCAGGCTCTCAATGTCCTGTATGAACTGAAACATGACTCTCAACGCGAGTCGGGATGACATCGATGGCTCATATAACAAGACTTGATGATCTCGTTGTAAATCAAATTGCTGCCGGCGAGGTGATAGAAAGACCTTCATCAGTAGTCAAAGAACTCGTGGAAAATTCCCTGGATGCCGGTTCCACCCGGATAACGGTGGAAATCGAGGGTGGCGGTATTCAGCGAATACGGGTAACTGATGACGGTATGGGAATGTCCCGAGATGACGCAATCCTCTGTTTCGAGCGCCACGCTACAAGTAAAATAGCCAGGACTGAAGATCTTTTTGCCGTAAGTAGTCTTGGTTTCCGTGGGGAGGCACTTGCCAGCATCGCCGCGGTGGCACGCGTGGAGCTGCTGACCTGCGAGCAGCAGGCAAGCATCGGTACGCGCGTGTATATCTCAGGTGGAGCTACGGAACTCGTGGAAGATGCCGCTCGCGCTCCCGGGACAACCGTCGTGGTACGTAATCTTTTTTTTAATCTCCCTGTCAGAAAAGGATTTCTCAGAAGTCGTCAAACCGAGTTGCGATCCGTAACGGAAGCGCTGTTTCGACTCGCGGTAGCTCGTCCCGGCGTCGGATTTGTAACAAAAACGGAAAAACGGACTATCTGGAATCTCCCCCCGGCTTCGACGCTGAAGGACCGGATCGTACAACTGTTGGGTCCTGAACGGGCGGAATCCCTCCTTCCCGTCCGGGCATCGGTGCAGGGTTTGGAAATCGAGGGATGGGTACAGCCTCCGGGAGAGGCGCGTCCGGGAAAACGACAGCAGATCATAGCGGTAAACGGTAGACCGGCGGAGTCGCCGGAGATTCGAACGGCACTTACAGTAGCGTTTCAGGGAGGTGTGATGCCGGGAGCTCATGTGCATGTCTACCTCCTCACCAACGTTGATCCCCGTGTTGTTGATGTGAATGTACATCCTACGAAGAGAGAGGTCAGATTCAAGGATCCGGGAGCTATCAGAGATGCTCTCATTCACACATTTCGTGACGCATTATCAGTTCGTGGAGCGAATATGCAACGGTCATTGCATGAAACACGCATCCGGGATACCGTACATCCCGGTGATTCGCGACTCGCGGAAGGTAAAAGGAGCGGTTCCGTACGGGAGGAGGATCAGATATGGGCTTTTCCCCGCGATTCAATCAAACATTTTCAACCTAAGCATTTGCATCACCATCCTCGCATAGAACTGGAAACAAGTGAAGTACCCTTTCTCCAGATAGCGGCTACTTATATCATAGCACCGATGGGTGATTCCATTGTTATATTTGATCAGCATGCGTGTCACGAGCGGGTTCTCTATGAAGAGACAATGAAACGACTCTCAGGTGTACGAGCCATGGCTCAACAGCTCCTTTTTCCATTACATGTGGAATTGAATGCCCGTGAGGCGGCTATGGCGGATGAGTTCGAGAGGGAAATGAAGCAGGTGGGATTCGAAATACGTCGATTCGGCGAAACGAGTTATCTCATTGAAGCCGTACCCGCAGACATGATGAATGAACCGGATGAAGCGCTTATCAAGCGCGTGATCGAAGGATTAGACGATCCCGAATGGAGTGCACTTTCAAAACATCATCGTATCGCCAGTTCAATAGCCTGTCATTCAGCGATTCGCGCGGGTGAGCATCTGAATCAGGAGCAGATGCGCGATATCATCGATCGCCTTCTTGCCACGGATATTCCCCATTCCTGTCCGCATGGCCGGCCGACGTTTATTCAGGTTACGCCTACCGAACTTGAGCGTCGATTTAAACGTACATAGCCAGTATTTCTCATTTCGGGGTTCAGCACTATTCTGCTTTGTAAATACGTCAGATCAGGTACTATTCTAAGGTTAGTCGTCATGACCCGGCTTCGTGCGAAACTCCGCCGCGGCCAAGCTCGCGGACGAAATACCCTGAGAAGATGAAAATAGAAACAGGTGACGATTCAGTGGTGGAGGGACGCGCTTCGTCGCGTCCGCATGTATATGGATAACGGCCACGCGGAGACGAAGCCCGGCGAAGCCAGCCATCTTGGCCATGAGTGAAACCGAATGGGAGAGAAGCGAAGGCCTGTCCGTCATAGCCACGTAGGGCGACG
>Ga0180434_10002232_pt1 | contig 26328 bp, 29 predicted proteins | sample SS_ome_7_FD_132453 | JGI IMG/M metagenome (GOLD analysis project Ga0180434, IMG submission 132453) | Hypersaline lake sediment archaeal communities from the Salton Sea, California, USA - SS_1_D_2 metaG | ecosystem: Environmental > Aquatic > Non-marine Saline and Alkaline > Hypersaline >... | reverse complement strand
GGAGAAGATAAACGCCTAGAACGAAAGTTCTGGGCGTTTTGTTTATCGGGGTGTAGCGCAGTCTGGTAGCGCACCTGCTTTGGGAGCAGGATGTCGCTGGTTCGAGTCCAGTCACCCCGACCATCACGCTGAAAAAGGTTAAATATAATTTCTGTATTTAACTTTATTCGGAAGGTGTTGAGGGAAATTTATAACATTTGACAGAATGCTGAGTTATCTTTCAACACCTGTTTATGCAACCTTAGCTCAGTCGGTAGAGCAGAGGATCGAAAATCCTCGTGTCCCCAGTTCAATTCTGGGAGGTTGCACTTTATGGGAAGGTAGCATATCGGCTTATGCACCACACTTTTAATGTGGCACAGGTGGGTTCGATTCCCACCCTTCTCATTATTCCTTGACAGCATAAATAAGATAAACGTATACTTAAAACTCAACCTATGTTTAGGAAGAACAAATGTTTTCTCATAATCATAATCAACAGAATGAACGCGGTGGGGGGTAAACTCAGACGTATTCGTTTGTTGATAGATAAACCCCCAGACTTAAACACTCTGGGGGTTTTTTAGTATAGGGCATTGGTGTAATGGCTAACACACCTGACTTTCGATCAGGAGATTTGCGGGTTCGAGTCCCGTATGCCCTACTAAGATGCGGTCCTCTAAAAGCAAGAGCGAGAGCGGAGCTAGGTTACGGCTGATGGGCAGGACGCACTCGAATGTAGGTGCAAGACCTTCACGCATCATTTTTAATTGGGGAATAGCTCAGTGGTAGAGCAACTGGCTGTTAACCGTCAGGTCGAGGGTTCGATCCCCTCCTCCCCAGCCAAGATTAATATTAATGTTGTAATTAATATTAAAGGGTGGGACATATGTCTTTTTTAGCGAAGGTAAAAGCCGGAATATCCAAAGTGGTGTATCATTACTGTGGAAGTATAAGAAACGCTGTACAAATTTTAAAAGAAGATCAATTCAAACTAACATTTGTATCCGGTTCTGATGATGTGAACTTACCTAAAAATAAATTTTATTATCTTTCCACTACGCGAAGTCCAATTGGGAGCTATCATGTAGACGATTCATCTGGTGTGCTTTTAAAGTTGGATGGTCAGAAACTTCAACAAAACTATATCGGCAATCCAGTTGATTATTGGGGAAGGGAGTTTAGAAAGGTCGCACCATCTAAGAATGAGATGGAAGATCGGATTTGGTCAGACAAACCAGTAATAAAACCAGCGACAAAATATATAGATGAAATTCATATTTATAATATTGCTAATGATCCTAAATATGTACGAGATCTTTTAATTCAAGCAAAACGTAAAAATATTCCTGCTTTTGTTTACACCGACCATCAAGCAGCAAAAGTGTTGGACAAGAGGAAAGCAGTACCTATCAAGGATTTGGATCTTAAGGTAGAGCCAAGCAAGCCATGGCCGGACCTATCTTGGATTAAAACGGATAGTATGGCAGCGTGGGTGGAACTTTATGAGAAAGATAAAAAAGAACATTTAAGTGAACGTGCTCTTACGATATTAGGGAAGTATGGGTTTCACGAATTTTCGCAACTTAAAGCTGATATACACAATCATAAAAGAGGAGCTAAAGGTTTACATAAGTTTGTAGATATACTAAAAAGAGAAAAGTGGACACCAAAAGATTTTTATGGACATGTGAAAGAGAAATGGACTCGTATTAAATACAATTGAAATATGAAATTAAGAAAAAATGTTATATACACGGTCGCACAAGGCATCTTCTTCAAGGAGCAAAGAATCCTAGATACAAGTGTACTAAGTGTAGTGTGGAAGCTGTGTTTAGGAGAAGGCGAAAGCTAAAAAAAATGGGGGTTGCCTTTTTAGGGGGGAAATGTCAGAAGTGTGGGTATAACACTAACATAAGAGCGTTAGTTTTTTTCCATATAGAAAAGAAGAAAGTGATTGGAAAAGGCACTACTAAAGCGTGGGAAAAGCTAAAGGAAGATTTGACTGATTGTGATCTTCTTTGTTTGAATTGTCATGCAGAAGTGTATGTGAATGAATATAATTGATGGGGTGTGGCCAAGCGGTAAGGCACTGGATTTTGATTCCAGCATTCGGAGGTTCGATCCCTCCCACCCCAGCCATAACGTCTAATACATTGTACAAAACAATGTGATAATGTCTAATATATTGATCCTTATGGTGGGTATAGTACAATGGCAGTACACTGGCTTGTGATGTCAGGAGTTGACGGTTCGAATCCGTCTACTCACCCTTTATGAAGGAATTAAAAATGAAGAAGGGAGAAGCAAATTCTAATTGGAAGGGCGGTAGGACAATAAATAGCAATGGATATGTATGGATTCAAGTAGAGGACCATCCAAGTTCTTACCGTGGATATGTTTATGAGCATCGATATGTTGTTGAAAAAGCTATTGGTAGGTATTTAAAAGAAAACGAAGTTATACATCATATCAATGGGAATAAGTTAGATAATAAGTTGGAAAATTTAGCGATCATTACTCGGAGTGACCATGCCAGAAATCATGCTAGTACAGGTAGGACTATGGTAACTCTTGTTTGCACTGCTTGTGGTGCTTCCTTTAAAAGAGAAAAGAGGCAAATTAAAAAGAATAAAACGGGGTTTTATTGTACTAGGTCGTGTGCAGCTAAAACCTTCGGTAATGGACGCAAAGTTGTGGTCTGATTCCGGTCGTCGCGGGTTCGATCCCCGTTGCTCACTCTTCCTACTGCCGACCTACGCCACCAAACATTCCTTAATAATACCGAGCAGTTAACCTTAAAATGAGGGTGGCGTGGCTCGGCTATAGCTAAAATGACGTGGTTTGCGCTTTAATCGTTATTTAATCGTATTTTTGTTGCTTCAAATTGACCTGCTAGAAAAAACTTTTTTCTCTCGTCTGGATGATTTTAGGTAGTTACTAGTCCAACAAGTTCCAGTCGAGTGCAAAAAACTTTGCATACGTCTTTTTTTTGATCTATAGAGCGATTTCCCTATACGGAAATTTATTTTTTTGTTAGAAAAAAATTCCCACCGAAAATTAAAATAAAAACTATGAGGTTACTATGTCTATTGTATTTAATGATCTTGGTTATGCGAAAATTAATGACTTGTGTGAGCCATTACGAGTTCGTCGTACTGAAGATGTTGCTACTCTGATTACTAGATTGTGTGAGGTGCTTCATCAAACTCCCATAGAATGTAAGGTAGCTCAAGTTAAATCTAAAACCAGTACTTTAGAGGAATATCAAGCACTTAATATGCACGATTTAATTAAGTATAGGACTCCGGTTTTGGGTTACGTAGCTACACGGAAAGGGATTGTCTTAGTAGTTAAAGGGCATAAAATTACAAATGTATTGGAAGAAGAGGGTGATCAAATTCTAAAAGAATTGGGCGAAGATATAGAAGCAATTAATAAAGAAGTTGCTCCGTATAGAAACACCAAAAGAAAACCCAGAAAAGGTAGTCTACATGAAGAGAAAGAATTAGCAAAACAACGTTTGTTACTAGATGCTCACGAACCTTTGGAGATTACATCTGAAAAGAAAAACAGCGAGTTAGAGGAAGAGCAAGATGCAAAGTTAGAGCTAATCTCAGCTCCTGACGTGCTGGAAGCAGATCAAATCTTGGGGGAGGATGATGAGGATGAGGATGCTCCTCTTTTCCTCGATGAGGAGATTCCAGAAGATATAGCATTAAATAAAATAGACACGGAAGCAATATTTAATTTGAAAGGAACAGAAGTTGTTTTGAGTTATCAATATGCAGCATTTTGTAATATCCCAACTGGAAGTATCAATCGACAGATTAAAAAATGTCTTGAACGGGGAGACCTTAAGGAAGGTATTGATATCATTACTCTTACTGGAAACAAAATTAATGCTTTTTTTATAATGCACGATGAGCATCCAAGTATAGAGGAATTATCGAGACCGAGACAATGGAAAAACCATTTATATCTTTTGACTCAAGTCGGGGTAAATAACCTGTCCCGTCACTTTAATAATGAAATGGCAAATGCTCTTGTGGATACTGCGACAGCAACATCAGCAGCGATCCAAGATCTAAAACGCAAGGGATTGAATTCTCCTTGGGTACAACAACCCAATAGGATAGTGTCACTTCTCAAGTCATTGTCAGCTAACTTTGACCACTTACATACTGATTTTTTGGATGTTGTGCAGATGAATCGAGAGATTCTTAGTACGTTACAAAATATAAGTAAGAACCCAACCTCAAACGAAATTAAGGCTCTAGTTGAAACTCATGTCGATAGTACATTAGACGCACGAGCGTATAATGGTGTGGAAAGGCCACCGTCATATTTAATCTCAGAATATGAGCGAGCAAAATTGTGGGCAAATGCAGTAAACCCCCCAGTAATAAATTCATATTTAGATGCCGTAGGCCATGAGAAAGACTCTTGGGATAGGAAAATAAATACTGAAAAGGGATTTACTGAGGCGTTTTCTTATGTGCGTGAAGGTATGCTCGATCGCAGAGATCATTTTTTCCAGACTGTGGAATTCGTAGATCGTACAGAATTTAGGTTTGAATTTCGTCAGACTGTAACTGGTGAGACATTTCATGTTACCCGAAAACCATATGAACGTAAAAATGGTAAATCACGAAGCCAGTGGGTAGTTACACATAATTTGAGAGGGTTCATGGATCATTTGTGTCGAAACCAACCTAATTTTCAATTCAATCCAGAGACAGAAGAATTATCAGTAGGAAAACTTAAATTGATACAAAGCCAATAGTTAACGATGATAAAAAAGGGTTTTGATCTCCTTAGAACCCTTAGTATTTACGATGATAAAGGGGTTTTGAAGATAACTTCAAAACCCCCAATTTCTTGTCATAATGAACGGTTAGGGTAAAGGTATATGTCACAAAAACCATATAAGCTAAGACCAGAACAAAATAAACTTAAATGTGAAATCCAGGCTATCCTGAAGCAGGAAAAGAGAGCGCTTTTAGCTGCGACTACGGGTTTTGGTAAATCAGTAGTCGCTTGGGATATTATCCGAGACTATCTTAAACAGAAGAAAAGAGTCTTAGTCCTGACACATGGGCAGACGGTACTACGGACTAACTTTGTTACAAGTGATGCCAAGTTACCAAGAAATAAATTCTGTGAGTTTCGTCCTGGAGTTTCAGTTGCAGAAGCAAATAGACATAATGTTGTGATTGGACTTCCTCAGAGGATTAAAAATTATGCTTCAAAGTTTAAGAAGTTTGATCTTGTAATTATAGATGAAGCACATCAATTTTATAAACAGTCTATGGTGCAGGAGATTCTAATTTATTTTTCCAAAACTAAAGAACTACTTATGACTGCGAGTCATTATAGTTTTGATGATATTGAAAAGGTATTTTACTCCAGAGAGAAAGCCTTTAATAAAAAAGTAATTAGTAATGTTGAAATGCAATTGGTAAAGATTGACTGGAATCCTAAAAAAGAAGACTTTAATTTACAAGGGGATTTGTTACAAAAAACAATTCTTGCTAGACGAAAGTTTTCTAACTTTTTTAAGATAATAAACCCTAAAGAAAAAAGTGTTGTGGTTTGTCACAATATCGCTGCCGCTACATTTATCCATAATCATTTAGAGAGACATTTTAAGGACACTTCCGTTTTATTGTCACATAGTAAAAACGATCCAACAAGTGTCATTGTAGATGAATTTAAGGCTGAAGCATCTAATAAAATCCTTGTGGTTGTCGGTCGAGCTAATTTAGGTTTTGATTGTAAACAATTAGAGACAATTATTGATATTACATTATCAAGAAACATAGAAAGATTAGAGCAGATATTTGGTAGAGTTTCTAGAAAGTACAAAAAGTTAAAAAAGAAATATGTGAAACTGATACCAACTCAGAGTTTGGAAATATACAAAATTATTATGTCTGGAGTGATGGCTTTAGGCGAAGATAATATGTATAGGACGTGGGATGGAAACCATAAGACCATCCGTATTCCTAAAGAGTATGACTATGAATATGATTATGAATATGAAGATATAGACGAAGAGGAAGATAATATTCTTAGCCCTAAAATTGTAACTGATTTTGAACGTTATGTTGGTATGTTTAAAGAGAAGCAGGATAATGAGTTTACGACAGTAGAATTGGCATTGAAAGAAGTACAAAAAAAGGATCTTGCTCCTATAAAGGGGGAATGGTTGGTTAAAGGTAAATATTATACGTACTCTGAAGAGAGTTGTTATGAAATCATTAGGGCACTAAATATAAAAAATTTTGATGCTTGGAGATTAGGACATACAGGGAGTTTTAGTTGGGCTACAAAAAATGGTTTACACTATACGATAACTACGAAATTGAAATGGTCACTTAGAGGGTACTCTTGGTTAATCGGAAGTAATCATTTTATTCAGTCTGAAGATAGTTGTTATAAAATAATTAAACTATTAAATATTAAAAATTCTAATGATTGGGGGACAAAACATGCCGCTAGTGTATTTTGGGCGAGAGAAAATAATTTAGTTATTAAGATATCTATGAAGATGAAATGGATTATTATGGGTTACTGGTTGGTGGGAGGTAAATATTATTCTTATTCAGAGGCTAGTTGTTGTAAAATAATTAAAGTATTAAATATAAAAAATCTAACAGATTGGGAAAAGAAACATAGTGGAAGTATAATTTGGGCTAGAGGCATGGATGTTCATCATAAGATAGCTATGAAGTTGAAATGGATTATTAGAGGTTACTGGTTGGTGAGAGGTAAATATTATTTATACTCTGAAGATAGTTGTTATAAAATAATTAAAATTTTGAACATAAAATCTAGTCAAGAATGGAAAATAAAACATAAACAAAGTTTTATTTGGGTAACGAATACAAAATTATATAGTAGTATTATTAAAAATTTAGGGTGGAAATTGAATAAACATCAAATAGCTAAGATAAACAGGACATGACAAAACCAGCACATAATAGAAAGCTAACAACAGACGAGATTATTGATCTTCATAAGAGATATCTGGATGGAGAATCCCGAAGATCGTTAGCTAAAGACGCTGGAGTGTCTGAGAGCTGTTTATCGAGATCTTTTAAACGATGTGGGTTGGAGGCTAAAACAGAAGAGGCTATCCGACGGGATCGAGCCTTAGCGATCAAGGAAACAAATCAAGATCGCTACGGTCATTCAAATTATATGAAAACAGAAGAGGGTAGAAAAAAAATATCCGAAGCAGCTAAGACTTTAGATTGGGAGAAGATAAATGCAAAACGTAAAGAAACCAATTTACGGAAGTACGGTGTTGAAAATCCATCACAGAGCGATGAAGTCAAACAAAGAAAAAAAGAAACCACACGGTTGAATTACGGTGTGGATGTTCCACTTCAATCCGAAGAGATAAAAAATAAACTACGAGAGACCAAATGGGAAATCCGTCTACAGCGGTTACTCCCACGACTAACAGAGCTAGGTTATACGTTATTAGATGAGTACCGAGGTAATAGAATATATGATGATGACCACAAACACGTTAACTACCGTCAATACAATATTAAACATGAATGTGGGACAATTTTTAAAGATGATCTGTTTGAGTTTCCACGATGTCCAAAGTGCTACCCATTAAATGAATCGACGGCTCAAATCGATTACTTCAATTTCATCTCTCAGCTCATACCAGAACACGAAGTTATTAAGGGTGATACTGCCACGATTGTTAATACAACGGGGAAGAATTTAGAATTAGATATTTACATTCCAAGTTTAAAAATAGCATTTGAGTACAATGGCGCGTATTACCACTCTGCTCTCGCTAAGGATAAAGGGTATCATTCGTTAAAGACTTCGTTGTGTCTTGCTAAAGGGATAAAGCTATATCATATATGGGAATTTGACTCTCCGCAGATTGTACGTTCGAGAATTCAAAGTATCTTAGGTTTAACAAATAAAGTAGGTGCTCGGCAGCTCGACTTTTGTGCTGTTCCGATAGTCGAAGCAAATGCTTTTGTAGCGGCCAATCATCTACATGGCCTGTGTCAATCATCTTATGCGTTTGGTTTAAAATTAAAAGGTGTGTTAGTATCTGTAATAACTTTCCGTAAGACCGATGATCCTATGGTTTTAGAGATCGCAAGATTTTGTACGAAGTTGGGCATGTCGGTACAAGGTGGATTTCAAAAACTTTTTTCCAATGCTTTAAAAGAACTCCCTACGCAAACAATCCTAAGTTATGCTGACCGTGATTGGACACCTGATCCTGCTTCAGCCGTCTATGCAAAAGCTGGGTTTTCATATATGGGAGATGTAGGATCGATTTTAAGGTATGTCAATCTGTCTAAATTGACTGTCCACAGTCGGGTAACTTTTCAAAAATACAAACTAAAGAAGCTATTCCCTGAAACATATCGAGAGGAGATGACTGGACAAGAGATTTTAAAGCAGAATAATATTGTCCCTGTTTATAATGCAGGTAACCATAAATTTCTTTTTAATCAGTGGGAAGCTAAGAACGGTCCCGTTCCTTCTAAATCCGAAATTAAATCACAAGCAGCAAAAGCAGGTAAAAAGAAAAGCTAGATACCTTTCGGTATCCAGCTTCTTTTTGTTTAAAGAGATGATCGATTACGATCGTAAGTCCTTAAACTCGTTGACCTCTTACGACGCTCCTGGCATTGACAACTACCTGGCTCTCGATCTGCTCCATGTACCAACCTCTCCAGCTTTGTCCGACGATAGCACCCATGGTGTTTTCAACGGTCAGCGGCTTGCGCTCCATTACAACACCGAGAGCTTTTGGAGAACCGAGGAAGTAAACTTCGCCTGGGTTCAAAACTTGCAGGTTGTCGGCTCGGAAACCGTCAGTGTAGAGAGTTACACCAAAGAAAGATCCCAAAACGCCTTCCATGATCAACTGATGCTTGGATACTGGATCATAGTAAGATGCGAATTCAGAATCTGTCAAGATGTCATCCCAGATGTCAACGGCTACTAGAGCGGCTGCAACGGGGATCGTCCATCTTGCGATCTGAGTTCTCATGCTTTGGAATACGCTTGGAGTGAAAGCGTTGAAGAAAACAAGGTCGTTGTATGCAGAAGCTGCATTATCAAACAGAGCCTTGGTTCTTAAGTCTTCTTGTCGAAGAATCTGCTCAAGTCCATCATTGTACTTGTGCTCAAGAAGGTCGGTATCGGCCAACTCAAGTTCCAAGTTGTCAATGCGGATATTAGCAAGAAGATACGCATCTGGTGGGTGGATGTAGTTTTGACGTACAAACGTTGCAACTACTGTGGGTTGTTCGTGGGCAACGTAATATGCAATTACGTCTTTCCTACGAACAGCGATTCTTGCGATATCGCCTCTCTTGATTGGCTTGAAGCCCAAGAGTTTACGAGTGAAACCTTCGCGACCGAGTGCTTCATAGATTTCTTCGGAGATTGTTTCACCGAGAGCCATCCACTTGTCACCAGTCTTGTCTGCGATTGCTTCGTCGAGAACTGCTTGTCGCTCTGCAACGATCTGTCGTCGCTCTTCAGCGGTTACGATAGTTTCGTCGGCTTTTGCGATTGCGCCTGATTTTACACCATCAAGAAGATGCTTGATTTGAACAAGAAGGTCTTTGTTGCTACTGGCGTTAACTTCGCCATTAGCGCCTACGAGTCTAGAGCCGCCTTTGTGCGCTCTATAATCGCTTACGTGCTGCGCACGAGCTGATGCTAATTTCATTTTTATTTCCTCTTACACTTTTGGATCAATTTCACACCCATTGTGAAATCGTATCAATAACAAGCCTTCTTTCCGTGTCTCGTACTAACCATCTCGGTTAGGCGGTTGACTAATTATGAACCTGATTAATCTCCTCGGTCGGTGTAAGATTCGAGCGAAGAGACATTAATTACAAAAAAGAAATAGATAGAAGTCGTTATTATCTTTATCTGATATTTAATCTTAGTCGATAAAATTTTCGATCTTTACGAAAAAGAAGGGAGAGTTTTCTCTCTCCCTACTCCTAGACTGTGGCCACAATCTATGTATCGGTCAGAAGTATTTTGAGTTGTTTACCCCCTTTTGTCATACTTCGTCCCAAGGCCGCACCACGAATGGTACGGGGTTCAACTTAATTTTGGAATAATCGGTTTCAGCCCAAAATGTAAATTCTTAGGAAACTCATCCAAAGCAAACCAGCCATATTTTTCCGTTTCCCAGTCCAGATGGGGAGTAAATTCATCTTCAACTTCTATTAAAAATGTGTGATAAGTGAAGTCACCAGATTTATAGACATGGAGAGGCTTCATTTTAAACTGTCCTGTATAGCCAGCCTCTTCATGGATTTCTCTCTTAACAGCTTGCTCTGGGCTTTCATTTTCATCTATCGCACCACCCCAGACACCCCAAGTATGTGGCTCATTGACGTATTTGGATCTGTACGCTAGGCAATACTTACCTGTGCTCTTAGCGTAAAAAATCCCACCAGCACCAGCATTACCCCAAAACTGACCGCTGGGATCTGTGTAGATCGAATAGTCAGTTGCTCTTATTTGTACTTTGGATAGAAACCCCATTTTCAATCACTCATGGTTATGTGCAATACTTTGAAAACGTTCACAAGCATGGTTATCGAAGAATGCTGGAAGTACGGATGCAGTTATTGTTTGTTCGACCTCTTGTATTTTGTAACCTCTAGGCTGATGTAGCTCACCATGTTCCACAATTCCGATCCGTTTGTTCTTAGGATCAGCAGCGACAAGATCACTCTCATGACACTCTACAAATTTTCCATTCTTTGGTGTGATCTTTAGTTTAGTTAAGAGGTTAACTAGATTGTTAAATGCAGCTTCTCGTTCGTGAGGTATTTCTCTTTTCAATTTTCGTAGTTCTTTTTTTGCGTAAGGAAGTCTGTTTTTACTCTCATTATCTTCTTTTTTGGAAAGACTTTCTATTTCTGCCTCTAGCTCTTGAAGTTTTTTGATTTTTTGCTTCTCATATTTAGTGGCAGTCATGGAAGTTGCACCTGCATTCCAATCATCCATATCAGATCTGGATTTAAAGACCACAGCGATCGGTGCTTTTGGATCGATGTCTTTATCCGATTTACCATTTAAGGACTGAATAATTTTAGCATTCTTTACTTTTTTCTTTTTGATGTCATCCATCAACATTTTTATGGCTGGCATGGTAAAGGATTTGGTATAAGCGTAGAAGAAGACGTTTGGATTATCTTTAATAATCTGTACCCACTTTTTAGCATACGCATTAGAATAGAAATCACCCCAAGCGTGGATTCGGTAGGGTTTTTTGGGATCTGGTTTTTTTGCGTTCTTCCATTTCTTTTGAATTAAAGTGTTAACCTTTTCTACAAAGTCATCACGTTCAGATAGCCCAAGCGCTGCCGAATGTGTATCACGAACCATTTGAACATATTCAGTATGTCCTGACATTGCAAAGCAATGGTTTTTACATGTGGATGCTTTTGGGCAAGTTAGACCTGGGGGAATGGCAAATGACGGGATTTTATCGTAACCGAGTTTTCCACCTTTGGGTTCTAATATTTTCTTTGCCCATTCTTCGTCTGGAATATCCTCTGCATCACGCCATTTCATCGCATTAACCATGGAGTCCAGACCACGACCATAGTGTTCTAAGTGAGTCTCAAGGCGTGTAATATCTGATTTTTTCTGAGCTTTAGTTAGGTTAGGATCTTCGTTGATGTCTTTTACGATTTCGGTTTTTTTCTTTTCCAGTTCTTTTTTTCTAAGTGCCGCCATCTGTTTTCGATCTTCTAGTGACAGATGATGTTCATCCAAAAGGAATTCTTTTCGTTCAAGATCCATAAAGTCTTTGATGTCTTTTTTCATCTTAGACGGGTTCCATTTTTTCGTAGAGACTTTTTTCTTTGTCTCGCGAGCGATGACTTTATATTTATTTAGTATTGCAGATGTAAATTTCACTGAAGTTCTCCTAATGGCTCAACCTTTTTTATATGTACTTGCTTTGGATCGAAGACCAAATATGAAACACCACCACCCTCAAACTTGTTCTCGTACTCAATCGAGTCGTATCCCAATTGACGTATGAAGGCATGGACTAACTCTTGTTGCCTTTCTTCGTCGCCTCTCATGCTCGCAGTTTCCCATTCATCTTCATCATACCCTTCAACTTTCAGTATGCTGTCGTCCCAATCCTCCTGCATCTCATCCGTTACTTTAGAAGGAGGATCGTCAAAGAGCGCCTGTAGTACAGAAAATGCAGACCAGCTCCCTAGACGGTTCTCTTTTAAATGAAGAGGTTTCTTAATATCTAAGTCTACATGATACAGATAGAATTGATCCCCTTCTTTATAATCTCGTCCTTGACCTTTTTTGATCTGACGGACGATGTTCTTTGCTGATTCTAATGTTCCAAAATGAAATCCCAGATCCGTTGCCATCGCTCCCGATCGCCACATCTTTTTGAAGGAGTCAAACTTTTTATTAGAGACGTGGAACAGATTCGCCTTGGCGACGATCTTGTATTTATTTGTTATGGATGTGATCCAAGACATGATTGTTCCCTTGAACAAAGTTTAAGCATACAACTTTCGAAGTTTATCTTTAGCACTTTCCAAACGTTTCTTATCTGCCGCTGCGAGTTTATCCCCAGCACGGTTGATAAAGAAATTAAGCCTAGACATTGCCTGTTTTAAATCTTTGCTTGCTCTTTTTAGGCCGCTGGCAATCTTATCAGCAGACTCGTTGAAAAACCCTTCTTTGGGTTTCCACTTAGTCTTTACATCTCCGCTCCACATTGCGGCCTCAACTTTGTTTAGAAATCCCATTATTGTGTCCTTAGAAAATGTTATTCTTCAAGTGGAGTTGCTTCGAATAATTCATGTAGCTTAGATTCTAACTCATATTTATGTTCTAAAACATCTACCAACGTGTCAGTCCAACCGGATAGGTTATCGTTTTTGATTTGTTTTAGATCTAATCCTGAGTCTAACATACTTTGTGCTACTTCTCCGATTTTGATTGTTATTTCCGTATGTGCTAGATCTTGTAATTTATCTGAATGGACTGCGGTCGGTCCTAGAATCTTTTCAATACTTGCTACTACAGATTTAGCTTGTTTCTTCTGATACCGATCAAGAATATCCCGAACAGAATCTGCTTCGTCCTTTGGTCGATTGACAGGACTTACTTCGATGGCGGCTGTGGCCGCGATCTTATTCTTAATCACATCGTCGATGTGCTTACACTTACGCCTGTTAGCCCATCCGGGACAATTGCATGTAGGATCTTTTCCTTTTAGCCTTCGTACTTCATAAGACTTATTAGGATTAGACTTGGACTTGAATACTTTTACGATAGGTCCAAACTTCTTAAACTTGTCGGACTCGGTCATAAGAGCGGAGTCTGCTTCGTCTTCTTTCACTTCAGATGCGAGTATCTTTTGAATTCGTTTGAAATACAACATGTTATTCCCCTAGTAATATAGATTTGTAATGGAAGTCAGGACTTTTTTTCAATAAAGCTATAAAGTCCTTAATGGTCTTTTTCCATTTAATTGAATCTTTCTTTTTCAAAGAAAAGAATAAATCATCGGTGATTACATCTCCTAACATGCTTGCGATCTTTGGACGGTATTCTTTAAGACCAACAAATTGCAGTAGATGCTTTCGTTCGATTTTCTTTTTATGGATATCTAGTAGGTACAACTCATTTATAAATCGATTAACAGCAGACTCAAGCTGTGGCTTGTATTCACGGTGGGAAGTCCAGTAAGATTCTCCGTCCTTGTTTTTCCCACCAATACCCTCTTCAGTATTTGCTTGAATGAAATGGATGAATTCATGTTTGATCCCATCTCGGAGATCTTTAACATAGATGTCAATCGTTTGTTGATTCAATTCTTGACCGTGAAAAGACCATGGTTGATAGACACCAATGAGATTGTCTTTTGGAATAAAAATAGCATAGGCACCTTTATTTTGCGCCAGCATATTAACAGCACCAATGACTAACCTAATTTCGTCTTTTTTAAGTGTACCTACTGTGAGATCTTTTTGTGTAACCATGACTTTTTTTAGCTCAGTGTGCTTTTCTTTAAGCTTTCCTTTTATTTGAGTGACATTATATTTTTTATATAAGGATGGTTTTGCTTTGTACGTTTTAAATAAAAAAGCCAAAGACCTTTCAACTGCCCAGTCTGAAATCTCTTTGAGGATATGTTCAGGAAGAGGTACAGTCCGACTTATAATATAGTACTTAGTTTTGACTTTTAGTATAAACATTTTTAATTCTTTTAGTTGCTGTGTTGTTTAATCCAACCAACGGTTAGATGTGAAATATAACATTAGATCATCAGTATCCACACTGACCTGTCCTAATTTGGATACTAATAGTTTTCTATCTTTTAATTTGGGTAAATATTCTAATACATCCTTTAAATCGGAAATCGCTGCTTCTATTCTTTTTTTTGCTTCGTCATCATTATCAATTGAGTCGATATATTTTTTTGCTAATCCTTCGATTAAATTCATTTTATTTTCCTTTAAAAAAGTCACTCTGTGCTTTGTCTTTTAGTGTCTCGAAGAAATCATACGCAAAGGCACCTGCTTCGCTGTCAGGAGATCCCTTCATCTTAACGTCATCGTCTCCTTGGTCTAAATGCAACCAATTGACGACGGCAGATTTACCATCCCCATCCGTCCATTTGCAGGACATCTGGAATTTCTTACCGCCTAATGACTTTCCTTTGCATTCCACATCCACATCGATATCTGAGTTTTCCATGATCTTAGTCATCTTCTTGCCAAGATCCGCAGCATCCTTCTCGATGTTCTTAGCCATAGCAGCGCCAGTAAATATACTCATGGAAAGGATAAGACCGAGAGCGGCTTTGGTCGCTTTCTTTGCAAAGGACTTTATCTTTTCGACGATGGCATACTTAGCTTCTACTTGTTGTTTGAAAGAGACAGACGATTCTATTTGCTCTTTTCGTAACCGACCATCCCAATTGACTGTGTAGATCATGTCATATTTAGATCCAGGTTTATTAATTGGTGAAGGTCCGAACGACGCTGTAACAAATACATGCCAACCACCCTTATCGCCAGCATAGATAGTAAGTTCCCATCTTTTCCCATCTGCTAAACTTTCAGGATCTGAATCTCTTAATTTATAATACTTAGCATCACCCACTTTGTAGGTTATGTTGTACTTATTGAGATCATCGAGAATATCATGCCAAGGCTTCCAGTGTTCGTCTGAGAATACACCTTTGGTATGTTTAGAGAACATATCGTGTAAGAACCGTTCGGCTTTAGCTCTCGTCATTGAGTTGAAGTCAGGAGTGTCAGCTTGAATTTTAGCTAACGAAGCTTGTTGTACTTTTTTTAAGAAACTCATTTGTTTTTTCCCCAATTACTGGTAAGGAAATTTTCCCAACTACCCGACAGGTTGTCGATATTTATTTTTCATCTTATTGACTATAGTAGCTGCTTTTTTATGTGCAGCAGCTAAAGCTCCAGCATTCCCCGATCCGTATGCTAATTCTCTTAGTTTGTTTTTCATATCCTCTGGATATTTGTCTGATCCAACACCTGAAATTTTGTAATCTCCAAATTCTGGTTTTTTTCCAAAGGTTTTCATGTGTGCTTTTTCTTGTACTTTCCCCCATTCTTTCTTTAATTTTTCTGCATCTTTTGTGTGCTTTCTTGCTGCAGCTAAATGGTCTTCCTTTGTCCATTCTGGAAATAGGTAAATTACCGCTTTTGCTGCCTCTGAAGAACCTGACGTTGGTGTGACTGCGAAATTCATTTTGGGGAATTTAAATTCCTTCTTATAGATTGGATCGGAATAAGATGGAATTTTTACTGCTGCTGCTTTGACGTTGTACTTAGTTGCGAGTCGTTTCGTTAAATTCATGATGTTACCTTTCTTAGTTTCTAACGTGTCGTATTTTGCCTATACTTTAAAGAGGCGGTTCTGCATCTTCAGGCCAAGCAACTAGAGTATATCCTAGCCTTTTAGCTTCTTTTTCAGCTTTGGTTTTTGCGCCTTCTTCCGTAGGACCATAAATAGTCTTTATCCCAACAGTTCCTCTAATGCTTTTCCTGCATCGTTTGTTAAATAATAAGTTTCGTTATTATACTTTATTACATACGCATCTTCTTCATCGTCATAGGACATGTCGAATTTTTTGCCCTTCAGCATATTGTAAAGTCTTTTCACTTCGTCTTTATCGCTCTTAGGGATACTGTACTTTTTCAAATCAATATCAATGTTCTCGTCAGCTTTGACGTTGTACTTAGCTGCGAGCCGTTTTGTAAAATTCATGATGTTACCTTTCTTAGTACCACTATTTAAGCCCAAATGCCTCACCGTGTCCTGCTTTAATAAGAGCTTTGGCAGCTTTAATTGCGGCAGGGGTATCTTTCTTATGAATTGCATTACAGTATTCAATAACAAGTGCATTAAATCTTACCATCTCAGGTTTGTTTTGCATATGAGCTACTTGAATAGCAGACTTAGCTGCCGATAGCATTTCTGGAACCGCACGTTGAAAATTGGTGTCGGCCATCATGTTATTTACAGCTTCTTCTACTGTAGGTTTCTTTGCTGTGATTTTGTATTTCCTAGCGAGTGTGTGTAACATATATTCATGTCCTTTCAATTGAGAAATCCCAACGCATAAGGAGCGCTGGGAGTATAGTACCCTTCCTTAAAAATCGACTTCGTGTATTTTTTTAATAAACGTCTGATGTATTTTTTGAGTAAATGTAATTCCCTTTTCCGCTCCAGAATCTGGTTTACCTTGCTTATAAATAGAAAGTGGTAGATTAATTTCAATTACAACTGGATGTTGATTTTTGGGGTAGAGGTCTTTGTACATATCCCAAAGATCTGATCCGTATTCTTCGCGGGGTGGATAGCCGTGTGTTTTTTCCCATTCTTCCTCACGTTCTTGTAAATCCCACTCACCCCCCATCGCTGCATACTCAGAAGCATCGTCTAGGTTAGGAGTAAAATAGCTACCTGCATCAAATCCTTCTCGCTTTATTTGCTCTGCCTTCTTTGATGTGGTTCCATGATATAACACCTTCGATTCTTCTGTAGAGTATTTTGCTTTAACTAAAGTATTGAATTTGAATTTCATATATTACCCAACGCTCATAGAATACGATCAATTTTAGCTTTAACAAATCCGATAGGCTTAAGCGATGCTTCGAGACTTGCCATGAACTTCTCTTTCTCTTTCTCTAAGACCTTCGCCACTTGAGCAGTTTCATGGTAAGCCTCGTTGTCTCGGCTATAGGGCTGACGAACTGAATGGTTTATAACAACTTGAAACGTAACATCTGGGTTGGATTCTAAAGCAAATCCATCGACCTTCTGCGCTGCGGTTATATATTTTTTAGATAGTGTCTTCAAAACTTTCATTTAGCTCTCCCTGTTTTGTATCTACGTAATTAATCTTACTTCTTTCTTTTTTATTTAAGATTTTCGAGTTCATGCCGATATAATAATAGAAGGGAAGGTTTTGATCTACTTTTCTTGAGAGTCAAATGAAATCGGTGTTTTACATGAGAGGGGTACAATGTTTTTTAGGGTTATAAAAGAAAAGGTCTGTGGGGGAAAGAAAGTTGTAACTATTTATTATTTCAGCTTTTTAATGGATTCTCGGATTTTAGCGATTGATAGTGATTGCATTTTACAGCAGGGAAATGAAATCAGACAGATCGTAAATGGCCGATTGCATTACGCATCTAGTAAAGGCTTGTAATCTACCAACTCAGGTGTAAACAAGTCATTTAATTGGGTATTTTTATGTACCTCGATAAACTTCGGGATGAATACAATTTTTTCCTGTCGGACTATTTTTGATAATTTTTGTTGCGCTTCTTTTAATTCTGTTTCTAAGTCTTTATACTTCTTATCAATAATACCTATAGAAGCATGAGGAATATGACCTTTCCAAAAGGTTCTAAATTCACGTAAGCGATTTCGTCCTACCATATTCTGAATGGAATTGTATAATTTCCGATAAGCAGAAGTTACCGTCAAATCTAAAACGACATAGACATTTTTATCTACCCCTACCAAAAAAGTAACTCCGTTTACTTTAAACGCTTGGGCATTAATCGATGTAGCCAATGTTTTAGCTTTCTCGATCTCTTCATCTTTTGCATTTATAATATACGCCAGAGTTACATGGGGAGTTTTATCTAAGGGTTGTTTTATTGGAATGTCATATTCTTTAAATACAGAAGTAAAAATGCCAAATAATTTTGTCCAAATTCCTTCAGGTAAATCATAAGCTAAAACCGTAGATCCACCTTCTTCTGGCTCTACTTTTTTAAGAAGTTTGATTCTATCCGATAAAGGATGCTCTCGTATACCAGAAAGTTTTGCTTCCACTACTTGATATTTACTATTGATTTTTTGTTTGAATGTAGTCATCAAATCAATCCAAATGTTTTACCGTGACCTAGCTTAACGAGAGACTCGGCAGCTTTGTAAGCTCGTTCAGGTTTCTTTCCTTTAATCGCTTCGAACATAACTAATGAAAGAGAATTTACTTTGACCATATCTGGTTTGTTAGTTTTATGGCCGAATAATATCCCTTTCTTTGCTGCGTCAATAAAGCTAGGAAGCGCATGGATGAAATCTGGATTATCCATTAATCTGGCTAAGGTTTTTGCAAGTTTGTTTGCAGTTACTTGATACTTTTCTGCTAATACTTGAGTGACGGTCATTACCAATAACTCCTTCTTGAACTCCAGCTTATGTCTTTTAAATTCTTAATAATCGAGTGAATTTTTTTGATATCTTCAGGCGACAGTTTAGCTGTTTTTGAAAAAGCAATAGAAAACCTAATAAGGTAATCCCAACCTTTTGGAGTTCCCTCATCATTGTTTTGACGAACATTAATTTTATCGTTGGAGATCGTCCATTCAGGGTAGTAGCTGTATCCTTGACCATCATAAGAATCTACAGGTTCAAAAGTAATGCTACCCGCTAGTTTCCCTTTGAGCTTTTTAATATGAGTTACCATCTCATTTAAGTAGCTTTCAATTTTCTTGACTGTTGAGTCTTGAATGTCGAGCTTGCTTTTATGGAATTCTGGAATATCATTTTCAAGTCTGACATTAAAAACAAGATCAGTTTCAGATTCTTTAAAAGTAGCTTCTGGAAATAACGATCTAAGTTGAGATCGAAGAAGCTTGTGTTTATGTTTCCCCTTCGCCTCTTTATACCCTTGCTCCAACATGTGATCTTCGATTGTATCATATTTAGGAGTTAATGTGTCTTTTGAGTACTCATTAGACTTCTTAAGTTTTATGATATTTGCATCTGGTTCTTTGGTAGATGAGATTACACCATAAGAAGTTTCATTTTGTTCGGGTATCCATTTCTCAAAACAACTGACATAAAACTTTTTGCTGTCTCGACTAAGAGTAATAACACTTCGAGTATATATAAAGTAAAAGACACCTCTATAGTATTCTTCTTTTTCAGATGTACTTTTTGTTTTAATATCTACCTTGGTATTAGGACCACTTAGTGATTTTAATTGTTTACTAATTTCTTTTAATGCTTCGGTGAACTGCGGAGATGGTTGTGGATTTTTAGCGAGCTTTTGAATTTCAGCATCAATAAGAGCACTGTGTTTATCATATAACTTTTTGACATGATCAAACGCTTTTTTTATTTCTGGATGATGATCATCTCGGCTAAGAGAATCTACACTATATACCGTCTTATGAATTGTATTTAGGATATGACGAGAAGTGTCTAGGGTAGATGGTTTTGCTCCTAAAGCTTCTTGATCCTCAAGCGCTTTAATATAATACTTATGAACTTTTTGTACGAAATTCATTTTATAGTCTCTCTTCGATTTTTTGAACATAACCAAACGCTTGCTTCTTCTCTTGTTCGGACTGCTTTAGCTGACTATAGCTGATACCTTTTTCTTCCCACTTGTCGATAAGCTTTGTCCAATCTTTCATATATTCTTCTTTCCAGATCTTATTTTGTTCTTCTTCGTCTTGACTTCGAAGCTTCAGTTTTTTCAAGGCGACGGATTTATAATTATCCATCTCCTTCATGGCTTTTTCTGCGAGATGCTGACGGGCAGAAATCTTGCTTTTCTCTACAACATCTTCACTTCCATGCCATTTGGTAAGATCAAGTCCAAGAGCATATGCCAAATAGGCATCATTGAAATACCATTTTGCTTGGATATTAAGCATCCCACCCTTCGCTCGATCTCTCATCCCGCCCAAAGAAGGTGATCCCATCCAAATACCAATTTTGTCATCGAGAAGTTTGTGAAGCTGAGATGTGAATTCTCTCATATTATTTTTCTTTTTATCTCTGACATAAAGAGCAGGTACAGGAACGTTTACTTCAAGCTCATATTTATAAGCATATGTGTTGGAAGTAAGAACACGCATTTTTGCAAGATCAAACCTTGGTTGGAGTTTGGCTTGTTTATCAGCAGCTTTCTTCTCTTTTAATTGAGGTTTTATATCAATGATATCAGCGGCTAGTATTTGTTGTATTTTTTTAATAAATGACATTTCCAATCTCCACATTAGAAGTTTATGCTACATGTAGCACACAATTTTTATGTGCTATATGTAACACAAAAACCCCACAGAAATCTGTGGGGTTAGTGTTTACCTACATTACACGAGGAATTCAATTCCAAGGTAAGGATCGGTTGGAGAAGGAACGTTGACAACGCGAGCGTTAGGAACAACTGGACCTGCACCACCGTCGGTAAGCATACCGCCAGCCATAAGAGCTGGAACAACAGCAGGATCTGACCAATCAACTGCTTGGTCATAAATCATTGTGAAGACACGGCCTTTACCTTTTCCAACTCCAACTTGAGAGAAGAAGTTAGGATTAGGATGATTGATCGGTGCTTCGTAGAACTGCTGAAGAGCTTCGGTAACGGTCAGATCGTATCGGTAGAATACTCTGACAGTTTTGCCAGCTTCTGCTGCGTTGAATTCAACTGTACCAGCAGCGTCGTTCATTAAGAATTCGCCAGCGGCAACGGCTGGAGGAGCAGCAGCAACTGCAAGGTCAGTACCAGCAACTACGTCGAGAACTCTGCTTTGGCCAGCAATCAAATTTTGCTTGCCAAGTTCAACAACGTAAGGAGCAGCGGTAGGAACGATATGGTCTTCAACCAAAGCTGCAGTTGAAAATGCAGTTTGACGGAACATAGCAAAACCTACGACGACTTCGCCAGCACCGCCAGCGGAAGGCATAACCTTCTCAACGCCATTTTCCATTACTGCAACCAAACCTTGACCTTCTTCGCTTACTGTTTGACCAGCAGCTACTTCTTGGGTGTCACTCCAAGTGTAAAAAGTTCTTTTGATGTCGATCATTTGAAAATCCTTTCAAAAAATATGAATATGATAAACTCTATCTCACAGGGTGTGCTTAGAGCACTTTTCAAATTTAAAAGTATCCTATAATTAATCTAAGCTTTCTATTTTCCAGCAGATCGTCTGTATAAATAATCGTCGTGTGCGCCTTTTCGGAATTCATCTTCCTCCATTTGCGTCTGAGCGAAATCTTCGCTGATCTCATCGTAATAAATCTCACCTACGGTCGTTTTCCCATCTTTCATTTTGATATTAGCCATCTTAGATATATCTATATCCCCATGGACAGTATATTTGCCACCCTCGTAAGCTCCATGTTTTAATATGATTTTATTAATATCATAGACGGTGCCTTCCGATGGATCGATATCAACATCCATAAACAATTCAACTTCGACAGCTTCTTTTTCAGATGTCGCTTTATCAAGCCAAGACGTATCTTTGTTTTTGAAGGCTTCGGAAATATCCACTCCCCCGTACCTTGTTCCGAACCAACCCATGACTTTATCGCCTTCTTTCCACAGCTCCAGTGTGGTGTACCACTCATAGTCTTTGTCAGTATTAATTTTGACGGCTTTTATTCTATACTTTTTAGTAATCTTTTTAATGAAACTCATATTAAATATCTCCTAATCTATCAAATTCAGCCTTCGCTAATTCGATGTCACCAAAAGCATCTTTTTCCCAACGAGCCGAATACGCATCCGGATCTTCTATTGCTTTTCTTAATGAGTTATGGATCTTATTTTTTAATCCATCCACTCCAAACATGGCATTTTCAAATGTATCAAAATCATCTTCGGTTTCGAGTTTAACTAAGGCTTTCTCTGCGGCTTCACGTTCATTTCTATAATCGTGCTGCCAATGTTGCATGACAGTTAATACCCACCGTCCTGCTTGGACTATCCATCTCTTCCCAACAGTGTGATCTTTGTGGTGTTTGGCATAGAGTTTTGCGAGACGTTCAAAAGCACTGATAAGCTTCTTACCAAGAGGTGCGATCTTACCTTTCCAGTTAGACTTCGGTTTTCCTTTAGCTTTGATATAGTCATCCATAGTCACATGAAAGGAATCACCGTACATGGATTTTACTGTTAGATTAGGTCCGCCAATTTCTCGCCATTTTTTTATCGCTTCTAAGGTATCCCCTCGGTGTTCTTCCTCTTCGTAAACATAGGTTGCAGAATTGTGGTTCGACCAAAGAGGAGTCCATTTCTGACCGCGAGGGATGATCCCTTTTTCTTCAAAGTAGTCAATCAACTCCCATCCCTTGTGATGCTCATCTCCACGAGCCACAGGAATGAGAACTCCAGTTTTTGGATTAATCCAAATGTAACCGATCTTAGTGTCGGTATCTTTGCCTGAGTTTGCTAACCATACTTTTGCTTCCCATTTCTCAGCATGATTAAGATCCCCTGAAATCTTAAGATGTGGTCGAAGTTTGGGAGGAAATTTAAGTGCAGCAGCAGCTACTCTAGTAAGAAAGGATTTCGGAAATTGTTTATACTTTTCAGCTAAGTATTTAATTTTCATCTTAATTTCCATACAATTGTAATAAGTACGGGGTTTCTTAACTTTTTAAGAAACCCCTAAGAGGATAACCAACGGACGGTTGGTATAATTCTCTTATCTTAGACCAAGACGAATTCTTCGTTTAAGGTCGTTTTGCTTTTCAGATGCGCTCATCTGACGTAACGATGCTTCAACTTCGGAAGGAGCAGCTTCTGCTTCTTTTGCAGGAGCAAAAGGCATACTCTTACGAGCAAGACGATCACTCAGAGTTTCATCGGAGAACTGGCTTGCTTGAGCAGCAGCAACGTTGCTTGCAGCCGAGATCATCTTCTTGGTGTGGGCAAATGCTTCTTTTGGCATCTCAAGATATTCTTGAGAGTCAGCAACTACTTGCTCCAAGTATGGTTGGAAGCTAGATGCGAAACATTCTTCAACAACAAGAGCTGGGTTTGCAAAGCCGAGGCTTGCAAGCTTGTCAATGAAAGCTCTCTTAAGTGGGTTAGACTTGCCAGCAATCAAACCTTTGTTCAATGCTTCAGCAGCACAAACCATGGCATCAACGAGATCGGTGCGAAGTGCGCCAAGACGTTCTGTTCTAAGATCTTTCAAAGAAGCTTCAACTTCTGTTTTGAGAGTCTTAGCAAGTGCAGACTCGGTTACACCGTGAGCATAAAAACGAGCTTTGATGCCTTTTAACATGCTGTAAAGACCGACTTTTTCTGTAGTCTGAGCAATAACATTTGGCCATCTTGTTTGATCACAGAAGAACGCAGCAACGTCTTCGGGATCTGTTTGATCAACTAAATGAACTTCAGCAATCGGTTTGCCAGCGGCCTGGATTGTCCAGTAAGGATCTTCCTTAGATTCCCAGAATGTAAATGCAAGAGCATTACGATCGACTTCCATATTTTTCAGATCTTCAACACTCTGTAGGCATTCATACTTCATGGCTTCTGCCTCCTTGTTTTCTTCATCACTTTCCTCTTCTGGAACAGGCTCACTATCAAGACTTTCGTCTAGATCGCCTTCGGGTTTTGGTTCTGCTGCAGGTTCTTCAGCGGCAGGTTCTACGTCGATTGGGGTATCTTCGCTTCCACCTTCTTTCAAAGCATCAAGACCGTCATTGGCCTTTTCTACTTCTTCTTCATTACCTTCTTCTTCAGCGACCAACTTAATAGCTTTTAGATTCATAGCTCGTACCTCTTTCCAAAGTTCATAACCTTCTTTTGCTAGGGCTGCGTCTTTGATTTCGAGTTCTGCTTTTTTCACACCAGCAACGATTTCAGATTCCAATTTTGCAAGATCGGTAAGACCTTCTTTGGCTGCGGTGATATTTTTAGCTCGGACTGACTTTCTGACATGGCGAGCAATCGCTTGAGCAACTTCTTTCTCGTCAATATCATCGTCTTTGTCTTCATTCGCAGCTTCAGCGTCGTCTTCTCTCTTATCCATTTCTTCTTCGGTAGGCTTGGCATCTGCTTCATGATCAACTTTATCATCCTCTTCACCTTCGCCTTCAGCTTCTTTATCTTCTGGTTCGGCTGGAGGAGGATAACCACCTGATTTTTCTTCTGCTGGAAGCACGTCGTCTTCCTCAAGACCTGCCATCGCAAGTTCCATATCGCCTACTCGAATAAGAGCAGCGGTAAGTCTCATGCGTTCCATTTTAGCTGCCTTAGCAAGATGCGCCTTAGCTGTCTTAACATCGCCTTTAGCAATAGCAGCTTGAGCAGCAGCTTTTTCGCCTTCTTCTTCGTCAGAAGCAGGTTCTACTTCAAGAACTGGCTTGCCTTCGCTGGGCTTTTCTTCGCATTCTTCTTCTTCTTCTTCGCCTTTGATGCCACAGGCATTGGCATTGTCTTCTTCTTCTAAGATTTCTTCGCCTTTGGATTCTTCTTCCTCAAGGTTTTCATCCAAATCACTAATCACTTCCTCAAGTGCTCGTGCTCGAACCAAATCGCCATTTTTTCGATACTGTTCTTGCAACTCTTTGAGTGTCTTCTTCGTAGATTTTGCCACGGTGCTGTCCCTTTCCTCATTTTTTAGATTATATTCTGTTAAGTACTTTCGCGCTTCTTCAATGTACCCACCATCTAGTAACAGATTAGCCAAACATGTGACTAAAGCTTCTGGTGCGTCATTAAAGTCAGCATCCCCTTCAATTATGCCTTTGACATTTTTAAAGGCATGTTCCGGTGCCATCTCTTGACCGAGAGTGGCAGTCACTGCTTCAGGAATACTAGGTGTTTCCCCTGCTTTTTCCTCTAAGAAGACTTCGACTGAAGCTCCTAAAAAGTCATGAGCAATCGAAACATCATCCCTTGTGGTTCCGTCACGCAGCGTTTTTGCTGCTTGAGCTAACAATTTTCGTGCTTTTGGGAGCGCGGTACTTGGGCGTTTTTCTTCAGTAGCTTCAAGAAAAGCTGCTACTTCATCCCCTAATACGGTGTTCCCCCGATTTTGTAGCTCTTGCAGCATCTTCTGGAGTTCCTTCGACATAGTTTCCTACTCCTTGTTACTGCGACCTTGTTATAATTATACCTAATTACGAAAACCTCGGAGGTAAACTGAGGTTATATTCTATAACCCTCGCGGGCTTGTCTAGATTGTACTGCTTCGCTGACTTTTAGTCCGCGACCTAAAACTTCTTTACCATTCATTTCTTGGATAGCTTCCTCACCACGTTCCACATCGATAAATCCATAACCCTTGGATCTGTTCGTTTCACGATCTCGAATTACTTTTACGCTTCCTTCTACAATACCATAGGGTTCGAAGCTGTTGATAAGATCCGCTTCGACAAGTCGCCAAGGAAGATTTCCAATATAAAGACGCATAATTTTAAAGCTCCTCTGGATTAGGGGTAAACCCTCTAATTTATCATACAATTAATCTTATCAACGTATTGCGTTCTTTAAAGCGAGTAAAATATCGTGTTTTACTTTTTCTGCTGATATCCGATACCGAACTGCAAGACGTTCACTCAATTCTTTCATCTGAGTGCTTTTACTTAAAATCTGAATCCCATTTTCTACGAAAGTTTGTACGCTTGGATCTTTACTAATCGCGTCTTCTAACGATGACGTAACATGTTCCATATTACCTTCCTCCTTTTTCTCCGGAAGTTTCTCCGTTTCCGCAGGAGGAATTTTTGAACCACAACGATGACAGAAAAAATCATCTCGACCTTTTAAGCTAAGATGAAAGTTGTCTAAATAATCAGCACCGCAATAGCGACACTCACATTTACGGAGATTGTCTTGTTTTAGATCATCACCGAGAGTGGATTCTAATTCCTCACTAGTCAGTTCCTCTAATAATTTTGCCGATTTACCACTTAAGGGCGAGAACCCATCAAGTCCCAGATCTGCATAATACTTTTTCCCCGACTCTTCATCTTCGAAAAGACCATAAGAAAAACCTGCATCAGGAGGTGGACCTC
>Ga0180434_10002228_pt1 | contig 26364 bp, 21 predicted proteins | sample SS_ome_7_FD_132453 | JGI IMG/M metagenome (GOLD analysis project Ga0180434, IMG submission 132453) | Hypersaline lake sediment archaeal communities from the Salton Sea, California, USA - SS_1_D_2 metaG | ecosystem: Environmental > Aquatic > Non-marine Saline and Alkaline > Hypersaline >... | reverse complement strand
CTTGGTCGTGAAGAACGGATTAAAAATCCGGCCGAGTTCGTCGGCGGATATTCCGGGACCCGTGTCGCGAATCTCAATGTCAACCAGATCGTCCGACGGCTGACGAGTTCGAATGAACAGTTCACGCTCCGTCGATGCCACGGACTCCATGGCGTCGAAAGCGTTCTTCGCAACATTTATAATCACCTGCTGAATCTGGATGTAATCGACCTTGACGCTCGGATTGGCGTCGCCCGGCGTCAAGCGCACCTTAACCGACGCGCGCCGGGCCTGCGCCGCCAACAGGTTCGTCGCCTCTCGGATCAACGCCCGCACAGGCCATATGCTGCGATCGAGCGGCTTGCGAGCCGCGAAGTTCCTCATGCGGCGGATAATCTCGCCCGCACGCTCGGCTTGGCTGACGATGTCCCGCAAGGCCTCGACGGTTTCCTCCTGATTCACCTGGCCGTCCTTGACCTTCCGCAGACACATCTCCCCGGAGCCAAGTATTACGCAAAGCGGCTGGTTTAATTCGTGCGCCAGTCCGGAAGCCAACTCGTTAAGCAGGCTCAGCCGCCCGAGATGAGCGAACTCGCTCTCGCGCACGTGAATTTGCTCCTCGGCCAATAGGCGCTGTCGCTCGGCGTACGTGCCCTGCCAGGTCACGTACGACAACAATGTCATGATCAAGCCAAGGAAAATCATGCAAACTACGCTCATCCGGCGGGTTAGGGCCTCGATCTCGGCACGGACGTCTTCGAGGTAAATACCGGTGCCGACGATCCAACCCCACGGCTCAAAACCCTTGACATAGGACACTTTGGGCACTACGTGCCCCGAATCATCCTTCCATTGCCACATGTAATCGACGTAACCGCTGCCGTTCGCCCGCACCATCTCGACGAACTCTAAAAACAGATGCTTGCCCGTCGGATCCGAGTAATTCGACACGTCCGTTCCGACCAGATCGCGGCGATACGGGTGAGTGATCAGGATCGGCTGCATGTCGTTGATCCAGAAATAGTCCTTCATTTCCGGACCGTAGCGCATGCCGACCACGCGCTCGACGGCCTGGGCCTGGGCTTGCTCCGTCGTCAGTTCGCCCGTACCGACCTTCTTCTCCAGCATATCCAGGATCGTCCAGGCCGTGTGCGTCAACTCGCGAATCATCTCGCGCTTGCGAGACATCATGTTCTCTTCGAATTCCGGAATCATGTATACGAAAATCGCGACCATGAACAGCACGACGCTGGTCACCGACGGTATGATGATGCGCAAGGACGCGGCGAGCCAAAACCGGCTCCGCTTCATCATGGGCATGATGTTCTCAACTCCAGGCCGTGTGCTCCGTCTTCGAGCCTCGAATCGCGAAAACTCTACGCCGTGACGCCGCCATAGATGGATCGCGCGCCGGCGCTCCGCCATTCCTCAATTGGCGAACTGGTGTGCCGGCGCTTGAGCAGTGTCTCTTAACAATCTCGCCGCACTCGGCGATGCTCCAGAACAGCGGCACAGCGGCGCACATCAGTATGATACGCAACCGTCCAACCAGTATTGACTATGCATTAACTCGGTACTCTAATCTGATCCTCGCCCCCCCGCCAGAGCCCATGCCCGGCGCGCGACGAGCGCTTGGCACGACTCTCCGGCAAAAGTCGAGTATTATCCGCCAAAAGGAGCGTAATGTATGGACGAGATCATGCTAGCGGCGATCGAGGAAGCCCGACTGGGCCTGGCCGAAGGCGGAATCCCGATCGGGGCGGCGCTGGCGATCGACGGACGAATCGCGGGCCGCGGACATAACCGCCGGATTCAAAACGGCAGCCCCATTCTCCACGCCGAGATGGATTGCCTGGAAAATGCCGGCCGTTTGACCGCCGCCGATTACCGCCGGGCCGTGTTGTATTCGACGCTGTCGCCTTGCGACATGTGCAGCGGGGCCGTGTTGCTCTACGGGATTCCAATGGTCGTCGTCGGAGAAAACCGCACCTTCCAGGGGCCGGAAGAATATTTGCGCTCGCGCGGCGTGACGCTCGAAATCCGCGACGATCCCGAATGCATCCGCCTGATGCGCGAATTCATCGCCGCTCGACCGGAATTATGGAATGAAGACATCGGCGAATAAACCGTTCCGTTGACACGGCATAGCCGTCCTCGGCTGTGTGTATTTCTCGGACGAGACGACCGATCCGACCGTCAAACGATGCGCGACGGCGCCAGGAGTCAAACGAGAATGAAAACGCCGGATCCGCAACGCATGCGCCAGGCTTGGCGAAACGCCTCGTCGGGCGACGTCGTCAGCGCCCTGAAAGAGATCGACGAATATCCGCCGGCGGCGGCCGAAATCATCCGGGCGGAGGCCGCTTCGCGCGGCCTGGAAGCCGACAGCGAGAACGCGCTTTCCCAACCCGCGTACGAAGGCGCTCGGTCACTCATCGAAGCGACGCGACCGGCGAGACGTTTACTTGCCGAACACACGCGAGAGCTGCAACGTTCGATCGGCGCGCATCCGCACTTTTTCGCCCTTCTGCTTGGCCTTCTGATAGTCGCGTCAACTTGGTTGTTTTATGTTCGTTTGGTATTGTTCCTCGGCTACGCGGGCGCCAATGCTTTCTTCTTGCTGGCTTACTTCGCCGGTTTACTCGTAATCCTTCATCCGGTCCGATCCTATTGGCGCGCGTATTCGACGGTGTTCGTGGCGGGACCGACGATCAGCGCTATCGACTTCCTGATTCTGTTCGTACGGCTCCGCTCGAATCCTCTGAGCGTGCCGACGCCCTCGCCGGACCAGTTGGGCTTGCACTTTGCGCTCTGTCTGGCGATTTTCGCAGTCGCGCCCGCGTTAGTCCTGAGCGTGATCGTTTATTGTCGGCGTCGTTGGTGGCCGGTGTTTGAGCCGGGACTCTGCCGAGTTTGCAAGTACGACCTGCGCGGGCTGCCCGAGCCGCGTTGTCCGGAATGCGGTGCGCCGTTCGAGCCCGACGATGCGTCCGAAGTCGTCTAGTGCAGTTTCAAAAAGTCTGTAGCGGCCGACGCCCCTGTCGGCCGTGGGCTGTTCGACAATTCTAAGTCCAACAAAGTGGTCGGTCGCTACGCGTTTATTGAATTTGCATTACTGGTCTGTCACGCTTGAGATTTCGGCTGTAACCGCCGCAGCTTGAGGGGAGCGTCGGCGTCGCGCAATCAGAACGCGCAGCGCCAGCAAGCGCCCGACGACATGGAGGAGGCATCAACGGGGCGCTTGCTTGCGCTGCGCGTTCTGGTCGCCGTAGAGCGCTGTCGCATAGAAAATTCCGGGCGGCACAGGCGTCTCGCCTGTGTTCAGTGTTGATCAGGCGCTTGCACTTTATACAGGCGAGAAGCCTGTGCCGCCCGAACATTGAACTGTGACGGGCGTTTGTCGACCAAACCAAGCCGCGTTCGATTACGTGCGCGGGCGTCGCTTTTTCTGTACATCTCCGTCGCGGAGCGTAGAATGACCGTACGCTTACAGCAGTTCTCGATCTGACCGCGACACGGACGACGCTCATGTTGACCATCGGCGACATCCACATCTACGTTCACGATTTTGAAGCGGCTCTGCGGTTTTGGACCGAGGGCATAGGTCTGAAGATAATAGACCATCGTCCCGACGCCGCCGAAGCATACGCCGTGCTCGAATCACAAGACGCCGGCGCGGCGATCCATCTCTTCGGCGGCGCGGCGGCGGGCTCGGACGACGACCTGCGAGAGCTCGGCGAACGCCCCGGAGTCAGTTTCGACATCCTCACCACTGACTTTGACGACACGCTGGTGCGTTTGCTCGAATGCGGCGGCCGACAGATCGGCGAGATCGAAGCCTATAGCGACATGCGCACCGTCACCGTAGCCGACACCGGCGGCAACGTGTTCGAACTGATGGAAGTGCCTGACAGCGCACCGGACGGATAGAGTCCTGAGTCAGAAATTCGTACCCGAATTCTGAAAGACGAGCCGCGGGCTTTAGCCCGCGGATCGTTGAAAGACGCAGTCGCCGACCTTCGCGCCGTCAGCGCGGGGACAGCCGATGGCGGCCGGGATACTCATGAAGCGACCAGCAACGCGAGGGTTTCATGAAAATCAAACTTCACAATCTAATTTTCGTCGGCATGCTGCTCGGCTTCCTGGTCGGCGTCGGGCTTTGGTGGATTCGCAAGGAGGCCGCGGCCGACGGCCTCGCCGCCCCCCCCCTCTACACAAACCTACTATGGTGGCTCGATCTGCTCGGCCCCACCATTTTCATGGGCGCGCTGAAAATGATCATCGCCCCGCTGATCCTGGCCAGCATCGTCGCCGGCGTCACTTCCCTGCCCGACATGCGCGAACTCGGCGCGATCGGCTGGAAAACGATGGCCTACTACATCTCCACCACCACCATCGCCGTCGTGCTCGGACTGGTCTTCGTCCTGATGATCAAGCCCGGCGAGAAAGCCGCGGCGATGGAGCTGCGCGCCACGCGAACCGATCAACTGGCGAAGTATCGCGCCGAATTCGAACGCTCGTCCGGCGCCGCGGCGCTGCACGAAGACGGCTCGCCCACGGGACAATACCTCGCGTTCGTCGCCGCGGCGGGCGGCGCCGAGCAGGCCGCCGGCCATGAAGCCGCCCGGTTTCAGACATTGGCCGGCGCCAAGGATCGCACCGCCGGAGACATCTTCAAGGACGACATCATCCGGCCCTTGCTGTCCAATCCCTTTACGGCGCTCTCGGCCAGCCCGCCGAATTCGCTGGGCATCATTTTCTTCTCGTTGCTGCTGGGCATCGCTTGCACCCTGGTCGGCGAAAAAGCGGCGCCGGTCATCACCTTTTTCCACGGGCTCAATGCCGTCATCATGCAAGTCACCCACTGGCTGATGTCCATTTCGCCCTTCGCCATCGCCTGCATCGTGGCCAAGCTCGTCGCGGAGAACGGACCGGAGATTTTCGAGACGCTCGGCTGGTATTGCGGAACGGTCATCGGCGCCATCTTCGCGCATGTGTTGATGTTGCTGGCTATCTGCACAATGGTCGGCGGCGTCGGACCCTTGCGGCTTTGGCGCGGCATCCGCGAGGCCTGGACGATCGCATTCACCACGCGTTCCAGCGCCGCCACCCTCCCGATCACGATCGCCAACACGACCGAAAAACTGGGCGTCTCGCCCAAGGTCGCAAACTTCTCGCTCCCGCTCGGCGCCACGATGAACATGGACGGAACCGCCCTGTACGAAGGCGTCGCGGTCATCTTCCTGATACAAATCTACGGGGGGCTCGACGACGTTTCGATCACAATGACCGCCATAACCACGCTGCTCATTTTCATCACCGCCGTCCTCGCCTCGGTCGGAGCCGCCGCCGTACCCGACGCGGGACTGGTGACCATGGTGCTGGTGGCGAGCGCGGTGCATCTGCCGATCTACTACATCCCCCTGATCTTCGCCGTCGACGCCTTCCTCGACATGTTCCGCACGTCCACGAACGTGCTCGGCGATTCGATCGGCGCCGTCGTAATAAACCGGCTGGAACAACGCCGCTTGGCGTAGTCGATCGGCGTCAGAAGCCGTCCGTAGCGTAGCCGCCCTCGGCTATGTTCGTCAGACGCGAGGACTGGTTGTTTCTTGCCGCCCGCGATCGCGGGTGGCCGACGCTCGCCGATTAGATACAATACGTTCGTGAAGATTGTACACGACACTACGTTGATCACGCCGTCCGACGCGGGAGTGTCGACTCTGCCGAATCACAGTTTGCTGTTTCATGCCGGCCAGGTAGCCGAACTCGGCCCGGCGGCTAACTATCGGCGAGAAATCGACGACGGGCGGTTCGACGAAGTGATCGACGGACGCCGCCGCATCACGATCCCCGGCCTGATCAACACGCATCACCACCTGTATCAATCTCTGACGCGCTGCCTGACCGTCGTCCAGAATCGTCGCTTGTTCGATTGGCTGGTCGGCTTGTATCCCTACTGGCGCGGCTTGGATTACAAAGCCGTGAACGTCGCCGCCCGCGCCAGCATCGCTGAACTGCTGTTGCACGGCTGCACCACGACCAGCGATCATTTTTACATGAAGTCGCGCGACGCCGCGGTCCAGATGGAAGCCGTGCTCGACGCCGCCGAAACCCTCGGCCTGCGTATGCACCTGTGTCGCGGCTCGATGACGCTCGGCGAATCGAACGGCGGCCTTCCGCCCGACGATTGCGTCGAAAAGGACGCCGACGTACTGGACGACTGCCGCCGCGTACTCGAGTTGTTTCACGATCCCGCGGATCTTTCGATGCGGCGGATCGACTTGGCGCCGTGCTCGCCTTTCAATTGCACGCGCGAGTTGCTGCGCGACACGGTCGCTCTGGCCCGCGCCCATGAAACCGTCTTGCTGCATACGCACCTGGCCGAAACGCTGGAGGAAGAGCGTTTTTGCCTGGAACGCTACGGCTGCCGGCCCGTGCAATATCTCGCCGATCTCGACTTCCTCGGCCCGGACGTATATTTAGCCCACTGCGTATATCTCAACGACGATGAAATCAAGCAGTTCGCCGAGACCGGCACGCGCGTCAGTCACTGCCCGACCTCGAACATGCGGCTGTCGAGCGGCATAGCCCCGATTCAGAAACTGCTCGCCGCCGGCGTGCGCGTGGGCTTGGCCGTGGACGGCGCCAGCAGCAACGACGGCGGCAACCTGCTGGCCGAGGCGCGCCAGGCGCTGCTCGCCGCGCGCGCGCGCTCGGCAATGGCGCACGCCGCCGGGCATGATGCGATCAAGCCGTCTGAAAACGATCGACTGCTTACCGCCGCCGAGGCGTTCAATCTGGCGACGACGGGCGGAGCCAAGTGCTTAAGACGCCCGGTTCTGGGGCATCTCAATCCCGGCGCCGCGGCGGACTTCGCCATGTTCCGCTCGGACGATGTCGCCTTGGCCGGCGCGTACGCGCAAGATCCGCTCGCTTCGCTGATCCTCTGCGACGCCCCGCGCGCGGATTCCGTATACGTCGCCGGGAAGGAAGTCGTCCGCAAGGGACGCATCGCCGCTCTGGACGAATACAAGCTGGCCGAACAATTGAATAAGCTGGTGACGGAACGATTTCGCGAACTCTGATTCCCCCCAAGCCGACACCCCCCCCTCAAGCAGCCCAGTTATCAAGACGATATTCCGTGTGACGCCGCCCCGGTAATAAGTCGGCCTGTGCTTGTCGAAACGCGGGATATATCGGACGCGAACGACGTCTGGCGATCGAACGGGCCCGTATGCTGTTTAACTCGCTAATCTTTCTGCTTTTCTTCGGCTTGTTCATCACGCTCTGGCCGCTGCTGCGCGGCCGGAACAACTTCCGCTGGTCGTACCTCGTCGCCGCCTCGCTGGTGTTTTACGGTTGGTGGGATTGGCGATTCATCTTTTTGATCGTCGGCAGCGGCTTAATCGATTTCCTCGTCGGGTTGGGGATGGTGCGTTTCCCCCGGCGTCGCAAATGGCTGTTAGTGCTGTCGATCACCGCCAATATTGGCACGCTGGCGACCTTCAAATATCTCGATTTCTGCCTGCAAAACGTCAATCGCGTGTTGACGCTGCTGGGCTTCGACGACGCCGTGCCGCTGGCGGGATTGCCCTTGCCGGTCGGCATCAGCTTCTACACCTTCCAGTCGATGAGCTACACGATCGACGTCTATCGCGGCCAGCTCAAACCAGTCCGCAACGTCATGCACTTTTTCGCGTATCTGGCGATGTTTCCGCAACTCGTCGCCGGACCCATCGTCCGCGCCGCGCATCTTCTGCCGCAGCTTAAACACGGCCGAGCCGCGACCCCCCAAGAACGCTGGACCGGCTTGCGCTTGATAGTTAACGGCTACGCCAAAAAAGTGATTATCGCCGACAACCTGGCGCCGGTCGTGCAATCCGCCTTCGGCGCCGGCGATCCCGAACGTGCCTGCGCTCTGTGGTGGGCCGTGATGGTGTTGTTCGCCGTCCAGATCTACTGCGATTTCAGCGGCTACAGCGACATCGCGCGCGGCTTGGCGCGCTGGATGGGTTACGAATTCCCGGTCAACTTCGACCATCCCTACATCTCGTCGAGCTTCCGCGAGTTCTGGACGCGCTGGCACATTTCGCTCTCAACCTGGTTTCGCGACTACCTCTACATCCCGCTCGGCGGCGGACGCGGTGGCGCCCTCTCCGCGCACCGCTGCATGTGGATCACCATGGCGCTCTCCGGCGTCTGGCACGGCGTCGGCTGGACCATGCTCTCGTGGGGCTTGCTGCACGCCGCTTATCTGTCGATCGAGAGACTGACGAACTGGCCCCGGCGATTGGCCGCTCTGCCCGGCGGGCGCCACGTCGCGACGCTTTTGGTATTCGCGCTGGTCTGCGTGGCCTGGGTGTTTTTCCGCGCGATCGGAGTCTCCCAGGCTTTCCAGATCGTGCTGGCCATGTTCGATTTCACCAACATTAATCTAGCGGCCGCGCGCGAAATCGTGCAGCCCGAGCATTTGGCCCTCGTGCTGCTGGTCGCGATGCGGCATTTATATATCTACTTCGAACTGGACCGCGGATCGTGGCGCGCGGCCGCCCCCGCGCGAGCTCTCGAACCTCTCGTAACGGCCGGTTTGCTGTGGGCCTCCGTGTTTATGCGCGGCCCCGGTCAGGATTTCATATATTTCCAGTTTTGAACGGAACTTCCGATGGACTCGTCCAAAAACGCCTTCTGGCTGACCTGGATTCTCAAACGACGCACGGCCCTCGCGCTGACGCTCGGCTTGGTTTTCATCGCCGTCACGATGATCCACGAAAGCCGTAAACTCATCGGCTTGCCGAACGAGGTCTTCTGGAACAACAAACTGCAATGGCGCGCGTGCGCCGACTGGGTGCTGGCCGGCGACTCGCGCGTCAACGGCGCCCTGGCCCCGTCCGAAATGTCGTCCGTATCACCGGGCCTGAGAATCCGCAACTTCGGGTTCAGAGCTTGCGGTTATCGACCGGATTATCTCGAAGCCGTGGAGAACGTACTTGACCCGGAGAGCGATAATCCCGCGATAATCCTCGGCGTCTCGCCCCGTTCTCTCACGCAACGCCCAACCAGCCGAAACGAATTCCAGAAACGCGTCAATATGCCCCGCGTCGTCTGCCGCAACTGGGAACAAATCATGTGGACGCTCAAGCGACGCCCGCTCGAACATTGGTACGCGCTCATCTGTCACAGCCGCCGGCCCGCGCGGCCGTTATTCCTCCTTTACCCGGACGGCTGGGCGGCGGGCGCCCTGAATCCCGAACGACCCGAGCACGCGCTCAAGCAGTATCGCCGAGAATTCACCCACAACAACGTCGATCCCGACATGATCGCCGACACGCTGGAATGCGTAAAACGTTGGACGCGGAGCGGCGTCCGAGTTTACGGCTTTCGCACGCCCGCCGCGCCCGCCATGATCGAACTGGAAAACGAGTTGTCCGGCTTCGACGAGACCGCGTTCGTCGAGTCGTTCACCCAAGCCGGCGGCGTCTGGCTGGCCGTCAACCAAACCGGCTACCACTCATACGACGGCAGCCATCTGCGCTGGGACGCGGCCTTGCAGTTCTCACGCGATTTGGCCGAGGCCGCCGCGGAGGCTCAAAAGAACGACGGATGCTCGGTTGTCGCCGTGCGCTGCGGCTTCAATCCGATTCTCGCCGCCCGCGCGCTGCACCACCTGCCGGAATTCCAGACTTCCGCTCCTTGAACGCCGCAATGCGTTTACGATCGCCGGACTGGCAATCGATTCACGCTTTTTTATGATGAAATGATGGATCAGGAACATAACGCACGATATTGCCTGAAGTGCTCGTATGACCTGAGAAGCCTGCGTGACAATCGCTGCCCCGAATGCGGCGCCGATTTCGATCCTTCCGATCCGACGACGTTCAGACGCCGGCCGAGGGGCGCACGCTGGCACGACATGCTCCGGCGCGCATGCTCCCCCTGGATCGTCCTTCCCGCCGTCTGGCTGACCTATTACGAGATCGTCTCAGGTTATCTGTTGATTCCGCTGGTTCTCTTCGGCGTCGGCGCCGCCGCCGCTTACCGACGCCCCGTCGCCGTCATACTGATTCTGATCGCAAATCCACTGACGCTTTATTTCGCCCGCGGCGCGCTCGACTATGCCGGCGGCACGGCCAAACTGAGCCAAATCGGCCTGGGAAACGTGAGCCGCGGCGCCATCGACCCCGTCTACCGCTGCGAATGGAAATACCTCGATCCGAAAGTCGGTTCGGCCGAGCGCGCTTGTTATGCTTCATACGACGCCGCCGTCAAACTCGCCGTACACGTCTTCGGACCCATGCCGGGCGCCTATACGGGACCGTACCCGTCGCCCGCCGACATTCTGGCGGCGTTGAAAAACGCTCGACCGGTAAATCTGGATCAACTCACCGGCGACCTCGTCGTGATTGATTCGACAACCGTCGTTCTGGACGAGGGATTGGGCGAGAGATGTGTGAAAAGATCCATCTGGTCGCGCGCATGGTCCGAGCTGCTGGATCTAAACCCGTCCGCCGAGCGGCCGCCCATAGCGGCGTCCCTCACGCCCGACGGCTGCCTCGTGCTGAGCGTACCCGTGCGACCGCCGGACTCTCGTCATATCGAAATCACGGTCCTGGTCGTCGATCCGATTAGCGGGAGGCCGTTCTTACAGTACAGAAAATAGGGCTCTGGCGGCGGGAGCGCCTCTCAGCTAGCCTGTGCGCATATGCCGGAACTGTTCCCCGATCTTTATTCCTTCATCGCCTGTGCTCTGATCATGGCCGGCGCTATGTTTCTCTACGCCGCCGTCGGATTCGGCGCCGGAATGTTCTCCGTCGCACTGTTGGCCATGGTGCTGCCCGGTTTAACCGGCACGGTGACCGTCCTCATGTTGCTGACGTTCGTCGCGGAAGTCTGGGTGCTCGCCCACGATTGGCGACGAGGCCACGTAGGACTGCTGGTCGGCTTGGTCCCCGCGATGGCGGTCGGATCGTGGCTTGGAACGCAAATCCTGGCCGGAGGAGACGTGGCGCTGCTCAAACGCCTCCTCGGCTTATTCGTCCTCGCCGCCGGAACTTGGTTCCTCTTCGAGCACGTTCGAAAACCGCGCCATGCCGCGAAAACCTCCGGTGACGCGGATTCAAATAAAGACCGAAACCATTCCGGCCGAACGCACCCCCTCTGGCTCAGCCTGGCGATCGGCTTGGTCTCCGGCGTCCTCGGCGGACTCTTCGGCACGGGCGGGCCTCCAGTAATCATCCTGTTGCGATCGTACAAACTCGATAAAAGCGCCTTTCGCGCGACAATCCTGTGGTATTTCTTCCTGATGAGCCTGTTTCGTAGCGGCGCATACCTGCAAGCCGGCCTGCTGACCTTCGACGTTGTCATGGCGGGGCTATGGCTGCTGCCGACTTCGATTGGCGGTATTCTGATCGGGATGGCCGTCCACCGCCGCGTCTCCGAGCGCCAGTTCGCCGCCGCCGTCTCTGTGCTGCTGATTATTCTTGGAGTTTTATTGGCGGCGGGACTAAAACGCTAAAAGTCCATTCCACAAGTAACTTAAAAACCCGTCTAGTGCCCTGTCACGCTTGAGATTTCGGGTACAACCGTCGCAGCTTGAGGGGAGCGTTGCCGTCAAGCTGTCAGAACGCGCAGCGCAAGCAAGCGCCCCGCCAGAACGCGCAGCGCAAGCAAGCGCCCCACGCAAGCTGTCGCCGCTAATCCGGGCGCTTGCTTGCGCTGCGCGTTCTGACGTCGTGACACAGGCGAGACGCCCGCGCCGCCCGAAAATTGAACTGTGATTGAACTGTGACGGAGTACTAGTAGCGACTAACACCGCCTAGTAGCGGCCGATCTCCGTGTCGGCCGTAGTCCGAAGAGTGCGAAAGTTCTTGAAGAAATCCATCCCCCCCGTTAACCGCCCTGCTCGCCCGCCAAGCGCATCAAAATTTGTGGAATCGTGTACCCGACGACGTTCGCCGTCATATGCGCCGCTATCGCGGGGAGCAAACTGCCCGTCTTCTCGCGGTAATATGCCGCCACGACGCCCACGACCGTGCAGGAGACGATGATCTGCCCCAAAAATACGCCGCCGAACATCCGCAAAAGGCACAGATGCCCCAAGCCGAAAACCACGCCGCTGATCAAAACCGGCGCCGAGAGGCGAATCTTCAGAAATTTGAAACCGTACCACCGCAACGGATCCAACAACGTCTGCACCAGCCCTCGGTAAAATATTTCCTCGCACGTGCTGGCGACGATCCAGATGGAAATCACCGTTTTGAGAAAAGTCGGCATGACTTCCCGCATTCCGCCCTCCGCCGAACCCCCCCCGCCGCTCGATGGAGGCCCTTCGATAATAACCATCGCGATCATTCCAAGAACGAAAAGACCGGCGGACAAACCGGCGGATATCAACACCGGCTTGATTAGAGTGCCGGGGCGAACCGCCTTGAATCCAAACGCCCCCAACTCGCCGCGACCGATGGCCAGCATCGCCGTCATGGAAAAGTTCAGGAACAAAGACTGTGTTACGTCCCCGGAGCCGAGCCACGTCCAGGTCTCGCGGAGCGAACGCACCGGGCTTAAGGAAGGAATGAAATATAATCCGCCAAAATATATCAAAGCCCACAACAAAATTGCCGTAACCACTTTTGTTTTTGGATTCATAATTTGCTCTGTAGTTTTCGACGCTGGTCGGTACGTTAAGGTCTCGCATCGGGCGGCTCGGCAAGATCAGGATTGTATTGTCCTCAATGCGATCGGGGAAGTCGCGCGCTGAAGGGGTGACGGATCCGGGTGTGCTTCGGGAAAAGGGGGAAACGACGACGGCTCCACGCCCGGAAGGCGTAATCGACGACTATTTTACGCCCGGAGGGCGTAATAGACGACTATTCTACGCCCGGAGGGCGCACGATCTTAGCCAGGGACTTCAGTCCCTGGAAGAAGAAATCCCCCTCTCCTGCTCCGTCCGGAGGACGGACGAAATGTCCATGCCGAGCATGAATCCCGTCCGGGTGTGCGTCCGGAAAGGGGGATGCCCGTGGCGCCGACCGCTGCCCCGCTTGCGCTGCTGTAAAGATGTTTTCCCCCTTATCACCCGATAGATGCTGATTCCGCCGGAAGTCGTTCGTCGAGAATGACGCCCGCACGTCGGTCCCTGATTTAGCGATCCATGCTATAATGTCGAGTTCGTCGGGCGTCCCGCGTCTCGATGGGTAACCAACGCGGGGGCGCCGACCCGATAAAGATATTTGTGATCAACGTAGGCGGCGCCTGCCGCGGAACCGGCGATTAAATGGAACGCAAGTTCATCAGAAATTTCTCGATCATCGCTCACATCGATCACGGCAAGAGCACGATCGCCGATCGGTTGCTTCAGATGTCCGGCGCCGTTTCCACGCGCGACATGAAAGAGCAAACGCTCGACACCATGGACCTCGAGCGCGAACGAGGCATCACCATCAAGGCCTCCGCCGTCACGCTTGAAATGAAATGCGACGGCCAAACCTACATGCTCAACCTGATCGACACGCCCGGACACGTCGATTTCCACTACGAGGTCGACCGCGCCCTGGCCGCTTGCGACGGCGCCCTGTTGGTCGTCGACGCCACCCAGGGCGTCCAGGCCCAAACCGTCGCCAACGCCTATGCCGCCGTCGGCAACGATCTGGAAATCGTTCCCGTCATCAACAAAATCGATCTGCCCAGCGCCGGCCCCGAAGACGCCGCCCTTGAGGTCGAACACGTCCTCGGCATCAGCTCCGAGAACGTCCAATTCGTCTCCGCCAAGACCGGCGTCGGCATAGAAGGGCTCGTCAAGGCCGTCGTCGAGCACCTGCCGCCGCCCGCGGGAGACCCCGACGCCCCGCTTCAGGCATTAATCTTCGATTCGGAATACAACGATTATCGCGGCGTCATCAGCTATCTGCGTATCGTCAACGGTACGATCCGTAAGGGGCAGAAAATCCTCCTGATGGGCCGCCAGCGCACCTATCTCGTCACCGAACTCGGCAAGTTCCGCCCGCAAATGACGGCCTGCAAGGAGCTTTCCGCCGGCGAGACCGGCTACCTCGTCGCCAGCATCAAGGCCCTCAAGGACGTAACCGTCGGAGACACCGTCACCGACGCCGTCCATCCGGCCCCAAAACCGCTGCCCGGATATCAACCGCCGCAGCTGATGGTTTTCTGCGATTTTTACCCCTCCAGCGGCGAGACCTACGACAATCTGCGCGAATCGCTCGAACGACTCAGCCTCAACGATTCGTCCTTCAGCTATCAACCGCAGCACAGCGACGCCCTCGGCCCCGGCTACCGCTGCGGATTCCTAGGCCTGCTCCACATGGACATCGTCCAGGAACGCCTCGAACGCGAGTGCGGCGTCAGCATCGTCCAGACCGCCCCCAGCGTCACCTACGAAGTCGCCATGCGCGACGGCGAGACCAAACGCGTCGAATCCGCGGGCGACCTGCCCGACGCCTCCAATATCGACGAACTGCGCGAGCCGTGGATCGAGATGCAGATCATCACCCCCGCCGACGCCATCGGACACATCATGGCCCTGGCCGAGCAGAAGCGCGGCGTATACAAGCGGCAGGAATACATCTCGACGCAACGCGTGATTTTGACGTACGAATTCCCCTTCAACGAAATCCTCTACGATTTCTACGACAAGCTCAAAAGCTGCACGCGCGGCTACGGCACCATGGACTACCAGGTGATCGCTTACCGCGCCGGCGACTTGGTCAAGCTCGACATACTGGTCAACCAAACCCCGGTCGACGCCCTCAGCCTGATCTGCCACCGCTCGAAAGCCGAGCACCGCGGCCGCCGCTTCCTCATCAAACTCCGCCGCGAGATCGGCCGCCAACAGTTCGAAATCCGCCTACAGGCCGCCATCGGCAGCAAAATCATAGCCTCCGAATCGATCAAACCCTACCGCAAGGACGTGACCGCCAAATGCTACGGCGGCGACGTAACCCGCAAACGCAAGCTGCTAGAAAAACAAAAGAAGGGCAAGAAGCGGATGAAGACCGTCGGTAACGTCGACATCCCCCAAAAGGCCTTCATGACCGTCCTCGACCCGGAGGACTAGCGTAGGGTCCGCCGTGCGGACCATTCTCGCCTTTGTAACGGCCGATCCCCGTGTCGGCCGTAGTCCGCGAGCAGCCTTCGATCGGCAAATGTAGCGGCGTGCGCCCCGCACGCCGTAGATGCGAAGGCCGCCGTGCAACCCATGTCATGGTTATCGTCGATCAAAACCGATCGTAAACCACGACCTCCCCCGCCTCCAATTGCCCCGACCGCGGCATCGCCGGCTTCGTCGCCTTGCCGACGGCGATCATCAACCCGATCACGTGGTCTTCCGGCAGATTGATCAACTCCGCCGTCTTGTCCTGGTCGAAACCGATCATCGGGCAGGTGTCGTAGCCCATCGCCTTGGCGGCCAGCATGATCGTCTGGGCCGCGATGCCCATCGAGCGCATCGCCTCGTCGCGCTGGATCCACTCGCGGCCCTCGTGGAACGGTCCCATCCAGTTGACCAGCATCTCGGCGATTTCCGGCGGGGCGTTACGCCAGTAACGCTGCGGCTCCTTCTTCCACGCCAGCACGTCGGCCGTCAGGACGATCAGGATCGACGCATCGGTGATTTGGGCCTGATCGTTCCCCGCGGCGCGGATTTTCCGGCGCAGCTCCTTGTCGCGTACGACGACGAATCGCCAATGCTGAATATTAAAGCTCGTCGGCGACAAAATCGCCGTCTCTAAAAGTTTCTTCAGATCCTCATCGGGCATGACATGGTCGGGGTTGTAATGCTTGACCGACCGCCGACCGTGGATGGCGTCAAAAGTATCCATGGACTCATCCTTCACAGAACATGTAACCAAATCGATCCGCTGTTGGTGCGACGCAGGATTATAGACGCCCGCGGAACGTGTCGTCGACCATGTTCAAAATTACGCCCCCGCATATTGGAATTCACGCCGAAAAACGCGACAATCGATCGAGTTCCATCAAGCGTCGACTGAACGGAGAGAGTGCATGAATAGACTGAAAATCACGGCGGCGATTCTGATCTTCATGGCGACGGCGCCTCTGGCGTTTGCGAGCGAGGAGTTCGATAAGCTTGAGAGCGAATACAATCAGGCGCGCGCCAAATGGTACGAACTTCGCGAGCAGACGCGACAGACGAGCGGCGAAAAAGACGTCGCGGAACTGCCCCCGCGACCGTCCGTGAAATTCATGCCGCGTTTTCGTGCTTTTGCCGACAAGCACGCCGGCAAGCCCGAGGCGACGCCGGCGCTGATGTGGATCATCGGCGAAAGCAATCACCAAACCGATGCCGACGGAAAAGAGTCGCACGGCGTGCGGGCTCTCAAGCTGCTGACCGAGCATCACGCCGCCGATCCAATCCTGGCCGAACACCTGAAATACTTCCGGTATTCGGCCCAACATCTGCCGGAGGCGTTGCTGTTCGCGTTTTACGACCGGGTGATCGAGCAGAATAAAGAGAACACCGCGGCGGCATGGGCTCTGTTCGGCATGGGCTATCGTCTTTACAACGCCTCGTCGACGACGTCGGAGGCCGATCGAGCCGACAAGCTCAAACAAGCCGTCGCCATTTTTCAACGCACGATCGACGAATACGCCGACGAGCAGGCCGCCAAGCTCGCCAAGGGAAGCATCTTCGAGATCGAACACCTTCAAGTCGGCATGAAGGCCCCGGACATCGTCGGCGTCGGCATGGACGGCCGCACGGTAAAGCTGTCGCAATATCTGGGACAGGTGGTCGTCTTGGATTTTTGGGGACTTTGGTGAGGGCCTTGTCGCAGGATGCTCCCGCTGGAACGTGAGATGGTCAATCGGCTCAAGGACAAGCCGTTCACGCTTCTCGGGATCAACAGCGATCAAAGCCGGTCGGCTCTGAAAAAGATCCTCAACGACGAAAACATCGCCTGGCCCAACATCTTCGACGGTCCCGCCGGCCAAGGCCCGATCGCCGAGCAATGGAATGTGCACAGCTGGCCGACGATATACATCCTCGACCACGAAGGCGTGATCCGCTGCCGAGATCCGAACGACCAGGAGCTCGAAAAAGCAGTTGACGATCTGCTCAAGAAAATCCCGTAAGGATTGAAGCAAATTCAAGATAAATCAGCGCCCGAGCCGCATGATCCGCTCGCTTTCGCTCGGGGCCGGCGCGCCGCGGCTCCCTGAGCCGCGACGCGCCGGCTGATTCTTTATCCCCGCTATCCGCCGATCACCGTCACTTCCGGCAACCGCTGCTCGCGCAGCTTTTCCTTCAACTGATATTGCTCCTGCGCCAGATCGCGCATCATCATTTCGAGCATATCCAGCGGACGTTCAACTTCATGCCGGTAGCGGTCGGCGAGTTCGAGCAGGCGTCTCTCGCGGATGTTCTCCAGGCGTTCTTCCATAATGCTCAATTCCACCGCGTTGGTTTCCGCCTCGATGCTTGACTCGATGAGTTCTCGATTGAATTTTTCCAGCAAGCCGGCCCCCGCGTCATTACCGCCCGATTCAAGATATTGAGCGAGTTGTATCCTCGCATGAATCAAAGCCTCTTCCGCTTCCTTCGCCTCGAAATCCCCCACCATTTGTTCCCTTTTGCGCAAATGCTCGACTTCCTGTTCTCGGATTTTAATCAAGTTATTCATTTGACTAGCGATCGGGCTTTGCGACAGACGCTGCTGGGTTTGCTCGGCGATCTTCGCAATCTGCTTCGCCACGGCGTTCTCGCGAGCCTCCGCTCCGGCCAGGTGCAGCCGCATCTCACCCGTTCGTTCTTCAAATTCACGGATTTCAGCAATAATCCGTTCGTGCGCGAGGTCGTCCTGCCCGGCTTGTTCGAACAACTCCCTTCGCAATTCGCGGAGTTGCTGATAGCGCTGCTTCAATTCCTCCAGTTCTCCATTCACGGCGCCCAAACGCTCGTGAAAACGCGAAATATCAAGATTGCCGGCTTCCCCCAAAGCGTGCTCCAGCCGCTCGCAAATCGCGGCGAGAAGTTCCTCCGCCGCGGATTTGAGCGAACCGTCCCCGAATATCTCAACGCTGATTATGCCGACCAGCACGGTGTAGTCTTTTTGCTCGGATACGTTCAACGCCTCGAAGGATATCGACACGTCCTCCTGGTACGACGGCGCCGTCGATCCCACAATTTCACGCAACGGCTCGCCCACCACCGGCGTACTCGACAATAATCTGTCAACCACGTCCGGATTGATCGGAAAGGAATCGCGCGGCGAAAGAATCCGCAAAACGCAATTCGCCTCCCGAGTGCCGGATGGTCGATCCGCCGCGTACGACGAGCTGACATTCATCACCACTACGGCCGCCATTACCGCCGGCGCGATGCGGCGTTTGTATTCAGTCATTATGCATCTCCCTTTTCTTCGAGTTCATCCAGGCGACCGCGGGCAACCTCGGCCCAAGGGCTCTCCGGAAACAGCTTGACCACGCGGCGATACTTGACCGCCGCCGATTTGCACAACTGCCTCTGACGACACATGCGATCCGCCTGCGCGACAATCACATAAGCCGCCTTATCGGCCTCCCGGCGCACGTTCGCGACCGTGTCCGGCAAAGGCGTACCTTTCAATTTCACGACGCGGCGTTGCTGCTCAAGCAACGCCTGAGTCCGTTCCAATACCGTCTGACACAAGGCCGCCTCGCGATGAAGGCGACTGATTTCGAATAGCCGTTCGGTGTCGCTCATTTCAGCGACGTCCGGATCCATGGCCGTGACGCGCCCCGCGGATTCGTCGATCGGTTCGATCGATCCTCGCGGCCGAATCGTCCAAAATCCCGCCGCCAATACCAAGACCGCCGCAGCGCTCAGGCCCGCCAGCAAACGCCGGCGATCACGCGCCGCCGCATGACGTACCTGCAACGCCAAATCGCCCGACGCGGCGGGCGGCGCACCGGCGTCGGCGTCAACTTCCCGCAATAGTTGTCTCAGTTCGTCATCGGTCATGAATTAACCGTCCAATATCCCTGATAATTCCACGTGCAACCGCCGCCTCGCTCGATTCAAGCGAACTTCGACCGCGCTCTTGCCCAGTCCCAGCACGTCGGCAATCTCCTTCACGGACAACTCCTCTAAATATCGCAGAACAATCGCCTCGCGATACTTCAACGGCAGCTGCCGAACTTGTGCCCGAACACATTCGAGACGCTCGCGATAAATCATCTCCTGCTCTACGGATCGCGAAACATCAGTCGCGACCGACTCGGGCGCCTCGGCAAACAACCTCAGCCGCAACCAACGCTTGCGCAGATGCGCCCGGCAAGCGTTTATGGCGATGCGTGTCAGCCAGGTCGCCGCTTCGCTGTCGCCGCGAAACTTTGGCAGCCCCTTGAAAGCCGCGAGAAATACGTCCTGCACGATGTCGTCCACCTCGCCGCCCCAACCAGTCAATCGATAGCACAGACGCGCCACGCGATCGCGATGCTCCTCCACCAACTTCTCAAAGCTCGGCAAAGTCGAGGCTGACCGCCGCGTCGGACGCACTTTCGGCAACGTAACCGCATTTTTAGACCGAGCCGACGCGTCGTTCACTCACATCTCCGTCGCACTACAAGATTAGATAACCATGGGCTGTAAAACTTACACAATTGTCGAGATAAAGTGTCGCGGCAAACGCTCCCGCTCTCTTTTTCCACCGGCGAACAAGGCGATCCCGACGCATTGGCATCGGTTCCGAACGCCGAATCACGCCCTGTCGCCTGTTACGCCCGACCGCATGAACTCCCAACAGCGCCGCCAAAATCGCTAACTTATTGCAGTTCAACCACTTACGACTGTCGCGACACGCGCTAAACCGACCGCCCGAAAGCATCCAAAAAATATTTACGAAGTTTCCCGGAATTCATGAGGGTTTCCGCCCTCGGCGACTATCTATATGTGTAGAACATGAGAGGGTGGAAGCGCGGATTAGCAGCACAAGACCGAAAGTAAGATCGCCGTTCGGCGAGCCGCTTTTGTTCGACGACGCGCCGGGCGGAATAGATAAAATTAGTTAACAAGGAGAATGTCATGGCAGACTTGTTTATGATCCTCGAAATCATTGGAAGGCTGTTCGGAACTTGGTACTACTATATGTTTGGAACAGCACTTTAACCGCCGTACTATTCCGCTCAGCAACCAGTAAATCGCGGAACATGCGCCGAATCACTACACGTAATCCTCGCCCGTTCAAGAAACGTGCGAGGAGTTTCTTTGTAAACCCGAACCGGCGTCGTTCTACAGGCGCCGCTAAACGCTCGGTAGTGCATTTTCAAAAAGCATCCGGTGTGCCGCTGCTCTTGAGCAATGCTGTTTATCCGCGGGTATCACGCCTCGCGCCCCCCTCCCAAGCCGCCTTGCGACGGAATTGATTTGAATCCCCTATAGTCACGACAACATCATCTTCTTATCCGCTCCGATTGAACTGCGGCGGTTTCAAAAAGTCGATTGACGTGCGGCGCGGAGAGTGAGCAGGAACAGAACACGCGCTGTATCGACTAACGACGGCGCCGTTTTCGCTTCTTGTTACGTTTCCGCGGATCGTATTTCGTCGAGCCTTTTTTCATCCTCGGCATGGCCCCGCCGGCGAGCATGCCGGACTTGCCCATCGCCTGCGTGAAACGCATCCGGTCACGCATGCCCATGCCGGCCATCTGCTTCATCATCCCCCGCATTTGTGTGAATTGCTTCACCAATCCGCTCACGTCCTGCTGTTCGACGCCCGCCCCACGCGCAATCCTCCGGCGTCGCGACGCGTCAACCATGTCCGGCTTCTGACGCTCGCCGGGAGTCATCGAGTGGATGATCCCCCGAAAGCGATTGAGCTCCTCCTCCGGCATATCGACCCCCTCCATCGCCGAACCCATCCCCGGAATCATTTTCAGGAGCGATTTCATCGATCCCATCTTGCGGAACTGCTCGAGCTGAGACAGAAAATCGTCCAGCCCGAACGAGCCCTTGACCATCTTCTCCTGGGCTTTCTGAGCCTCATCCGCGTCGAACGTCTGCTGGGCTTTCTCAACCAAAGAAACCACGTCGCCCATGCCGAGAATGCGCCCGGCGATACGGTCCGGGTGAAATTCCTCGATCGCGTCCAACTTCTCGCCCACGCCGATGAACTTGATCGGCTTACCTGTGACCGCTTTGGTGCTCAACGCGGCGCCGCCGCGCGTGTCCGAGTCGAATTTCGTCAGAATCAGACCGTCGAGTTCCAACCGCTCGTCGAACGACTTGGCGGTGTTCACCGCGTCCTGACCCGTCATCGCGTCGAGCACCAGATAGATTTGGTGCGGCTGCGTGGCGCCGGCGACCTTGGATATTTCCCCCATCAACTCGTCGTCGATCGCCAACCGGCCCGCCGTGTCGAGGATCACCACGTCGCGGTCGAGCTTGCGCGCCTCGCGAACCGCGTTGCGACATACCTTGACCGGATTTTGATGGTTGCGCTCGGCGTAGACAGGAACATCCAGTTGTTGTCCGAGAACTTCCAACTGATCGATCGCCGCCGGTCGCTTCAGATCGGCCGCGACCATCAGCGGCTTCTTCCCCTTGGTCATGCAATAGCGCGAGAGCTTGGCGCAGGTGGTCGTCTTGCCGGAGCCCTGCAAGCCCGCCATCAGAATGATCGTCGGCGGCTGCGAGACGAACGGGATTCGCGTTTCGATCGGCCCCATCAGACCGACCAGTTCGTCGTGGACGACCTTCACGATCACCTGGTCGGGCTTGAGAGTCTCGATCACCTTCATGCCCAGGGCTTTTTCCAGACAATCGTCGCAGAACTTCCGCGCCACCTGGATGTGAACGTCGGCTTCCAGCAACGCCGTGCGAATCTCGCGCATCGCCTCGCGCACGTTCGACTCGCTGATCTTGCCGCGCCCGCGCACGCTTTGGAATACGTTATTGAATCTTTGTGATAGAGCGTCAAACATAGTTCTGTAAGTCTACACGCCTATACGTAACCGCGACAAGGGCCGCAATAACGATAAGAGCGGGGGGATGAGCGTCATGAAAACGGGGAAATGGTGACTAGTCTACGCCCGGAGGACGCACGATCTTAGCCAGGGACTTCAGTCCCTGGACGAAGAGCCCCCCCTCCTGATCCGTCCGGAGGACGGACGAAACGTGATGCCGAGCATAAATCCGGTCCGGGCGTACGTCAGGAAAAGGGGCGCTCCCTCATGCTAGGATGGAACTTCAGCGACCACTATCGTGATGTCGTCCTCCGGATTGAGCGAACCTTCCTCATTATCAAGGTATTCGCCCACCGCCGCGGTGAAACCCTTCGCGTCGTGCCGCACAAAATCACGCAACAAATCAGAATATTCGGCCAATTCCGTATCGGCGTCTCGATCGAGAATGAACAGCGGCTCCAGACCGTCCGTATAAAAAATCACCTTGTCCCCCGGCGTCAAACGACCGCGGTATTCCTCGAACGCCGGTTCAAGCCCCGCGATGCCGAGCAACCCTCCCTCGCAACGCATCTCATCGATCTCGCCGTCCGCATGAACCAGCAACGGGTGCGGGTGCCCCCCGCGCGACAGGCGAATATCCAGAGTATCCATGTCGATCAGCGCATAAGCCGCCGTCACGAATTGGGCGTGCGGCAGATCCTGCCGCGCCAGCCCCTCGTGCAGATTCTGCATGACTTCGACCGGAGGAATGAGCTCCGCGCCGACGCCGTTCACGCGCGTCGGGACCAAGGCCCGACGTAAAAACATCGTCAACAAACCGGCCGCCGTCCCGTGCCCCATCGCGTCGGCGATAAACATGGCCACCTGTCGCTCACCCGCCGGGAACACGTCGAATATGTCGCCGCTGACCCAGACCGCCGGGCGATAGAGTTGCGAAAAACGCAAGCGGGGATATTGCGGCAGCTTACGAGGCAAAAAATCACGCTGGAGCCGCCCGGCCAGACGCATCTCCTGATCGATCTCGTCGAAGTAACGATTCAGATTCTTGCCCAGGCGTTGAAGTCGCTGGAGCTCCTTCTCCATCTGCTTCATCACCGGAGCATAACGCGCCAATCCCGACAACCGCCCGATAACCTCGTCAAGGTTGACTCCGGGCGGCAAACAGTCGATCAACCCCCCTTCCGGCGTCTCGCTTTCCTCCGGCGCCCCCCAAATCAACGACGGCGTCTTATTCTCAGCCGCATACTCCAACAGCGCTTTCAGACGCTTGTCGCCCCTCATCTGCGTGCGATGGTCCAGCAGACACACCAGGATATCCGCATAACGTACTAAGTCCCGGTCATAGGACGTTTCATGGTCGATGAACCGCGACGATAATCCACGCGCGCCCAGGAGCCGGTGGAGTTCCTGAGAATAGGCATGTGTCGCGCCGAACAGCAGGACGTTCGGGGGAGAACCCGAAACCATCGCGGACCTCGATTTAGGAGAAATCTGCGTATTAATCCCGCGCGGCGTCCGGTGTCCGCCGTGCGATTCGCTGGTGGTGGCTTCGTCGCGTTATGGACGGACCTTGAATACTTCAGGAGGGATCTCGAGCCGGTCGCCGACGCCAATGCCCAGGCGATCAAACGTGCCGGCCTTCACTTCGAATGCGAACATCGCGGGTTCGTAAGAAGGAAACGTCCGCAACGTCAATATCGGCATCGTGTGCGCCGCGACGATCGTCCCGTCCCAACGCGCGTAGGCGATATCCAGAGGCGTGATGGTGTTCTTCATCCAGAAGCCCAGATAGCGTTCGTCCGGAAACACGAATAACATGCCCTGATCGTCGGCGATTTCGTGCTCTGAAACCCACATCAATCCCTCTTCACGACTGTCGGCGTCCCGGGCAAGCCAGACGCGGAAGACGGCTTCCTTGATAGTTAGAGTGGAAACCTCGAGTTGGTCCAGCGGGAATTGTCGTCGAGTCGAGCTGTCGCCCGCTTCGCCTCCCTGCGAGCCGAGGCAACCAATGCAGTTAAGGATTATCGGAAAACCCACCGCGATTCCTATAAACATGCGAACAAAATTTCCACCCACGACCACGCTCCGATGCATGTAGCGGCCGACGCCCATGTCGGCCGTAGGCCCTTCGACAATCCTACGTCTGGAACGGAGCCCAAACGCTGCATTTAAGTGAAAAATACTCTAGAACCTCTCCCAGAAGCCCCCCGAGGCGCCTTTCCAGCCGTCAAACCAGGTTCAGAGGCACGTTCCTCTTAGATACTAGGCGAAATGCCGCACGCACGCGAGACAACGCCCACACAATCAGAGCCCCGAGCGCCAGCGAGCGGGTTAATACAATCAGAGCCCCGAGCGCCTGCGAGCGGGTATGTGGCGGCGGGCGCCTCGCCCGCCGTGGATAACGGAAATCCCACGCTTACGAACACGCCGCCGGAAGCATCTGCGCCCCGCGCAATCAGAGCCCCGAGCGCTGGTACGACGCCTGGCCGTCAGGCGACCTCCGGCGCGTCAGGCGCGGGCGGCGCCGTTTCGCCGCCGTTTCTCTCCTCTCTCCAGGCCACGACGCCGAACAAAATCGCGGCCAGGGCATAACCGATCGCGATGGGGTACGCGCGGTACGCCACCCCTTGTGCCGCCGGCTCGTCTTCGACATTCGCCGCGGCCTCGACGGGCTGTGATTGCGGCACGGCGTCCTCCCCCGGTTCGTCAGCCTCGCCGAAAGCATGCAAATGAGGATATTCCGAATCCTGCCAGATAAAGTATTCGCGAACAATGTTGCTGTTGTCGCGATATTCGAGACGATACGCGTGAATCGCGCCAACGAACGTCAGCACGGAGGCGACGCCCATCCAAACGGCCGCCTGTCGATATTTCTTGTCGATTAAAGCCGCCCCCGTCGCCGCTAAAATCAACGTGGTTATAAACCAGCCGGAGTTCGCCCCGGTCAACGTCAGCAGTCCGGGCAGGTGGGCGGTCGGCGGCGTCGGATTTCGAATGATATCCACCAGTGAGGCGCCCACCCCGGGATAATCGAAATAGATGCCCATTTTAACCAGCACCAGTGCGGCCATCGCCGGGAAAAGCGCAACCGCTACGGCCGGCGCGTGCTTGCGCGGCGTAACCTGGAAAGCCTGGGCAGTGATGATTATGCCGATGTACATCACGATCGCGGCGCCGGCTTCGATCGGTATCAGAGCTCGTAGAAACGGTCCCAGCCCGAAGAAGAAAATCAGCGTGAAAAAGAGTCCGTTGAGGATCGAATAACCGGAACGCGCCCCGAGAGCTTTCCAGCCCGGATGACCGATATAGATCGTCGTGGGAAAGCACGAACCAAATAAACCGGCCGCGATCGTGCCCAGGCCGTTGACGGCCAGCGACGGGCCGGTCGCGAACCGATCCCCGCCCGCCTCGGCGGATTCGATGTTCTGCAACGAGCCCAGCACGTTGATAACGCCCATCGGTATCGACACGGTCAAATACAACCAGACGAGATTGGGGTTTTTAAGCAGCAGATCCCACAGTTGGACGCCGACGAACTCCGGCCCATTAAAACGCACGCTCGAAAAATTGACGGCCTGAGTGGCGGCGTCGCGACCCAACGAGTCGCCCAGGGCGGCGGCGGACATTTCCACCCCGCCAAAACCGTCCCAGCCCAACCATGTCGAGCCCCAGGCGATCAGCGAACCGAACAGAATCGCCAGGAACCCTCCGGGAAGCCGAAAGGGAAATTTGTAGTAAGCAAAATATGCCAACAGCAAAAACGCCAGCGGGAGCAGTCCTACCAGCGGGCTCGTGAAAATCTGGAAAGCGAAATCGGCTGCGATAAACGTGATCCCGATCGCCGCCAACACGCCCAACAGTGCGGCCCGCGGCGTAATTTTGCGCAGCTTTTCCGCCGCGAAGGCGCCGATAAATTCGATCACGCCGCTGACCAGGCAGGCCGTCAAACCAGCGATCCATGCCAGATCGCAATCGCCGGTCGATTTGTACACCGGCCCCATGATGAAGAAGATATAGGCGATAACGGACGGGGTGTTGATACCGTAAGGTAAGGCGGTGCATTCGGCGTTGTGATATTTCCGCGCCGCGTAATGACCCTGCAGGCCGTAGAAGAGGTTCCCGATCAACAAGCTGACCCCCACGCCGGGCAGTACCCGGTGGTAGATCAACTCGTCTGGCAATCCGGCGACTAGTTTGCACAATTCGATGATCATGAGCACCTGGACCAGGTTGTCGATCATCAAACCGAAGAATCCGTCGAGATCCCCGCGTACCCAGAGCGGATAGCGAAAGCGCGTGTCGTTCATCGCTGTCTCCCGTGACATGTATCAGTCGGCGTCGTCTGTCGAAATCGTACGACCGCCGGCCAAGACGCTCAAGCCGCCGCGACGGCAATCTGCCGAGTCAAATCCCCCCCCGGACTTGCCGCAAACACCGACATCGGAGGTTGGAAAAGATTATTATAGG
>Ga0180434_10002227_pt1 | contig 26364 bp, 20 predicted proteins | sample SS_ome_7_FD_132453 | JGI IMG/M metagenome (GOLD analysis project Ga0180434, IMG submission 132453) | Hypersaline lake sediment archaeal communities from the Salton Sea, California, USA - SS_1_D_2 metaG | ecosystem: Environmental > Aquatic > Non-marine Saline and Alkaline > Hypersaline >... | reverse complement strand
CGCGCGCGCCTGCTCCCGCACCTGCGGCATCACGAACTCCCGGTAGTGCGCCGGCGAGATCAGCGGCCCGCCGTCGGCCGCCAGGTCGCCCCCCAGCCCGATGATGTCGGCCCCCAGCGCCACGAAGCGCTCGATCATCGCCAGCGACGACCGTGTCGCCCGCTCGTAAAACTCCCGCAGCAGATCCGGATGCGTGAAGAACCACTCGAACAGCGGCCGCGGGAGGCTGCACACCGGCAGCGTGTACCACGACGTGAAGATCGCCGGCTCCAGCCCCTCCGCCGCCAGCAACTCCCGCACCCGCCTGAAGACGTAGAAGTCGTCATCTCCCGGCGGCGGAGGCGGCTCCCACGGCGCCTCCAACTCCGCGATGAGATCGGCCTCCTGCTGCTCGGGCGACGGCGGAGGCCGCTTGGGCCTGTGCTCGACCCACGGCGACCCGGGGATGTGGCGCACGATGTTATTCGCCGTCTCCCAGGTCCATTCGCCCACGCGTTTGGGGCGCTCGAAACCGCGGCCGATGTTGGGGCCCAGGCGCACCAGGTCCATCCCCAGCCGGCACACCAGGTCGGCGATGTCGCGGGCCTCGCCCTCCACCAGGCCCTCCCAGTCGCCGGCCTCCATCATCTCCATGCGGGTGACGAAGTTCTTGGCTGCGCTGGGCCGGCCCAGGATGAGATCGGCGATGGGGCTCTTGATGAGTTTCTCGAAGAACGGCGTGCGGTCCGGCTGCTCGTGCCGGAACGCCGTCAGCGCCCGCTCGCGGCCGGTCACTGGGCCGGCCTCTACGGCCCCCCGGCGCTGGACTCGCCGAACGCCCCGCTCATGGATCCCGGCGCCGTGATCGGCACCGCCGGCCCGACGCTGATCTTCTTGGTCTCCGCGTCGTAGTCGGCCGAGGCGACCCCCTGCTGCCCCTGGAAGGCGTAGACCGTGAGCGTGTGGCCGGGCCGGAACTTGGAGAAGGCCTCCGCCGCCGCCCGCACCACCTGCTCGACCTGCTGCTCGCCCACGCCCTGGGCGATCACGATCTTGAGCCGGTTCGCGTCCACGAACTCCGCCCGGTCCAGCAACCCCTCCAGCGGCGGATCCTCCAGCAGGTCCCTGAGGAACTGCTTCGACTTGTCCTGCGCTTGGGGCGTCTGCCCCCCGCCCGTGCCGAACCCGCCCTGCATCCAGGTGACGATCCCGGCCACGGCGAACACCCCCACCAGCACCAGGGCCAGCAGCCCCATCGTGCGCTTCGGCTTCTCCGCGGGCCTATCGGTGTCGTCCCCCTCGACCTCGTTCATGCTGAAGCGCGACAGGTCGAGTCTTTCTTCCTGCTCCGGCTGGGCGGAGGTGCTTGGCTTCTCGTCACTCATGGCAACGCCTCGCTTCGCAACGCCTCGCTTCGAGGATTAGACGCACCCGCCCGGCTTTCCTGCGTCACCATCCAACATCGCGCCCTCCGCCGCCCGGCGCAGCCCCGCCAGCGCCTCGCCCGGCGGCACGCCCGGCCGGAACACGCCGCTCCGCCCGCCCACGAGTATCGTCGCGCCCTGCCTCACCATCTCGGGCGCCGACTCCTCGCTCACGTGCCCGTCCACGGCGATCCGCACCTCCGCCTGCCGGCTGCGCGCCAGCCGCGCGATCTCCGCGATCTTCGGCACGGCCGAATCCACCAGCGCCTGCCCCGAGAACCCCGGGTGGACCGTCATCACCAGCACCACCGACACGTCGCCCAGCACCTCCTCCACGGCGCTCGGCGCCGTGGCCGGGTTGAGCGCGGCGCCCGCCCGCGCCCCGGCGTCGCGGATCATCTGTAGCGTGCGACTCAGGTCGCGGCACGGCTCCACGTGCACCACGATCAGGTCCGCCCCCGCCTCTGCGAATCGCCCGACATAGCGGTCCGGCTCCTCCAGCATCAGGTGCGCGTCCAGCGGCAGGCGCGTCGCCGAGCGCACCGCCTTGACCACGTCCGGCCCGAAGGTCAGGTTCGGCACGAAGTGCCCGTCCATGATGTCCAGGTGAAAGCCGTCCGCCCCGGCCGCCTCCAACTCCTGCACCGACGCTTCGAGGCGCCGGAAGTCCATGCACATCACCGAGGGCCAGATCTCCACCTTCACCCGGCCAGCCCTCCCTGCATCACCTGGGCGATCTCCTCGGGCGTCGGCATCGAGGGCTGCGCGCCGAAGCGCAGCGTCGCCGCCGCCCCCGCCGCATTCGCCGTCCGCACCGCCTCGGGCAGCGGCTTGCCGCTCGCCACCGCCACCGCCAGCGCCGCCGTGAAGGCGTCCCCCGCCGCGGTCGTGTCCACCGGCTCCACCGCGAACGCAGGCACGTGCCGCCGCTCCTTCTCGCCGGCGAGATACGCCCCCTGGCCGCCCAACTTGAGCACCACCGTCCGCGCCCCCATCTCGCGCAGCCGCTCCGCCGCCTGCTCGGCGCCGCCCGCGTCCGTGACCGCGACGCCCGTCAGCGCGCGCGCCTCCGTCTCGTTGGGCGACACGATGTCCGCCGCTTCGAGCACCGCCGCCGGCAACTCGCGGGCCGGCCCGGCGTCCAGCACCGCCAGCGCCCCGCCCCTTCGCGCCAGCGTCAGCGCCCGCTCGACCGTCGCCACCGGCACCTCCAACTGCACCAGCACCGCATCCGCCCAGGCGAAGGCGCCGCCCGCCGCCTCCAGGTGCTCGGGCGTCAGCGCGGCATTCGCTCCCGGCGCGACTACGATGCTGTTCTCTCCGCCCGGCTCCACCAGGATCAGCGCCACCCCCGAGGCCGCCTCGTCGTCCCGGCCCACGTGGGTCGTGTCCACGCCGTTGCTCCGCAGCCCCTCGAGCAGCGCGTCGCCGAACCCGTCGCGCCCCACGCGCCCGATCAGCGCCGCCGGCGCCCCCAGCCGCGCCGCGGCCACCGCCTGGTTCGCGCCCTTGCCGCCGGGCACCAGCCTGAAGTCGCTTCCGGCCAGCGTTTCGCCCGGCGCAGGCACGCGCGGGCAGCGGACCACCAGGTCCATGTTCACGCTGCCCACGACCAGGATGTGGGGTTCCTTCGTCATCCGCTCGGCTCCGCTCTCTGTTCGCTCGGATGGGGCGTTCACCTGCACAACGCGCCGGCAGGGCAACCCCCGCTGCGCGACGAATCTCGTTCGCCGGTCAAGCAGAAAGATGCCGCTTCCGTTGCTTGCGATAACGCCGGGGGATCCCGCCGGCATCGGACCCGAAGTGCTGGTCAAGGCGCTCGCCGATCCCTCCACCCATCAGGTCGCCCGGCCGCTCGTCGTCGGCGACGCCGACGTCGTCACCGAGGCCCTGCGCACCGTGGGCATCCCCCTGCTGCCCAACGTCATCGAGAAGCAGGAGGACGCGCGCTTCGCCCCCGAGACCGTGGACATCCTCCATCTGCCCGCCCAGGGGCGGTCGCGCATCCGCATGGGCGAGCCCAGCGCCGCAGGCGGCTCGGCCGCCGCGGCCTGGGTCGAACGCGCCGTGGCGCTGGCGCGCCAGGGCCACGCCCAGGCCGTCGTCGCCGGACCCACCCACGCCCGGGCCCTGCGCCTGGCCGGCCGGCCCTATCGCACCCAGGCCGACATGCTCGCCTCCCTCACCGGCGCCACCGAGTACGCCGCGCTGCTCATCTCCGGGCCGGTCCGCATCGCGCAGGTCGCAACCGACCTGCCCCTGCGCGAGGTCCCCCGCTTCATCAACAAGACCCGCGTGCTCGTCACCATCAAACTCCTGCGCCAGGCGCTCCAGCAGATGGCCATCGAGGAGCCGCGCATCGGCGTCGCCACGCTCAACCCGGATGCCAGTGGCAGCGGCCGCCTCGGCCGCGAGGATGTCAAGGAGGTTTTGCCGGCCGTGCAGGCCGCCGCCGAGTTGAAGTTCGATGTGGACGGGCCCATGCCGGCGGGTCTGCTGGCGGCGCGTCTGGTGCGCGGCTACTACGACGCGGGCGTGGCGATGTACGACGACCAGGCGCAGATCGCGGTGATGGCTCACAACCCCGGCCTGGACCACTGGGGCCGCGGCGTGGTGGTGGCGGGGGTGGACGTCACCATCGGGCTGCCCATCATCGCGGTGTCGGTGGGGCACGGGCCGGCGTTCGACATCGCGGGGCAGGGGATCGCCAACGGGCGGCCGCTGGTGGAGGCGATTGGGGTGGCCGCCGATTTCGCTTCACACCGCCCCACGCACCGCTGAGGGGCGTGTGCGAGCCGCGCGCAAGAATCGCGTTTGTCGTGATTAGCGCGCGGGTTCAGGGGGTAATACTAGAGTGCTTCACATAGATGGCCTGCCGGAAGGCCCGAACGAAAACTGAATATGGGCCATATCTCCTCTGATCCTAAACGTTCGGGAGCGATGGCAGGCGAAACCGGGGACCGGGCTTGAGGCTCGGTCCCCGTCGTTTTTTCGGGGCGGGGAGGGGGCGGCTCGATTCCCTAGCGTGTGCACATAGCCGGATGGCGCCCGATTGCGCACGCGGGGTGCACGCGAGGCGCACTCAACGGGGGGTAGGTGGGGGGTAGGCGTGACGGAGGATGGGGGTAAACGGCAGGTTGGGGCGTTTCGCTTGCTTGCCTGCTGCGAAGGTACGGTGATTGCGCGGGTTGTGCATGGGTGAGGTGGGGGTTTCGTGCGCCTTTGGACTGCGCGCAATCGGGGTGTCGTTTCCAAGCGGCCAGGCGGGCGCTCAGTCGCACGCTTCCGCCGCCCTTTGGCCGGGGCTCACGGAGCGGGAAGGTGTTACGGTTGGCGGCCTGCCCGCTCGCGGTTGTTCACGGCGTGTTGGCGGCCGCCCTGCCCGACTCGCGTGCCGGCGTCATCTCACCGCCACGCCTATGTAGTACGGCCAGATGATGAGTGCGAGCACGGCCTTCCAGAACGTGAGTTTCAGATACCCGATGGTGAACAGCCAGCCAACGCACCAGACCGGTATCTCCGGCCGAGATCCCACAGTGATCCTCCCTCCGGGCTTCCTATCAGCGCTCATTCCGGGCCCTCCTCCTGACCTGTGTTTCGCACGTGCTGAAATGCGCTGTCCTTGTCGAGCCGCATGGGGCGCCTCCAGCAGCCTCCGGGGCACGCCCGGAACTCACCTTTCCCCATCACGCGGCATCATCCTGCGGCGGCTTTGGGCGCCGCCTGCCCGCTGGGAAGCATCATCGCGCGTGAAGTCCCTCCGGCCTGCCCCTCGTCCGCCGCCGGACGCGAAGACGCGGGTTAGTGTCCCGATTCGTGTTGCGCCAGCTGCTCCTTCACGTCGTCCAATAGACAGTCCGTCATTCTTCTGAGCGGCGCTACCTGCGCGCGAATCGACCGAACAAGCTTGTGGCGCCGCGAGTCGAGGATCCCTGCTGATGTCTCCGCACGGTAGAACCCGAACTGCGCATCGAGCTTGCGATTCATCAGGTCGTACTCGTAGAACAGCTTCTGGAGTTGGGAGGGGATGCGGTGATCTTTGAGAAGCTCGATCAAACGGACTGCTCCCGTCTCCATGACGTCGGTGTACGTGCGGTAGAAGACCGTAACTCTCATCGTCCCATTCGCTTCATCTGGGAATTCCTCCTCAATCTGGTCGAGCCGCCTCCCGTTTTCCTCCAGCTCCGCCGTAATCGCAAGAAACCATGCGCGGGCTTCGCGGCGGGCCTCGGCGACGGACGACGCAACGGAGCGAGCTTCCTGCCATCGGTGCAACCATATTGCGGCTAACGCCGCCAGGCCAACGCCAAGGAACGTGGTGAGAAACTGCTGCACGAACGCTCGATCACACAGGTCGTAGACGAGAACCAAGATGAACACGAGTGCGGCGAATCCGACGGCTGCGGCCCAAGCAGCGATTCGCCATCCGGATCGGCGCAGCGAGGTGCTGGCGCGCTCGCGGAAGACGCGCCAGGACCTGCGCATGCATGCCATTTCGGCACCCTCCCGCACGTGGTGCTTCCACGCAGAGACGGCTCTGTGCCGTCATCCCAGAGCTATCCAGCACGATTCACGTATGATGGCGCGACGACGCGTCCGGAGGTAGCCAAGAGCGCTGCCCCACCGGTGCATGGAGAGGACAGGAGGTCCTGTCCTAAGACTGCCAAGGAGGTCCGAGTCGTCGCCGAAACCATGACACATTCAACTCCGGGTAGACCTCGTCGAAACGTTCTAGAATGGCCGTACGCAAGGCGTTCATCTGTCTCGCCCCGGGGGCTGAGGGGAAGAACACCGAGCACTCTGGGTCGTCGCACCTACAGAACCTGATTTCGCCCGTGCGCACGAGTGTGTCGAAGGCGCTTCGAAGGTCGTTGAGCATGCTGACCACCTGCGCCATCACCTCCCTGGAGTGGCCGTCTCTGAGCTGATGGCGTGAGGGTATCCGTCGGATTTCCGTTCCATCGCGCAGACGGTGGACGCCGGTGTTCAGTGCCTCAATGGTGTCGGTGACAGCCTTCTTGAACGCTGGTATAGAGCTCTCCATGTGGAAGGGCGTGTAGAAGGCCGGCCTGTCGAACAGCTGCGCCATGAGGCCCAGGACTTCGTGGTCGCCGGAGGGTGCAATCTGCGACACGAACTGGCGAATCGCATCTGGAGCGTCCGGGAACTCCACCCCGTCTAGGAACCGCTGGAGTAGGGATTCGGCGTGGGCACGCAACTGCTCCTCGAACTCCGTGCCTGACCAGAGCTTGACCTCGTAGACACCCTTCTGCTCCGCGTACTCGCGCACCCCATCGCGCAATCGACCTGAGAGATTGCAGGCTGCTACCAGCCAGAACTCGTCGGGCTTCCCCTCGGGGGCCGCGATGATCTTGTCGAGATCCCCGAGCACTTTCCCAGACGTAACTCGCTTTCGGTTCGCGCACTGGACGCATACGGAGCGGCTACCGACGTCGCTATCGAGCACTCCCCACACGTCGCGGCCGAGGTCGGCTCCGGCCTGGCCATACCATTCGAGGTTGCGCCATGGGTACCGCCTCAAAAGGAAGGCGAACACGAGACGTTCGAACTCCGATGCCCCGAAGTCCTCGAAATGGACCGGCTTCACTTGCCTAGCGGGATGGGTCATCGGCTGGTATCTCCAACGGATGCTCTCGTCCAGGCTGGATCACGGGACCTGCGCCATCGTGGGGGCCGGGATAGGTCGCGGTGATAGGGCCCCGCACGTTGCGCACCACGTACCGCCCTCCTGAGGCGGGGGCGCCAGCGGAGGCGCAACGGGAGAGATGAGCAGGGGAACGGTGGCCTGCTCGCGGCCGATGAAGTCGTTGGTCCAGCCGCGTTGATGAATGGCCGGGTCAATGAGCTTGGCCCTGATATCCGCTTCGGTCAGGCCCAAGAGAGGCCGCCCCCTGACGGAGTTTGGAGGCGGGGTTCGACGGCACAGGTGCAGGCTCCTGCACGGAGGGGGCGCGCGCACCGGCATTCTACTACGAGCGGGGGTGGTGTCAAGCCGCCGAGCCTCCTTCGCCAAGCCTGCTTCGCCAGCCGCCTCCGCACGAGGCTGCGGGGGCCAAGGGGCTTCGCAGGCCGAGGGCTTCCTACTTCGCCGAGGCTTCGTAGGACAAGTCGTAGGCCAGGGGGAGCAGGGAGTAGGGAGCAGGGAGAAGGCACCCTCATCCCGGCCCCGCCAAGAGTGCCGGCGGGCAAGCCCGCCAAGAGTGCCGGCGGGCAAGCCCGCCAAGAATGCCGGCGGGCAAGCCTCAATCCTCCCCCGTCAAAGGGGGAGGAGGATCGGGCGGCCGGATGAAAGCGCAAGCCCTTCGGTTGCACTCAGGGTGAACAAGCCGCCGGAGGCGGCCAGGATGGCGGCCCGGCGGGTCTAGCCAGATGGCGGCCCCACAGCGGGAGGCGGTTGCTGCTCCACGCGCCCCACGCGTCGAGGTGAAGCAGATCCTTCACTGCGTTCAGGATGACAGTCTGGGGCGCCCGCGACTCCATGGGGGGAGAGGGGGGAGGTCAGGACGAACCCTAGGGCGTTATGCGAGTTGCACTCATCACACTAATCTCCCTGGCGGCGTGGAGCGCCTGGGGCGCGGAGGTCGGTATGGCGGGTCAGAAGCCGTCTGAACCGTTCGTTGTGCAGGAGGGGCCGGTGTGGCGCTTCGGCGACGGCCGGCTGGAGGTGGCGCTCGATGAAGGGACGCTGGGGCTGACGGTGACGCCCGCAGGCTGCGCCCCGTGGCTCACCACGGCCGGAGGAGACGAAGGGCTGGTCGCGGCGGCGGAGGGGGATACGCGCCGCTGCGCGCTGACGGACGCCGGGACGAAGTCGTTCGAGGCGTACCGCACGGGTTGGGCGGTGGGCGTGCGCGCGAGGCTCGGCAACTTCCCCGGACTGGCGGGGCTGGGGATCACGCTGATCGCCAAGGTGGACACGGCGGCGCACGAGTTGGTGTGCGAGGTGATGGCCGACGAGTCGGGCGCGCAGGTCCGCGAGATTCGCTGGCCCCGCGCGTTCGTGCTGGAGCAGGCGGGGCGGGCGAACTACACGGTGTTCCCGACGATGGCGGGGCTGCTGCTGCCCAGCGACTGGCCGGAGGAGGCCAGCCTCGACAAGGTGTGGCCGCACCAGAACATGTGCTTCACGCGCGGGATGTATATGCCGTGGTGGGGGCAGGTGCGGGGCGGCGAGGGGTACGCGGCGATCATCGAGACGCCGTATGACGCAGGGTGCGCGCTGGTCCATCCGCCGGGAGGGCCGACGGCGGCGCAGCCGGTGTGGTACGCGTCGCTGGGGCGACTGGCGTACGCGCGGTCGCTGCGATATGCGTTCCTGGCGGAGTGCGACCACGTGGCGCTGGCGAAGCGCTACCGGCGCTACGCGCAGGGGATCGGGCGGTGGCGCTCGCTGACGGAGAAGGCGGCGGGGAACCCGCGGGTGGAGCGGCTGCACGGCGGCGCGATCATCCACACGGGGGTGATGGTGCACATCCAGCCGGAGAGCAGTTACTACAATAAGGAGAAGCCGGAGGCGAATCATCACTTCACGCCGTTCGCGCAGCGGGCGCGGGAGATCCGCGAGTGGGTGTCGGGGTCGGGGATCGCGAACGGCGAGGTGCACCTGGACGGGTGGGGCCGGCGCGGCTACGACAACCTGCACCCGGACGTGCTGCCGCCGTGCCCGGAGGCCGGGGGCTGGGAGGGGATGCGCGAGGTGGCCAAGGCGTGCGAGGAGATGGGGTGGATCTTCGCGACGCACGACAACTACCGGGACTTCTACTTCGATGCGCCGTCGTTCGACCGGGATCTGTGCATTCGCAATCTGGACGGGAGCAACCCGGAGCACGCGACGTGGTACGGCGGGAGGCAGAGCATCCTGTGCGGGGTGCCGGCGCTGGGGTTTCTGCGGCGCAACCTGGACGGGCTGGCGGCGGGGGGCGTGGAGTTGTCGGGGATCTACCTGGACGTGTTCGCCATCGCGGAACTCGACGAGTGCGCGAACCCCGAGCACCCGATGACGCGGGAGGAGTGCGCGCGGTGGCGGGGGCTGGCGTTTTCGGAGTGCCGTGCGAGGGGGCTGGTGGTGAGCAGCGAGGAGCCGGTGGACTTTGCGCTGGACCGGATGGACCTGGTGCACCACGGGCCGTACGCGCAGCATCCGTCGGTGGACGCGAAGGACAAGCGGCAGTTGGGGCTGGCGTGCCCGCTCTTCACGCTGGTGTATCACGACGCGATCGTGGTGCCGTGGTCGTTCGGCAAGGGGGCGTGGGGAATCCCGCCGCAGGATGAGGGGTTCCTGCACTGCCTGCTGAACGGGGGGATCGGGTACCTGTACGGCGTGGGCGACGCGGAGCGCGTGCGGACGGCGGCGGCGCTGCACAAGCGGGTGGGCTGGCTGGAGATGACGGGCCACGAGTATCTGGACGAGGCGGGGCGGAGGCAGCGGTCGCGGTTCGCGGACGGGACGACGGTGGAGGTGGACTTCGACGCCGGGAGTTACGCGATCAGCCCGGCGCTCGGGGAGTGAGGGGCCGGCGGGGCGCACGAGGGGGGCGCCGGTCACGCGTCGCTGTCGGCGACGTGGCGGCGGAAGAAGGCGACGACTTCCTTCTTGGAGGACGCACCCTCGGCCACGGCGAGGGTGAGGCGCTCGACTTCTCTGTTGGTGGCGCGGAGTTGCCTGCCGTTGAGGAGGAGAAAGACCTCGGCCGCGGCGAGCGCCGTGCGCTTGTTGCCGTCGGCGAAGGCGTGGTTCCTGCAGATGTGAAACAGGTAGGCGGCGGCCATGGCCGCGATGCCGGGGTGCAGGAACTTGCCGCCGTACTGCGCGGCGGGCATCATCACGGCCGATTCGAGCAGGCCGCGGTCGCGCAGCGTGGGATCGCCACCGAAGTCGGCGATCACCCGTCGGTGGATGGCGAGGACGTGCTCGACGCTGAGAAAGGCCGGCGGGGCCTTCATCCTGCGAGACGCCTCAGGACGCCGCGCCGTCTCGAGACGACGCGGGCGAGGCACTGCTCGAACTGCTCCTGGGACACCGGCGCGGGGTCGGCGGGAGTCAGCACCAGAGCGCCGTTGTGCACGGTGAGTTGCACCCGGCCGTTCTCCCGCAGGCCGATGAGTTCCATGAGCGCGCGGTCGAGGATGAGGGCGCTGCTGTTGCCCACTTTGCGCAGTTGTTTGATCATGGGTCCCGTCCCTATTATAACGGAATTATAACAGGCGGGGCATGGTGCGTCAAGACCCGGGGGGCAGTCAGTGCGCGCCAGGTGCAGGAGGCCCCTGCTCAGGACTTGCCCTTGCCCTTGCCTTTGCCTTTTCCGGCCTTTCCTTTGGCGGCAGGGGCCTTGCCGCCTGCACTGGAGGCCTTGGACGCCTTGGCCTTCTTGACGGCGGGGTGGTGCTTCTTGGGCGGGGCGGGCTTCTTGGCCTTGGCGGGGGGGACGTTGAAGTGCGAGCCCACGGCGCTCCAGGAGTGCTTGGCGGCGCGGTAGCGGATGACGGCCAAGACGGAGTCGCCCGCGTGTCCCGCGACGTTGGCGGCCATGACGACCTCGGCGGGCGGGTAGCCCTTGGCGCGCAAGGGCGCCCACTGGCTGCGCGACATGCCGTAGTAGCCGCCGATGACCCACCAGAGGTAGCCGTCGGCGACGGATTGGTCCTGCTTCTTGGCCCACACGCGGCGCTGGTTGAAGGTGCCCGGGTTGACATGCAGACGGTGGGCGATCTGGCCCCAGCCCAGGTGCTCGCGGTGGCGCAGGCGATGGACGTAGCCGATGGGGCGGCCGGACGAGCGGTGCAGGTGCAGGATCACGGCCAAGTCGGCGTCGGAGTAGCGCTTGCCCCAGACGACGGCGACGTCCACGTCCACGTCGAAGAAGGCGGCGAGCATGGCGAGCATGACGGTGCGCTCGACGGCCTTCTCGTCGGAGGAGAGCACGAGGTAGGGCGCGGGGACGGCGACCGAGACGCTGACGTCGGCGCGGGCGGGAGAGGCCAGGCCGATGGCTCCGATGGCTAGAGACAGGCAGATGCAGAGCGCTCCGGCGCGCAGCAGCCGAGGGTTCATGAGCGCGTCCTCACTTCCGAGGTGTTCTATGTGTATTATTCCGTGTCCGGGCGGCGGCCGGCCAATGGAGCGGCAGGCCTAGTGGACGCTGGGGTGCTGGGCGTCGGGTTCGGGGATGGGGCCGACGTTGGCCTCGAACTTGGCGACGTTGTCCTGCAGGGCGTGGAGGAAGGACTTGGCGATGACGGGGTTGAGGACGATGCGCACGAGGGGCTCGGCCTCGTTGGCGTCGGGCTGCTCGGGGCTGCTGCGCTTGAAGTCAACGAGGAACTCGAGCGGGCCGTGGGTGATGCGCGCGAAGTTGGAGTAGATGACGGGGAAATCGTCTTGGGGGCGTTCTCTGGCCATGTAGACCCTCCGTTGCGGGATTGCGATGCGGCGCCTGGCGCCGCCGGGCGGCGGGTCGTCAGGCCTCGTCGGCGGCCTTGCGCTCGCGCTCCTCTTCCTCGGCCTGGGCGCGGCGCTCGGCCTCCTTGCGGGCCTGGCGGGTGAGGCGGCGCAGGTCGGCCTTGATGGTGGCCTCGGCCAGCGGGACGATGGACTCGATCATGCCGCTGCCGGCCGGGCGCAGCACGATCAGATCGGCATCGCCCTCGTCGTTGGGGGCGAGCCACATGGGCATGTCGCCCAGCGCTCCCATGGACATGGGGAAGTCGAGCGGGCTCTCGTCGTCCGGTTCCTGCGCCATGGCGTGTGTCTCCGGGCCCATTCTATCACTTCGGGGCCGGGCAGGCAAGGGGATCCAGCGGCCCCGTAGAGCCTGCTGCGGCTATATGTGGTGGGCCTAAGCCGCCGAGGCACAACATGTTGTGCCGCCACCCGTGCGGGGCGCCCGGACTGGAGGAAGGCACCCCCGGCCGCCGAAGACGTGGGCCGGAGGACCGCATGGCCGCCTCAGCAGCCGTGATACGCGAGTTCGGGCAGCCGCCTGGCATGGAGAGGTTCGATCCGCCGCCCCTTGCGCCCGGCGGCGTGCTGGTGCGGATCGCGGCGGCGGGTGTGTGCGGGTCGGACGTGCACATGTGGCGGGGCCTGGACCCCCGCATCCGGCTGCCCCTGGTGCCGGGGCACGAGGGGGTGGGCACGGTGGAGGCGGCCGAGGGGGAGGCCAGCGACGTGCTGGGCAGGCCGCTGGAGGCGGGCGATCTCATCATCTGGGACCGGGGCATCACCTGCGGGCGCTGCCATGCCTGCGCGGTGCTGCGCAGGCCCGCGCTGTGCGCCAACCGGCAGGTCTACGGGATCACCCGGCAGGGATGCTACGCGACCCACCTGGCGCTGGACCCGGCGACCCGCATCATCACGGCGCCCGCGGGCGCGGACCCGGCGGCGCTGGCGGCGGCGGCGTGCGCGGGGGCGACGGTGGCGCACGCGTTCGAGTACTGCTCGGTGGGCCCCGGCGATACGGTGGTGGTGCAGGGGCCTGGGCCGACGGGGTTGTTCGCGGTGGCGTTCGCGCGGGCGGCCGGCGCGAGCCACGTGATCGCGCTGGGGACGGAGCGCTCGCGGGCGCGGCTGGAGATGTGCGAGGCGTTCGGGGCCGACCTGACGCTGACGGTGGATGGGACGACGGCCGAGGCGCGCGAGGCGGCGGTGCTCGAGCGCAGCGGCGGGCTGGGGGCGGCGGCGGTGTTCGACTGCACGGGGCGGCCGGCGGCGCTGGAGGAGGGGCTGCGGCTGGCGGCGACGGGAGGCGCCTACCTGATGGTAGGCATCGCCACGCCGGTGGGCGAGACGGCGATTCGCCCGTATGAGGACGTGGCGCGCAAGAACCTGCGCGTGCAGGGCGTGTGGGTGAGCGACACGTCGCACCTCTACCGCGCCGTGGCGTTGGTGGCGAGCGGCAGGTTCCCCTTCGAGCGGATGGTGACGCATCGCTTCCCGCTGGAGGAGGCGGGCGCGGCGCTCGAAGCCGTCGAGAGCCGGCGCGCGGTGAAGGCGGTGCTGGAGCCGGGCGGGCCGGGCGCGGCCGGACCATGACCGAGCATGCCTGCGACGTGCTGGTTATCGGCGCGGGGGGCGCGGGGCTGCGCGCGGCGATAGCGGCGCGCGAGGTCGCGCCGGACCTGGACGTGCTGCTGGTGAGCAAGGGCGAGGTGGGCCGCAGCGGGGCGACGGCCTGCGCCTGCTCGGATCGGATGGCCTTCCACGCGACGCTTCCGCACACGGAGCCGGGCGGGGCGGACCACTGGCGGCACCACGCGGAGGACATCTATCGGATCGGGGGGTTCGTGTCGGACGGCAACCTGGCGGCGATCCTGGCGCGGGAGGCGGGGGATGCGTTCGAGTACCTCGACCGGCTGGGCGTGCCCTGGGTGAAGCGGGAAGGGCGGGCCGAGCAGTTCGTGACCGACGGCTCGGAGTATGCACGCGCGTGCTACACGGGGCCGTACACGGCGCGGGACATCGAGGCGGCGCTGCTGGCGCGGCTGCGCGAGACGCGCGTGCGCGTGCTGGAACACCAGCAGGCGGTGGACCTGCTGCTGGATGACGGCGGCTGCGTGGGCGCGGTGGGGCTGGACGAGCGGACGGGCGAGCCGTGGCGCATCACGGCGCGCGCGGTCGTCCTGGCGACGGGCGGCGCGGGGGAGGCGTATGCAGTGCACGTGTACCCGTCGGGGATGTCGGGGGGCGGCTGCGCGATGGCGTACCGCGCAGGCGCTGAGTTGGTGAACATGGAGTTCATCCAGATCGGGCTGTCATCGCTGGCGACGCAACTCGCCTGCTCGGGGAGCGTGATGCGGGCGGCGCCGCGCTTCACCGACAGCCGCGGGCGCGAGTTCCTGGCGCGGCGGCTGGGCGGATCGGCTATCGAAACGTGCAACTTGGTCTTCGCGAAGGGGGCGAAGTGGCCGGTGTCGTTCGAGGAGCAGACGGCGCGGGTGGATATCGCGGTGGCGCGCGAACTGGCCGCGCGGGAGCGGGTGTTTCTCGATTTCGCGCGCGACCCGGAGGGGTTCGAGATGGCGGCGCTGGAGGCGGCGCACCGGCGGCGCTTCGAGGCGGAGGCGGGCGCGCGCCGCGACCCGGCGCAGGACGGCACGCCGCTGGGGCGGCTGCTGCAGATCAACCCGCAGGTGGTGGAGTGGCTGGCGGAGCGCGGCGTGGACTTGCGGGCGGGGCATCGCGTCGAGGTCGCGCCGGCGGTGCAGCACTTCCAGGGGGGCGTGAAGATCGGTGAGTGGGGGGAGACGACGGTGGCAGGCCTGTTCGCCTGCGGCGAGTGCGCGGGCGCGCAGCACGGGGCGAACCGGCCGGGGGGCAACGCGCTGCTCGATACGCAGGTGTTCGGCCGGCGGGCGGGCAAGGCGGCGGCGCGGCGTGCGGGCGAGGCGCCGGCGGCCGGCGCGCGCAATGACGGCCTGCCCGCGCTTGCCGCGGAGGGGGCGACGTCGAGCGAGGCGCGGACGCGGCTGCGGCTGGGGATGTCGGCGCACGCGGGGGTGATCCGCACGGCGGAGGGGCTGGCTGAACTGGCGCGGCTGATCGGCGACATTCGCGCGCGGGGGATCGCGGAGGACGAGCGGGGCGCGGCGCACGCGTACGAGACGCGCGACCTGGTGGATGTCGCGGAGATGGTGGCGCGCGCCGCCGCCATGCGCACGGAGAGCCGCGGGCCGCACCTGTTCTTTGCCGACGCCGCCGGCGACCCGGCCCCGCGCGATGACGGCGCGTGGCGGACGTACGTCGTCATCCGCCGGCGCGGCGGGGAGATGCACCTGGAGGCGCGGGCGCCGCGACCACTGCCCACCTCGTAGGGGCGAATCTCGTATTCACCCCCTGGGAGTGCCGACGAGGATCGCGTGCGTGTGGAGTGCGGCAGCCAGGCTGCCGCTTTGGGTGCGCGGAAGCAGAGGGATCACCCCCACCCGCCTTCGCCAGGAGCTTCGGCGGGCAAGCCTCAATCCTCCCCCATCAGAGGGGGAGGAGGGTCGGGCGGCCGGATGACAGCGCAAGCCCTTCGGTTGCACTCAGGGTGAACAAGGCCGCCCGAGGCGGCCAGGGCTTGCGCACTCCAAGAGGGGGATGGGCCGGGATTCCTCGCGGGTGCTCGGAATGACGCTCTCGGCGCGCGCGGGAGCACGCGCCCTGCAGGGAAGGCGGAGGTCTCACCTATCCTTCGGCAAGGTGGGCTACAGGCTGAGAAGCAGTGAGAGGTAAGAGGTAAGAAGTGAGAGGAGGCGAGGTTCCCGCCAGAGGCGGGCAAGCCCGCCACAAGGCCGGCGGGCAAGCCTCGCGTGCGCTCGGGATGACGGAGGGGGAAACCCCAGGATGCATGGCCCGACGCGGACGTCGGGCCACGGCGCGACAAGAGTGTCGCGCCCACCGGAGGGGCGGCGGGCCGATTGAGAATCGGCCCCTACAGATGAGGGAGGCGAGATTCCTCACTCCGTTCGGAATGACAGGCTCTCAAGGCGTGCCGACGACGGTGAGGCTGCCGTCGCCGGTGGGGGCGAGGATCTCGGGCGCGCCGTCGCCGTCGAGGTCGGCGATGACGGGGGAGCCGCCGCCGGCGCCCAGGTCCACCTTCCAGGCGACCACCGGCTTGCCGCCGGCGTCGCCCACCGCCCAGAGGAAGCCGTGGCTGTCGCCGAAGATGAACTCGTCGGCGCCGTCGCCGTTGATGTCGCAGGCGACGACGTCGCTCGCCGATGCCTCGATGGGCAACTCCCAGCGCACGGCGCCGGTGGCCGCCTCAAGGCAGGCGAACCGGCCATCCTGCCGGCCCAGGCCGATGACCCAACTGCCGTCGGGCAGGCGCATGAAGCCCTCGGCCCCCGAGCGCGCTTCGCCGGCCTCGGGCAACTGGTACCAGAGGGGCTCGGCGCGCAGGCCCATCGCGGCCAGGAAGTAGTGCCCCGCGCAGAGCACGACGAGGGGCGACTCGCCGGCCGTCTCCAAGATCGCGGGCAGCGTGTAGAGGCCTTGGCTCGGCTGGCTGAAGATGGTGGGCGGGAAGGCGGGGCCGACGATCAGGTCGCCGGTCCTGCCCGAGGCGACACAGTAGTAGTCGGGGTTGGTGAAGACAAGGTCCTCGGCGCCGTCGCCGTCTACGTCGTAGGCAGAGGCGAGGTTGATGGTGGGCCCCCAGTAGCGCTCGATGCCGGGGAACTCGCTCTTCTCCCAGACGAGCCGGCCGGTGGCGCCGTCGAGCACGACGCTGCGGACGATGGGGGTGCCGCAGAGCGCGTAGACGTCGGGCGTGGGCTTGCCCGTGAAGCGGCCGACCTGCAGATGCAGGGGGCGGCCGTGGGGCAGGCCCGCGCGACCGGGCGGCGGGAGGCGTGACTCCCAGAGGAGCGAGCCGTCGAGGCGGAGCGCGCGGATCACGGGCTCGTGGGAGGGGGCGGCGTCGCCGATGATGAGTTCGGTGCTGCCGTCGCCATCGAGGTCGGCGAGGGCGGGGGCGCCGCTGCTCATGTGCTCGGCGACGGGGTGCAGGCCGCGTTCGCGATCCCAGTGGTAGATGGTGATCTTGCCCTGCCAGGTGTGGATGATCTCGGGCGTGCCGTCGCCGTCGAGGTCGGCGACCAGCGGCGCGGGGGTCGTCTGCCCGTCGGGGGCGGTGATGCGCGAGAGATCGGGGCCGGGCGCGGGAGGCGGGGGCGTGTAAGGCGTGAGGCGCACGTCGCCGCCGGCGGCGGTCAGCTCGAACGTCTCGCCGCCGCGTGTGACGAGGAGCGCGGCCGGCGGCTGCCCCGGGCCGGTCTGGCGGCGGCCGGCCGACGCGCCGCCCACGACGCGGGCGCCGTCCTCGCTCCACATCACCTGGGCCTGACCCTCGACGATCTTGAGCAGCGCGGCGCCGGTGATCGCGCTGCGGGTGGGATCGCGGGTGGCGTCGGCGAGGAGTTCGGCCTGGCCGCCCCTCAGGGACCCTGAGGGCCCCTCTCGGGGTCCTGAAGGGTCGCCGTCCACGTCGGCGACGAAGACGGCGGCGTGGTCGAGCACGCGCGCTTCGAGGTCGCCGGTGACGGCGTCGTAGATGCGGATCATCCAGCGGGCGTCGTTCTCGGAGTTGAACATCGAGACGACGACCTCGAGGCGGCCGTCGCCGTCCACGTCTGCGACGGGCGGCTCGGGCCAGGTGGTGACGATCTTGGAGGTGGTGACGGAGTTGTCCCAAGGCTTGACCCAGGCCAGTTTCAACTTGCCGTTCTCGTTGAGCAGCACCTCGTGGTGTTGGGCGAAGTTGGCGATGCAGAGGAAGTCCTCGCGGCCGTCGCCGTTCAGGTCGAGGAACTGGACGAGGCCGTAACTGCGCACGTTGCCCGGCGAGACGTCCCACTGCACGAACTGCTTGACGCCGCCGGAGAGGGCGTCGAGGACCCACATGCGGCTGTGGGTCTCGACGCAGAGTTCCTGCACGCCGTCGCCGTCGAGGTCGGACTGCAGGAGCGACGGGAAGCAGGTGTACTTGTCGAAGTCGTAGCGCCAGCGCTGGACGGGCGGCCGGCCCGGGGCGGGGAACTCGAAGAGGGCGATGTAGCCGTTGAGTTTGTCGGGCGGGTAGCCGTGCATGAGGACGACGAGTTGCTTGCCCGCCGGATTTGTGGCGGGCTTGCCGACGCCGGCGGGCAGGTAGCGGCCGATGTGAAAGAACCAGGAGTAGGACATGGGCTGGACGTCGTAGCGCCAGAGCACGGCGCCGGTGGCGGCGTCGAGCAGGAGGGCGGCGCCGAGGGGCCAGGTGGGGCGGCCGGCCATGAGGGCGATCTCGACGCGGCCGTCGCCGTCGAGGTCCTCGATGGCTCTGATGGAGTAGAAGTTGAGGCCTGGAGGATGGCTGGACCAGAGCAAGTCGCCGGAGAGATCGTAGCAGCGGAGCATGCCGTCGCTGAGGGCGAGGGCGCGGTCGGGCTCGCCGGCGGGCGTGGAGGCGAAGGGGCGGAGGGGTGCGCTGCCGGGCGCGACGGGGGTGCGGGTGAGCACGGCGGGCGGCCGGCGCATGGCGCCCGGGCAGGGCTGGCGGGCGGTGAGGTGGGCGTCGCGGCGGGGCGCGGGCCAGTCGCAGGGGGCCGCACGGGCGGCGCCGGCAAGGGTGGCCAAGGCCAGACAGCAGATCAGCCAGCACATGGGGCGCCTCCAATGGTCGTCGTCACCCCCGCTATTTCGGCGCGGGGCAGTCCTCTCCCCCTGCGGACACAGCGTGACGCGATGCCCGTGGAACTCTCGGTGCGCCTTCGGCGTCCTGCACGCGGAAGTTACGCGGCATGTTCCGTAGGTTGCACCTACAGGAGGGAAGGAGCATGAACGCCCCTGCGGTTGGTCTTGCCGTCGTGCTGGTTGCTGCGTTGCTGGCGATTCCCGGCGCCAGCATCCTGGGCGCCGAACCGGCGTCCAATGCACCTGGTCTGGCCGCGGCGCTGGACGCCATTGAGGCGAGGCTCGACGCGTTGGATACGAGCATCTGGTATGCCGTGGACCGGGCCGCGGTCAGGGCGCTGCTGGAGACAGACCGCGCCGCGCTGGAGCGGGAGCTTGGTGAGAGACGCCCCGACTTGGCTGTCCTTCTGGCGCGCCTCAACCTGCATCTGCGTGCCGGACATCGCAGCAAGGCGCGTGGCGTCCTGCAGGCGCTGTGCCAGCGAGATGATTTCCTCAAGCGCCCGGTGTCATCGGACGTCGCCAGCACTCTGGTCGCTCGAGAAGAGTGGGATCTCGCCGTTGAGTTGCTGCGCTCTTGCCCGACGGCAATGCCCGGCGGACGGCATCTTGTGATTCAGCATGTAGCCCAGACGGAGGGGGACGCGGCGGCGGACGCCCTGTTGCAGTATCTGGCTTCCGCTGGCCGTCAGGGATGGATGCACGCGTGGATTTCCTTTCGCGCAGCACGGGGCGGGGCAGACGAGATTCTGCAGCGCTTGGCGACGGGGGTGCGCGAGGAACGTGCCTCGCTGGCGCGCGCCGAGGCCTACTTGCAGGCAGTGGCAGCCGAGGGCACGTCACGTGACGTGAACTGGATGGGGCAGGTGTGTCGGCCCAAGTTGGCCGCCGACAGCTACTCGCTGGGTCGCGGCCTGATGTCGGCGAAGGCCTTCCCCGCCGCCATCACCCTGCTGGAGCGCTCGCTCTCTATGGAGACCACAGACGAGGACGCTCTCCGCGTCGGCATGACGGTGCAAGCACTGCCCAGAAACACGGACCCGATTTGCCTCTTGCGGGCGTGGACTGAGCAGGCACTCGTGGAGGCCTACCGGGCAGTGGGCCGCGCGGACCTTGCGCGGCCTCATGTTGAGAGCCTGGCGAAGATAGAGATCGCCGGTCGGGGGCTCACGCCGTGGAATGCCAGACTTGCGGGACAGGTGCAGGCGGAGAGCGGGAGCGCTGCGGCGGAGGGGATGGTCAGGGCACAGGAGGAAGTCAAGGCGGAGTCACCCGCATACTGGCTTGCGCGGGCGAACTACTACATGGGGCGCAGGGAGGACAAGGGGGCGCGCGAGGCCTTTGAGACGTCGCTGTCGCTGTGTCCCATCGAGGGGCGTGAGGCGCCAGCGGAGGGCGAGGTCTCGCGGTGGCGCGTGCTCGAATCGTACGTCTGGTTCCTGCGTGACCGCAAGAGCATGGCAGAGGCGGCAGCACTGCTCCGCCGGGAGCTTGGCCAGGCACGCCCCGAGAGTGAGACGCGTCGGCGGGCCTTGCTGCGGCTGGTAGAGATCGACTACGCTGGACATGCGACGATCGATCCGCGTGACGACTTGCTGTGGGGTGTCCTCGCCGCCACACCGCGTTGGGATCACTCGGAACAGAGGTGCTTGGTCCGTATGATGGAGAACGGGACGGTAGCAGATCGAGAGGCAGTGATGGCCCGGGCCGAGAGACTCTGCGCGAACGCCGACCCCAGCCGTGCCAAGACGATAGGCTGCCTGTGCAGCCGCTACAGCGCCGATGAGAGAGCACTCCCACTTCTGCACGATGCCGTCGCGCGTCTGAGCGATGACCGTGAGCGAGGGTGGGCTGCATTGGAGTTGTTCCAGGCCTATCTCGACCTCGCACGGGCGGCTGAAGCCGAGGCGCACTTCCCATCGGCCATGGCCGAGATCGACCCGCGGTCGGTTCCGGAGTTGCTGAGCCGGATGGCCCTGGTGGCTGCGAAGCAAGGCGATACGGCTCGCGCCTTTCAGGTGTGGAGGCGGGTTGCCAACGTTGACGCGACGGAGATGGACACCCTCTCAGCGATCGCCAACGCTGGCCTGAAGGAAGACCTGCGCCGCTTCTACGAGACGTGGCAGAAGTCAGATCGCGCAAGCTGGGTACCTGGCGAAGCACTGAGCCTCCTGTCAGACATGTGAGGTAACGTCGCCTTCACGTTACCGTGAGCCGCCGGCCTGCATTTCCGGGCCGCGGTGGTATCCTCGTGCTGACCTTCGCAGCCCTGAGGCAGGAATCGCGCCCGGAGGCGTCACAAGAACTTGGTGACCACGCACGGCGAGGTGAAGCATGGTGGCGAGCATGGAGACGACGTGGATTGCGTTCAACGACCGCCGGGGGAACGAGATCGAGGTGACGGCCGGGGCGCGCGGGACGTGGACGATCGGGCTGCGCGCGGGGCCGGGCGGGATCGCCGAGGGGGGCGGGTTCAAGATCCGCCGCGAGACGTGCAAGTTCTGGCTGGGGTTCATGAAGCAGGCGCAGGACCCCGCGGGCGAGGACTACTGCTGCGTCGAGACGACCGGCCGGTGCGAGGCGGAACTGGCGGCGCTGGCCGATTACTACAAACGGCCCGAGATCGCGCAGATCGTGCTGCGCCGGGGGCGGCTCGAGGCGGGCGAGGAGGTGCGGTTCCGCGTGGGCGAGACGTCGGGCGGCGGGCGGCCGGCGGCGGTGCCGTGCCACGCGCAGCGCAACTGCGGCTTCCGCATCTATGTCGATCGCGACGGGTCCGGCGAGTACGAGCCGCTGCCGGGACGGCTGCTGGTGCAGGTGGCGCCGGGGCCGGCGGCGCGGCTGTCGGTGATCGCGCCCTCGCGGGTGCGGGCGGGCGAGCCGTTCCGGGTCGCGCTGCGCTTCGAGGACAAGCACTGCAACCCGCGGGCGGAGTACGTGGGGCGGGTGCACCTGGATGCAGGGACGGAACAGCGCGCCATGCCGGCTGCGTGCGAACTGGCGGCGGCCGACCGGGGGATCGGGGTGATCGAGGGGGCGGCGCTGCTCGATGCCGGGGTGCATCGCATCCAGGCGTGGACGGCCGACGGGACGCTGCGGGGCGAGAGCAATCCCGTCGAATGCGTCGCCGAGGCGCCCCGGTGGGGCGTGTACTGGGGCGACATGCACAACCACACGCTGTGGGCCGACGGCACGGGCGACTTCGACGACAGTTACGCCTTCGCGCGGGACGAGGCGCGGCTGGACATCTGCGCCGTCAGCGAGCACATGAGCAACCAGGAGCCGTTCGAGGTGGGGGGGGAGCGGCGGCGGATTCCGGGGGAGGTGGGCTGGCGGCGGCACCAGGCGGCGGCGGCGCGGTGGGGCGAGCCGGGGCGCTTCGTGACGATGCTGGGGTACGAGTACACGCCGACCAGCGGGCGAAAGGGCACCGGGGACCACTGCGTGTACTTCCCGAGGCTGGACCACGAGTTGGTGAACGACAGCGACCGGGACGAGTTGATCCGGCGGATGGCGGCGGTGGGAGGGCTGTGCATACCGCACGTGGGCGGGGGGTGGACCGACTGGGAGTACCGGGACCCGGACCCCGGGACGCTGTGCCTGGCGGAGATCGCCTCGATGCACGAGCACTCGGAGTGGTTCGTGCAGCAGGGGCTGGCGCGGGGGTACCGGCTGGGGATCGTTGGGATGAGCGACGGGCACATGGGCCGGCCGGGGTATGACGTGTGGGCGCGGCATGGGCGGGCGGGGCTGCCCAAGCGCACGTACTCGACGCAGAGCGCGATCACGGCGGTGCTGGCGGAGGACCTGACGCACGACGCGGTGTGGGAGGCGCTGCGGGCCCGGCGGGTGTATGCGACGACGGGGGAGCGCATCGTGCTGTCGTTCGAGATGGACGGCCGCGTGATGGGCGCGGAGTACGCGACGAGCGAGGCCCCGCGCGCGGCCATCGCCGTCTCGGGCACGGACGAGGTGGTGCGCGTGGACCTGATCCGCGACCAGTGTCGCGCGGCCGGCTGGGAGGGCGGGGGGCGGCGCGACGTGAGCATCGAGTGGACGGACCCGGCGCCGCCGGCGGGCGAGCACTACTACTACGTGAGGGTCACGCAGCGCAACGGCGCATACGCCTGGTCGAGCCCGATCTGGGTGGACTACCAGGGACCCGAGGCCGCCGGCGCGCCGGCGCTGCCCGCCTGGAACGAGGGCGTGCCCTGGCGCGAACGGCAGGAGGCGCAGGTGGACTACCGCCCGTGCCTGGAGGCTCTGCTCGAAGCCGAGGGCGGGGCAGGGCGCTTCGCTGATGTCGAGCAGATCGGCGTGTACGAGGAGTGGCGCGGGCGATTCGTGCTGTTCCACGCGCGCGACACGGCGCGGGACGACGCCCTGGTGCACATCCACTACTACCTGGGCTTCGACGAGGGACGCCTCTATGTGAGCCGGGGCGAGGACGACTACGGACAGACCGGCAACCAGTGAGGCGGCCGATGGGAAGGGAGACGCGCGGATGTCTTTCAGGCTTCTGGTGGGCGCAGGCGCGGCCGTCGCGCTGGGCCTGTTCGCCGCCGAGGTGAAAGGAGCAGAGATGCCCGATACGCTGCGGGTGGCGGCGGTTCAGATGGAGATCTCGGGGGAGGTCGGGGGCAACCTGAGCCGGATGCTGCGGGGCATCGGCGAGGCGAAGGAGGCGGGGGCGCGGGTGGTGGTGTTTCCCGAGACGGCGCTCTCGGGGTTCGATTCGAAGACGATCGCGGCGCTGGACTGGGCGGCGCTGGAGGCCGCGATGGCGCGCATCAGCGAGGCGGCCCGCGAACGCGGGGTGTACGTGCTCTACGGGTCGGCGACGCGGTCGGGCGAGGAGCGGCCGTACAACTCGGCGATCCTGGTGGGGCCGGACGGCGCGGAGGTGATGCGCTATCACAAGATGGCGCCGGAGGGACACTTCGCACCCGGCGACCGGCTGGCGCTGTTCGAGATAGACGGCGTGCCGTGCACGGTGATCGTCTGCCACGACGAGCGCTTCCCGGAGTTGGTGCGGATCCCGGTGCTGGCGGGGGCGCGGGTGTGCTTCTACATCAGTTACGAGGTCAACCCGCCGGAGGCGGCGGAGCGGAAGCGGGAGGGGTACCGGGCGCAGTTGATCGCGCGGGCGGTGGAGAACAACGTGTGGGTGGTGCAGAGCAACGGGATCGGGTCGCCGCCGGGGAGTTCGCGGGTGAGCCTGGGCTACAGCCGCATCGTGGAGCCGGGCGGCGCGGTGGTGGCGGAGGCGCCGCGGCTGCAGGACCGGATGATCGTCCACGACCTGGCGCCGGCGGCGGCCATGCGCACGAACGCGCGGGAGAGCCTCGAGATCGCGCTGCTGGCGGACTGGTGGCGCGCGGGGATGGAGCGCCTCCAGGCCGCGCCGGAGGCCGCCGCGCCAGCCAAGACGTCGGCGCGGATCGCGCTCATGGCAGGCGTGCCCGAGAAGTGGAACCTGGAGGCGAACTTCGAGGTGTTCCTGCGCCTGCTGGAGGAGGCGGACGAGGCCGGCGCGGAGATCTTCGTCACGCCGGAGTGCTGGCTGGACGGCTACGCGGCGCCGGACAAGGGGTCCACGCCGGAGCGGCTGCGGGCGGTGGCGCAGGACCTGGAGGCCAGCGCGTACCTGAAGCGGGTGGCGTCCGAGGCGAAGACGCGAGGGATGTTCATCTGCTTCGGGTTCACGTCGCTGGAGGGCGGCGAGATCTACAACGCGGCCGGGCTCTGGGGAGCGGACGGGGAGCGCATCGGGGTGTACCACAAGACGCACTTGCAGGCGCACGACCTGCAGTACGCGCCGGGCCAGTCGCTGCCGGTGTGGCCGACGCCGTGGGGGCCGGTGGGGATCATGATCTGCGCGGACCGGCGCTGGCCGGAGACGGCGCGCACGCTGCGGCTGAAGGGGGCGAAACTGATCCTGAACCCAACCTACGGGATGCACCACGAGGCGAACGAGTGCTGGATGCGCACGCGGGGGTACGAGAATCAGTGCTTCATCGCGTTCGCACACCCGAAGGTGGGGTTTGTGGTGGGGCCGGACGGGGGGCTGGTCGCCAAGCAGGAGGACGAGGGGCCCGGCCTGCTGGTGTGCGACGTGGACCTGACGCGGGCGAAGGACGACAACCACCTGCGCGACCGGCGGCCGGAGTTGTACCAGATCATCGCCGCGCCGAAGCGCCGCCCGTAGCGCGGCCATCGTTTCGCCGCCGGAAGCGGGGTGCCGCGGGGGTGCGGCGCTGCGTGGCGGCAATTGACGGCCGACTTTTTCGTGCGACTTGCGCGCTGTCGGAAACGGCCTTCCTACCGGGCTGCGCCAAGGCCCTGCTTGGCCGGCCGGCGCCGAGTTGCGGCTCAGGAGCGGTTTCGGGTTGTTTCGCTGCGCAGCGACGCACACGCTCGAAGCGGACGGAGGCTGTCGGCGGACGGCAGCCTCCCACCGTCTGCCGTCCGGCGCGGAAGGCGATCGGGCAGAGGAGGGGGTCGAGGGCGCCTCGTAGTCTGCGTAGCGCCGCGTATCCACCGCTTTTCCGCCGTCCCCTACGCGCGCAGGAGGCACGAATGGCGACCGACACAGTGGAGCAGATCGTCGCGGAGCGAGAGGCGGAGCCTTGCCGGCTGATCGAGGTGCTGCAAGACGTCCAGCAGGCGGAGGGCTACGTGTCGGAGCACGCGATGCGTGTGATCTCGGAGCGGCTGACGGTGCCGCTGATCGAGGTGTACCGGGCCGCGAGTTTCTACAGCGCGTTCAGCCTGGCGCCGCGCGGGCGGCACGTAATCACGGTGTGTATGGGGACGGCCTGTCACGTGCGGGGGGCGCCGCGCATGCTGGACGAAGTGCTGGGGCAGTTGGGCGTGGCGCCCGGGGAGACGACGGAGGACGGTCTGTTCACGGTGGAGTGCGTCAACTGCCTTGGGGCGTGCGCGCTGGGTCCGGTGGTGGTGGTGGACGGCGCGTACCACCACCACATGACGCCGGGCAGGCTGCGCAAACTGATCCGCTCGCTGCGCGAGGCGGAACAGGAGGTGGCCGTCAGTGCCTAGACTCACCTGCCCCAATGATCTGACCGCACTCGGTGAGCGCCTCGCCGTGGAGCGCGAGAAGATCGAGAGCACGCTGACCGTCTGCGGCGGCACCGGATGCCAGGCCTCGGGGTCGCTCGCGGTGATTGCCGCGCTGGAGGCGGCGCTCGCCAGAGAGGGACTCGCCGAGCGCGCGCGGCTGCGGGTGACCGGGTGCCACGGCTTCTGCGAGCAGGGGCCGATCGTGGTGGTCGAGCCGGGCAACGTGCTGTACTGCCGCGTGGCGCCGGAGGACGCGGAGGAGATCGTGTCGCGCACGGTGGCGCGGGGCGAGATCATCGAGCGGCTGCTCTACACGGACCCGGTGTCGGGCGCGGCGGTGCGCACGGAGGCGGAGATTCCCTTCTACCGCGCTCAGGACCGGGTGCTGCTGGGTCAGAACAGGATGATCGCCCCCGGATCCATCGAGGACTACATCGCCATCGGGGGGTATGGGGCGCTGGCGAAGGTGCTCGCGGAGGCGGACCCCGAGGCGGTCATCGCGCAGATCGCCGCGTCGGGCCTGCGGGGACGCGGGGGCGGGGGATTCCCGACGGGCCGCAAGTGGGCGTCGTGCCGGGCGGCGCCTGGGGATGAGAAGTACGTGATCTGCAACGCGGACGAGGGCGACCCCGGGGCGTACATGGACCGGAGCCTGCTGGAGGGGAACCCGCACGCGATCCTGGAGGGCATGCTGATCGG
>Ga0180434_10002226_pt1 | contig 26375 bp, 10 predicted proteins | sample SS_ome_7_FD_132453 | JGI IMG/M metagenome (GOLD analysis project Ga0180434, IMG submission 132453) | Hypersaline lake sediment archaeal communities from the Salton Sea, California, USA - SS_1_D_2 metaG | ecosystem: Environmental > Aquatic > Non-marine Saline and Alkaline > Hypersaline >... | reverse complement strand
CCGTATCTTCTCCCGGATCGCGGCCTCCTGCCCGAACTCCGGGTCGATGATGTCGGGGTCGTCCTCGGAGGTGATCTCCTCCGCGAAGTACTTGACGTAGACGATGTCCTCGCGGTCCTCGCTGGGCGTCGTCAGGGGGGAGTCGTCCTCCCCGATTGTGAAGTCCGCCTCCAGCAGGATCCGCTTGCCCATGTGGACGACGCTGCCGTGCCGCACCACGACGCGGTTCCCCTGGAGCTCGGGCTCATCCACGGGATGAACGAGGAAACCGTCGCCCAGATAGAAATCGCCGCTGGAGTGCCGGATGAGCCAGTCGCGCTGGAACCGCTGTATGTCCTGCTCCTCGTTCAGCTCGAAGTCAAGGACGGGCCGGTCTCGCTGGAAGATGACCTTACGGTAGTCCTTGGTGGCGTCAAACGAGTTTTTGCTGATGTCTGCCATTCACCCTGCTCCCGACACCGCGGCTGACCGAAAACATTAGAAAAGGACGACACGCCCGCTAGACGGAGTGCGCGTCGGCCCCTCCGCCCTTCACCAGCGGCCTCCCTCCCGGCCTGTAGACCGTCGCGGCGAACCCCTCGGCTCCGGAGTCCACCGTCGGGAATCCGTCAAACACGCCGGTACTGTCGGCCGAGTTCCGCTGCGACAGCATCAGCAAGACCACCTCCCCGGTGTCCGACACCGCCGCGAGCGGCAGGTATGCCGCCAAATCACCGTCCACCGACACCCGGCCGGCCTCCGCAACGACCCTGATGGGGTCGCCCGTGGCGTCCAGGAGGGCGTCGAACACCCCATTTGACCCCTGAAGGCGTATTTCACGACCATGAAGCGACTCCGCGGCGTCACGGCCAGCAGAGCTCAGGATCGGCGTCTGGACGAACGCTGCCTCGGAGGAGCCCACGGAGCCTGCCAGGAAATCGGTGGAGCTCCCGGGAGGCGGAGGTTGCACGAAGGCATGACCCGTGGCGTTCGCCGCGAAATCCGGGAGGATCGCATCACCCAGACGGCTGGGGGAAGCCGTGGTCAGCACCATCGTGTCAGGTACGCTGAACACCTTGAAGCTGCGCGGCCCCGAATCCAGGAGCGCCGTCTGAGCCGGCTGGCCGCCGCTGGTCGGCGGTACGCTGATTACTGGCGTCCCGACTTCTGCGTCTATCGGCAAAGCCGTCCGCACATCTGCGTCAAGGAACACCTCGTGGCCGTTCCGGAGGCCGGCGGCCGTGAACGCGTTCCTGCCCGGCGACACCGGATCGGAGTCCTGCTGCCGCATCTCGGAGATGTATTTGCTGTATTCGATGTCGAAATCGGTGTCCAGCGGATTCCACGGGGATCCCGTGTTGGGAATCGCCCGATACACCACCCGGTACCTCCACGGGTCGCTGGCGGTCCCGGCTCCCACATAACCCTCCGATGACGGGTTCGTGCTGAACTCGAAGGCCTCGTAAAGCGGCGATGCTCCGGATCTCTCCGTCCGCTTCAGCAGTGCGATCTGGTTTGTAATGCCCCCCTCGCGAATGTAGACGGGAACGATCATCTCCGACAGCCCCACGGTGGCGTCGCTGGTCACAAAGGCCTTTTTCAGCAAACCGGCCTTGTAGACCGGAACCCATTGCGTCAGGTCATTCGGGTTCCTCTGCTCTATCTGGAGGACCTGCATCACGGAGCTCGCCAGCGGCACGGTACCCTGCACCGAGTCGCTGCTGTCGGTCAGGCGATACGTGTTCACGCCGTCGGACCTCTCCACAATGCCGCTCGCGATGACGAACTCGTCCGCAGCGCCCGGATCATCTGGGTCAGGAACCAATCGCCCGGAGACTTCGCCGGCCGTGCCGGCGGTGTACTCGTCGGCGTCCAGTTGGAGCGGGTCGGTCGTGCCGGGTTCCCGGATGTACGCGCCTCGCAAATGGACAACTGGTACCGAGGCCAGGAGGGTGAACAGCGGGATGGCGTCCGGCAACGAGGCGTCATTCAGGATGTAGAACGCGTGCGACGACATGGCGAACTCGATGTCCTTACCCGAGCCGCCGCCGGATTTGACGGTCGCGTTCAACGGCTTGGCGAACAACGCCCGGCGGCCGGGCACCCATCCGGCGTCGACGTTTAGGAGATCATCGTCCAGATCGACAATGCTGTCCAGCCGCCTCTTGAGAAAATCGACCGTAAGCCGCTCATCCGGAACGGATTTCGGGTCGGCGCCAGCGAGGTAGGCGTCCAGGTCGAGCATGCCCGCGAAGAATCCGTCCTCCGAGGCGTCGCGCAGCGGCGCCGCCAAGCGCCTGTCCGGGGGCACCATGCGGAAGTCGAGGGTTCCGGCGTAAAGCGTGCCGTAGTGGGTGTTATTCATCTTGCTCCCGTTGGCCGAGTTCTGCCGGGAGGTCTGCGCTATGCGCTGTGTCGTGTCGGCATGCAGCTTGTTCGTCGCAATCGCCGTCGCGTGCGGGCTTTGTATCCCCAGCGGCTCTGTCCGGAGGCCGATGGTGGCGGGGACCTCCACATCGAAGTAGAGCCATATGTCCTGCGGATAGTGCCTGCCGTTGAGGTTACCGTCCGTCCTGTACGACCCCACCCCGAACTCGAGCGTCAGCGACTTTCCGCTCGGGGCAAGCGTCACGGCGTTGAAGGCGATCTCCTCCTGCGTCACGCTCAGTATGCCCCGCGGTGGCCTGTCGCTGAACCGCGCAGCCGACTCGGCCGGAAGCGTCAGCTCGATGGTGTTGGCGGGATCCGGTTGCTGCTGAATCCACGACGGGAGGCCGAACCCGAACTCCGGATCCGGCGGCACATCCAGGTTCTGGCTGATGGCCATGAAGACATTCTTCTCCACCGTAGGCTCGGCGGAGAACACTCGACGGAGACCATCGCAGGAGCCGATGTGTTCACTGGCGGCGGGATTCAAATCCGCGTTGGCCACAATCTCCTTTTGGACAGACACTTGGGCGCCGGAGACATCGGGCGAGACGGGGTCACTGCCGAACGATGTGGACAGGACGCCGGAAAACACATCCCATTGGGACTTGGAGACCGAGGAAAGCGCGGCCGGCGGCGTCACGACCGCCTTGTGCCTCAAGTCTATGATGTCGGACGGAACAATCCGATCCGACGCAAAACCATCGGGGCGGAGGCCCAAGTCCTCGCTGTCGGAGGGCGAGCTGCCGTTCGGGTTGGGGCTCGGGTCGCTGCTGCCACGGAATCCTCCCGAGTTCCGCCTGTGGATCGCGCAGATTGGAATCGCGTACACTTGGCCGTCCACCGTCAAATCCGGTGTCTCGGACACCCAGAGGCCGAAGTCGCCGGACTCCTCACCAACATTGCGGAAGGCCGTACCGTATGCGACTGCCACCAGTTCCTGCGGGCCTATCCCGGCGATGTTCGGATCGCCGAGCCCGCGGGGGTATGTGTCCAAGTCGACGCCCTCGAATGTCCGTATGGCGTATTGCAGTTGAACGCGCTTGGTGGTCTCCAGGCCCACATCGGGGTCGATAATGTCGTCGTCCAGCGTCGAGCCGCCGTACATGATGTTCCCGAAGGGCCACACCTGGCTTTTCTGCAACACTTGGCCGGCATTGTCCAGCCGGCTGACGCTCGGCGGCTTGATTGGCGGACTGTCGGAATTGCCCGTCACGAGCGCCAGCCATACCTCCAAATAGACGAGATCCACCCTCGACCCCGTGGACGGCGCGGCCGACAAGGAAACCCTGTTCCCCGGGTTGTTCAGGACGCCGCCAGCGAGATCCTCCACCCCGCTGCCTCGGACAGGCACGGTCCACCCGCCCACATTGGCCATAAGCGGTTCGGCGGGCACATAGTCCACCTCTACCGTGAACGGGCCCGGATCGGCGAGCGCCCCGTTGGTCACCGCCAGCGTCAATGTCGAACCGGAACGGACATGGATGTTGGAAACGGCGCCAAAATCGTGCTGCGTGTTCGGAGCCGGGAAGGTCGTCGTGGAGTCGAATGTCTCGCTCGCCACCACCCCCGCATCCGTAGACAGGGTGATGGTGCAGGTGTTATCGTCGTCAATCCCCGCGGCTGCGACGGACTGGTTGACGATTCGGACAGACACGATTCTGCCCCGCGCCGCGAAGGCGTGGATCGCTCGGGCCGAAATACTTGCGCCTTCATCGAGGTTCTCGACCGCGTACGTGACCGTTTCCGCCGATGCGGCGGGCAGATAGACCGTGTTGGCTTGGTCGGCGAAAGCGAAATCGGGCAACGAGAGAAAGCCGGACGGGAGAACGACTCGCTGGCCGTCGGCGATTCTGGCGAACCCGACATCTTGCATCAGGTTGATCTCGTACTCCAAGGCGGGGCGGCCCTGGTTCAGCACGATATGCAGCCAAGACCTGTCGCTCGGATCGACCGACCTTGAGACACCTGTTCCGAAGTTTTTGGCTGTCACGGCATCCTCCCGTCAAACGGCGCGCCTGTTGTGCCGGCGGTCAAAGAATACAAGGCTAGAAGGTGAACCGCCACAGCATGCTCAGCCTCGCCCCCACTGGCTTGTTCCAGACACTGTGCGTCCGGTAGTTGACCATCGTGCCGCCGTTCGGCAACGACGCGTTGGTGCCGCCGAATAGCCCCTGCTCGACCAGGGGGGCGTTGGCCTGTGACTCCGTGAAAGTGAACAGGAAATCCACAATCCTCGTCCTGGAATCGGACGGCGCGCCGCTTCCGTCCTCCTTGACATAGTAGATGTCGTCTGCGGCGACGCGAACCACCTCGCTCTCCAGCCTGGTGGCCAGCGGGCTTTCTGGCGGCGGATCGAACTTGTCCCAAGTCGGGTCGCCGACCCCCACGGCCAAGTGCGTGAAACCGTCCACGTCCTCACCCTTGCAGAGCTGGGCAATCAGCAAGCTCGCGTCCTGGACAATGACATTGTGCCCCAGGTGCCGCCGCTCGACCCTGCCATCCGGGTACTTCAGCTCCCCGGCCACCACTCCGCCGCCGAGATTCTTCGCGACCCACTCGCTAAATGGACGATTCACCGTGCCCTCCTTCCCCGCTGGTGCGGGACATCCTGAGCCGCTCCACCCGTCCGTCCGGGTGGGTCATGATGGCTTCCACCGCATCGTCCGACCGGTCAGTTTGCCGGCCGACATCCTCCGCCGGAGCCCGTGAGCAATCTCCGCCCAACATTTCCCGCAGGCGACGCAGCCTCTCGTTTTGATCCTTCTCTTGCATAACGCATTCTACCGCCGGCTATCCGATGGGCACCCCGATTGGGAACGGCTCCGCCTCGCCCTCCACCGCCCAAAACGGCTCCTCCCTCAAATCGAACAGCGAGTCTATCCAAGGATTCCTCTCGAAGACCGTCGGGCAACCGCCCGAGGTGGTGGGGCCGTCGTCCGACTCGACCGCCTCGCGGCAACCGAGGTAGTGGTAATACGGGAAATACACATAGCCGTAAGTCTCGGTCTCGTAGCCGTAGCACACGAAACCCGGCACCGGGATCACCGCCTCGTCCACGGCATAGTGTATCACGCTCGTGTCATGGTCCACGAAACCGAACCGCTGCCGGCGGCGGCGGAGCGTCTCGTCCAACAGGCTCCCGTAGGTGTGTCCGTAGGAGCCGTTGTAGTAGTACTGGTCGCAGGCGCACACCTCGGTGTAATCGATCTCCCTGTCCGGCAGCTTCGGCCCATCCAGGAAATCCACCTCCCGCCTTCTCTGGCCGGGATCGTTGGTGGCGGACTTGGTGTCGTTCCACGACCTCCGCAATCTGATTTCGCCGAACTCCAGGCACGCCGACGGCATGTGGTCGGAAACCGGCGCGTGCAGCGGGCTCGCCTTGCGCAGTCCGGGGAACGCGTTGAGGAGAAAGTCCTCGTTAAGGCGATGCGGCTCAAGCCGAGTGTCGTTGTACCCGTGCTCGGCGAAAGGCTCCACATCCAAGCACTGCTCCGGCGGCTGCAACTGGTTCGGCTCGACCAAGCAACTCGTGACGGAGAAATCCTCGTTCCGTTCGTTGACCGCCGCGAGCGTCTCGCAAGCGTCCCGCGGAATGTGTTGCTTCATGAGAGCTTGGACATTCCTGCCCGATTCCGGCGTGCTCAGCTTACCGTCGCCGTCAAGCCCGACCCGGAACCTGTCGTCGCCCAGCTTGGAGCGATCCATGAGATCCATGCTGCCGTCATCGTGCACCGTGAAGTGGTACTTGTCCGATTCGACCGATGCGTGCTCGTTGCCGTAGTACAGCACCACAACCCGCTGATCCTGCTGCGGTACGTCGCGAAGACAGACGGTTCCGCGGACGGCGTCGAAGGAGGCGATATCCGCCAGCTCGCAATCCACGTACGCGAGAACATCTTGCGGAGCCGACGCGAGACGAAGGTCGCCGGGGAACTCGCTCGGGGACAGCATCGGGGCTCGCACCGCGTACACGCCGCTACCGTCCCACTGGTCGCTGACATCGGTCCGCCACGCCCTTGCGACACCCTCCACGGCGCCGCTGTCCTTCCGCGTGTTTTCGCAGAACTGCAACTGCAAGCCCGCGAGAAGACATTCGCAGATCGCGGTCGGGCTGTTTTTCACCAGCAGCTCGCAGCCGCTCTCGGGACACGCCTCCAGCGTGGCCACTATCTCGCGAAAAGAGGTGTGGCCCGGCACCAGCAGGCTGCGCTGCGACGGCTCTTTCTCCAGCTCCCCGGACAGCGTCACGGATCTCTGGTAGTCCGTGTATGGGGGCGTACGGGGCAGCCCGGAACTGTCCAGCCCCACATAGCCGCCCGAGATATTTCCATCCTCGTCGAAAGTCGCTATGTCCTCCGGCAGTGATGGGTCGCAATCCCGGATGGTGGCGTATGTTTCCGGTGTGAGCCACAGGTTGAACCACGGCCCGTCCTTGAACACCGGTGTGCGGCCGATAAATGCCCCCATGGCGACGACGCAGTCGCCCGGCTGTATGTCCGTGAAGTCCGCGCACTCGTATGACGCCAACCTGTCGCACCCCTCCGGCGAATGGTATGTGCGCCTGGCAACGCTATGGCGGCCTTCCTCGGTGAACACGCGCACATCGATGTACTCCGGCGGATGCGACCCTGCGTCAATCAGGCCGGTGCCCCCGGCGGCGCTCTGCCTCAGTTTGATGGTGAACTCCATGCTGGAGTCGTCTATGCTCCCGACCGAGCCCCAGAGCACCTGCGGCTGGCTGCCGTCCGAACAGCAGGACACTACCTCCGACAACTCCGCAGGCACGCCGTGCGGGCAGTCCCCATCACACTCCTCGACGCAGCGGCAGGCAGTGGCCTCCGCGGACACATCCAGGACGGACGGGTCGTTGCCGATTGCGTCAAACCGCGATCTTTGCGCGAACCCGCGAACCACCGTTCGCGTGTCGGTGACATCGTCGGGACAGAGTGCGGAGCCCGCCTCGACGATCGGTTCGCTCACGCGGCACACCTCCAACCCGATGGCTCGCAGGCGGTCGAGCGTGGCGTCATCCGCCTCCCCGGAGACGGTGACCTTCACTGCGGCTGGCTCTACAATAAGCCGGGTAGCGTGGAACCCCTCCGCGGTTACGCACACAGGCTCGCAGCCGGCTTGAAAATCGAACTGCTCGCCGAAGGCAAACACGGGCTCGCCGTAATACAGGTGAGCCGGCCGAAAATCACGAACGAATTCATAGATTCCGGACTTGAGTGGATCCGGGTGCGTCACCGCGTGCCTGCGCGTCTCCTCGTCGAAGAAAATGGCAACCCGTATCTTGTGTTGATCCGCGATGTCGGCGCTGAAGTTGACGAGATCGGTGACCTCCACGCCACCTGGAGCCCAGGCCGCCAGGGCCTCTCGGAAAGTGATGGGGTTGCTGCCCTCCAGGTTGGCGTTCCTCAGGCTGAAAAGCAGTTGGTGATACTCTTGGTGGCTGATGAACCGTGTCCCCGGAACACCCATCAGCGAGCCGAAGTTCCGGTAGAGGTGCGAAGCCTCGACCGTGTCGAATCTGCCGTTGGCGAGCGCCTTCACCGCCGCCCGCTCCAAGCTGGCGTACTCTTGCGCGCACGCCTTCAGGAACCCGGCCGTGTTCGTGAACCAGTTTTTCCTGTAATTGCTCGCCGTGTTGTCATGGAGCCGGTTAGTGAACCGCTTCGACCGGCGGACCATGTCGTTCCTGTCTTCTGCGGGCAGCGTGCGCATCTGTTGCGCCCGGAATGTCATCGACAGCGTGTCCATCGCGTTGCCGACGCGATCCTTCGCGTCCACCTGGACCACGACATCCCCCCGGCTGTCGAATAGGGCGCGCGGGTTGATGTCAATTACATAGCCCTTGCTCCTCTCGAAGTACGCGAACTGCGGCGTCTCCTCCAGCAGGCTGAGCAGTGTGACTTGGGTCAACGTTCCGACGGCTGGATCGCTTCTGTCGAAGACCTTGACATCGCGGACATCCCGTAGCAGCTTGGAGTCCAGGGTGGCCAGGCTCGTTGCGGACAGGCTGGCCGTCAGCCCTGGCACCCTGTTGAGGAAATCTATCACTTCCTCCACGGTGTTGTAATCATCGTCGTCGAAGCTGAGGCGTGCCGCTTGTAGCACCGTGCCGTCCAGGAACTCGTGCACCCCGAAATTGTCGCGCAGGATGAGGTTGTTGTTCACCACCGTGGCGTAGAGGTACTCTATGTCGTTCCTTTCCGCCGGGGGGGTGTACCGCAACTGTATCGCTGGGCGGCTATCCAGTCGGAACTCCACGCCGTTCACCGACACTACGACGCTGTCTATGTCCACCCCGCTATCGTCGTCCTGTACGAAAAACTGAATGTGCGCATTTCGCGATACATCTATCTTGCCGCTCTTCGGCACGATGTCGCGTATCGTGGGCGGCAGCACATCCGCTTCGTCATCCGATATGCGGACGCGTATTGTGGCCTTCTGTATTTTGCTGCGGTTCCCGGCTTTGTCCGTCGCGAAGAAGAAGATGTCGTCCTCAAACTCAGGGCCTGATGCATCGAGCCGTATCACTCCGCCGAACCGCACGAACTCGCCGGTGCCGGGAATTTCCTCTTTGGACGGCTCGCACGAGATGGCCACTTCGGGGAGAACCGTCTCTTCGACAAGGCGGTTTCGGCCGCCGAACCTGTAGAACGACGCCTCGACACCGCTCTCCAGATCGACCGCTATCAGGTCTATGTCGGGGTACGAGCCTAACTCTATTAGCTGCGTGCCGTCCGCGAGTTCGGTTGTCACGGACGGCCTGTCGAACGCGAGCGTCGCCACAGGCGGGGTCTGGTCGATCTGGACGACGTGCTCCGTGAACACGGGTCGCAGTGATTCTGATGACACGCCGACATCATCCGCCGATACATTGTTGGCGTTATCGACGGCGAATACCGCTATGTGGTACCTGCCCGGATCGCAGAGCCTGATGAACGGCGACTTCTCAAGATCCATCCTGCGCAGTCGGCAATCGGCCGCTGCGGGCAAAAAGCACTCGGTGGAATCCGATTCGCCGGGCGAACACGGGCGTATACGCGCGTTGATGCCTGTGAACACCTCGCCGTCGACGATTCGCTGATCCTCCACTTTGACATCCGGATTTTCGACACCCCCGGAGAGCGCCCATTCGTCCATCGACTCGACTGGGGGCAGGTATTGCAGCCTCAGGTACTCATTCACCTGCTCGTCGGTTAAATCCTGCGGCTGCAAATCGGCAAGGGTCTCAGGATCTCTCGCCACGAAGAAAGCGACGACATCGTTCAGGTCAACCAGACCCTGCGCGTCCGGCGTCTGCCCGGGCGGAGCGTCCAGTGTCTCCTTCCACACGCGGTAGTAGAGGGCCTTTACCCCGCTGCCCTCCTCTGCGAAGGTGAAGAATATCGTGGCGTCCCGATTCAGCCACTTTTCCTCGGAGTTGTCGCTGACTGCGGGGCGCTCGTTGTCCCAGTAGTATGTAAACCTGAACGAATCGGATTCGGTGCCGTTCCCGTCGGCGTCGATGAAGCTCACATAGAGGTTGAGCACATTCTCGCCGACATCCCGGAACATGAACGGTTCCGTGTATTCCCGATATGTGTCCTCGTCCGACCACTTCCAGAATATCTTCGACGGGAAGGGGGTGTCCGGCGCTAGATCCGCGGGGCGGGGGCCGAAAATCGGCAGCACCACTATGGGCCTGAAACCGCGGTACCACTGTCTCGCCTGGGAGTCCGTCTCCCCGGGGCCGAACTCGCTAACAATCTGCGGCACGAAGCTGCCGATCAGAAAATCGTTGTAGACGCACACGCCAGTGGAGCCGGTGGCGCTGGTCTGGTCGCTGTAGACGACCAGGAAGTTCACATCGACGCACCCGCGGCAGACGCCCTTCTCGATGACAATGAAGTCGCCCGACTGCGACACCGAGGGGGATGTCTCGTCCAGCGTCTCGCCGTCCGGTGCGAAGTGGATTCTCTCGATCGGCTTCGCGAGGAAGCTGTCCGGCAGAACGAGCGGGGCTGTGAGCGCGTCGCCCACATTCGTGAAGAACCCACTGTCGCTATTGCCCGCCCGATCCACCGCGAGCCACTTGAACACGAAACGATTGCGGTAACTGGGCGGGGCGGGCAACACCGCCGAGGGCGACTCTATGTACTCGTCCTGCTCAGTCGGGGTTCCGTTGTTGAATGTGTAGTATACGCGATCTATGCCGCTCTCTATCTCGTTCACGACGACATTTGCCACACTGTCCTCTGTGGGCTTGCCGCACTCGTCGCGGGAATAGTACCAGACCGACTGCTCCTTGTCGATCGTGAAGTGGCGAGTGGCCGAGGGGTCGTTGTATGTGCTGAAATCTATGTACTTGGCGTTCTCGCTCCGCGCCTCCAGCTTCAGCTCCAGCACCAGATCCGAGTCGTACGGCATGGAGGTGTCCGACCGCCTGATAGATAGCAACTGCGATGCGGAGTCGAACAGGAGGGAAAACGCCGGCTGGACATAGACCTTCCCAGTGCCCTCGTCCAGCACAAACGCGCTTCCGTCATCGGAGAAGCCCACTCGCTCCAAGGCGATCGTGCTCTGCACGCCCCGAACGCGAAGGTTCCTCACGAGCCCGGGCGAGAAGTCGCCAGCCGAGTTGTTGCGCAGGAACACCCTGCCGTCGGACTCGGCCACCAGCTCGAATGTGGCGGGACTCGCGGGCCTGCCGATGCCGTTGTCATCCACCAGGACCACATCCAACAGAAGGCTGGCCAGTTCCGTCTCCAACAGCCCGGTGTCCAGCACCTCGCCCTCTTGGGGGGTGTTTATCGCGAGCGTCCTGAGCTGCGTCGGGAACCTGACGATGAATCTCTGCCGACCGTCTCGGTTCTCGTACCGGACCACATCGCGTACGCCGATCTCCCAGAGCAGCTCGACGCCGATCGGCCACGAGCCGCCGGGGAGACTCTCGACGAAGACTTTACCCGACGCTTCGTAATAATCCGCCTTGTAGTCGACATGCTCCACCAGCGGAGGGGTCGTCTCGGCCGAGGGGCGGAGCACGAGCGTCCCGGGCACGGGTCGGGGGGCACTAATCTCCAGGGTGTACTCCCCGTCCGCGTCCGGCTCAAGAACGGGGGGCGAGTGGGCGGGCGGATCGACCGACGGTTCCCGGACAAATACCCAGCCGCTGGCTTTTCCGGGCATCACCGATGTGAGGACGGCGCTTCCATCATTGAGGAAGAAGTCATCTGTTATCAGCACCCGGCTGTCGAAGAGATCCGTGAGACCGGATCCGACTTTCGGCTGTGTCGTGTCCAGTTTGAACAGGTACCTTTTCGGGAGTTCGCTGAAGTACCGCGGCACGGTTACGAGCGTCTTGCCGGGCGTGACCGCGAAATCGTCGGTCAGCACAATCACCGAGCGGTATTCCAGTATGTGCTGACCATCGGACGGCACTTTTATCGCCGACCCATCCCACTCGATCTCCTCCCCGCTGCCGTCCCACCTGTACAGCGTGCGGTACTGTGCGCTCGACGAGATCGGGTTGGCGACCTCGAATGTTATGTCGGGGTTGCTGACATACCAGTCGGCTTTCCCGTCCGGCGGGAACCCGACAACGAGCGTGGTTTTTGGTGCCTCGCGCCGCGTCACTCTATCCCTCCACTGCCTCGACTATCAGGTCGGCGAGGCGCGCGTATTCGTTCGGGTTCACGACTATGTCCTGGCTACCGGACTCCCCGGAGATTCTGTATGTGGCGCCGTACACATTGTTGTTCGGATCCGGATCGTTCAGCGGGTTGCCCACCTCGTCTACCGATTTCGGGTTCACGAACACGGTGCCGGTCGCGTCGATGAAAAATGTGCCTTTCGTGGCCACGAGTTCTGTAAGATCGCTCACGACCTTCAGCGGCGTGCCGTTCTCCCTCAGGCCCCAAAACTCGTTCGGCTCGGCAGATGTTCCGAGCGTGTTTTTGAGGAGCGCGTTCCGCAACGTCTGCCAGTACGATACCGGGTTGCCCGAGGCGTCGGTGCCGACCACCGCCTCCGTCCAGACGCTCTGGATAATCTCGTTCGTCTCGTAATTCCCGCCGATCCGAGCGAGCTGCGACATGGGCAGTATCACATGCTTCACGCCGTCCACCTGCTGCACCCGGTATATCAGGTCGGACTCGTAGATGGACTCGCCGAGCCTGCGCCCGGCTATGTATGTGCGCACGGCGGCGATCACCGCCTCCTTCGTGTCCAGTACGTCCGCGCCCTGCGTGACCTTGAAACTGAAAATCACATCGACATCCACGGGCACGGCCGACTTCACGAGCACATCCGCTGCCTCGTGCTTCGTCCGGTCGACGAGCGCCTGCAACCTGCCGATGAGGTTGTTGGCGCGGTACCTGATGATTATCTCCTCGCCGTGCTGGTAGGAGATGTCGTACCTCTGCCCGGAGGGGAACCTGCTATCGCTCCCTATCAGCTTGATGGATGTGACGCCGGTAGCGGCATCCGTCTCCGTCACATAGTGCCTGTTCAGTTCGAGCGAGATCGGGTCGCCGGCGTCGAGCGGTATGGTCTGCACCGAAATGGATTCGGGCAGCACGCCCCTCTTAGACAGCTCCCGGAAATCGTTGGTGAGCACGAACCCGTCCCTATTCCCGGTGCGTTCCGAGAAGTCCTCGATTGTTCCGATGGGGTTCCGGCTCCGGCTGTCGTACTTGAGTTGTATGGCGGACAGGCCCAGCACGCTCCGTCCATTCAGCAGGAAATCGTCCTTTCGCAGGAATTCGTAGTGCACGCCTTCATCCAGCGTGCCGCTGTTGAGCCCTTCGACGCTGACGACAGATGTTGCGGGCTGGTTCAGCAGCACTATGGGGTCGCTGCCGCGGTACCAGTAGGTGACAGTGACGGTGTCGCCCTCCCGCAAGCCGATGCCGACATTCGTGGCGTCGGACGTATCTATCGTCAGGCGGCGGCCACCATCCTCGTATATCAGGTTGTCGAGCATGTAATCCGCGTCGGGCACGCCGGGCCGGTGCCTGGTAATCTTCTCGACCCGGAAGATGGGCGCCTCCTCCGTAACCGCGCTGTTGGTCGTCTCGATGGTGAACGCGCTCACCCTCTCGACGACCTCGAACTGCTCGTCCGCGACGCGATCGTATAGGAATCCGACGCGATCCTCGAACACGACACTCTCGCCGCCGCGCGTCCAGAGATCAACCTTCCCGAAGATATGTTCGCTCTCGACGGTGCCGGACGGTGAAACATGGCGCATGAAATCACGCTGCATCAGCGGGTCGCCCGCGTCGGCCACATAAACATCTCGGACACCGGGCTGCTCGATTAGTGTCCGGCGGTACCCGAGAGTAGTGCCGACATCCAGGCTGCGCATTTTCAGCACGGCTCGCTCGCTGAAGAGGGAGTTGCTTTCCTGCGTGTCGCCGCCGTAGGTCGGAGCCAGGTTGGTGACCGAGAGACGGCCTGCGTTCGACTGGGTCAGCGTGCCTACGCTGACGTTTCCGCTCGGGCCTGGGTCGTCGGCTACAATCTGCGCTATAAATTCATAGCGGTTCTTCGCCGCGTTGTACCGCGAGTCCAAGTCGGACTCCGTCACGACGACGGACGCTGTCGTGGTGAAGTTGATAACCGTCCCGTTCTCGTCGGCTGCGGACCACACTGCGGTGGCGGCTGGTATCTCGACATCGCCGGAGGGCCTCGTGTCGGTGTAGAAGGTCACCTCCCCCTGCGCTCGCGTGGCGGCCTTGCGAAAAACCCGAACATTGGCCGCCAGCTTCTCCATCGCGAAATCTATCAGCGTCTGCGTGTCCTCGTCGCTCGTCAGCCCGAGTGCGACTCGCAGCTTTTGCTTGTAGTCGCTCTGGGACACGGGGTCGCTTATGCTATCGTCATTCTCGTCGTCGACGGCTCGCAAGGCAATCATCGAGGTGGCCTTGTCGATGAAGTTGAGGAAGAACCACAGTTTCTCCATCTCGAAACCCTGCGGATCGACCACTAGATCCCGCATGACGGTCCCGGGCTTCAAATCCACTTCCGGATCCCGCCGCAGCAGCGTGTCTATGAACCCGTTCACGATGTCGGCAAACTCTTTGGGCGGCACATTGACTATCTGCGAGTCTATGCGCGTCGTTGTGCCCGCGAGCTCCGTGCTGAATCCGCTCTCTGCGCCGTTAGCGTCGACCGAGGTGACGACATAGTACATGGCCGAGTTGATGTCCACATTCCTGTGCCGGAACTGGAAAATGGACGCCTTGCGTACCTGTCGTCGCGTGATCGCCGTCTGCTCAGTCAGACCAGTGTCGCTGTCCAGCGCAATCTCTATCTCGTCGGTGGTCTCATCATCGACAATGTCTTCTGTCCGGCTCGGCGCCGTGATTACCGTGTTGTTGAGCCGGAGGTAGCGACTTTGGCCTCCGCCGGGGGTGGATGACACATACACATTGTAACCCACGACAGCAGGATTATCCGAGCCGTGCCACTCGATGAAGTTATCCCTGATGTAGGACTCGATACTCAGGCCAGTTGGCGGCAGAAGGTCTGCCATGCTTCATCCTCCCTACTGGGGTATAGCTTCAAGCTCCCCGCCCTTCGCGCGATCCAGGAGAGTCACGCCCTCCTCCGTCAGCAGCACCCTGGCGTCCACCACATTCGCCGCGTCCGACAGCAGCGACACATCGACCTGGAAGATGCCAGGATCAACCTCGACCACCTGTCGAACATTTACGGACTGCACCGCGTTTATCAGCTCCCTCCGGTCGATGAACTCGGCCTGGTATGTGAATTGCTCGTTCTGGAGCCGCTGCAACGCGCCAAGCGCCACGATCATTTCGTTCGTTAGCTGTGCTTGGAAGAACCCGGCCGGGCCGGACTGTCCGATGTAAATCGTGAAGTTGGTGCCGTAGAACCTGTGGAACGGGTTGCTGCCAACCACGGTGCCGACTATCTTGTACAGATCCTGCTTCAGCTTCTGCTCGGTGCGCACCGTTACGAGTGCGCCGTTGACTGGCGAGTAATGTATGTCGTCCAACCTGCCCATGGCATTGCATCGGTGGCAATTCGTCCGCTCCGTAACATAGTCTACCTCGATGATGTCGGGCTCGAAGGGGTTTGTCGGATCGTCGTCGCTGCCGGACATCCGGTAATAGTAGCTGATGCGCACATCCTGCCCGGGGCCGGGGGGTGATTCGAGCTGTACGAGGCCAAGAACCGGGTCGAAGGCCGGCGGTATCACAATCTCACCGTTTACGCTGGTTGGCGCGGAGTTGTACAGCGTATCGGCCGGATCGCTAAAGAAACCGGCGTCGAACGGCAGCAGGGGCGACTTGGCTGTCTGGAACACCGTGTTGAAGCCGTTGGCCAAACCGCCGATGTCTTCCAAGATGACCCGGCCCTTGTCTGTGCGTTTGGTTGTGTCGAACATGATGTCAAGCTGGCCGCCGATTGATCCGGCATTCGGCACCAAAGCCCAGCCGTCCCTTATCGGCGTGAAATACCTGACATCGACACCACGTATCTCCACCTCGCTGCCGGTGACGCCCAAGTGGTGCGGATCGACCGCGACGACCCCGCTCTCACCGTTGACGAACAGCAGCCTCATCTTCCAGCAGTACTCGAACTCGACAAGATCACACGGATACGGCGCGTCGGCGAGCGTCACGGCGCCAGTGAAGCCATCCACCTCGGACACCTCCACCTCTTCCCCGTTCACCGTGGCTCGCACATCGTCGGGCGAAATCTCCCCCTCTATGAAATCGTACCTCCCCAGGAGCGGCAGTCGCGGTGTGATGGGAATCTCGACCCGGCGGACATCCGGCTGAAACCCGTCCAGCAGCGCCGCTGTCTGCTGCGAAGCGGCTTCGGACACCGGATAACCGTCGAGCAAATCCTCGGAGCTGGTTGACGGGTCGGCGTCGTACCGCGCCAGGATGGCCTGCCGATCCGACGCCGTCAGGCCGGGATCAGCGTCCAGGATGCGGGACAATTGCGGCCGAGGCGCTCCGAGCGCCACCTCGACATCCTCACGGGTCGAGTCCGTCACATCGAATACGGCGTCCGAGCGACCCTTCTCGCCTATCAGCGCGAAGACGGCATCGGCGATGTCGCCCGGAACCGCGAGTCCGTCCAGTAGCCCGTCCCGGAACACCCCGTCCACGACGGTGCCGTATGTGGGAGATGTCGGATCGGCATCGAAGCGGGACAGCACCTCCGCGGACATCCAGGGCTCAAGGTCGATCCTGGGTTGCAGTATCCTCTCAAGCTCCGGCCTGATGACATCGGGATTCTTCAAGAGATCCGACGGATCGATGGCGGGGTTGGCGTCGTACCTTGCGAGGATGTCGTCCTTGTCGTGCGTCGGCACAAGCGCCCTCGCCAACTCGGGTCTGATGAGACCCCACGCGTGCGCGGCGGACTGCTCCACGTAAAGCGGCGTCGCGCCCTGATTCTGGCCGATGACGAATGTCTGGGGCCTGCCTGTCAGTTGTTCCAGGGGTACTTTCTCCGTGGCGCACGCGCGGACGATCACATGCTGGTCGTTGGATGCAAAGTTACCCTGCTGATCGCCACGCACCGCTGGCACCGCCGGCAGCACCAACTGGTAGTGCGTGTCGGCGGCCTGCGAAATCTCCTCGAGTATGTCGAAGACGGCGGGCGACTCAAGACGGTTGTCCCGATCCCACTCCACGCCGTTGACCTTCACTCGGAGCGAGGCCGGGCTCGTGGATGCCATGATGTCGTTCAGTATCACGCGGCGGCCATCCGACTCGCAGACATGTATCTCCTCTGTCTGGAGATGCGGGCAGAGATGATTCACCTTCAGGTCGAACGACACTACTCTTCCTCCAACCGCTGGTTCGACTCCACAGCCTTGCCCAGAGCCTCTTTCAGCTCCTTTTGGGCGGGGGAGTACCTGTCCCGCCTAAAGATGATCTCCGGCCTGTCCGGGCGAACAGCGTCCGGATCCGGATTCAGGCACCACCAGTACGGGTTGTCGGCGCTGGTGGCGGAACTGAACATCCGTTCCATGTCCGCGATGAACTTCTCCACGCTGCTGCCCTTGGCGATGCGGCGGCGGCGGCGGGCCTCTTCCAGTTGCTCCTGCCTGTCCTGCACTTTGCGGACTCGCCACTCAAGCTGCTCCCGCTGGTGCTTGAAGGCCGGGAGGAAGGCACCTTTGATGGCCCGGACCACCTCGGCCGACTCCCAATCGTTCAACGCGTCCCGCATATCCAGCACCCGCATCTTCAGCGCCAGCGGGCCGAGGGCCATCGCGGCCTCCCGCCCGGGATGCGCCAGATACGGCTCGTTCGCCGGCGCATCGATTGCCAATTCGGCCGCCCCGGACTCACCGTCCGGATCGCCCTCCTCGTCGAATATCCCCCTCTCGCTAAAGTGGGGAATTTGCCCCAGATGTATCCCCAGGGTCCCGGCGAAAAACACGTCGTGGGCCTGGGACATCTTGGCCAACAGGGAGTCTAGGCGCTTGATCTCGGCTCGGGCGTGGCTGTCCTGCCACGCCACCAGCGTCTTCTGCTTGCGCGCGAACTCCACAAGATCGTCAAACTGGGCTCGGTCCATTGTCCCGAGGTAATCGTAAGCCATGCGCACGGCCTCCCTGTCCGCCCATTCTAGCGGAACCCCAATCTTGCATTTTGACTAAGACATTACAATGGGGACTAGCGAATGCGGACGCGGCGGCGTCCGCTCACCCTGTACTTCTTCACCGCTTCAAAGGACACAACGGCCTTTTCGGCGATGTCCGCGTGGAGAATCCTGGCCGCGTGCGTGAAGTGCCGGCGGCAGTATATAGACGGGCAGGAGAATGGATCCACCCCGGTCGCCCGGATGCCGTCCTTCGGCCAGAATCTCGGTTTCCCGCAGACGCAGCAACCTCCGGCATCATCCGAGAGGGGCTGGAACCGGATGGCCTCGGCCATGCCTGCATCGGCTCCGGGCAACAGCACATCCTCGACGGATTTGTACTTGCCACCGCCTCGGCGGATGCTCAGCAGGGCGAACCCCACGGCCTCCAGCATGCTTTTCAGGCTCTCCGGGGTCATCGTCGGCGACAGGCACTCTGTGGCCAGCGCCGGATCCGAGATGCGGCTCGCCGCCAGGAACTTGCGTTTGGCGGCGTCGAGGTCGTTGTATGAGCCGCAGAACCTCCCGTACGGCCTGGTTGCCCGATGGACGCTCTGGATGAAGCCCCGCAGCGCGGCCGCCGATAGCCGCTGCATGTAACCATAACAGTGGAACTCTTCCACGGACTCGTACGGGAGCGGCAGGGCGTCCCTGGCGAAGTCGAACTTGCCGGACACTATGTCCCAGTCCCAATCAACCGGCGTGTTGCCCACGTTGATGCACTCGGGCATGAACCTGTCGGAGTTGTACGAGACGCGGAACGCCTCGCCCGGCGGCTCCAGGTGCCTGAACCTCCTGATTGCCGTCACCATATCCCGCAGCGACTCGGGACTGCATGCGCCGGAGCCTGTCAGCCCGACGGCGGCGGACAGGGTGCCCAATGGCATGCGCACACCTCGCCATATGGGCGCGTCCCCGGCCAGCTCCGGTATGAGGCACTTCCGGCCTGTCAGCGGCGCGGTCTCTTCCGGCGGCGGTTTCACCGAGGACCACCGCACGGCGAGCCTCCGGTTCAACTCGGCCAAATATCTGGCATGCGCCTTGCGGAAATGCTTCTTGCAGTAGATGGAGAACTCCGACGGACGATACAGCTTGAACCAGCGTCGGCCGTTGCAACCCGACATGATGCAGTTCCGGGAGCTCAGGCACTTCTCCATCTGCTCCGGGGTGAACTCCCGCAGCCAAATCTGATCCGCCTCCTTCGGGAGCGCGGCGCTGTCCGGCGCCTCGTCCTCTTCCACGTCGATCCGCAGAAAGCCGGAATGCCTCATTCGGCTGACCAGCCGCGCTTTGTTCAGGCAGGCTTGGTTGAAGTAGAGTCCGGATCTGTCGTGCCCGGTGAATAGCTGGCGCTCGATCACATGCAGTTCGTTGTCCCGCCCCTGCGCGTCGATGCACCTTTCCATCAGCTCCATCAGGTTGGTCGATCTGAAGTGGCATGTGCCGCCGTGCTTCAGGCAATAGAAGACGTGCTCGAAGAAGTGGGTCAGCTCGCAGTCACTGCGTATCCTTTGCGCGAACCCGTAGCAGTGGAACTCGTCCACGCTGTCAGGCGGGAGGCACAGGCCGTAACGGGTGAAATTCAGCGCCTGCGACCGGATGTCCCACGGCACGTCGTCGAGGAAGCCGATGTTTATGGCCTTCGGCATGAACTGGACGGAGTTGAACGAGACCCGCACTTTGCCGTCGGACTCCAGGGGAGGCTGTCCGCGAAACCGCCGCGAGGCGACAACTAGGTCTTCCAGCTCCTGAAACGTCCGGGGGTTGCTCCGGTCCGTCAGCCTGATTTCGACAGCTATGTCGCCCAGATGGGGCACATTGCACCTCCGGTGCTGGCGTGCGGTTAAGACTTCACAAAACGAAATCCGTAGGCTCTGGCTGGACGATCCTAGACAGCCTGTGCGCTCAGCGCGGCTGTCAGGACGCCGGATTTGGCGACCTCAAGCTGCCCAAAAGCCTCCATGACGAAGGGAGCCACGGTGGGCTGCTGTATGCAGATGATCTCGATCTCGGGCGTGGGCGGGGTGACGACCTCCGCGAAGAAGTCCACTGTGCCGTGCATGCAGTCGATCACGGCGCCCGCCTGGGCCCGCAAGCCGAACACCGTCTCCACGTCGACCCCGATGTCAACGGTCGGGCACGGCGGGAGCTCGATGTCGATATCCAGCGAGAAGTCCGAGAACAGCATCAGGCTGATTTTGAGGTCGTCGAACTGGGCGGACAACTCCAGCGAGAAATCGAAGGCCGGTGCGACAGGCGGACACAGGAGGTTGGCCAACGGGCCATCCACGATGATGTATCCGGTCGACGGATCGTCGAACATCACATCTATGCCGGACGAGATGGCGTCCAGTTGCGTGTGCACCGAGCTCGCCAGCTCGGATGGCATCATTGTCGGCATTCCTGGCGGCATCAGCTCCCCCTAGTGTACGGTGCCGTCCGAGTCCGTAATCTGACCGTCCGCGTGCAAGTCGCCAGTGACATGCACATTTCCGGTGACATCCAGGTTGCCCACGATGAACACATCACCGATCAGCGTGTGTTTCGCGGCCGTCCTCTTGTATTCGCCAGCGACTGTCCGTGTCTGCTTCCCGGTTATGCTGTCGGCCCAGTCGCCGTTGGCGAGTATGTTCATCGCCTTGCTGCCGTTGTCCGGCGCGAGTATGTTTATGTCCCACCCGCCCAGCGTGTTGATGAAGACCGAGTCACCCATCGACTGGTTCTTGCCTACGTTCGCCTCCAGGCTGCCGAGTAACTGGAGATTCACGGAGTTCCCCTTGTCGCCCGCGCCGAACGGGCCGGACACATCCAGACCCTCGCCTGTGTTCCGCCGTTTGGCGGGCGGTGTGGTCGTCACGCCGATTCGCATCTTGAGCTGCCCGTCGAGGACTGCGTTGTGCGACTCCTCCTGATCGTTGACGCCCACATGCTCCTCGACCGAGCCGCGTACCTCCCTGTTGATCGAGTTCTTGACGCGGCCCGGGCCGTTGGGGCCCTCCACCAGCATGCACGGCGCCCCCTCGCACTCTCCGGTGTTGAGTCGCTCCTCCGGCAACACCTCTGTGTAGCCTATCCGATGTTTGACCTGCCCATCGAAGACCGCGTTGTAGGTTTCGCCTTTGTCGTTGACGCCCACATGCTCTTCGATGGATCCGAGCACCTGGCGGTTGATGGAGTTCCTCACCCGGCCGGGGCCGTTCGGGCCGAGGACATCCAGCTCATCGCCCGTGTTGTTGTCCGGCTCCTCCGTGAATCCGACACGGTGCTTGATCTGCCCGTCGAAAACGGTGTTCCAGGACTCGTCCTTCTCGTTCGTGCCAATGTGCTCCTCGACCGACCCGACGGTGTGCCGCACGACGGAGCAGTCAATCCGGCCAGCGACGTTCGTGGCCTCGGCCTCCTCCTCGTTGATTGTTATTGGAGCCGGGGTCGATCCGATCCACTGCTTAATCTGCCCGGCGGTGGCGAGGTTCCACGAGGTGCGGTTGTCCGCCGTGCGCCCGATGTACCAATCCAGCCCGCCCCATGTGCTGCGCCTCTCGCTCCTTCGGCGATTCGCCACCTTCAGCCCGGTCGGCAGGACGGGCCAATCCCATCGGCCCGTCTCGCCCTCCTCCTTCATCTCCAGCACTTGCTTGCCCGGGCCGGCGCCATCCTCTCCCGGATGACCGTCCAGGACGAACGCGGTGGCGTTCGGGTCACTCCGCTTCTTGTCCTTCCACTCCTCGCCGAAATGGTGCTCGCTGGCGCCGTGCAAATGCACGAATTTGCCCATCGCCGTCTGCCTGAAACTCTCCTCCTCGTTGGTGTTCGACCCGTGCGACAGTTTGATGGATCCCTCGAAATGCCCCTCCACGCTCCGTCCGGACGACTTCCACGCGTCCTGCTCCTGGCTCTCCTCCTTGCCCTCCGTGCAGACTATCGCGTGCTCGTCGCTCGATGCGCTCACCAGAAACTGGATCAGGCCCTCTTTCGTAATATCGACAGCCGTATTCCCGACCAAGTCGGAGTCGGCGTTGCGCCCGAACTGCCCGGTGTGCGCGAACTCTATGTGAAAAAGGCTGGCCTCCTGGTTCTCGCGAATCCTCAGGCGACTCGTGTCGCCACCGAGCCCCGCGTCCTCGACGGGCGCGGATTCGATCGTGTCGCCCTCCAGGTATGTGCGGTTGATCGGCACCCACCTGGGCCCAGGCTGGCTCTCTGGGCCGTGGCACTTCTTCGGGGGAGCGTCTGGCTTGGTCGAGTCGTAGCTCTCGAAAATGCGGCGGTAAAGCGGAACGCCGTACGCCTTCTTGTTCGTCGGGTCGTTGCCGAGGTACGTGCCGATCGCCCGCCGTATGAATATATCCGAGTGGTTGTCCCCGATGTCCGACGGCGGATAGAGCGAATCCAGGTCATGATCGTGCGCGTCCTCGCACACGTCCTTGACCCAGTCGCCGACCTCCCGCATCTCCAGCATGTCCTCCACCCACGGCGTGCCGCCTGCGTCTATGGTGTCGGCGCTTAGCGATGTCGTGGGGATGTAGAGGTACTTCCCGGCCCTGGTCACGACGGGGAGTATTCCGGAGTCGAAGGTTAGCTTCCGCAGGACGCTCGACACCTCAGAGTCCGCGTCGTCCTTCTCCTCCTCCTTGCTCTCCGTGTCGAAATCCTCATCCTGCCACGCCACGACATCGTTCCTGTACGCGACACCGAAACGACGGCGGCCGGCCTCAGTCGCCATGCGGCTCGTACCGGTAACGAGGTTCGCCGTCTGATCGTCGGATCGCAGCAGGAACTCATCCAGCGCTCCGGACGAAAGCTGCACATTCTCGTCCAGGTACATCTCGCCGCCGTGATCGCTCATCCAATGCACATCGCCGGGGAACGTCTTGCGGAGCCGCTGCCTCTCCGCCCCGGCGCCGATCCGGTCGGCGAGGCGGACGGTCGATTGGTCCACAATGAAATCTTGGCTGAGCGTGCTGAACGCCCCGAAGCCCAAATCAAGGTCGTTGGCTTTGTTCCCGGCCCACGGCGTCTTCAGCCAGCCGACTATGACCGGTTTCCCGATCCTCTGGCTGTATTTGATGAACACGCAGAGGGCGACGGCGCCCCGGGACGGCATGCCGTGTCCCATGCCCCGCCTCGTGGCCCACGGCACGGCGATCTGCACTTCTTTCGCGACCCCGCCGAAATCCAACCATTTGAGGTCTACGACGCCGTTCTCCTCATCCACCCGAATGACCTTGCCGAGCCGGGCGAAGTAGTCCCTGTTCAGGCTGTCGCCGTACTTCCACTGCGCGCCGTACTGCACGGATCGCATGCCGAATCCGTCTTTGATCGGGCCGCCGTAGTAGCTGATTTTCGGCATACCTTATCCTATCCCTACTCGCCGGCTTTCTCTTCGTCGGCGGCTTGGACGATTTGGTCGGGGCTCTCGGCCTGTTTGTTGCCCCGGTTCATGCAGTTCCGGAGCTGCGAGTACTGCTCCTGGGCCTCCGGCGAGTGCGGGCCGGCCTTCTGGCCCGATGTCCCGGCCTCGCAGTTGTTCACGGTGTCGACCGACACCTTACCCACCGGCAAGTCCGACGATCCGCTCGCGGGCGCCTGCGGCTCAGAGCCGCCGATGGGATCGGCTACCGTGCCGAAACTCCGCTTGGGCAGGCTGGCGGCCTCCGAGCCGATCCTGGTGGCCGCGAACGCCTCTCCGCCGACCCCGGCGCCGGTTCTGCCCACCGCCGACCCCAGGCTCAGCGTGATGGCTCCAACATTCGGGTTTATCATGTACCTGAGAGCCGCGTCGCTGGTGCCGGCGCCGGCCGGGCCGCCCGAACCGGACTTCGCCGCCTCCTCCGCGTGCCTCTCGCCGCTTTCGTGGGTCGTGCTCTCCATGCGTCCGGCCGAGCTGAGGGATACGAACCTCCCATAGAGGAACGGGCCGAACAGCTTGTAGCCCTGCTCGTCCGTGTACTGTATCGCGTCCACAATCTCACTGCCATCGACCGGCGTGAGCGTGTTCGAGCCAGCGGCGGCGGGTATGACAGGGTAGTTCTCGACGAACACCCAGTCACCGGGGGAGTTGCCGTCCTGGCTCGCCCTGCGCTTCTTGGCTGCCTCGTTGGCCGACGCCACCTTCTTCACGATCTGCTCCTGGTAGTGCCGATTGCACGGATCGGACTCAAGCAGCGCATCGGCCTCCGCCTGCTTGCGCTCCTCCGCGAGCGCCGCTTGGCTCTTGCTGAGGTGCTCGGCGAGATCCGTGAGGCCCAGCGAGCCGGCCAGCGACGAGAACAGGTTACCCTCGGCCTTCAGGTTGCGAACCCCCTTGCCCTTGCTGCTCGCCACCTCCGTCTCGGATGTCGCCATCGCGCGGGCGGCGGAGTCCGCGAGGACCTGGACTGCGGAGGCAAGTGGGCAGGACGTCTCGTTCTCCACGACGGCGTTCTGGGAGTCTGTGGCTGGCTTCTTCTGCACCGCCGCGAGCAGCTTCTGGATCCGTCCGGTGGAGTCGCGCAGGCGCGTCCTCTTGCCCTCGAGCGACAGCGTGGTGGTGAACGACCCGCCCGACTGTATCGTGTGGTCTATGTTGTACACATAGTAGAAGCTATCCAGCGGCTCAATGTACACGGGGTACCCGAGGCGCAGCTCGGGGCGTCCGGGTATGGTGAGATCGAGCGTTTCAAGCATAGCGTTGTGCTTGTTGATCTCCGCCTGCGCGAACTGCTTGCACTGCTTGGGGTCTATTATCCTCCACTCCTCCCTGGGGTCGTGTCGCAGGCCGAGTGTGAGCGCCAGCGGCCAGTCTATCCACCAGCCGCCCCAGTTCGTCTGCGGATCCTGCTGGTGGATGGCTCGGCCCGTTACGTACATGGAGGTGATCGCCCCGTTCTCCGTCTCCGTCCGCGTGTAGTTGATGATGTCGATGTCGAGCACGACCGACGCCTCGTTGCTGCGCACATCCAGGTTGAAGAACGGTGGCTTGAACACCACCGTGCCGTCCATGTCGAGGAAGAACTCCCAGTGCGTGTTATTCGCCACCTCTCTGGCGATCTCCAGCTTCGACCGCTGCTGGCTCTCCTGCTGCCCGACGGACCGCCCCTCGGTCGTCTTGTACGGGTGCATGGCCTCCACCTGGTTCTCGCAGGTTTTGACGACGGTGTATGTGTAGTTCGCGCTGGTGCTCTGCTCGCTCAACGCTCCGGGCTGTTCTGTGTCCCCCTCCGCCTGGGCGGTGTTGTCCGGCTTGTTCGGGCCGTATGTGCGCCTTGAGCATGTCTCGAAACCGGCGAATGCGTACAGCCTCATGGAGGATCTTATGGCGCGGAATCTTTTCCGCCAGTACTGCGCTATAAACGGCGCCTCGCGGTTGAACTGGTCCACCGACTGGTACCCGTCCTGCGCGTCCGACACATTGATGGTGTTCGGCAGCATGAAGTTCTGCATCGAGATTTTGCCGAGGTCGTAGATGATGGAGTGCGCGTCGAGCTGCGTGTATATTGAGCTCAGCGCGGAGACCTCCTGGTTCGGGACCTGCGCCGCCGCCACAGCGGATGGGGAAGTCACGACCTTGGTTATCTCCCACCAGTGGAGGATGTCCAGGCAACTGACATTGAGCGAGTGTGTGCCGTCGCTGTACTGCTCCTGCACCGTGCTCACGACGCCCCAGAAGGCCAAGTAGTACTGCGGCTGGTTGTCCTGGTTGTTGAACCTGCCGCGCAGGTAGACATGGACCTCCATCATCGGCTTTATCAGCACTTCGCCGTCCCGCAGGTACGCAAGGGCCTCGGTGCGGTGCCTTGGCACATTTACGGTGAAGCTCGCCGTGCCGGGGCTGCTCTCTATGCCCATCGAGATGTTGACGCCCGCTATGTCGCTGTTCAGGTCGCGGTAATTCACCGCGCCGCGGCCGAGGGGGGTTCTCTGGTTCTCGGTCGCCGCCCCCGATATGGGGAGCTTGCTAAGCCCGCTTATGAACACCTTGTAGTCCGGGCTGAGCTTCAGGATCGGCGGCTGCTGGAATCCGGCTGGCATTACCCCCCCTCCTCGCCCGCCCAGCGTTGGCGCTGGAAAGTGACGGCCGTCTCCGAGGACTTCTTGACGGCCGTCTCCGCATCCTGTTTAGCCTTCTTGTCCTCGCCCTCCTGCTTGACTATCTCGTCGTCCGTCGAGCCGCCCAGCACCTCGGCGGCCTTGACTCGGCTGTCGGCCTCGCGTAGCGCGTCCTGTTTGAACTTCTCAAGGTTCTCGGCGCTGGATCGCTGGTCGGACACCGGCGTCTGCTTCGGGGGCTCCGTGAAGAACGACGACGAGTTCGCCCAAGCTCCACCTTCAAGCACATCAGCGTCGCTCACGCCGTTCAAATCGAT
>Ga0180434_10002225_pt1 | contig 26388 bp, 19 predicted proteins | sample SS_ome_7_FD_132453 | JGI IMG/M metagenome (GOLD analysis project Ga0180434, IMG submission 132453) | Hypersaline lake sediment archaeal communities from the Salton Sea, California, USA - SS_1_D_2 metaG | ecosystem: Environmental > Aquatic > Non-marine Saline and Alkaline > Hypersaline >... | reverse complement strand
TTTCGGAATTGTCATATCCGCGCAAGATGGTAATGATAACAAAGAACCAGGTAGTGGTCAAGAAGATATTGATCATGATGTATAAATACAATGCAAGAATATTTCAAATGTAATGTATCTTATTGATATCACAACAACAATTCATCGTCTCGGTATAGGTCTTGTTCATCAAAGTCACCAGGTGGATAATTGTCGGTATAGCCACATGTGAAATCAATGCCATTGCCCTTTCCATTCATAAATGTCTTAAAAATATTTTCTGTAGTAGCATTCCAATCATATTTTTTTGGATTTCCCAAAACCTTCCTTTGATTGAGAATAACATCCTTTGCACGAGTAAGTGCATTGAACGCTTCATTCGATCTTTCCTCTATATTTGGATTCTTGTCCGGGTGAACGTATCTTGTCCTACCTTTGTATGCCAATCTAACTTCATCATCATTACAAATACTCGATATGCCCAATATTTCGAATGGATCGTTAGTTTTTTCAACAATACGCAGAATACGGTCTATTTCACCCTTTCTATCATTAGCATCTTTGGGAGCTTTGATTTTTTTACCAACAAAGGAATCCGGATGAATATTTGCTGTGTGAAATTGTCGCATTCTACGCATTCTAATTTCTTTTGCTTTTAGTCCTCGCTTATGACGTTCCTCTTCCACTTTTCTATCAATAAAATTAGGCCGGGCCGGAGAAGACTTTACATGGGACGTCTTCTCCAGTGGTTTACCGGACCCCCCACTTTTGGGATGTTTAGATTTAACCTTCTGCGGATCAACAGAGGTATAATCCCTTTCATATGGTCCGCTGCTAACTTTTTGCTTCTTACTCTTCCCTTGAAAAAGACCAGATCTTTTTACACACTGTGCATAATTATCGTTTTTCCTCACATGATTTTTTCTTTTTGGGAAATAAGATTTGTGCTTTTCGGCCTCTTCTTCATCATGAAGCTTTCGAATTGATTTGATTCTATCCAACATGTGATACCGTTTACCAAGTTTTGTAATCCCGATATCCTTGAGTTGTTCCTCACTTCTTATTTTAAGAAGGACACGTCCGGTAATATACTGATCAAAGAAACATCCGGAAATGTTTGCGGTGTGAGGATCTTCTTCAACCCATCTTTTTACACGGTCCACACTCCATTCCCTGACCGGAGCGTATAAGTCCTTTTCATCTACTTCGCTTTCATCAATATCAATTATCTCAGAAATATCTTCAGATTGCGTAGAAATAGGCGGAGATACTGATGATATAGGTACATGAAGTACTTTTTTGGGTTCTTCAACATTTTCTGATCCTACAACATCTCCGGGAGGGTCGATATCTTCGGTTTCTTCAACATCTTCGGATTCTTTTGAAGAATAATATTGTATAAAACAATGTTGGATATTCCTGTCATGCCATCCAAACATGCGTACGCCAGAGCAAGCTTTGGAAACCGGATCGATATTATTTTCATTTCTTGATTTGTTCCACTCCCCAACAATTGCGGAAGCAAGCGCACTCGGGGATTTACGAATAATGATAGCTTTTTTCGCTCGAAGTTTAACACTCTCCCCATTTTTGTTTTTCACTGATACACATCCAGCTTCTCCTATGGATCTTGCGATGTACAATGGAGCATATCGTCCAATTTCATCCCTAGATAGTGCAACGTGCAGATACCAAATGATACCATATCGTTTTCTAGTAATCCTGTATCCATACGGTATCTCAAACCTTCCGTAAGTGTACGCTGTTTCTGATATGTTCCTCCCGACAATAAAATCACGGTAGTCTTGTGCGGGATAAACCTTGAACCCTCCTTGTTTGGAAAAATACATTGGAGTACACTCTGTACATTTTATGGACAATGGTTCAGATAGCGGAGTTTCTATTAGCCGCTTGTCACGATCGTCTATAATACGTTTTAGTAAACATCTATCCTTGGCATTCAGATGGTGCATTTTTTTAGACCTTTCACCGTTGCGTAATAGGGTCATGGGAAGGGTAGCGTGCGCAATAAAAATGCAAGTTTTTTTTACTGAAAAATTTAATTTAAAAATACACTTTATTGCAAACGGTCATAGTTGAATTTTTTTTTGTGGTACTCACAAAAAAAATCGGCATTTTCCCACCATTTTTATTGCGTTGGGGTGGTAAATATTGCAGCGAGCACTTTTTAAGGAACTTGCGGAATAACGTTTAATAGGTGAGTGCAAGGCATTTTGTTACCATTCAACTCACATTTCCATCACAGAATTGATTATTTATCCATGAGCTTCTTGCGAACAGGTACGTTACCGCCTAGAAATCCCGCTACTGCCGAATACACACAATACACTGGAAATGGCGAAGAATTTGATTATGATCTATTCGGAGGAGAAGACCTTTCCGAGGATAATGACGATATTATCAATAACGTTTCCCGTCTTCCGGATATTTCCACGTATGATATGGAAGACGATGGTATTGATCGACTTAGACAGGCGATTGAAGAACAGGAGCAACAGGAACTTATGGATGAAGAAGAGGAAGTAGGGGGTTCAGTAGCATCGGTTTCTGTTCAATCTGTGAGACAAGTATCGGTTACTCCCATACCTGAGTTCCGATTTAGCGACATTCATGCGGATTACTCCCTTGCTAGAGAAAAATGGGGTAACGGAAATCGGTTTTTGTATGTATTTGAAGTACCACTTACGGTTTTCGGAGAGTCTCTTTACGGGAGTGGAACAAGCGATTGCCAAGATTTGATACTTTCTAACATTCAATATCAAGACAAAAAGTGTTTGTCTATCAAAATGGGGTTGATGTTGATTGGGGCTACCATTACGATTGGTTCCAAACCAACCGCTGCTATGAAGCGCGATATGACCCAATTTAATCGAATGGCAAATACGGCCGGGGGGCCTCGTTTTTTCGATAACCAAACGCAACAATATTTTCACGTAACAAAAGAGGATTTAAATGCTAGTATCCTAAACGACAAGGATGCTCCTCGATACCAACCTTTTTTTTCCAAATGTCCGGCTTACTCCGCAATGCTTGGTACGAATCAGAACATGTTTCAATTGGTCAAAGACGAAGAGATTGGTAGAGAACGTGTGACTACTCGTGGTTTAGATGAAGATGGAGAGGAAATAATTAGCCATGGAATTAATCGTCTTGTGCACCGAAAGGTGATTCATTTACCTTGCTTTTCCGTATATCTAGAAGAGTTGGTCGATGTCAATTTCCAACCGGAGGGATGGAGAATTTGGATAGATCAACACGATCCTTCCATCAATGTGGGTAAAAACCTGATGATGTTGATTGATGAGAACCTACGTATTTCCAACCAATCCTCTGCATCCAGTCGGAGAGGTGGTGGGAGGACATCGCACATGTGCTCCCCAGAAACGGAATACTGTTACCGAAGCATCAAGGAAAAGTCTGATTACGTTAACTTGTTGCGGTCAAGGACTTCTCGTATTGTTGGTTTACAGCATCCGGTCAGAAACATTTCCGGAACACCTGGCCTTCCATTGGATTGTGTATCGGGAAACCCCATACATCCTGCCAATGTATTTCACCCTTGGTACGCGGTCACTTGTGGATCTGTTTCCGGAGTGTGTCCAGCTCAACGTGATCCTGCAAATTATTTTATTCTACCTACCGACCAAATTATTGGCGAAGGATTGACTCCAGATGTGATACGAGAGTATAATTCTACGGAAAACTTGAACAATGCCATAGAAAACCTTCCGAAATTCAATGGGTCGTTCCCTTTTGACATCCTGTGTTCTCATAGAGAGGCTTCTTTCCTTCGACCCGAACGTTTTCATAACATACCTTTTCCTCCAAATTTGTTGAATCTACGTGGATCTATTGAAGGGCGTGCGTTGGAGAACGATTCGTTGCTTACTCGTATGAGGGATTTAAATCCTTCTTTGCGAGATTCTTGTGTCGTTTCGAGTTTCCCCTTAGGTGATGATCCTGATGCTGACCCACTGGTTAGGTTGAATTCGGACTTATCTATATTGGGCATCGACATTGATGCACGTAGATCGGAAGATACTAAATGGGACGAAGTTATTGAAGAAGCACGAAGGCTTTCTGAAAATGAAGATTTTGACAAGGCCTATTCCGCAGACGATTTGCGTAGGTTTTTTCAAAGGGAACAAGTTCAAGCATCTTCGGATGTACTTTCGGAACTTCCCATTAGTGAGGAGGACAAGGCCCGCCTTTACAAGGCTGATGCTCTGATGCGATTTCAAGTGAAGAAGTCTACCGAGTGGAGCAAGTTTCACCGAGAAGACTATGATGACAACAAGGATTTTTGCGATGCGGTGGAAATATGGCAACGTAAATCATTGAAGGAAATGGACGAAGTATGTAATCTGTGCTTTACGGACCCATTCCAAATGCCGGCTTCGTTTGTTTCCGGATACGCCTTTTTCATGTCTCAAGTCCCTGACATGCAACGCCCCGAGTTCCTAATTGGAGCCAAGAACGGAAGAAATGGAGAATATCTGAGCACTTACGCAAACATGCGGATACAGATCAACAATGGACTTAAGGTCTTGTTCTTGTTGAATGAGGGCGAAACACAACAGGCCGCGTACAGGGCAATGCTTTCCAGGAACAGTGCTTTGCAACTTGCATTCTCTTCGATCAAATGTAACCTGATTTTGTGGGGACCTGCGGGTGCTTCGAAATCCTATACTCTGGAATGCATCGAGAAGATTAGCCATCCAGGGTCTGTTCTCAACGTGACACATTTGACGGAAAACACATTTACCACGGAAGATAATATGTCTTACATTTGGATCATCATGCACGAAGGTGAAGCGTTGATCATTGGTCAAGATAAGAACGGAAAGGAAACAGGAGGAGATGCGACATTCAAAAATATCCTGACGAGTGGATTGGCTACCGCTCAAATGTGTCAAGTGATCGAGGGTCACCGCCGAAGGGTTAACTCGTGTTCCATTGTTATGGCTTCGTTTGCCATTTGCAACAATTACTACCTTCCGGATGAGGATCATCCTGTTCATTCTAGACTTCTTAGAGATATTGTTCCTGCACGTAGCAAGGGCGTTAGTCCTGGCATGTTGGCCGCGGAACAAGGTATTAAGTGGAAGAATATCCCGGCAAAGACCCAAGAAACTATGAAGTTGAAATATCGTGTTTGGCATTTCTTATGCCATGCATTGGAACGATTGATTGGGGGTATCTTCCGAGAGCCAAACATGGATATTTGGGATATTCGTATTCCCAAGTTTATAGAATGGATGGACCATCGATGTCGATTGAAAGTTAGAAAACAAGAAATGATCAAAGCCGCCGCAAGATCTTCCGTAATCATGCATGCTGTGTATTGTCATTTCTGCACCGACGTTTCTAGATCCGACTTCCTGCGTCCAGATGGAAACCCTAGAAAGTTTTCGTTTGTAGACTTTTTGGGAATAGACAAACATCTGGTGCTGACGGAAGAAATATTTGTCGATATCATGAGCCTTTTCCACAGATTTTACACGCCTCAATTGGAAATTGATATGATGATCGCAATTGCTGCAATGCTGAACGGACATGGCGCATTCTATGCCAACGTACCCACAAGACCTGCCCACATCGAGAGGAGAGCATTGACCACGGCAATATTAACGGAAGAATATCATTCGACAGGAGAATATAGACGACCACGCAACGCTGCGGAAGAACAACAACAAGAGGATGATATACAAAGGTTAGCTTCCGAAAGTGGACATGTTACCAGAAGGCCTACATTATCCGTAAGTCATGGGCGAAGTCGTCTTGTTCCCAGTTACCAATCTGGACGTCGACAAGAAGAAGGATCGGGTCGCCGTTCCGCACAAGAAATTTTCGGAGGTACCGGAAGATCAGACGAAGGAAGTAGCGCGGATGATGGATTAAGAAGGAGGAGAAATGTCCCTTCCCTTATAGCCGGACATTTTCCAGGAGAAGGAACCACAGGAACCACAGGAACCACAGGAACCACAGGAAGATTCTCATCTGCGGAAGATGAGTTAGCCGTTAGCGCGGCATACCAGAAAGAAAAAAACTACATTTTGCTTCCTTGCAAGAGTATACGAGAACTGGTACAAAAGCTATCGAATCATATGACGGTCAAGTATCACGAAGACCCCATCTTATCGGTCCTGACTTCTTGGTGCAAAAAGACCATGTTCCTTGTAAAGGATATGAACGAAGTGGAACCACGTCCTAGGAAACTTATGAAGGTCCTAAAATATTTTGAGTACAACCACCCAGATGGTAGCTGTTCCATTGGACCCGCAGCTTCACGTAGAAGACCTACTTCCGGAAAGTTCAACGGAGTATATGCGATAAATGTAGGTGCTATGATCGAAAAGTACAAAGCATTGGATTTTCCTGGTTTATTGGAGGCGTTCATGAGTCATGCGGCATGCGAAAAGGGGAATTACATCACAAGCCTGCCTTACTCGGAAGAAAAAGGGGAGCGATCTATATTGAAAACAATCAATGTGGGACCTGATTCCGGAAACATACTAGTTCGTGAATCTTATATGCCACAAATGATGTCGAATAACGATTTGGTGTTTGCTTCGCTTGAAAACCCAGAAGCATGCAATACCATACAAACCGTTTCTTCTTACGACGACGTGATAGTGTGGAGACACCTGGATTGGTTGGCATTTTATGCACATTATATGGAATGTGGTCACTTTGTGGAGGACGACCCCCGCGAAATGCCGAGGTATATTACCACATACCCCAAGACTTTTGTTCATGCGATATGGAAATTTAGACAGATACACCGAGAACGATACGAGATAACTTCACCACATGATATTTATCCGGATTGCTACTTGATGGAGATAAGGGGAAGAAAGTCAGAACAACAAATCAACCGCAGTAGGATAGCAAACCACAGAAAATTAACACGTGCACAACAAGAGGAAAACTTAAAGTGGATTTATAACCAGACGAAACACCTTTCCATGTTCAATCAGATAAATGGATATTACCGTGGAGAAGATTCAGTGGACCAACCCCTCACTATTGAACAGGAAAAGCAAATGGAGGCAATCATGGAAAGAGCAATTTCTGGTGGGGATAGCGATGACCAATCCGGTTCTTTAGGAGAAATCACTACCCGCAGAGATAGTCCGGAAATCGGAGTAAGAAGAACATTTGCAAGGTTTAGTGTTAGGGATTCTACTGACGAAGGCCATAATGGTGATTATAACGGGGAACGACACAGTGCTACGGAAAGAAGTGTCCCAATGCCACGTATAAGAGAAATACCAGCAAGTCTTTCTGGATCTATGGATTATGGTATTGATGATGATTTATTGAAGAGGAAACCAGTATCCAGATCACACAACAAACGATCAAGAGAAAGAGCTATTAGTAATACCGCCCTCAGAAGCAAACGAATGAGATCAATACTACGTGTTCGTGTTGGACTAGCGGAACGCGAAGTCACCATTTCTGGCTCCTCCGAAAATTCTACTGATTTAAGGGATTCAAGGGATTCTAGAAGTTTGGAAGAATCTCAATCTTTGGACATTGCGGAAGATGTGGAAGATGCGGAAGTCCTCAGACAACTTTCGGATGGTACAGACGATGATTCTTTTATATAATAGATTATGTTTCAACAATCTATCGGTATTTACCTTTTTTTTTGTTTCCTTCGAAATACCTCCGAAAACATTATTAAACATTTATTATGTTCTCTTTGCAATGCTCAATTGTTCCAAAAGATTTTCGTTTTCTTGGCTCTTTGAATCCAAAGCACGGTTCAATTGAGTAATAATAGTTTCCGCATCGACCAAACCATCTAGTTTTGTATTCAATTCATTTCTTTCGGAACGCAGTTTTTCCACTTCATCCATTAAGTGAGTAAGTCTTATTGTAACATTAGAAAGCTCTTGTACAGTCGTTCGATGCGCAGACATGGTATTCTCAATAGTTTTGTTCATATGTTTCCTCTCTCTAGCAACATCTTTTTTCAATCGGTGGTATTTGTTCATATAAGCACATTGTTCTTCTCCCCATATACATTCGGAAAAAACAGGAGCCTTTTTTCTCTTTTTAATTCCTTCCTTGAAAGAGATTCCGGAAATTTCAGCATTTCTTTTGGCAGAAGATACCTGATATTCCTTTACCATTTCCCCAATGACTTGGGCAGGAACATGACACGCAAGAGATACCGCCACTTGATAGGTAAGTGGTTCTTTGTGTTGTATACCATGTTGCATACAGCGCCTATAAACATCAACCAAAGGCACATATAAATCATCTCCAAGGGTAGACCCTGCGGCTTGCTTTTCGGACCCAGTAAGTCTTTTTCCTTTGGAAGCTGCGCGAATCACACTCGCTGCTTGTATTGTTTCTTTGTTGGAACTATATCGACCTTTGTTTCCAATCAAAAACCGCTCCTTGCATGTAGTTATCCCATCAAGTACTTTAGGAAGACGGTTGGTCGTATAAAATGAAAATGTTCCCATGAAAGACTTTAATTCTTCTCCACTATCTTCGGAAGATTCACCTGTTGCGACCGAACCACCTTCTGAACCCTCATATGAATCTGATAAATGATCGGAAGATTCTGCGGTAGAAGCGGAAGAAGAATCTGGTCGCCGGTTCACTCCGGAAAGCAATGAATACAGATCTACACATCGCAGATACAGTTGTTTGTCATCCTTTTTCAATCCGTAAATAATCTTGTTCCGACTCACATGAACAATAAATTTGGCCGATCCGCCCGTTTCCGTAGACATGTCCTTAAGCTTGTTTAACTTTCGGATGTTTTCCGGTACAATAGGCGCTGATTTCAACGTAGTAACGCGTCCCATTTCAGAACCCAAAAAGGAAGAATGATTACTTTTCCCTCCTCCTCCTCCTCCTTCTTCTCCTTTTAAAGAGTATAATGTTCCTTCTTTCCCTTTTTCCACAGAATCTGGCTTTGCGGATTTATCATGATCTGATATTTCTAGGGAATTATCCCGATCTTCAGAAACATCAGGAACCTCAGAAACCTCAGAAACCTCAGAAACCTCAGAAGATTTCGGAGTTTGTTTTTCTTTACCTTTTGCAATCCCATAGACAAGTCCTTCAGCAAATGAAACCCCACCACCCTGATCCTCTTTATTTTCCGTAGAATAGGCAACGAGCGCTTTAGATTGAACCGAGTCGCTTTTCTTTTTGATGCGTCTAAGCTGCGAAATGTCTGCGGAATATCTCTTGTTTCTCGGTTGTTTTTCACGTTCTAGATGCGCTTGGTGTGCTTGCGCGAGAACAGAATAGCTACTCTTTTTCCTTTCTTTTCTAAGCACTGAATCTTCAATATCTAAGTATAATAGATCACTCAATCTTTGTTCTTTTTCCTCTTCTTTGTTTTTTAGGTCCTTTTTCTCGCCATATGTCTTGTATTTGCCCTTATTTTTTTTGTCATTTACGTAAGAATCTTTTCTAATGCCATTTCGGCTTTTAATATCATGCCCACTACGTGACCGTCTACGTTCACGTTCCGGATCACGATCATGGCGACGACGGCTGTGGTGGCGATTACGATGTAAACGTTTATGTTCATCATTTCCTACAGTATAAGAACTAGAATGACGGGAAGAACGACGCTTATGTGATTTAGAATATTCTCGTTTTCTTTCACTACGGTCGCGACGATGTCTATTATGACGGTCATGATTATGATCATCTTTTTTGCGGTGATGATTTACATTCCGTTCTTCTTCCTTTCTTCTTCTTTCTTCTCTTTCATTTCTTCTTTCTCTTTGGTAACGTCTCTTATCTTTTTCAGTTCCCTCTTCTTTCGCCTCCTGTGCTTTTTTTTCTCCTTTTCCCCCTTTTCCCCCTTTCCCCCCTTTTCCGAAAAGCTTAGACTTACCCATGAAATTATGGATTGCAAGTAAATAACGGTAAATAATGAGGGCGAAAAAAAGGAACCATTCATGCTAAAAAAAAATAATAAGTATCAGATTTACATAATTGGGGAATACATATGATGGTACAAAAGGCGGTTTATTTCTCCTTCTCGATTATATTTATTAAATAAGCCGCTTTTCTGCTCCAAAGTCCTCATTATGTATCTTTTCCGCAGGTCCTTCGAAGCGGAATAAATCGCTCGTTAGTCCTCTTCCACGTCTTGCCATATAAATAGCGATAAGAATATCCCACTTGTTTGTCATAAAAATTTGATCCAAATATTTTTCCAATTGAATCCACAGAATTCTTTTCAATATCAATACCATTCTCCAAGTTTCTTTGAAATCAAATCGATTGAAATGAGTATCATAATCACCGGGGTCGGCCACAGCCAGATCATTTTCATAATTTAAGGAAAAATACCCGAGCAACATTTTGAATCTTTCTTTTGCTATCTGTATTTTATCTACTATCATTCTCATTCTTGAAGCCATGATGACAGCTTTTTTAAATGATTCATCCCTATTGGCTTCATATTCTTCCAAAATTTCCTCAAACCTTGGAATTTCCTGAGGAAAACTATTAATTTGTTCGAATATTTGATCCTCCGTTAAGTTTAAAACAGGTTCGAAGACGAGTGGGTTTAGTAACATTGATTTAATCAACTGATCAGTTGATTTAAGTATATCTTCTCGTATAGATGTTAGATAGCTATTGGATAACGCATATTTTTTCTTTTCTTCAAAAGAATACTCAGGGTTAGGTTCCCCAAGTCGATTTGGATCAAATCTCCGTTCAATATCCACAGAAGTATTCCATGCCTCCTCTAAATCATCTTCTGTTATCTCCACAGGTAACCCATCCATTAACGTGACCGCAAAAGTGTCTTTTAAACCTCTTGGAAGATATTTTTTTGGATTACGTGCCATTTCACGGTCGAATTTATCAATTTTAGCATTGTACACATCCATCCAAGTCCTAACTTCACTAGATGCACCTGGGTATGGAGTGGAATGTCCGGGGTATCTGGTGGGAGTTGCTAGACGGTACATTATATGTTGATATTTCTTTCCTCCCTTGTACTAGACACAATTGCTTATGATTGTATACAATATGATACAAATGAATGTAGTAGGAAAAAACAAAAAAAAAGTAATAAAATAATAAAATTAATGATATTCTACTCTGTTTTATCCTATTTGCGGAAAGAAAAAAGAAAAGAATTGGAAGAAGTGTATCAAGAGTAACGATGAAAAAAATATTTAATTTGAGGATGTTCTCAAATTTCCCACTTTCCGCAATACCAAAAAAGGTAAGAATTAGAACACAGCAGGGTCTCCGGGATACTTCCAGAAGGGCACCTCGCCTTGGAGGGCAGCAAGAGCACCAGAATAGTCGCTACCAGCCAGATGGCCCTTACCGCGCTCCTTGACCGAAAACGAGGCCCCGTTCATGTCGTAGGCCATGTACCAACCGGCGTGGGAAGTTCGGGGCCAGATGTAGCCCTGCTTGCGCCAATGTCTCTGTCCGACACGATCGCGGTAGATGGCGGCATTCCATCCCCATAGAAGCTCGTACCAATCCACACCAGGGAACAAGGCTCCATCGGTAGGAAGGTTCTCTGGACGGACATCCTCAAACTCCCACCTTCCGGAAAGGGAAAGGATAGGATAGAAGCTCTGGCACGCAATAGGATATGCGTAACAGATAAACGAGGGCCTAAAGTTGCCCTTTCCATGGGTGGCGCCATTGAGGAGCTGCTTGCGGTTGGTCAAGAACTTGTCGCCCTTTCCGCCAATGTATCCCACAATACGAGCATCCTCCATCATCAACAACCAATCCTTTTGCACCACGAGAGCACCATAGTGAATGGTCAAGTGCCCATGGTACGTCTTTGTCGAGACGGTTTCGGCGTTCTTAAAGTCTCCGTTGTTGACCACGGTAAGACCCAGACCAGCCTTGCAAAGAATGGCCGATTCCGCATAAAGCTCAATGATACGCTGAAGAAGGAAATTGATGGGCAAGTGAAGGCCATTGGTAACCATGGTCTCCCAATGCTCTTGCTCATCTTGCCTGCCCATCATGGCCGCAATGGTAAATGCGGTACACACGTCGTTTGGCATAGTAGTGAGATCGGTCATCTTGGACACAAAATTGCTTCCGTTGAAGCGGTAGATCATCTTGTAACCCTCACGCATACTGGTCACGTTGGAAGGGGTACCGGCCAAGCCCTTAGTTGCCTTAGTGACCGTACGCTGATAGGTACGGTCGGTTCCAGCACCAAACATATGCCTTCCACCTTGACCAGATGCTGCGGTCGAAGAATGGGCGGTGTGTGTGGCAAAAGGTGCGCGCCTTCCTCGGTCTCCACGTGTGTATGCTCCGCCGGTTCCAGCATAATAAGTGGCCGATCGGGGATCGAGAGGAGCACCAGCCATGGCATAGGCATCGAAATCCGAAGATCCAGAAGTACCACGACTCCTTCGGCTACGGCGCCTCCTTCTGCGGGTACGACGAGAAGATAAAAGACCTCCGGAACCGGAACCAGTATCTCGACCCAAGATTTGCTCACCGACCTCTTCTTCTGGTTCATCATCCGTACCTGCGCTGGCAAGAGCGGTGATTCCGCCACGGCGACGACGGCTGCTTCGGCGCACACTCGTTTTCGGAGCACCACGACCTTCTTCTTCCATTTCTTCTCCGGCATATGGATCCTCTTCTTCGCCACTTCCGTATTCGTAGCTACGGATGTTACCAGATCCAGATCCCTCTCCATCTTCGGAATAGTAAACATCTTCGTCCATTTCTTCATCTCCGTATTCGTGGCTACGTCTAGATTCCGAAACGGCTTCACTACGTGCTTGTCTAATACGCTGCTTCATGTCATTGTACTTATCCACTCTGTCCATGTTTTGCAAATTGCGGATGATTTCTCGCTTGTTGGGCAAATTGCCCCTTTTGTTCAAGCCCATGCCTCGTCCATGCATCTGATTCCAAGTGAAGTGGCCAAAATGCTTGGAAGTACCTGTCTTCCAATCACCCGCTGCCTTGCGGTTACCCTTGATGTCGGTCACACCAAGATTCTTGAGCAAAGTTACGGCAGTGTTGTGGGGAACTGGGGCTGCATCGGTTCCAACCGCTGCACTAATTGTTGGAATGGGTTCGTAGTAATGCTTGGCAGGATCTCCCGGGAGGCAAATGGGTCCGGCTTCCGCATACGTGCGAGATTGCTCCATACCACGGGTAAATACCAAACCAGTAGGGAAATAAGCAAATGGCGCGACCGGGTCGGTGTTTTTCCACCGTACAACAAGCCCAGCATCAACAAGGGCCGTAACTTGATCGGCTGCATTACCACCCGTAGGGTCAAGCACAGTTCCGTTAGGTAATGCGGTGATGCCTTGAGCAATATACTCTCGAAGTATCGCCTCATTGTCGGCGGGATCATCTACATCCTTTAGGAAAAACTGGGTTCCACGAGGCATTCGCTTCGCCGCGCCAAGACCACTGTTTGTGTACACATTTTTTGCGAGTCCGTACGGGTCCATAGCGCCAAGAGCTGTAGGAGCAGGCCCTACTTCTTGCACATATTCAAAGTCTGAAGGAAGACGGCTAGGATCTCCATCTACCGCTTGGTTATAAGTGGCATATTCGGCTTCTTCCAATGCGTCGAAATGATTAGGTCCAAGTCCCGATGTCGCAGCAGCGGTATCATCCCCGAGAGAAAGGGTAACCGCGTCATAAGTATTAGGAGCTGTACGTGTGCCTACACGAGGATAAAGAATCTGTATTTCGGCTCCTGTTTGTGCATTACGGAGGTTGTACCCGCCCAAAAATAGAGGAGCCCTAAATTGAGAGACACAAGAAGTGTAAAAGGCATCCAAAGCACCGGTATCGGGATCGGTCACGAATGGGCTTCGATTCAATGGGTTGGTAGCTTCTCCATCGGGAATCAGTTGAGCACACTCCACCATGTTGAGAAGAGCGTTTTTGTGATCGCGGATGGCTTCATAATATTTGCCCCATCCATTATCGGTGGGCATGGAAGCGATGGATAGAATACCCACAGCACAATCACAACCGGGAGGAGCGGTCAATCCATCGGTTCTCCATTCCGTTTGGAAAGCGGGAATCACATACCCTCCACCGGGTTGCGTAGACAAAACTGGGAACGCATCGGTACGACGCCTTCCCCAACGTTCGGAAAATTCTTTGAAATCGGATTGTTGACTCAACAGAGATCCCGCAAAAACATTGTAAGCGGTAGTCGAGGGAACTCGCGGAGTTCCAGTTCCAAGCGCGTCTGCCGCGAGGTCATTACCACCAACTGTAGCATTTCGAATGGATTCAAGAATATTGTCTTCAAGGAAAGCAGCCCAATATTCGCGAGAATCACGGGCCATTTGAAGCTCCATGCGGATGGCAAAGGCATTGCTGTAGTGACTTCCAATACGGTCCAAGTTGAACTTGGAAGCGAGGATCGAGCAAAGAATCTGACCCTGATTACGGTGATCCTTGGCCTCGGTCACGTTCAAATCAGCTTCTCCGCTATACTTGGTACGGTGGAAAGTGCTATACTTGTTCTCGTAGTAAAGGAAATGCGGAGCCTCTCGGTGCTTCATGACGTTGGGTGAATCGTCCTTTCCCAATCCCCCGTTGGGGTAAAACTTAGTGAGAAGACCATCACTACCTTTGAGTCTAGCATACTTGTTCTTGAGTTCGCGGTAGGCCTGTTTGGTATGTTTGGAAGGTACAACATGCGAATTCTTGATCATATCTTCCACACTTATCTCTTGGTAACGATCGTGGGTGGCAGAATAAGTCCAGATGTTTCGGGACCTTTTGATGTCCACAGCTCCACCCATCATGCTGGTGAGTTTGCGGAAAAGGTCAACGTCGCGAGCGGTAAATTCGGCAATGTAATACTCGCAAACACTAAGAGCACGTTCCAACATCCGCAGAGGCTTGGAACCGGTCTCCACATGGATATCATCATACTCCCAGAATCGGTTTGTACCAATAGTCCCCTTGGGCGTGGGTCCATTCTGGATGAATACTTGGCCTCCAGCATCACCATACATATAGTAAGGCTGAGGAGCAGGGGTCATGTTGATCTTGTGCATGTAAATACCCCATTCCATGGGCACAATCATCTCATACGGTCCACCACCAGTGGCGTCGTTGAGAACGCGGGACAGACGCTCAAGGATAACTCCAAGAGCATTGTACTCTTCGTTGTTGGGCACCTTGTTCATCGCTCCAGTCATACTGACGCGAATGGCAATGTGCTTAAGTGGGTCCTCTACATAGGCTTGATTAAAGTAATAACGTTTTTTGTCCATGATGACGGCTTGCATCTCACGCATCACGTCATAACGGATACCCTCGACAAAATCGCCAGCCATGCCAGTGAGCTTCAAGAAAAAGTTCTCTTGACCCTCGGGAGTGTGGAAGAAGTCAGACTCCATCCGCAACTGCTCACCATATCGCTTGATCTTTCCATAGAATTTCTCCGTCTCCTCACTAATGTAAGGCGAAGGAGCATGGTATGGTGTCGGTGTAGGAAGTCGCTTATTGTACTTCCATGTAGTTCCGGTAATTACGAGCTTATTGGTGTTCTGCAAAGGCATAATAATGGTATACCAAGGAGTCTCTGCATCCATACGGATCAGATTCTTCAAGGTCATTCCCACATCAAGCGTGTACTTGGGATCGCCATATTGGTCACCCAAGGTTTGATCAATAATCGCTCTGTTCTGGTAAGCACTGAGCTTAGGCTCATGCTCGGTCCTACCATAGAAACGATTGATTTGCTCCTTTGCACTCACTTGACTTGTCATGCCCTTGTCTGCAGGTAGCGTATTTGCATACGAAGTCGGGCCCATGCCCGCGGTGGTAGTAAACATTCCTGACATTTTTTTTGCGGTTTTTTTTCTTTTCCTCGGTTCTTTTTATCTTTGAGGAAAAATCAGGCTCTTATGTGTTCACAAATGTGTTATCAGAAGATCAGGTAAATTGTGAATGGTTAAAAACCCAAGGTCGTGTATTAATCAATAATAAAAAAATATTTACCTATTATAACTAATCCATTTGTTTTTTTTACTTGGAAAGGTGTGTATTGCATCATATTTATTTTTTTCTATATTGTATATAAAAACAAAAGTTTATACTTTTCAAAAGCTACAAAGCATCAGATGTGCTAAACACAAACACCGCTCCCCATCCTGAGGATTTGCGTTCTTTGTTTGCCGCAGAAAGAATTTCAAATCGTTTGTTTTCCCACTTGCTCTTAACGGCAAGAATCTCTTCCGTTGCATATCCATATGTTTCCAGTTCCATTTTAGTACACATCCCGAGAGCGGAATAGACATAGAAAAACGCTTGCTTTGTTTCATCGCTTACTTCACAATATTCCTCTTCTTCAAGAACGTTTTCAATCGTAACCATCTCCAGCGAGTTCAAGTAACCATACTCCTTTTCAGTAATTCCTTCAAGTGCGTAATACGAATGCCCATATTCATCGTGAACAATCAGCAGACAATCGGTGGTGTGAAACAGGGGCGGCATGGCGCAGGAGGGTAATGACAGCGAAGCAAAAAAGAAAAAAAATCTAACCGATAAAAATTCAATTTATTTTATTACTTTTCTTTATATTACGAGTGGGTTGAGTAACACGAATTATCCCTTTTTGAGTAAAAAAAGTTGAAATATACCCCTAAAAAATTGAATTTTTTGATTTTATGACTGTGGAATGAACATTTGTAACAATTTTTTTCACCAAGGATGGTTAGAAAGAAAAAAAAATTGTGGATGAGCAACTTTCGATGCCGACCAACCTCCGTGCACCTAAGGAGAGGATTCCAAAAAACTAGGTTTCAAAAAATTCCTCGATGACAAAATTTTCCTCCATCCGTAGACGTAAATTCCGTGGATGGGGAAATGTTCGGATGTATAAATGGGCAAAAAATATATAAATAGTTTTTAAAAATCGTTACAACATGCTACACCACCGGTCCGTCGGGTGGGGTTGTGAGACTTGCGGGTGGGGTGGGGTCGGAGATCTTATCGGAGATGTTATCGGAGATCTTATCGGTCATTGATGGAAATACATATTTGATGGACAATGGTATCAATTCTTTTTTCTCCGCAATTATCATTGTATTCACTCTTCCATTTTTGATACATTTGGTTGAAATGGTATTTGGTCCGCCTCCTCTTGATACAACCACATAATTCGGATTTTTTTTATAAGTATCTATGGCGTCACTAAAAATAACCTTTGTTACGTCTCCTATTGGACTATATAATCGATGTATACCTTTGGATGAACGTATTCCGTACCATTCTACGCTTACCTTTCTTGGTACACAATAATAAAAAGAATCATCATCTTCTTCCGCTCCCTCTTTCCTTTTTTCTCCTACTTCTCCATATACATCATATATAAAATTACTACAATATACATACAATGTTATAGGATTCTCTTCTTTTGATGGTATCGCACGTGAACGTTTATATTCGTCTGATTCGAATATGTGAGCAATTTCTCCTGGATAAATGTATTCGTATGTAGAAAATGGGGCTGTACTTTCCTTCACCTCCTTTTCATCCATTGATTTATTGTTTCTTTGCTCGAACCCCACGCAAGTGCAAATACTATAACGCCAAGTTTATATGTATACGCAAATAAAATGGTATTTTTCAAAAAAAAACTTTAATTTTTTTTAATACAATTTTTTCTTGAAAAAAAAAATAAAAATTTGACAATATTTTTTACCTCACCATTCACTTTTCGACCGGTCCATCCGCAGATATATCTTGAATATCCGGAAGGAGCCATCAGATAATTTTCCACCAAACTTTTCCAACGACCCTTACCATGGCATCTTTGCAAGAAAAAAAATCCCCCTTTGAAAGTTCACTTACTTTCCGAAAACCTGGAGTTCCTACCGATATCTTCAAATCGATGAAATTACCTAGTCTGAAGAATGAGCTTCAAGCAACGAGAAGAGCGACGAAGGAGAAGGGAGACAAGAAGCCGAAGAAGATATTTTCATCGACAGCTCTCAATCTTCCGGTTCAATTCGTTGGATCATGCAAACTCAACGAACGTAGCAAGAAGCGAAAGGCCTATTTTCGGATGGGTAACCTAGCTATGCTTTCCATTACAAGTGAAGCATCTCCTTATACCGTACAAGATCCGGATAATCCGCATATAATTCGTTTGTATCCGATGTACAATTCGTTGTCTCTTATGCAATGGCCAAAGTTGGATGTGACTTTCCCTCTTGACCCCACCGATTGCATTGTTTTGGAGAGTGACAAGGTCTATGTGATTAGCGTGGATCCGGAACTTTGTGAAGATATGAAATCTGGGGATTTTCTTGAATTGGTCGATGTGAGATTTACCGTATTTGCGTCACGTGACGAAATCCCGGACCGCATCAGGGATAAATACAAGAACCCAAACGGAAAAGGAATTGCTTGGAAAAATGTTCCAGAGGAAGAATTGGCTTGGTCTCCCAAGACTCACAAAATAGAACCGATCTTTTTCTTCAATGCGAAGAGCTACAAGGCGCTTCCTTCTGTGAGCACGGAATCGATTCTAAAAGTATTTGATAACCGCGGGTTGGTTTCTCATTTCATACCCAAACCTACTGAAGAGCAGCTTGCTTACTACACGAGAAACGCAAGGAAATACTCTAACAATGATTCCCGTACCGAAGGAAATGGGATAAGTTCAGAAGTATACGATTCTGAATTGGATGCTATGGTTCCCGAGATTACTGCGCCTTCAATAGATCCAGAAGGGGGGTCCGAAGGTAGAATGGTTATATACCAAGAAGCAAACGAAGGGAACGCAAAGACAAAGCCAGAAGCATTCCGCATGCCTGACCGGTTCAATCCCATTCCTATCTTTTTGATTCCATTTGATGGATCGGATAGCGGTGAACCGATGCAACATTTCCGGAAGGAAACTGGTACTATACAGACGTTGGAAACTTATTACGTTTCCAGTGACGAGATCAACATGCATGACGCGGCAAAGGACAAGGAAGAAACCAAACGTCTGAAAGACTTTAAGGTCCCTGGTATTTTCGAAAAATCTTGGAGGTTTACTTTTGATGCTATTCAAGCGGAATATAAGCTGAACTTTGGAGACGATGGGCAACCCGATGGATTTGACGATATTCCTGTGAATAAGGAAAACGTGATGTGCCGTATGAATATATACGAGCGTACCATTGAAGAAAGTTTCGGAATATACGAAGACAAGGCCTGGGAACGCTTTATTGCACTTTACAAGCCGTATTTCCGAGCAACAATCCAATGTCAAGCTAATTGGAACAGGACGAAAAGCCGTATGGAACGCATACAGAGTATATCTTCCGGAGGAAGTTCTTCTTTTGTTGTTACTGGAATGGATACGGATATGGAAGGAGATTCTGTATACGACGATTCCTCTTCTCTTGGCTATTCGCATGCTTTTGAGTGGAATGCGGATCATATCATATTTGATTTTAGAAAAATGATTGGAACCATCGGTGTTCCGATCTCATCAGATATGGCGAACAACTTTGCCAAACGATTAGGTTACCTGAGAAGACAAGGAAGAGCTCCTCACGGAATTTATTCGGATGTAAAAAATATGAAGGTTTGGAACACCCATGCTGTTGCTTGCATGAATGCATTTTCGGATCACGGAAAAGCCGTTCGGTACATTGAAAGCGGATTGGAGAAGCAATACTTCCTGGTTCTATTGCCTACCAAACTATTGTCTGGAGCATTCAGTAAGGGCATTTACTCTTGGCCCCAAGGATCAACCGATTTGGGAGATCAATTAGTTTCCATTCTTTATGATATCGACCCGGAAAACCCAATGCCCAGAGATCCATCCAAGACAATCATTGGATTTGACCCAAACATTCATGACCCAAGAGTCGGAGAAGTTGCAGATTGTCTAATCAAATCTGACTTCAAGACGGATAGAGATGTATTGACCGCACTTCTGTTTGCTGTTTGGCCTATCAATAAGTCCTCTTTTGCACGCGAAGCCGAGGCTGTGGCCAAATTCCTTGGCATACCTGATCAAGTGCATGTAGTTGATGCAGCCCTTCATCCTGAAAAAACACGCCGTGCGGAACTCACCGCAGATATCGGTAATACTGGGTCAGAGGAAGGACATGACCCAGCAGAAGAAGGAGAAGTAACAGTTAATGATTACACGGATGATATGATGGAACCAAGTCAACAAATGCTAGGTTCGTTGGAACAACAAGAGATTGATGAAGGTATCATGTCCGCCAGTGTTGTTGAGGAAAGCGGCGATATAGGGGAAATTATGGAAGAATCAGTTACTCGAAAGAAAGTGGTTATCTCGGAAGATGACAATACAACCCACGAAGTTCCTCGCAAAACGAGGAAACGTATTTCTAGTAGATCTTCCGTAGATAGAAGACATAAGAAGGCCCGTTCCCCCAACAAGAGGAGAGGAGGAAGATAAATTAGGTGTATTGTGCACGTATGGGCCTTTACATCATTACATATCTTGATAATTGTTTGTTTGTTTGTTTGTTTGTTTCTGTGGTTTTTATGGTTTTTTTTGGTGTCTTCAATGATGGTGAAAATAAAATTTTTATTTCATAGACCCTCTGTATGGTTCTAAAGGGTACTATTTTCCGGATATACTCAACTTTTATTCTATTTGTGGTTGTTGATTAGAACACAGTCCATGAAACGCTTACTAGGAAGTGAAGAAGGAAACGTAGAAAGTGATGAAAGTGACACAGAAGAAACGCATCACACATCTGCAAGCCCACTAGATGGCATTCATCACTCGCTTTCGGATGTTATATCAAAATACATGATTCCTGGTACAGAGGGCCATGTGGTAGGATTCCGAGATTACCAGTCTCCGTTTACAGAGACGCAAATAATGAATTTGCAAGAGATACTATTACAGTTTTTAAACGATGAAAAAAAAAGCCATTTTAACGATTTAGTTTTCGCTGGTAGATGTGAAAATATTGGCGGTAGGATTAGTATGGAAAACGGGAATGGGAACGGTGTATCCACGGAAAATGGCAAATCAGGGGAAAACGGAATATATACGGTGGAGAGAACAGAAGTGCGCAAAAACAGTATCATTTTTTACTTCAATCCTATACCACGAGAACTGGATATCATGAAAATGGTATCTTTTCAAACGCGATTGGATCGATATTTACCAGGCTTTCGATTTGTTCCTGGAGGGACTTTCACAAGCATACGGTCTTCCATGGTGGGATTTACCAAACCTGGAGACTCCAGGTCGGACGCGTTCGTGGCCATGTGTTCCGGAGACACGTACACACCGTACTTTAAATTTACCGCGGAACGTCCTTCTTATGTGATGGACATTACTCTTTGGTTTGTGGTGATTGGTCTTTTTATTCTTTCCGCGTTGGTTTATTGCAATTTCCAACGCGAGTATGCTAAGCAAGGGTATACACTTGAAGATGCATGGAAGGAAGTCATGCATTTTGCCTTTCAATAAATAAAAATCTTTTATTAACGGACAGAGCACATACACATACAATCAACATTTGCTGTATCTACCCATTTCCGCAGATGCTACGTTTGATATACGAGGACGCTTCAATACACAACGCGGAAGAACACAAAAAACGCATTCTTTGTTCGTTAAATAGAATACGGTCTTTTAAATCCGATGTACCTTCTCCTATGGGAAAAGTTGGATCTATTTTGCTTGGTGAAAACACTCTCCGCAATGTACAATATCAACAATGGCCAAATTTAGATGCATACAACTTTAATATTATTAATTGTTGCAGACCATTTGCGGAAGTAGAAAAGGGAGAAAATATAAGCCAAATAAAAGGAGAATATAATGTACCGCGCCGTGTAGAACAAACCGCAATGTCTGCATCAGGGGTTGACAAAAAAGACACACAAAGAAAAGACCATAGGAACGCATATAAACCTTCCCTGGAAGATGATCTTTTGGATAGAAAATCCAATCGGAGAAACCGATCGAAGAGTACCAAGAGAGAAAAAAGAAAGGCCAATAAAAGGGGGTATAAATACATATCACAAGAAGAGTATTGTGGAAAAAAGGGTAAGAGAAGAGAAATACGTCCTGCTATCCGACCAAACATAGATCGATCCGATGTCTCTGCATTGTATGATTTTGATGAAGGCATACTATCAAGTATGGGAGTGAGCAACAAGAATGATCGAAAATGTTTAGGAGAAGTGGCAAGATGTATTTTTCGGATGAAAAATGATATGCACGATCACGTAGAATCCCGCATTTCCGGAGTGGATCCCAGTGATAAGGTACTTGTATTTAGTTTGATTTACAAGGGAAGTGTTCCCTTGGATTTTTCCGAACAACAAGCTGTGAAAGATGCATGTGGTCCTAGATTTAAGAACATTCGGTGTGTTACGGTTCCTTTTGATAGCGAAGCGGAACGAAGGCAATTCCAGATGTCTTGTATTACACAAATTGTTATTGATATGGTAAAAAAGAAATATGTCACGCAAGTACACCATCATCATCATCACCATCATTGAGAAGAACGGAAAAAAAGGATCAAAAGACAAATAAATTTGATATGTTTATTCGTTGTATTTCTTAAGTACAATTGAAAGCGCATCGTACAGCACATTGGCTTCCAATCTGGTGCAGCGCAAAAGTTGTAAATCTCCACCGTCTGTATTGATACCGATGGTCAAATTATCACAGTAAAGTCCTGATTCAAGAATAACATTCATATCTGTCTTCTGCTTGTTTTCATTTTTGAACGTTTTTTTGTATTCTGATGTGACCAAACCCTTCTTTTTTTTGTTTTCCTCCATGTTCTTTTGGGTGTTTCAAATGGTACACACAATGTCGAACAAATGGTAACGAAAAAATGGTGTTTTTCCACTTTGTATAGTATCAAATTAAATTGTACTTAAATTTATATTTACTTTTTTTTTACCGAGATCCTCATTTATTATGAAACGTCCTATCGATGCATTAGAGGAAAGGATTAGGGGAAAGGCGGAAAAAAGGGCAAAATGGAGGGGAAAGAGCATAAGTTTGCGGCAATTTTTTCAGGAGGTCTATTGTATACCTCCGGAAATTTATGAACGTATTCGGGGTTTTATTTGCAGAAACTTTTGGCCTAATGGAAGCGTAAAGGAAATGGTTCGTTTCAAGGGGTCATTCTTTCATGGTATTCAACGTGAATATCATGATAATGGATTGATAAAAAGAGAAGTGAGATGGGAAAACGGAAAGAGGGATGGGGTTACAAGAGAATGGTATAAAAACGGGAATTTGTATTTTGAAGGTTATTGGACGATGGGAAAGCAAGATGGTGATTGGAAATATCTTTATAATTCCGAATCCCAGGACATTATGCGACACGAACATTGGGATCTTGGTAAAAAGGAAGGGGATGTTAAAATATTCTACAAAAACGGGGTATTGAAATCAAAAATTCCTTTTTTAAATGGATTAGAACATGGAACTTCTAAATATTGGAACGATGATATGATGCTGACCAAAGAGTCCGAATGGAAATGTGGGAAAAGGCATGGCATTTCACGTTTATTTAATCACACGAAAGGAAATGTTTTGGTCGAAATAATTTGGCGAAACGGAAAACAACGTGCAATAAGGAGAATTTTGGATAATGGGATTGTGTGTACATTGTCCCAACATTTTAGTTTTTGTGATTATCTTGATAATCTATAAAAAAATTTCATTTAATTTATAATTTAATATAATTCTATTTATGTAACTTTCTCATTTCACAAACAACCTTCCCTGGAAACATAGGAAAAGGATGAGCAAGCGTAAGCGTGAAGACTTGATTAAAGACTCGCCGCTGTGTTCCGGAAAATATCTTGGTAATCGCCCTAAAACCTTTCAAGAAAGTTTTTCTGCGGCGCTAGATATTACAGATGTCAATGTATTCCCCCGCAAAAATCGAAGGTGTCGTGTATTCTCATTTATGGGGAGTTCCGAAGAGGATACTCTACCAATAGAATATATTTTGGAGGATGATCTCCGGAACCTTTCGGAAGATATGTTACTTTGTACCGTTCCTCTTTCTTTTTTGAAGAAAACAATATCAAACAAGGAAATACTCGAAGAAACAGTCTACTTCTCGACGATAGATCCGCAAGTCGATGCTGTAAGGTTTATAACGGAAGATCCTCAAGCAGTTATTCATTGTGCGGAATGCGGAGATTCTTTTTTGATGGACCAGCATAAGTCCGAGTATAAGCAAGTTGATCATTGTCGGTTGAATTCCCTTTGCTTTTCTTGTTTCTCTCGTGGATTGAAGATGGCTGTGGATAATGGTTGATATTTTATTCAAGTATATTCTTATCTTTTTCCCCAAGCAATGGCGTAGCTACGCAATGCATGAATACGTTTAGCATAAACACAAACGCTATAAATATACAATCATAACTCCGCAATTCCTTGACCTTGCGTAGTAGTCCCCACACAATCCGGTTCTGGTAATCTATTCCTTCGTAAGATCCAGGCATACTCCTGCGCTTTTAGGGATGTTTTTGTCCTCCGATACCACAAAGAACAAATTATACAAGGAAACAAAGAGAAATGGTAAATCCGCATGTCCCATAATATAAAATTCATACATATCAAAATTCCACCCTTTATTGATTGTAACATGTTGTAGCATTTATCTATCCACGAATTTCGCCATCGACGAGATCCGCCAACGGGTAAAATTTTCTGGATCGAGGAAATTTTGAAAAGTGGTTTTTTGGAATCCTTACCTTAGGCGCACGGAGGTTGGTCGGCATCGAAAGTTGCTCATCGACAAATTTTTTTTCTTTCTAACCATCCTTGGTGAAAAAAATTGTTACAAATGTTCATTCCACAGTCATAAAATCAAAAAATTCAATTTTTTAGGGGTATATTTCAACTTTTTTTACCCAAAAAGGGATATATTTGTGTGTGTGTGTGTGTGTGTGTGTGTTTGCGGAAAAGTGAGTAAAATTAAATTGTATTTAATTTTTGACGGGTATATGAGCGGTGAATTTCAGTATCTCGTTACCTCACCGGTGCTTCCGTCGACACCCATCATGTGTAGTCAACAAGGACCGTTTTTGCTACTTAGACTCCGATCAACAGAATATTTTGAAAAACCATATACTGCGTATGTGATTCCTGAGATTACGGATGAGCTATATCAATATTTGCGAAAGGCCGAAGGGCTTCATCAAGAAGACATTGCGGATGTATCTACCGAAAAAAGTATGAGAGAGGCTTACGTTATGATATCCTACTACCTTTCGGAATATGAAGGAGACGACTATTTGATTTGGAATTTATCAGAAGAATTTGGGGAAAAATGCATTTCTATTGAAGGGAATTGGTTACGTTATGAGAAGGGGTCTTTACTATCGGTCAATGCCAACTACTATGATTCTATCAAGGAGACGTTTACCATTGACCATTCATGATGATTTTGTCGACCTTCGACAAACGTGGCCGATGCATGACGGTTTGTTTACGGGAAAATGTAGAAATTATATTTTTAATATATTGTTATACACAACTTTATTTTTTTTTATTTCCTTATTACTTACATTCACTAGCATCCCTTATACGCCGCAGATAGGCAAAAAAAATGTCAAAGGAAGTTTCACCACAAGCAACAAAAGAATGTATAGATGAACAAACGAAAAAAAGGAAAAAAGTCACACGCAAACATAGCGGAAGCGCCAAGAGAACAGGAACTAATAATAGTGGCATAACAAAGGGAATAAATGCCAAAAGGAAAGGCAAAACAACGTCAAAAAAACGTGCCCGTAAGGCACCTTCACCACTTCCGAAAGACGGAAATGTGAAGAGAAAAAGACCTGCCTCTCAGAAGGGGCGTAAATCCTCCGAAAAGAAGAGACGAGTTGTTTCCAAGGAATCTACCGGAAAGACTGTAAAGACCAAGAAGAAACGTGTAATTGTCACGCCTCCAAAGGATAGAAAAAGTTATTCTCAAAAGAGAGGAAAACGAGACAGGAAGGGAGCTATGCGTATGCTTGCTTATCAAAGCAGTACTAACGCAGAAGACCAACTTGTGGAACGAAAGACCCGTATGGTCCGTAGAATTACAAATGTAGCCAAGAACATTGACCCCGGTATGCAAATTGGGTCCGGGGCCATTGGAACCATTCGTCTTGCGGTATCTTCTTTTGATGCAGATGTGATGAAGAATGCCTCCAACTTTGCCATAGGAGCGAATCGAACTACTGTTAATGCCAATGATATTTTAAACTCTGTGACTTCAAGTCAACGTATGTTGGAACAGGTTGCGCCACACACGCCAAGGATATATGTATCAGTCACTTCGGATGGACTTCGTAATATATCCAGGACACGCCCGTGTGTATCTACATAACATTTACCAATTGCCATTTATTTGATACCAATGAAGGTATCATTTT
>Ga0180434_10002224_pt1 | contig 26396 bp, 35 predicted proteins | sample SS_ome_7_FD_132453 | JGI IMG/M metagenome (GOLD analysis project Ga0180434, IMG submission 132453) | Hypersaline lake sediment archaeal communities from the Salton Sea, California, USA - SS_1_D_2 metaG | ecosystem: Environmental > Aquatic > Non-marine Saline and Alkaline > Hypersaline >... | reverse complement strand
TAGTTGGCAAGACTATCCAGACTTATCTAAACAGATGTATGTATGGGAGAGTAAATAAATGTCACAAAAAATGGAAACAACTAATGATTTAATTAAAAATCTTAGTAAACAAAGATTAAAAATATTACTAAATAAAGCAGTTGAAACAATCTGGAATGACCGATGGGATGGGACTGAATGCTCAGAAGATAAAGAAACAGAGAAATGGGAAATTCTTAATGAAATTATGAGTGAATAAAATGAATACAGAAAAATTAAAACAGATTATATTCTTACTAGAACGTGGATATTATGATAATAAAGTAATCAAATATGCAAATGATAATAAAGATGTAACTGTAGATAAATACGAACTGGGGGATGGAGAAATTATTATATACCATGACGGATGGGTATGTGGATATTATAATCAAAATATTACTAGCCCTAGTTTTGGTCAAAAGTTATTAAAAAGATATAGGAAAGAATGGATTTCAAAACAATTTCCAGAAATAAAGGAGTTGTTGAATATATGAATTATAAAAATGCAATAGATGGAAAAACCATCCTAATTACAGGTGGTACAGGAACAATAGGAAGTACATTAGCAAAATATATACTTTCTAATTATAAACCAAAGGAGGTCAGAATACTTTCAAGTGGGGAGTACACACAATGTATGATGAGAAGAGAATGGGAAGGCAATTCAAATATTGAGTTCATCATTGGCGATGTTAGAGACAAAGAACGAATGGATGAAGTAATGAAAGGAGTGGATATCGTAATCCATACAGCAGCACTTAAGCATGTTCATATCGGAGTGGAGAATCCAACAGAAGTAATCAAAACAAATATAGATGGAACTGACAATATAAATAATGCAGCAATCAAAAATAATGTAGAGAAAGTCTTATTTGTTAGTTCAGATAAAGCAGTCTATCCAGTTAATCTGTATGGTGCTACAAAGATGATAGGAGAGAAACTAACTATAGAAGCTAACAGAGGCACTAAAACTATGTTTTCATGTGTGAGAAGTGGTAATGTGATTGGTAGCAGAGGAAGTATTGTCCCATTATTTAATGAACAAAAGAAAAGAGGAGAATTGACTATCACAGAGAAAGACATGACTAGATTCTGGCTGACTCCATTAAACATAGTCCAGTTTATAATAAAAAGTATATCTCTAATGTGTGGTGGAGAAATCTTTGTGCCTAAATTACCAAGTTCTGATATTATGACAATGGCAAAAGCTATAGCTCCAGATGCTAAGATTAGACTACTTGGTGCACAGAAAGGAGAAAGACTACATGAAGTCCTGATATCCAAAGAGGAAAGTGTGCATTGTATAGAAGATTATGATTATTATGTTATTAAAGACGAATATGGTAGGTCAATCTTTGCTACTGAATTTGAATATGCTAGTAATAATAAAGAATGTTTATTAAATGTTAAACAATTAAAAGAGCTTTTAAGGCAATCTGAAAGTGTTTAAGGCCTTTCAATGGTTTTGTACCTAAATAGAATTAAAATAGCTCTAATAGGATTTAAAATCAATTTAAATAGAAAATAGAGGTATACATTATGTTATTTCTTTATAATAATGAATTCACTGGTGAAAAGTTTACATTTATCTATACTGGAGAATATAGAACTTATCATCTCTCTTCTCAGATTACAGGTACAATCCTTAAAAGCACAGAATGCGATATCGGATTTATAGTTAATGATTATTGCGATGGAATATATAAATGTGAAGCACCAGTAATAGATGGTAATATATGGACAATAATTAATTGGGATTTTGTTGTTGTTTTAGACAATGAAGATGATGTGGCAGGGTATTTAATATGACACTAACAAAAATTATATGGAAAATAGAAAGATTACTTCTAAGAGCAAAATGTAACAAGTGTAGATTTTATGATAAAGATAGACATAGATGCTTAATACTTCAAAGACATTCTATGAAGACAGGCAACTGTATGTATTATGATAAATTAAAGAGGAAATAATTATGGTAGACAAATTAGAAGAGACCAAAAAGAAATTAGAGAAGATGGATACATCAAAAGACATATTCAAAGGATTAATTGTAAAAATACAGACTAAGGTAATCTCTGTTAAGCAAAAAGGATACACTCCGAAATATGTAGTGATATCAAAAGATTATGCAGATTTATATATTGAGTGTCTTAGGAATATTCAATCTCAAACGAATGATAAGCGAGATGTTAGTAAAGTATCTAAAGTGCTTGGCTTAGGTTTAATAGTAACAGAAATTCCAGATGTAATAGAAGTGTATTAAAAAATGGAAAAATTAATTTTAAATAATTCCACACCAATATCATCAGATGGGAGTATACAAAAGAGCCATATAAAATGTTGGAATAAATCCATGGAGGGAAAATATATTCTCATCATTGATAAATATTCTAAATGCATTGGAATTATACTATCAAAATATAAATATAAAGAAATAGAATCACTGAATGATTTATGTTGGAATGTTAATGATGATAGAATACGTATCTTTCATAATACAGATTATTATACAGATGTAAATCCAACGAATTATTATTTAATATCAGAAGAAGAATATGTAGGTTTAAAATTATGACCCCATTGAATGTTGTTAAGCGATACAATTCAACACAAGAATACGACTATAATGATAATGAAGGTTATATTGTAGATTTTAAAGAAGAATACGTTGGAAGATATGCTTTAATAACATACAGACAAGATTTTGAAGTCGGTACTACAGAGCAATATGAAATCATTGCTAAAATTGTAGATGCTTTTACATTTAAAGCAGTTAGGATAATAAAACAGAAAGGGATTAGTTTCAAATCTGGAGAGAAAGTAACGATATGGATAAATGACTGCATTAGATTACTAGATAAGCATGAAGTTGCTGGATGGTTGTTATGATGAGGGAATTGAAGCTTGATAAATATGGATGCATAATTGGCTATAATCGAGATTTAAATTATAAACTAATATGTGTTCTATTATCAAATGGGGAGAAAAAAATTGGAAATATATACTATAGAAGTGCTTATAGCGTAGAAGAAGGAAAGACTAACTGTGGGAAAAATCTTAGAATATATCCATTGTCATCTGAAGATAAAGTATTTTTATTAGACAATGATGATGATTTAGTTGGAGTTATGTTATGATTAGAATGTCAAAGGAAGATATACATAATACAATTGGTGCATGTCTAAATGAACATTTTATGATAGTTTACCCTTGGAATATATTTATTTGCAAATTAACATTTGAGAGAATGTTATTTTATGAACGTTATATATTTAAGATAGAGAAAAAGTTCATCTCAGATACACAGCGTTCTAATATAATTGGACTGAATAAATATTTTCCATCAGAATGTTATCTAATCACCGATGATGAAATGGTAGCTGGTTTATTAATATGAAACAATTAACTATTAAGATAACTAAAGATAATAGAGGAGTTATTACCGATTGGGATGATGAGTTAAAAACTAAAAAGATATACGTTGTTAGAAATAGATATAGTGATAAAATAGGAGATACAGAATTAGTTGCAGAATTAATTCATCAATTTTCATTTAAGACATTGAAAGTTATCAAAGTTACACATCCATATCAAAGGAATATGTATCATAAAGGTTATATTAAATTATTCAATCCAAACGATGCAGTCTATTTATTAGATGAAGAAGAGTATTTAGGGATGATGATATAATGGGAGAAAAATATTTTTACTGTCCAGTATATAAAATGGATAGGAGAGGCTTCTCAATTAGTAAACGTGGAAATAATTATTTTCTGAACTATAAGAAGAAAAACGAAAACGAAGTCAGTATTAAGATTAGCAAGAAATGTTTTGATGTGCTGAAGAGTGAGTGGAAATGAAAAAGTTAAATATAATGAATGTAAGACGAGTATATGATTGTGATGATGGAAAATATAAACACCACGCAGCATTAGATAATTGGAAAGAAGATTTAAGGGGAAGATTAATAATTGTCGAATATCCAAGCAACAATAAAATATTAGGAAAAATATTAAATAAGAATATGTACGAGTCAATTAGAGGAATTGAAGGTAATGAGATTAGTGCAAGAAGAAATAAAGAACGTTATTTTTGGCTAGGAAGTGTTGTTTATTTATTATCTAAATCAGAAGAGTCTGGGTATCTACTATGAGTGAAGATATTAAGAAATGTAAGAAATGTGGAAAGCCGATGAAGAAAATTTCTATATTTATGGGTAGAAAAGAAATAATTAAATATACTTGTAAGAATTGTAATTATAATGAATTAAAAAGGTAGATAGTATGCATGAAGATAAAAAAGAAGTATTAGTAGAAAAAGAATATATGATAACTCAAAAGCATTCCGACCTTAACGTAGAAAATATCTCCAGATGTCACTGTGGCTCATCATTAGTAAGAATAGTAAATGAACCAATAATAAAAGAAGGTAAAGAAGTAGGAAGGGAATATTATGTAATCTGTGCAGAATGCGGAGATGAGGTATTTGGATTTACAGATATCTGGGAATGTAAACATTGTTCCTATCAAGATAATAAAGTAGATATAAAACCAAACACAAAATCAAAATTAATTAGAGGAAATGTAGAAAAAATGAAAGAGGACTTTAAAAACAAAGAAATGAACACAGAAATAGAGGATATGTATAGAGAAAAGCACATAATTATTAATACAAGCGACTTTTCATTTGTGTGTGATAATTGTAAAAAGAAAGCAAAAGGAATTCCATTTATTCCCATGTGTGGTCAATATGCATCGTTATGCAAAGATTGTTCTGCTGCATGGTGTGAATGGTATGAAAATTATATGAAAGAATAATGAGTGATGAAGATGGTAAGAATTAAGAAAGGAGTTAAGGGAGAAACCTGTCCAGTTTGTTTTAAGAATGACATAGAAATAAATAAAGATGGATGGTATTGTCCACATTGTAAATCAGCTATATCATTTATAGATATTAAGTATAGTAAAAGGACTATGAGAACTAAACGAGGTATGAAATAATGCCAGAATTGAGAGTATTAATACCAAATAGTTTATTCCATCGTATACGAAAACAACTTGGTAAGAAATATGATAGTGTTGATAAATTTATATTAGGTATTGTTAGGCAAAGGCTAGATGAGTTAGAAGATATTGATAAAGCAACAGAATTAACCAAACAAGAAGAAGAAAAAATAAAAGACCGTCTTAGAAAGTTAGGTTATTTGACATGAGTGATATAATGAGTAGTTATGTAGTTTTAGAAACAAAAGTGAAATTTAGTTGTAAACACTGTAATCACATAAGTGATACATCAATTGAAGGTAAACAATGGCATCTTAAACCAGACGGTGGGATAGACTATAGTAATTTAGATTTACAATGTGATAAATGTAAATATAACGATGTTAGGGTATTATCTGCATCAACACAACCAATATTCAAATATAGTAAAATATTTGATGGGATTACTGGTATAAATTCTTCATTATTATTTTAGACTTAATTGTTTTGTATAGATAGGAAGATATATATTACAAAAGGTGATAATCAATGAGAAGAATAAATACAGTTAGCGATTTTCTAATATATAATATGAGATTTTCTGCACCTACTGGAAAAGTATTAAAATTACTAATTATCATCGATGATAATGCTTGTGTTGGTAAATGTTTATATTGGAATTATAGTAGTAGTAATATGCATCTTACTATAAAATTAGATATAGAAACTGTGATTACGGGAATATTTAAACATAGAGAAGTAGTATTTAATTGTAGTGTATGTAAAGATAATATATCTGAATTGTACATATACAGAATAGACTCAGATGATGATATTAATAAAATTGATGAGGATTCTATTATAGGGCTGAAATTATGATTAATATGAGTAAAAAACAGAAAAAAGTTATTAGCAAAATAGTTATGCCTACCAATAAAGCTAAATTTGATAAATGGAAAGAATCTATTGTTCCTTGTATATGTAGATAAAAATAATAAAATTATAATTGCCTAGCCTTTTATTTTAATTTAAACATGTCATAGATGGATTCTGAGGCAATGTTTCCACTATGCCTATATAATACCATTCAATGCTATTAGATAAGCTAGAAATGGCTTAAAAACGTTTTTTCATTATTTCGCAATTATATGCACCAAAGTAAACAAATGTGATAAATATGACTAATAATAATGAACAAGAGAAGAAGATAATAATAAATTGGATATTGGGATTGATATCTACAGATGGTTGGGTATCATACTCGCATAGAAAAAGACCACTTATATGTGCTGTAACAACAGTTGAATATGATTGGGCGATAAATGTGTCAAATATTTTAAATAGTATAGGCATAGAAACATCTCTACGAAAATCTATACACCATAATCCAAAACATAAGGATTGTTACTATGTATATATTAAAGGAGGATTATTTAATGATTATGTTAGATTATACGGAGATAGTAAGTATTGTAGCAACAGGAAATGGAAATTAATAAATCATTCATTAGGATACCCAAATATAGGATGTGTATATAGTGTAAGAGACAATGATTATCTAAGAGAAAACTATTTATCACTATCTGATGAGGATATGGCAACTTACTTAAGAAGAACTCCTAGGGGTATACAAAAACAAAGATTAATTCTTGGATTAAAGAAAAAATGAGAAGTCCATATGTAGGTAACATTTAAATAATAGTTTTTATACCGACATATATTTTACCCTTACAAATAAGAAAAAAAGAAAACGTAAGGGTAATTATTCAACTGTCACAGACTTAGCAAGATTTCTTGGCTTGTCTATTGAACAGCCTTTTTTATTAGCAATATGATAAGCAATCAGTTGTAGCAGGACTATAATTGGAAAATAAGATAATTCTTTTGATATGCGTGGATAGTTTATCAAATCTGTATATTTATCTAATTGTTTATCTTCATCACTACAGATTTCAACTATCGGGGAGTTCCTAGCTTTTATCTCTTCTACGTTTGCTATCATCTTATCATATGTTTTATCATGATTCATTATAGCTATTACTGGAACATCTTTAGACAATAAAGCAAAAGGTCCATGTTTGAGTTCACCTGCACAGTAAGCACTAGAATGAATATATGATATCTCTTTTAGTTTTAAAGCTCCCTCCATCGATAAAGGATATCCTAATCCTCTACCAACAAATATAATATTTTTATAATCACTTAATTTATTTGCTAAACTTTTTATTGATTCTACTTGATTAAGTGAGTAATTAATATAGTTAGGTATCCTTCTAATCTCATTTATATAATAATTATATTTATCTATTGTTATTGATTTATTACTTAGTGCGAGTTTTAATGCAATGAGTAACATAATAAATACTTGTACTATAAATGTCTTAGTTGCTGCAACACCAATCTCTGGAGTGCAATGGGTAAGTATAGTATTTTCACATAGTCTAGTGATAGAACTTTTTCTTATGTTAGTTATTCCTAAACAATCACAACCACTATCTATAGATTTCTGTATAGCTGACAATGTATCATAAGTCTCACCAGATTGGCTAATACCGATACTAAGAGCATTTCTATTATACACTCCATAGTAACTATACTCTGATGACATTTCTACTCTGACGGGTATCTTAGCCAATCCTTCAATTAAATATTTTCCTATTAGACCAGCATGATATGATGTACCACAAGCAATGATATTAACCATGCTAGGATTCTTAGCAATCTGCTCATTTATTTTATCTCCAAAATTTATTATATTATTTTTTATATAATTATTTGTAGCAACTTTTATTGCATTCTCTTGTTCATAAATTTCTTTTAGCATATAATGGTCATAATTCATTTTATCTATACAATCAGCACTATATGTAGTTACATCCCTAACTCTTTTTATTTGATTATTATTAGAATCAAATATTCTGCACCCAACATTTGTAATCTCACATATATCATCATTGTGTAAGTAAGTAACAACATCAGTATATTTAATAATTGGTGTGATGTCAGATGATAGAAAATTTTCTTCTCTTCCATGCCCAACAACTAATGGACAGCCTTTTCTTGCACCAATCAATGTATTTGGATGGTCTGAACACATAACTATGATAGCATAATAGCCCTGAACCTCATTTAGAGCCTCATAGACAGCTTTTCTTAAGTCACCCTTATACTTATCATCTATCAGGTGGATAATCACTTCAGAGTCCGTTTCTGATGAGAATACGTATCCTTTTTTGATAAGCTTATCTTTTATCTCTGCATAATTCTCTATAATACCATTATGTACCAAAGAAAACTTTTTATTATTACTAATGTGAGGATGAGCATTCTTTATACATATCTTACCGTGAGTAGCCCATCTATTATGTATAATTCCTATATTCCCATCTAGTTTTGGAACTTTCTTAATTAACTTATTAACATGTCCTACTTCTTTGTATGTAGTTATCTTTTTATTCAATATCGATATTCCAGATGAATCATATCCTCGGTATTCTAGTTTCTTTAAACCTTTAATAAGTATATCTCTTGCATTACGATGACCAGAATAACCAATGATGCCACACATAAGAATATCACCATGTTGAACCTGATATGAAGCAATTGAATTTAACTATGAACTCTTGCTGTCCTTCCATTGGGGAAATGGCAATAGCTTTAACATAAGCAGTTGTCTCTCTTCTATATGTAGCTAAATCAGAACTGTCTATATCCACAGGAGTAAATTTTAATGTGTTCCCTCCATTATATGTAGTATCAACATATGTAATCTCACCCAATACTTCCATGAGTTTCTTAACTCCTCCAGGTTTTATATTATCCCGTATATTATCTAATTGGGCTTTTGATAGGACTGTTGTGATAGATAATTCCTTATTGTGCGTTCTCCAATCATTGCACCATACTCTAACATAGCTACTAAGACCACTCCCATAATATATCTTTAAATCTGTATATTCTTTATCTAAATCAAATGAAAAATCATGTGATAAGTCATTAACATCTAAAACATAACTTGAAGAGCCAAAATAATTAGAAGTATTTCCAGAAACATATATTGTATCTCCATCACTAGCTATACTTTGTAAATCTGCTTGAAAGTAACCATTTGCATCTGTAGTAGCTGATACCTGACCAGCAGGAGCATAAAATGTAACTGTTAGTCCAGATTTAGGATTTCCATTATTATCATTGACATTCCCATACGCTGGAAATGGAAATGGAGTTGTCATTATATCTCCACCCAATGGTCACTATCATCCATAGCAATAATGATGATATCATATAAATTAACAGTTCTACTATAGCTATCAGGTGATTTAGTTGCAATATAATTTACCCATGCTGAACCATCCCAATATGATACAAATTCTGGAACTGATTGTGGAATTCCAGTTGAAATACTTTTCGTTGTAGATGCAGTATTATTAGTCCATACTTCAACATTCCATCCTGTACTGAGTGATACATTTCTTTTAGCAGAATAATCTACTGTGTGATTAGCAGGAGTTCTAAATGATGCAGTCCATGAATTATTTTTCTTAAGTACACTAAACTGTGGAACTGAAAGTGTTCCTGTATTATTCCATGTACTTCCATCCCAATAATAAGTATAATTAGAAGTTCCGATAGTTGTATTAATATCTGTAATTGTGGATGTATTTCCCATCCAAATAAAGTAATCTTCTCCACTACTTATTGTTTGGTTATATCCTATATAAATATAAGTTTCATAATATACAGTTTGCCAATATGTTTCCCCATCATTAATAGTTAAATTTACTGTATAATTTCCCATATAACTATAATTATTATTAGGATTTTGATTAGTTGATGTGTTTGCATCACCAAAGTCCCAATCCCATGATGTAGCATTTGTTGACGAATCTGTAAAACTAACTGGAGTATTTGTTACAGGTAAGTTAGTTGATGTAAATAATGCACTCGCTGCTCTTCCCCTATAGAAATATGGAGTTGTATCATTAGTATAAAATCCTTTCGAATTTACAACAGATATTGACCAATGTATTGTGTCATAGTCATCTACCCAAGTATTATTTGTATGACTAACTGTTCCATTACTAACACTAGATGATGAGTTGAATAAATCTGTAAAGCCACTACCATTATGTAATTCAATATCCATTGTTAAACCACTAGGGTCAGAAATTGTTACATTGAAATATACTGGCTTTACACTCCAATACCATGTTCCATCAGAAGGAACATAACTATCAATTACAGGAGCTTCAGCAGTTGTAAATTCTTTATATACTTGTATATATCCACACAATGTAGTATCCTCATATGCTTGTACCTTTACTGACCAGTTATATAATGTATCTGCTGTATTGGCTTCTGCGTAAATCCATTCTACTAATGTGCCACTTGAAACAGAATCATTTACTTGGGATTGTGAATAACTTGCACCTGTCCATCTATAAAATGTAACTTTTAAATCCCTCCCATCAGATTCATTAGCCCACACTGATACTGTCGGGGATTTTTCTACATCCATTGTTTGATGTGTTGGATAACTAACTTCAGCAGTTGGATTTGCTGTAGTTGTGAAATGATAAATATAAGTTGTAGTATCATCATACCCATTATCAACAACAACTTTCCACCAATACATAGTATCTCCTTCTAATACCTCATCGTATGTACAACTTGCTCCATTACCAGAGTTAATTCCAGTATCAGTTTCTATCAATACCCAACTTCCTGTTGTATTTTCATAAAAACTAACACTAGCATCCACATCACAAGTCGATGTTACATTAAAGAATAATGTAGGTAAATAATCTATGTCAGTTGAAGTATTACTAGGATAATATGTGTTAACTGCTTGATTATCTGCTGTAGTAAAATATCTAGTCTCATTTAATGAATTTCCAGTTGCATCACTAACATTGACTGCATACCAGTATTTTGTATCAGAATTACTAAATTCTGTTATGTCAGTAGCAGTATATTCGCCATCTGTTACATCATTTATTGTTGCAACTTCTATCCATTCTGCATCTGTGTAGTTTGAAAATATATGAACATCCATATTCTCATTATCTGGGTCAGATATATCAACAGTAATATCAACTGCATATTCTACACATGTTGTACCGTTTGATGGAGAAGCACTATTCAATACTGGCTCTCCCCATGTATTATCCACACCAGAGATTGCATTACCATTATAAAGATTATGTTTAAGTTTCACCCAAGCATCCAATTCAGATGGAATTGATTCTCTAACTATAATCTCATCAATCTTACCATTAAATGGAGTGTTACTTATAGTTCCATTAAACGATGTTGCATCAGACCCCTCTGCAATAAAGCCATATCTTGTATTACCACTACCAAATGTATTTGCAACAACATCACTTTGATTTTGATATTCATTAATATACAAATATCTCGTTCCTGAATTAAATACACCTGTTAATGTTACCCATGTATTATTTGTAACGTCTTCATCTCCCTCCAATGCATCATTTTCTGTAGTCCATATAGGATGTTCACTATCACTGTCTGTAGATATACTATAGTAATCACTTTCATCAAATGAAAATACCTCTCTTACAGTTCCAGTAAATGTAGTTTCACTTTTAACTATGGCAAGAACTAACATATCTGATAGTGTTGTAGATGAGTATGATTTATTTTGTATTGCACAAAAGTCTTCAGAACCATCAAAGTCCATAGAATAACCAAATTGTCCTCCTGCTCTATATGTTGGATTGTAAGCAACAGTAGCATTGTATGTATTGCCTGTTTTATCAATAATATCTCCTGATGCTTCAGAGAAATGATAAACCATCTCATAATTCTCCCAAACTTCAGTTGCATTTGCAGTTGATACTGCATTACTATTATTAAAATATAATTTAAATGTATAATCACTAGCTGATGTAATTGTTTCTGATGCAGGGATTCTAACATGACAATATGATGGTACATTATCACTAAAGAATTCTAAATCATGATAAAGTAATCCTCCTGATGATGTTGTAAATAGGATAGAATTGCCGCTATCGCAATACTGTGATATCGTATGATTTATTTCTACTGGTACTACAAAATCAGTAATATCTGCATCTACATAAGTTGAGTCAATTGTAATTATTTCATTATAATTGTATCCAGTTGTATTGAACTCTGTAATAAAATTATAAGTTTCATTATCCCAATATCCGTCAACATCACTTGCATTGGCACTCCACCAATACTTAGTATTATATTCAGTGAAGTAACCAGATGTTGTTATTGATGAACTACCATTAACGATATTAGTAGCTGTATCAATAGTTTCCCAACTTCCAGATGCATTTGTTCTATATTCTATATCGTTAGATATGCCTAGGGGGTGTGTAATAGAAACTCCTAAATCTGTGTCTATTGATGCACCTATTGAATTATTTGCTGGAGAGGGAGAATCTAAATTTGGAGTTTTAGTATTTATCTCATTTTGTACATTACATACATACGTTGTTAATATATCATAAACATATAGATTATCAAATCTATATTCTTGATATAAAGATAAATCAGTTCGTTCCCAACGGAAATGAATATCCTCATTTGTATTGTCCCATTCTCCAGTTACCAAAGAAAAACCACCACCAGAATCATCTAAATGGAAGTGAATACGGTCAAATACATTATGACTCACTACATTAAATGTGCCACCAGTTGTATAATTCTCTCCTGTAGAATTTGCATGAAACCATTCACCTTGTGCAGTTCCAATGCCTGATGATTTAGCTTGAATTGTATACCATTCATCTTGGTAATATCCCTTCCATGTGGATGTTTCACTCCCACCAGTATCTCCAAATGACCAACCTTCACTACCATCTGTATCTAAGTCATCATGTAAATATAATCCTGTATCATCACTCTCAGTGGTATTTTGAAGGTATAATTTGCCATAAGGACCAAATGAATTATATGTTCCATCTAATTGTTCATAATCAAATATCCAATTTAATCCTGTTGTGCTATTAGTCCCATTAATACCTATATACCAATCCTGTCCACTACCAGATAAACTTGGGTCAGTAGAAAAATCATCACTATGTAACAGTGTACCTTCATAGATTCTGTCGTCTTCACTAATATTTCCTGTGCCAACATATCCATAATAAATTCTTAATGTATCATTAACTGTTATATCTGTAGGCAAAGTAACTATAAATATAGCATAGTTACTATTTGAAACTTCACTAATATAGTATGACAAATTAGATGTTGTATCATCTCTATAAAATCTAATATCATCGAAATCAGCTTGAGCATGACTTTCACAATTAATATCGCCACCACTACTATTAGTTACATTTATTAATAAGTTATAATTAGAATTATTTCCATCACATATATCAAATTGTTTGTAATATTGCCAATCACTTATATCTTCTTTTGTTGTAAAGTGATAAATATATGTATTTGAATATGTTCCATTAGATGTTATTACTTTCCACCAATATGTAGTTAATCCGTCACTTGCACCTGTAAAGTCCCAACTAGATGTTGTATCTACTGTAACATATGTATCTGTCTTATATGTTATCCAACTTCCTGAATAATTAGATGAAAAGGAAACATTTACACTATCAAAATATGGGTTAGCAGTTACATTTACTGTGCATGTTGGACTAAAATCTATCCATATACTTTCATTTTGTGGACTTATTAACTCTTGTACTGATGGAGCAGGTCCAGTTGTAAATTTATATATTCTACTTGTAACATTATCTGTACCGTTATCTTTATATACTTTCCACCAATATGATTGTAAACAAACATTTGCACCTGTAAAGTCCCAAGTATATGTTCCGTTAGAACATGATGTATTTGTTTGATAGTTTGTCCATGAACCAGAATAGTTAGATGCGAATGTTAAATCAAATGATGCTCCTGTACTTTCTTCAACGTCTATACTTACTCTAGGTATTATTTGTTGATTTGTACTATCATCTGTTGGACTTTCATTTGTGAAACCAAATCCTATCTCATAACCTAAAGTGTAAAATCCCCCATCACTTGCATTAGCCCCATTATTGTATAGTAATAAATAATAATCAGCACTTCTAACAGTTGTGGATACCCTAAACTCATCAATTGTAATTGTACTCCAAATTGGTGAAGCACGATATAATCCACCTAATGAAAATGTATCCTCTCCACCATCTGTATCATCCCAATGAGTACCATCATTAGAACCTTGTAAAAATGTTAGTGAATTTTCCAATCCATCAGTATAAAGGAAATTATTACCAACACCATTTCCATAACTACCACCTACAACATGTACAAACTTTCCAGTAGCAACATCTGTATCACCATCAAATCGCCAACTCCCCCCATCACCTATATCAGCAGTAACATAATCATTAGATGCACGAATGGCATGATATATATAATCTGCTGCATCATCATAATCATTTAAAGTATAATAATAACCTGAATCAGCATCAGGTAATCCCCAACATTCAAAAGTTCCTTTATCATAAGTACCGAATGTAGCAGCACTTGAATCAAGAGATAATCTTTCTCCACCACCATCAAAGTTAATACAATTAGATGCAATACCAGTAATTGAATCAGCAGCATCTAAGTTTACAGGAGTACCATCATTACCACTTCCTGTACTATCAGTAAATGTATCAGCACCACCTGTTGGGTCTTGGTTCATATGTAATACACAAGAATAGTTATCATTCCATGTATTTGCTGCATCCCATTGGTCTGCTGCACCTGCATTCCCATAATACATTCCAATAATTGGTATGGTTGTATTTATCGATGTGACGTTGACCCATGCAGCTAAATATCCAGTTGTAGAATCATATTCTTCAATTTCATGATAATATTGTGTTAAATTATCATGTGTGACAAAAGCAATATCTCCACCATCAGCTTGAGCATTATCTCTTAAATCTGTGTCAGTAATATTAATAAGGATAGGTACATTATGTAATTCACTTGGAATTTGTGAAGTATCCCATGTAATAGATTTATAAAATAACCAGTTTGAATTCCACCACGCATACTGTGGGAATGTTTTAGCTTGTTTTTCAAAACTAAGTGTTGGAATAATATCTACTTTACGTTTACCAATTTGAGCTTTAGTATATCCAACAATATCAATTACTAATGCATTTTTAGATTTTAATAATTGTTCATAGCTAGATAAATCTTCCCAAACATATTTGTAATCTTCAATTGTTTCGTAGTCAGTAACAATCTCTTCTGTTTTTAGTATAAATTCTGATTTCTGGGTAGTATTATTAAATATAGATATTTTTTTCTCTACCTCTTCATATACTGGAATGTCATACGAATAATCCTTCTTTACTAATATTTTATATTCAAAATCATCAATAAGTAATTTATTTTTAAAAGAGACTTTATCATAATCTTGGGTAGTTCTAAGTAAATTACTAGAATCTGCTTTATCCATATATATATCAGACGATAAATTTAGTTGTACAACAAAAGGCATATGTCCTTCGCATAATATTTCTTTCTCATATATATACGGTTTTTCTATTTTGTCCACATCAAAACCAAACTTCTCATAGACATCTAATGAATCTATAAGAGTCATCTCCATATCCTCTAATGCACTATCTGGAAGCATCATTAAGCCACCTGATGCAGCAGAGGAAGCCATAGCTACAGCTACGATTTTCTTTTTGTTATTCTTCCATGCTTTCTTAATCTCTTCCTGAAATACCCATCCTACAAATAGAATAGATACTAGGAATGCTACTAATCCTACTACTAACCACATTTTCTTTAAACCTCATAATATTGATTTTAAGCCATTCTGAGAAGTTTTAAGTCTCATGAATGTAAATATACCAGACTTACTTAGTTTCAGGCTTATTCATACGTTTCTGTAAATCCTTAGCATAATCTATAGCAAACTTCTTCCACTTTTGTTTACCACAATCATGACAAATAAAAACTGAATAGTATTCATCCATTTCTTTTCCACAACATTTTTTACTCATTATAACTTCACTCCTACTAATTTAACTCCCCAGATATCATTAGGATTCTTACTACCTGTGGGATAATCATCTATAGATTTAACAGCTATAGTTGTATCATCATACATATCATGTAGTTTACTTCCAGATACAGGGTTAAGTATTAATGTATTGCCAGATGTGAATGTTGTATCTGCAAAATACTTATCTGCTAATACTTCAAATAATTGCCTATATGCACCTGGAGTTATATTATCAAATAATGTATTTCTATCAGATGTATTCATAACCAAAGTTAAAGATACAGTCCACTTATCATCAGTCCAATCAGAACACTTTACAGTAATATAATTTGTATTACCAGAAACAACCTGACCACTGTAATATATATTTAGAGCTTTAGTATGAGAAATTTTAATCACCACTATTATGATATACTTGTTCTACAATTTGATTTACCATAAATCTATGTTTTATATTTTCATTATAATATTCTTTTTGTGCCCTTCTCCTACAATACTTACAGTGCGATTTAAGACCATCTTTTGTTTCTGGATGTTTTGAGAAATATTCCACTGTTGCTGGATATTCTTTTTTGCACTTTGTACAAATCTTGCTTATCATTATCCATTCACCGTCAAATTAACTATTGTTGCTTTTGTAGATACATTACCACTTGTAGTTAAACGACTAATATGCCATTGTGAACCTGCTTTAGCTAAGAATGTGATTGAACGTCTTTCTTCCATGACACCAGCATTATTATTAATTAATTGTACCTGACCACTAAAGTAATACACTGATGACCCATCCCAACATGTATGTTTTATAGTCGATGAACCAGTATTACCACTTAATTTTATATGATGTACTAATGTAATCAACTGGTCATTCGTAGCTGGAACATCATAATATGTAGGAAATGCACTTATAGTAACATTAACTGATGGCATTGTTGAATTTCTAGTATAGCTAGTTCCTTGAATTTCAGTTATTTTTTTCTCAGACTTTACCATCCTAATATTTAAATTTTTAACATCTATTGATGGATTAAATGGTGCTCTTCCAAATCTTAACTCTGTTGTAAATCCCATCTCGTCAAATTTATGCTTTAAGCTAGTTATTTCATGATTACCAGTTATATTTAAATTTGTAAAACTAAGTTCAACTTCTTGTTCTAAATCTAAAGTTTCATCTCCATCTATTAATATAGTTCCTTCATAGACTGGAGTAGCATATTCTGTAAGATATTTATTAGCTAATGATGTAGCATCTCCGCTTTTATTTATATTATAATCTCTAATTATCTTTAAGTATTTACCATAAGTATCTATACTTGTTTGGTTAGAAACCTGTGAAACTATATTCCCAGAACCAACAACAATGATATGATTCCATATATCCTTATCATTCTTTTTGATATCTTTTACTTTTATAAGATTACTTTCGGTTATGGTTTTTTGATTAGTTGATGGCTTATAATAATGAAACTTATCATCCTTATCTATAAAGAATCTATAATCATCATATTCAGATACAGTTTCTATTGCATCTCCAACAGAGAAATATAGATAAGTTCTCTTACCACTAATAATCTGACCTGAATCTGTTGGCATAAGAGTAGTATCAATACTTGTATATGTATCTAATATGTCTTTAATTATGTTACTTGTGTAATCATTGCCATATTCCGCATTGCCACTAGCAATAGGTTCTCTCCATAAATCATATGTTTTGCCTATCAGACGAACTACTCTAGTATCACTCTTTTCTAATACCCTATCAACTGCTCTGACATATCCAGTGAATTTATTAGTACCATTAATATCAATTGTGACTTTATCATTTATTACTGGCTCTTCTTTAATGTTATATAATTTAACAACACCAGTCTGATACATAGTGTCATTGGATTTAATAAAATTAAAATAGTTAATATTTCCGCTGACTCTTGAATCTCTAGTGATAGTCATCCGTTTAGTAGCAGATTGACCAGAATACAATTCAACTGTAAAATCTACCATTATTCCACCATACGCTTTCTTTCTTCTAGTTCTCTCATAAGCTCATCCATGAACTCATCTACATCCTGTACACCATACACATTTATATCACCATGTATATGATATTCCTTATTTCCTTGTACTACTGTTGCAGGTCCACTTGGGTTAGTCTTAACACCACCGTATGATGATGAAACTATGCTTCCTGATTCCATTGGTGTCAATTCTGGAAAGTGTTCTGGTATAATGCGTTTTAGAATTTCTAAACCGTTTCTTCTATTAATTCCTTGTAGTGGAACAACTGCTTCAGCACCATTCTCACCAATAATTGCAGGTGTCGGTCCTCTAGTCTCAGTGATACCTCTTGCAGCAGCAACAATGCCTTTCTCACCAAATAGTCCACCAAACCATCCTGACACTGTATCTACAGCACCAGAAACTCCACCAGTTATCATGCTACCTATGTCAATAATTCCTGTTAATGTATCTACTAATCTATCCTTAAGCCATCCAAATCCACCAGCAATTATATCTGCAACTGTTATAATTCCATTAGCAGAATTTATTAATTGTTCAGAAAACCATTTGAATCCACCAACAAATAAATCTTTAATATTTAATGGGTCTAAGCCCTTTGTAATATTTTCCCATCCTTTACTTAGTGTTTCAGTTACATGACTCCACCAATCCCCTATGCCTAACGGGTCAGTACCTTCAAGTATACTTTTCCATCCTGCTTGAAATGTAGATTTAACTTCTTCCCACCATGTAGGTTCATCAGCAGGGTTATCTATTGTTAATCCTATTATGATATCATCAAATCCAGATAACGATTTAACTAAAGCTGCAATATCCTCATCTAATCCAGTGAGTGATGATGTAAGGTCATCAAATACATTTTGTTCTTGCGCTGTTTCATATGCAAGTGATATGAATGTATCCCAATCATCCAATGGAAGTTCTGGAAGAATATCATCCTTTGCTAATTTCTTTCCTTTTAAGTAATCTAATGAGTCAGCTAATCGCATCGCTGATAATGCTGCTACAACTTCTGCTTCATCAAATTCTTCTAATGATTCTTTATTTGTACCGTAGAAATAATTAAGACTATCTAATACATCTGCTTGGGTTTCTCCTGCTCTGTTTGATAAGTTCATAGCATCAACCATATTCATAACGATGCCAGTTCTATCATCTTCTAATCCTTCTATATTTTCATAATAATTATATAGCCTACCAGTAGTTTTAATTAAGTCCTTAGATGCATCTACTGCATCATCTTCTACCTTAATTAATTCATTCTCACTTTTTTCTAAATCATTTGAATTTTTAAGTAATGTATAATATGCCTTAGCAACCTCTGTAGATGCTTGACCTGAATTAACTAAATCTTCTGCAAGATTAAGTGATGTCCCTCTAAATTCACTGGCTAGTTTATTAGCCAATCCTTGTGCTTCTGCATACTCCATAATCTCTTTTCTTACTGAATTAGTTACTCCACTTACGTTACTTAATGTGTATCCTAATTCTGAATTTGCTTTTATCATAGCTTCTGAATGTGTAGCTCCATCACTAACAGCTTCAACATATGCCTGTGTCCATTCCATTGCCTTTTCTCTATTAGCATCTGATAACCTTTCCAATACTTTAGAATAGTCGATTTGTTCTTTCTTAGCTTTACCTTGCGATATTTCCATATTTCTATATGCTTCAATAACTTCTTTAGATGCAACTCCTTGTGAAGCTATAGCATCAAATAAATCTCTATATGAATCTATTTGACCGTATCTAAGTTGATATAACTTAGCTTCTATTTCATATAATTTTGTTTCTGCATCTCTTAGTGCGTTAACTTGCTCTTCAAAATAACCTTCAAATTTATTTCTAGTTGATATTAAAACGTTTTGTTTAGCTGCTAATTTAGCTTTCTTGACTCGTAAATCAGATAATTTATCTTCTCCATCAAGAACTGTTTGTATTATATCAGCATAAGTTCTTTCTGTACTATTAAGTTTATTAAGTTGTTTCTCTTCTTCTTTCATTGCTTCTGTTTTATCGTCTGATAATTCTGCAATTTGTTTATCAATCTTTATAATTTCTTGTTCTTTATCTGCTAATTTAGATAAAATTTCTGTTGCTTCTAATGATGTGAGTCCATAATCTGCAACTGCTTTATTATATTCTTCCTGCAAATCAAGAATTTCTTCTTCTACATCTGCTCTATCCGCTTCAGCATTTGTTATTTTGTTACTGATTTCAATAATGTCTGCAAATTTATTAGCATAAATATCCAAATCTTCTGATAATTTTTGTATTTCTCTTACTAGCTCAGTAGTTGTTGCTAAGAAATCTTTCTCTGCTGCTTCTACTTCCTCAGTTACTTCTTTTAATTCACCTTTTTTCTCTGATAACTCATCGATACTTGCTGTCTCATCTTTTTGAAGTTCAATTATTTCTTCTTCTAATCTTTTTTGTTCTTCTAGCTTATCTTCTAATGCACCTAATGATGTTTCGTATTCCTTAACTTCATCTGAAATTTGGTCATAGAATTTCCTTGCACGGGCTAATTCTGTATTATTATCTTTAAATAATTTTGATAGGAGGACTAAAGATAAACCTAACGGAGTTGTATATAGCAATACTTTACCAATGACATCTGCAACGGGTTTAAGTGCATCTATGAATGCCATAACTGCACTTGAAACACCAGATATTACATCTGATAACCCATCCATTATATTAGATAGTCCCCCTGTTTTTTTTGCAAAGTGGATAAATAATGCTATTACAGCACCTATTGCACTAATAATCCATGTAAGAGGATTAGCAGCTAATACAGCAAAAAAATGTAATGTTGATTTTGTGGCAGATATCGTTGATAACTTATATGCTACAAATGCAGCAGTAGCAATAGCTAAACCAACTGCAACTCCTTTTAATGCTGGAGCTATTGGTTTTAAAATTTCATATAATACTTTGATGCTTTCTACAGTACCTTTAAGTACAGGTACAACTACTCCTTTTAAAAAACTAGCAAATGTTTTAAATATTGGAATTAATAATTGTCCTAGTCCTATTCCTACATCTTGAAAAGCAGCAGCTACTAATTTAAGAGTACCCCAAAGAGTATCTCTCTGTTTCTCTGCTAATTCTGATGTGATATTACTTGCACCGTTAAGAACTCTAATATATTGTCCTACTGCATCTGCACTATTAACTAACATAGCAGCAGCACCAGCAGTTCTAGCACGAAACATAGTTGCAGCATCAGCAGCTTTAAATCCAGCAGCTTCTAATGTATATAATATTTCTGTAAATGAGTGAAGTTCAGGATTGATATCCTCAATAGTTATACCTAATCTTGTTAACGTTCTCCTTGCTTCTTCTGTTGGGTCAATTAATTTAGTCAAAATCATATTTAAACGCTGACCTGCTTGGGAATTACCAGATATTTGTACTTTACCATTTCTTTCTACTACTAATGTATGATTTGGAACTGTAACACAATACACCTTACCTTTATAATGTTTCCATTCTTCTTTTATTGATTTACCCCAACTATCCCCATATCTACCTTTATGCCAATTAGTATATTCCTTTCTTGCAAAGCGTGGAGTTGTATGATTCTTATTTACATATATAATATATTGGTCATATTTACATGTACCATAATGGTCTTTAATCCAATGTTTTTCTCCTTTTTCCCTATGTTTATAAATCTTAGCTCCATAACCAATCTTAATTAATATCTCAATTAAGTCATTAATGATTGTAGGTGAGCATGTATAAATATTACCTTGGTTATCTCCATCACATAGATTATATATTCTATAAAACTCTTCTAAATATTCTTTACTATTTTCTTTTACCCATTCTGGAATATATTTATCATAAGACCTACCAAACTGTTTAACATATGAATGCAATTGCTTATTATTAATCCTAAACTGACCATTTTTTTGATATTTATAATCAAATGGTAATTTATCTAATGTTTCTTTTATGATTTTATATGCTTTTCCATTCTTCTTCTGTGATACAAACACTCCGTAGTTGCTATTATGTACATTACCAGTGTAGTGCCCTTCTGCAAGATAAAATGCCATGAATCTAACCCACAATAACCCATTTATTTCTAATGCTTTGGATTTCTTAGTGTATGTACTAAACTTAGATTTTATACTAGGTAATTTAAAATTCTTTTTTCTATTATGCCAACTCCCTGCTAATTTATATTCTACATCCTTTCCATATACTTCGTCTGCTCTCATAATTTGGAAATCATTTTTTCCTCTAGGTCTTACAACCATATTATGGTTAGGTGTAACAAATAAATCTAAATGTCTATTTTTTAATCTATAAATTGGTCTATCAACCTCATACTCTATATAATCATATGCTTCTTGCCATTCCATTTTTCCAGTTTTAAGATTTAATGTTAAGAATTTCTCACTCTTATTTAAATCTTTAAAATATTTAAAACCTTCATTGGTTAATACTTTAGTTTCATTATCATAACAACCAGTTAAACCAGCATCAGCCAATGCCATTGCACCAGCTACAGTCTCTTGCAAATTAAGACCTAATGTATGAGCCATAGCTCCAGAATATCTAAGAGCATCAGATAGTTTGTCAGCAGTCAAGAAAGAATTAGCAATCGCAGCAGTAAATGTATCCACTGTGGATTTTGTTGCACTTAAATCTTCATCAAACATCTTTAATGCCTTTGCTACACTTTCCGTAGCATCTGCTAACTCTATTTGTTGTGCAGCAGCGTATTCAAGGATAGGAGTCATAACATTAACTCCATTTGTAACGTCTTCCATAGCATCTGCTATATCAAATCCTGCACTAGCTAAATCATACATAGAATTAACTGCATCTGTTGCGAAGAAAATTGTAGTTGCACCTAGAGTCCTAGATACCTGTTGTAGATTTTCAACTGTTTTATCAAATGCACCACCTAATCTACCAGCCACACCTGCTGTTCTCACAGCCTGTTTCTCAAATTCTATCGTTGTATCTATCAATGATTGGAAACCACGTTTGATTCCCATAACCATCTGAACACCTATACTAAATGTAATATAGTGAGAAATCTTACCAACAAATGATTGTAAACTTAATAAACTATTTTGTGCCTTACCTACATTATTACCAATAGCATTTGCAGCTTGACCCATACCTTTACCCATCTGACCCATTTGTTTTCCAGCTTGTACACCTGTCATACCAAAGTCAGTGAGTTTAGATTGATTCTTACTTAATGCAGAGCCAAGTCCTTCTACATTCTTAGTTGGTGCAGTAATAGCTCCTGCAATCCTACCTGCATTTCTTGCAAACGTATTTAAGACAGCAGTTGCCTGAGTAATTCCTTTTGTGAATTGACCTGTTCTCGCAGTAATCAAAACACTAATTGTGCCGACATTCGTCACTATATCACTTTCTAATCAATCTATATTATTATTTTTAATTTAAACATGGTTTTAAGCCAATTTGGGAGGCTTTAACAATAATTAGGTACAATAAGTCTCATCGCATCATAAATGTCTTAAAATCTATTTATAGCCCTTTTAACAAAATATAACTTCTAATTCAGATATTGTTTCTGAATCACCAAATGCAGCTTTTATTTCAGCAGTTGATTTAATTTCTTTGTCATTGAAATATAAACGATTACCACCAACGCATCCATTAGATATCAATGTAAAATCTCTGAAATCAGCTACTAAATCTAATCTAGGCTCATTAGATATCACTAAAGGTTTAATATAATCATATATAAAATTAATTGTGAGTGTGCATTTCTCTGAGGTAGCTTCTAAAGTAATATCTTTAATACCTGCATTAATCATATAAGTAGGAAATTTATTTACTCCTACCCACACATCCATTCCTGAATGTACCTTATTACCATTTTGTCTTATATATATTTTATTATTTTTATCCTTAAGTTTTTTAATATTTTCTAATTGCTTATTTTTATAATCATTCATATAATCTGCTCCTTCCTAAATCTATCGTTAATTAATCAATAACAAAAATAAGACAGAGGTAATGTATAATCAACCCTAAAGCGATAGTGTTATCATCAAAATGTAAAATACTGTGCGTTTAGGTTGTTATTATAAATACCTTATTTGTTGCCATACTTAATACGTCTTTGGATTTCTGACATATTCCTACTTTTCAATCCATCATCATTAGTATTAGTTAATCCTTGCGGATTACTTCCACCATTATGTTTAAGACGTTCAAGTAATGACTTTTCTATGAAATACATCCCAATTGGATTCTCTTTTCTTTTTCGCCCTATTTCATCGGGAGTTGTTTGAAAGAACTTACATAGTTCAAATTCAAGTATACCGTAAGGACTATTTACGAAAGGAATCTAATTCTTCTTTAGTTACTCCTTGTGCTGTAGTGACTAGGTTCATCACAAAGTCATTAAGCGTTGAGTTGGATGTGTATTCATTCCAGAATTTAGAATCTAAATTTTTATCAGTAGTTAATGCACCTACTAATTTAGCCATATCCAGATAAACTTTATTTAATTCTTCAATTGAATCAGCATCTTGTGATTCTTGGAATTTTTGTGCTTTAGCGAACAAAGTCATGATTTGACTCATTTGTTTATTAGATGGTTTAAGAGCCTCAACATAACGTTCAGTCTGTGTAGATGATTTAAATTTAACATAAATAATATCTTCTTTATAATCACGTTCAAGAATCTCCCTAGTTGCTAATTGCTTTGATAAATCTTTAGCTGAAACTTTATTTTCTTTCTTTGATTTTTCTCTTAATTCTTTTTCTTTTTTCTCTTTTTCTTCTTTATTCATAATATCTACTCCTTTATTTTATTACATCTATTGTGCGACCATTATCATTCATGATAAAAAATCTAGCAGCAATATATATTTTTTCTTTTTTATCTTCGTTATTCTTACTATATACTATTTCATAAACAATATCTCTATTAGGATTACCTTGTATATCTACTTCTTGTAAGTCACTACGTCTATATTTGTTATAATCAACTAATGATATATCATCAATGATTGTTGATTTACCATCATCCCATGCTACTTTAAGAATCATTATATCTTCTCCTACTTAAAATAAAAAAAAAAGAACAGATGGGTTTAAGCTTTTACCCAAACTCTTGATTGTCCTGATGGAGCACTTTCATTCACATCTGCTGGATTTAGAACCATAAAATCAACTGAACCCATAGACACTGTATTAGCATCTCCTGCATCCACAGTGAATCCAGTAATCATTATGCTACTAAAGTAGAATCCGAGTGAATCTGAACCACATGAGCCAGAAATCCACATACGATGTGCTTTATTACCGTTTATAATTGAATCTAAGAATATACCAGCAGCATCTTTACCAAGTTTTGCAGAAGTAACTGAACCCTCTACGCTGATAGCTCCTTGTGTTCTGTAGTTACCTTCTTCACCAGTTAACGGAACTTCTACTGTTCCTCTATCTATTGTAAGTGACCAATCACCCACAGCAAGAGTGCTATTTGACTTACCTGTTTGACCTGAAAGACCAATTTCTATAGCAACATCTTTACCAGAGTGAGTAGTACCTTGTACAGCAGCCATTAGTCATTCACCTTACCTGTATCACTATCATAAGACACTTGATGTGGATTAAGACATACGAAATCTATTGATGCTTCTGAGATAGTACCAGCATCACCAGCAGAAACGTTGTATGAAGTTACCTGACATGAATGTAAAAACCATCTAATATCCGTAGAACCACTCACAGCACCAGATATAGATACAATACTTCCACTCACGATAGAATCCAGTAACTTACTATTACCACTTGCAGCAAACTTACAACAAGTTAAAGACCCTTCAATTGATAACGGACCTTCGTAATATTCATTACCTTCAGCACCGAGCAATGGTTGTTCATTTGTACCCCGATTGAATACTATGGAGAATTCTGATATACCGTATACCGAATGACTATTGTTAGTTCCACCAATTTGAATCTTTGCTTTCTTTCCTGTTAAAATTGACGTTCCCATTCTATTTACACCTTCTTTTATTTCTTAAACAATTTCTATTTTCCTCTTCTTTTTATTTTCTCTCTCAACAATTTAATAAGAATAAACATCTACTAATCTAAAAGTTAAAGTTCTTATATATGTATTTTTATTTTCATCGAATGTATCTATTTCTCCCATTTTTTCATAACCTTCAACCATTAATATATCATTAATAGCATCTGCTATGTCATTTATATTAGATATGCTTGTCCTTGAAGCAATATCTATTCTGAATGTGACGTTTTCATCAACCATCCTTTCTCCAGAATCGGATTGAGCTATACCTAATCTTCCTACAGCCCTTGCACCGATTTGC
>Ga0180434_10002220_pt1 | contig 26440 bp, 25 predicted proteins | sample SS_ome_7_FD_132453 | JGI IMG/M metagenome (GOLD analysis project Ga0180434, IMG submission 132453) | Hypersaline lake sediment archaeal communities from the Salton Sea, California, USA - SS_1_D_2 metaG | ecosystem: Environmental > Aquatic > Non-marine Saline and Alkaline > Hypersaline >... | reverse complement strand
TATTCCGGTTTTTGTATCCAAGTTGCCAGTGGGCTCATCAGCTAAGATTAAAGAGGGATTGTTGACCAGAGCCCTGGCAATCGCCACTCTCTGCTTTTCTCCCCCAGACAACTGGTTTGTTTTGTGCTCTTCTCTTCCCACTAATCCAACCTGCTTGAGGGCTTTTTCAGCTTTTCCTCTGGCTTCCTTAGCCGGCACATTGGAATAGACAAGCGGCAGCTCAACATTCTCAAGGGCTGAAGTCCTGGCTAAAAGATTAAAATTCTGAAAAACGAATCCGATTCTCTCATTTCTTATTCCAGCAAGACGATTTCTATCTAAGGTAGATACTTTCTCATTTTCAAGAAAGTATGTCCCTGTACTGGGTTTATCCAGACACCCAATGATGTTCATCAAGGTGGATTTTCCAGAGCCTGAAGGCCCCATGATCGCGATCATGGCTCCCCGCTTTATGGTGTAAGTGACTCCTTTGAGAGCCTGTAATTTGTTTTCACCTATAATATAGGTCTTAGTTATGTTATCAAGTTGAATAAGGTTATGGTTCTTACTCATTTTTTCCTGCCTTTAACGGAGCATCCTCATCATAGAAGGCCCTCTTCTTCTTTCACCAGAGCTGCCTTCGTCTATGATGACTTCCTGGCCTTCTTCTAAATTATTACTTTTAATTTCAGTATAAACATTATCTGTAACTCCTGTACGTATAAACAGTATCTTGAGTTTTCCGTTCTCATCTTGGATCCAAACGCTTGCCATATCTTTTCTTCTATTTTGGGCTGTAGCAAGTCCCATTCTCTGACCGCCCGCGTTAGAAGAATTTCCCTTCACCTGAGGGGCTTGACTTCCCTGGGCAGCCCTCTTTTGCTTCATTTCAGCAAAAGCCTGCTGCATCACTTCCTGGTCGGGAGTGTATCTTAAAGCTGAATTGGGGACCCGCAGCGCATTATTGGCTTCTCCCACAATAATAGAAACCGTAGCGGTCATGCCTGGTCTGAGCTTGATTTGAGGATTCTCAACGTTAACTATGGTGGGATAAGTCACCACATTTGATTCAACCACAGCCGAATACCTCACCTGTTTGACTTCACCTATGAATTCTTCATCAGGAAAAGCATCCACAGTAAATGTCACCTTCTGTCCTTCTTTGACTTTGCCAATATCTGCTTCATCCACTTCACATTCCACCTGCATTTTGGTGAGGTCATTGGCGATCTGGAAAAGTACTGGAGCCTGAAAACTGGCAGCCACGGTTTGACCCACATTGTAGTTGCGGTTGATCACCACTCCATCAATGGGTGATCGGATAATAGTGTGAGAGAGGTCCACTTTGCTTGATTCCAGCTGTGATTTAGCCTGCTCCAAGCTTGCTTCTGCCTGCTGCAGATCAGCTTTGGCATTGAAATAGGTTGCCTCCACGTTTTCTTTTTCTTCTGTGGAAACCAAATCCCTCTCAAAAAGTTCTAGGGTCCTGTCCATTTGTTTTTTGGCGTTCTGAAGCGTCACTTCTGCCTTTTCTAATCGAGCTTGTGCACTGAGGTAATTGGCTTCATTCTGGTTCACCCTGGCTTGAAAAAGCTCTGGATTGAGCTTGGCTATCACTTGACCTTTTTCCACTTGAGAGTTGAAATCCACAAAAATTTCTGAGATTTCACCGGATACCTGACTGCCCACATCCACAATAGTCACGGGATTCACCACGCCAGTGGTATCCACCAGAGCCACAATGTCTCCTCGATCAACCTTTTCTTTAAAATAAACGGTTCCATTAGAACCATTGCCCTTGAATGCCGTGAAATATAAAATCACTAAGATGACGACGGTTCCTATTGAAGTACCAATGATTATCTTCCTTTTCATATGTTCCTCCTATTTCATTTCTTGTTTTTTCGGGTCTTTTGATGGATCTTCTTTTTTCCGATCTGGCCTTTTCCTTTCTTTCAAATATTTTTGTAAGTATCTTTGGATCATCTCATCGAATTTTACCTTTTGCTCATCATTGAGGATACTCTTTATATTTGCGATGAGTTCTTTCCTTATTGAAGAGAATTGTTTGCCGATCTGATGTCTCATCTCATCCAGTTTTTTTTCTGTATTATTAAAAACTTCCCGAATTTTTTGTTCCTGATCAGCATCCAGATTCAGCTCCTGGGACATATCCTCTAGAGTAGGGAAATGACCTGGGGGCTTTCGTCCTGAGGGAGGTTTCCTAAAGTCTTTCTTTATAAAATATTTGTCACAGAATATGCCGCTCACCACTCCAGCAGCAAACACAATAATAAATGAAAATATGATGATTATTTTATATTTATTCTTCATGGAAAATATCTCCTTGTTCCGTTTTCTCCATTTATAGAAGTGAAAATAAGATGAATATTTTCGTTTTCAATCCGTCCTTCTTCCAATAAAGGCAGAAAATCAACAAAAGGATTCTGGTTCTGCAGAAGAACTTCAGCCCGGCTCAATTCTTTTGTCTCAGAAGGAACAAAAACCGTTACCAGGGAGGCTAACAAAACAAGGATCAACAGGGAAATAGGTATAGCTCTCAAACCCCATTTCTTCCATGCTTGCCATGATTCATAACCCCGGTCTCTTTTCAGCTTGGGCTTTAATCGAACCCAAAAATAGGGTTTGGGTTCCGGAAACTCCTGTTCTCCAAGCATCCCCAATATGTTTTTATATTCTTCCTGTTTCTTTCGACATAAAGGACATTCCTTCAAGTGATTTAAAAAAAGTTCTTTCTCATCAGGCTGTAAAGCTCGGTCCAGATACTTAACTATAAGCTTTTCCGCTTTTTTACATTTCATGATTCCCTCCTGAATAATTTTAAATAAGGAGCCATGGCTTTTCTTAACTTTTTTCTGGCTCTAAAAAGGCGAGAATCCACAGTTCCTGGAGCAATATGGAGAATATCAGCGATCTCAGAATATGATTTCCCCTGAACATCCCGCAAGGTAAGAATAATCCTGTGTTTTTCCGGTAATTTTTTGATATTCTCCCTGATGATCTTCAATTTTTCCTGCTTTTCATCTTTATCCGTAAAATTTTTCTCCACTGGAACTTCTGTCCTATTATTAAAGTTCACTCTCTCCACACCAGCTTCCTTTCGGTGAAAATCCTTTATGGTGTTTATGGCGATCCGATAAAGCCATGTGCTGAATTTAGCTTTAAAGCTAAACCTGGGAAGAGCCCGATAAGCTTTGATAAACACTTCCTGAGCCAAGTCATCGGCTGTTTCTCTGTTATTTGTCATGCCGTAAGCGAGATAAAACATTTTATTCCGATATTTCTCCACCAAAACCCCAAAAGATTCTTTGTCTCCTTTTTGGGCGGATTGAACGAGCTCTTTTTCTTCCATAAAAAATTTTCAAGTGGTTTAACCTCTGTCAATTATTTAGACGAAAGGTTAAATAAAATCTTCCATTCTATTCTTTTTTATGATTAAACAATGAATTCACAGTTTACTTCACTTTCGTTTCGCCGTCCACTCTAGAGAACCACGATTCCTCATCTGCACGGTGCCTGACATGGAATCACCTTCCACCACACCCGTGTACCTAAATGTAAATTCTCCTTTGGGCGAATTCCTGACAATGGTCCATTCAATATCATTGCCCTTTATGGTGCCTTCTCCTGTGAATTTTCCCCCGCCTCGACCTGACATAGTCACAGTCAGTGATTCTCCTTCCTGGTCGAAATGGATCGTCTGCGTGAGTCCACCTCTCCCAGTCTGCATGCTGAATTCCCAATCTCCAGAAACATCCGCATTCTGCATACTAAGACCTAAAGTCAATAATGATAAAATCGCAATCCCTGATAACAAAATGATTTTTTTCAATGTTTCCTCCTTTCTCATTTTATTTAGACGTTTATACATGAATTTTCTTCCAATTTTTCTGATTCTTATAACATACAGTTGGAACTTGTAATCCACTCATGTCATTGCGAACAACAGCAAGGGAGTGTAGCTGTCTCATCAGGTTACGAAGAAAAACGGGTTTTCTCCTCTCTTATAGCTTTTTATAACATCACATCTGCAGTCTGAATCGGAAGAATACTTGACAACTTTTCTAGTATAAGCCAAAATTCTTGGTTATGGTTAAGAAGCAAAAGCATCCGGCTGATGATTTTTTACACCTAAAAAACCTTCCAACCATATGGTGTCCTGGATGTGGGATTGGAATTGTGGTCAATACATTTATCCAGACCATTAATAAGATGAAAATAAAAAAAGAAAATGTTTTCATTATATCTTCGGGAATCAGTTGTACAGGAAAAATCAATGACCATCTTAATCTAAAAAGCATTGAATCCGAGGAACCCTTTATAGAGGCGATCAAGTTCAAAAAAAATAACCCACAATCTAGAGTAGTTGTTTTTTTCAATGACAATGATTTGATTGCAACTGGCATTGAAGGTCTATTAAAAGCCTGCAGCACGAAAACAGAAGTTCTTGCGTTATATATAAACAGCTTTGTTTGTAATATATTATTTTTCCAAAAAAAATTTACTCATTTCAATTTCAGGCAACAAGGAAATAATGAACCGAAAACTATATTCAATCTCCCTCGCTTAATGAAAGGATGTGGAGCTTCTTATATAGCCAGATGGACTCCCCTCCACTGCCGAAGACTTTCCTATTCCATAAAAAAAACTTTATTGAAAGCAGGATTTTCCTTTATAGAAGTCATTTCCCCCTGTTTGATGTATTACGCAAGCAGTGGCTATGAAGGGAAAACTATTGACAGGATGGGATATTATCTGAAAAATGCTAAAATTAAAAATGATCACCCAACAGAGAATCTCCAAACTGAAAATATAGAAAACATCATCGTAGGAAAATTTCTCGACAGAACACAATGATAGCAAAACAAAAATCCATCTCCAAAGAAAACTTATTTCATCCCACTGACTCTTTCCTTGTTTCTGACACATTTCCAACTGTATGGTGTCCTGGATGCGGTATCGGAACTGCTGTATACAACTTTTTTGAAGCCTGCAAAGAAAAAAGTATCGATAGAGAGGATCTATACATAATCAGTGGGGTGGGATGTACAGGAAAAATTCCAGAAATTTTATGCTTTTCCTCTAGTGCGGAAACGGATGGACATATCATTGAAAAAGCTACTCGTATTGATGAAAATAATCCCGACAAAAAAATCGTGGTTTTTCTAAATAATGCCGACTTTCTTATTTCAGGAGGAGAAGAACTAAAAAAGGCAAAAAAAAGGGAACTGAATATACTCATCATTTATATCAATAATTTTATATACGCGTTAAGCAAAGATCGAGCTTTTCCCATGACTCCCTACATGCGTCAATCAACTCATGGTAATTTTGAGATTCCTTATAATATTCCGTATATGGCCTGTTCCCTTGGAGCCTCTTTTGTGGCGCGGTGGACCCCTATAAGAGCTGGATGGATGAAGCAGTCTTTTGTTGAATCTTTCTCTGTCAAAGGGCTGTCTTTGATAGAGGTCATTTCTCCTTGCCTGATATATGATGCCAATACAGGAAGAATATTAGACCCTGTGGAAAGAATGGCCTTCTATAATGATAACTCTGAAATTCAGTTTTGGGTGCCGCTTGAGAATCTTGATATACGAAGACAGAAAAAAATCATAATCGGCAAATTCTTAGATAAAAACAGGACTCATGACTCATAAAAATCAACAAGTAGAGATCTTCGTCTTAGAAGAAAGGTGCAAAGGCTGTGGTATCTGCGTGGCGGTATGCCAAACCGAAGTTCTGGAATTATCTAAAGAAAAAAACAGCCAGGGTTACAGGCTCCCCATTGCTATAAATACAGACCGTTGCCTGAACTGCGGTTTATGTGAGATGTTCTGCCCTGACTTTGCCATATGGGTGACCATAAAAAAGGAAGATGTTCTGGGATGAGCCATAAAATAGTATTTAAAAATAAGCTAAACCCAGATACTTATAAAATTGAAATCGAAGCCAGACATGTTGCTGAAAATTTTAGAGCAGGACAGTTCGTCATTATTCGAATACACGAGAAAAGCGAAAGGATCCCCCTAACCGTTTCCAGTGTGGATTCCAAAAAGGGAACCATTATCCTGGTATTTCAAGTAGTGGGAAAGACCACCTTGGAGCTCAGCCTGCTCAAAAGGGGAGATTCTTTATTAAATTGCGTAGGGCCTCTTGGAAATCCTACTAAGATTAAAAAATTCGGGAGAGTAATATGTGTGGGAGGCGGCACAGGAATCGCATGCATCTACCCCATTGTCAAAGCCATGGCAGAAGCAGGGAATAAAATCACTTCACTTCTTGGTGCTCAGACCGATAAAATGCTGATTTTAGAAGAAGAAATCAAAGAAATCAGTCATGAAATCTATGTTTCTACAGATGATGGATCAAAAGGACATCACGGATTTATCACAGATGTACTGAAAGATATCCTCACAAAAAACAAAACAGGAAAAAACATCCATAGGGTTATTGTGATCGGCCCTCCCCAAATGATGAAAGCTGCAGCAGAAGTAACCCGTCCCTATAAAATAAAAACCATAGCCAGCCTGAATACTATAATGGTAGATGGCACAGGGATGTGCGGATGCTGCCGCACTTATGTTAACGGTGATATGAAGCTGGCCTGTATCGATGGCCCTGAATTTGACGCCCACAAAGTCAATTTTGATGCAGTAATAAGCCGTCTGTCCATGTTTCAGGAAAAAGAAACCTTGGCTTATGACGATTTCAAGAAAAGGAAAAAGTCCAAATGATTAAGCTCGGAGGAACACGTGTCCCTATGCGCGAACAAAAACCAAAAGAGCGCATCAAGAATTTCAAGTCAGTCCCATTAGGCTATAATGAAAAAGAAGTCATTAAAGAGGCCCAAAGATGCATCCAGTGCAAGGGCCTTCCCTGTGAAACAGAATGCCCCATTAACATGAAGATTCTGGAAATGATCAGGGAAATAGCGAACTGTAATTTTAAAAAAGCATTTTTTATCATCAAAGAAGACAATCCTATCCCTGCGATCACAGGACGGGTTTGTCCTCAAGAAAATCAGTGTGAAGGAGTATGCCCTCTTTACGAACGACAACATGGAATAAATATTGGCAAATTGGAAGCATTTGTTGCTGACTGGGCTCGAAAAAAGGGTATTAAAGAAGAATTCCATATTAAAGAAAGACCTGAGAAAGTGGCTGTAGTGGGATCTGGGCCCGCAGGGATAAGCTGCTCTGTGGATTTAAGAAAATTTGGCTTTCAAGTCACTCTGTTTGAAGCCCTTCATAAAGCAGGGGGTGTGCTACAATACGGAATACCGGCTTTCCGTCTTCCCACTGAAGTGGTTGATTATGAAATCCAGTACCTGGATGATATTGGAGTTGACATCAAACTTAATTTTTTCGTGGGACAGAATATAAAATTCAAAGAATTAAGAGAGGAGTACGACGCCTTATTCCTTGCCACCGGAGCAGGAGCTCCTTTGTTCATGAATATTCCAGGAGAAAAATTAAAAGGGGTCTACTCAGCAAATGAGTTTCTCATTAGAGTCAATCTTATGAAAGCCTATAAATTTTTGGACTTTGATACTCCTGTTGTCTGCGGCCCTTCTGTAGGAGTCATCGGAGCTGGAAATGTTGCCATGGACGCAGCTCGGTGCGCTCTTAGACTAGGGGTGGAAAAAGTTTATATATTATACAGGCGGACCAAAAAACAATCTCCTGCCAGGGACGAAGAGATTCAGCATGCCCTTGAGGAAGGTATCCAATTTAAAGAACTTATCTCCCCTAAAAAATTTATAGGTGATGATGACGGCTGGCTTAAAGAAGTGGATCTGTATAAGATGAAACTAGGAGAACCAGACAAAAGCGGACGCCCCCGTCCCATAAAAATAGGAGGAAGTGACTTCAAAATTAAACTAGATACAATTGTGGAAGCATTAGGGTCCATGCCCAATAGACTCTTCCTTTCAAGAACTCCAGAACTTGAAGTAAATGACTGGGGACAAATAAAGGTTGACCACAATCTGATGACCAACATCAAAGGTATCTATGCAGGGGGAGATGCTATAAGAGGAAATGCAACCGTTATCCTGGCTCTTGGAGACGGGAGAAAGGCCGCCGAATCCATACGCAATTACATTATCAATAAAGCCCCCAAAAAATAATCCTGTATAAGATAGGTGAAATGGAAAAGGCTAAATGTGAAATATGAAAACACAGCGTTTCACATTTCTCGTTTCTCTTTTCATCTTTTCCATTTCACTATTTTCGCTCCAGCCACACCTGAATTTCATCAGGCCTGCGGTTATAAGACTGAGTGAATAATCCAGGATCGCAATAGAGATTTAGACAGATCAAAGCTAAGTGGGATAATTGGGCATGATGGGTCGTCTATATAAATAGCGATTTGAATTCTTGCCAAAATGGAAAAGCCACAAGGTCACCGTAAGAGACTCAAAAAAAAATTCCTGCAAGGAGGAATTGACAGCTTTCTTGATTATGAGATCATTGAACTCCTCCTGACATTAGGCACTCCCAGACGGGATTGTAAGTCACAAGCTAAGGAAGCCCTAAAAAAATTCAAAACGCTCAGTTCCGTGCTTGAAGCAGACCCTACCGAACTAAAAGAGATAAAGGGAATCGGCCCCAATAATGTATTTGGAATAAGGCTTATTAAAGAAGTCTCACGCCGTTTCTTAAAAACCCGTATAATGGATAAACCTATATGCAATTCATCAAAAGAAATATTCGATTATCTTTATCTCACTCTCAGGGAAAGCAAGCGTGAAAAGTTTAAAGTGCTTTTTATGAACGCTAAAAATCAAATTATAGAAGAAAAAAAATTTTCAGAGGGAACGGTTGACTCAAGTGTGGTATATCCCAGAGAAATCATATTTGCTTCTCTTCAACACCATGCTTCGTCCCTGATCTTCGTGCATAATCATCCTTCAGGAGACCCTTCCCCATCAGAAAGTGACAAAGAAATAACAAAGGAATTAGTTTTTTCAGCACAAATCATGCAAATTAAGGTCTTAGACCATATCATTATCGGAAATAACTGTTATTTCAGTTTTGCAGACGAAGGTTTGATTGAAGAATATGAGTTGCTCTTTCAAACCACACGAAATCGTTTCTAGAAAATGCGAAAATTCCAGAAAAATATTATCCAAAGCAAAGGTTCACATTTTCTGGATAATTCGGGTTTACAGGTAATTCGAATTATGGTAAAAGGTAGAAGAATTTGAAAATAAATATGAAAGGAAAACAATAAATGTGTGAATTGAGGGAGGTTTATATTATTGGAGCCGCTCGAACGGCTATTGGAAATTTTCTGGGAAGCGTAAAGAAATTCAAGGCAACTGAATTAGGAGGAATTACTATTAAAGAAGCCCTCAAAAGGGCAGGTATTTCAGGCTCAGATGTCAATGAAGTAATCATGGGAAACGTAGTTTCTGCTGGATTAGGACAAGCCCCAGCTAAGCAGGCTTCTATGAACGGAGGTATTCCACCTACAGTCAATTCATTTGCTGTAAATAAAGTTTGCGGCTCTGGATTAAAAGCTGTATGGCTGGGAGCCAATTCTATCTGGCTGGAACAAAATGAGATTGTAGTAGCAGGAGGCATGGAAAGTATGAGTCAAAGCCCTCACCTGTTATGGAAGGTCAGAGAAGGCCAAAAAATGGGAAACCTCAAGCTTATAGACTCTATGATCTATGATGGCTTATGGTGCGCTTTTGACGACCAGCATATGGGGCTCACTGGCGAAATAGTGGCTGAAAAATTCGGAGCAACAAGAGAAGAACAAGATAGATATGCCGCAAGCAGCTATCAAAAAGCTGTGGAAGCCATTGAAAACGGATATTTTAAAGATGAAATCATTTCAGTCCAAATTCCCCAAAAAAAGGGAGAGCCGATCACCTTTGAGATTGATGAAGGCCCTCGAAAAGATGCTGATTACGAAAGACTCTCCAAGCTAAAACCAGTATTTAAAAAGGATGGTACTGTTACGGCAGGAAATGCTTCCACCCTAAATGATGGGGCTTCCGCACTTGTAGTGGCCTCTGAAGACGCGGTTAAAGAAAAAAATCTGAAGCCTATAGCAAAAATTTTAGGGATGACTTCAAATGCCCTTGAACCAAACATGGTCATGTATGCTCCTAAAGGAGCCATAGAAAAACTACTCAAGAATTTAGATTGGAAAATTGATGATGTCGATCTTTTTGAAATTAACGAAGCCTTTTCATCTCAATTGGTTGTTCTTCTAAAAGAGCTAGGTCTGGACAGAGAAAAAGTCAATGTCCACGGCGGAGCCGTGGCATTGGGGCACCCCATAGGAGCCACAGGAGCGAGAATACTTACCACCTTAATTTACGCTCTAAAGCACAGGGGCCTAAAAAAGGGGATCGCCTCTCTTTGTCTTGGCGGAGGAGATGCGGTTGCCATGGCCGTGGAGATTACATAAGAAAGGAGAAATCCATGAAAATAAAAAAAATTGGTGTGTTGGGCGCTGGAACAATGGGGACTGGAATAGCCCAGACAGCTGCTGCTTCTGGCTTTGGTGTGATGCTCAATGACATCAAAGAAGACCTTCTCCAGAATTCCCTCAAAAGAATCGATAAAAGCCTGTCTAAATTTCAGGAAAAGGGCAAGCTTAAAGAAGATAAAGAAAAAATGATAGAAAGAATACAAACCACCACTACGATTGAAGACCTAAAAGAATCTGATTTTGTTATCGAGGCTGTTTTTGAAAATTTTGATGTAAAAAAAAAAGTTTTAGTTAAGCTCGACAAAATACTCGCTCCCGAAGTTATTATAACATCAAATACTTCTTCTATTTCCATAACCAAGCTCGCTGCATTGACCAATCGGTCGGATCAATTTATGGGAATGCATTTCATGAATCCGGTCCCGTTGATGGTTCTCGTGGAGCTAATCAAAGGCATGGACACTAATCAAGAAACCTTTGACCAAGTCAAAGCATTAGCCGAACAAATGAACAAAGTCCCGGTGGAATCAAATGACTATCCAGGATTTATCGCCAACAGAATTTTGATGCCCATGATTAATGAAGCTGTTTATGCCCTGATGGAAGGAGTGGGAACAAAAGAGGCCATCGACCAAGTCATGAAATTAGGGATGAATCACCCCATGGGACCGTTAGCCCTTGCTGACCTCATTGGTTTAGATGTATGTCTCTATATCATAGAAGTGCTATACGACGGATTTAAAGATCCCAAATACAGACCCTGCCCTTTATTGAAAAAAATGGTAGATGCAGGCTATCTGGGAAGAAAAACAGGCAGAGGATTTTACGACTATTCCAAATAGAAAAAAGCCATTCTCATCGGCTATTCTCTGACAGGGCTTTATTTTTTAACAATATGTTTTGTATAATTTAGAAAGACCGAGGAGAAAAAAAATGAATCAAGAGCCAAAACCAAAAAACACCGAGGCAAGAGAAAAGGCTATAGACGCGGCTCTTTCCCAGATAGAAAAGCAGTTTGGAAAAGGCGCTGTCATGAGAATGGGGCAGAAAGAAGCAGCAGTCAAAGTACCCTCTATTCCCACCGGTTCCATTGCTTTTGACCTAGCTCTTGGAATCGGCGGATTTCCTAGGGGACGAGTGGTTGAAGTATTCGGACCTGAGGCTACCGGAAAAACCACACTGGGAATTCATGTTATTGCAGAAGCACAAAAACAAGGAGGGCAAGCAGCTTTTATTGATGCTGAACACGCAATGGACCCTAATTACGCTGCCAGTATTGGGGTGGATATCGATAATCTGCTGATCTCACAACCAGACTATGGAGAACAAGCCCTTGAGATAGCTGAAGTTCTGGTCAGAAGTGGGGCTGTGGATGTCATCGTGGTAGATTCTGTGGCTGCTCTCGTACCAAAAGCTGAACTGGAAGGAGAAATGGGGGATGCCCACGTGGGTCTCCAAGCCCGACTCATGTCCCAAGCTCTTCGCAAATTAACAGCCATAGTCAGCCGATCCAAAACATGTTTCATATTTATCAATCAGATCAGGGAAAAAATAGGTTTCTTTTTAGGAAGCCCTGAAACCACCAGCGGGGGAAGAGCCCTCAAATTTTACTCCTCCCTTCGTGTCGACATAAGGAGAATCGCTTCCTTAAAAGATGGGGACAATATGATAGGAAATAGGGTAAAAGTAAAAATAGTAAAAAACAAACTGGCCCCTCCCTTTAAAAAAGCACAGTTTGAAATCATATATGGAGAGGGGATTTCCCGGGAAGCTGATTTGATAGACTGTGGTGTTGAATCAGGCGTTATTGAAAGGTCCGGAACCTGGTATTCCTATAAAGACGAGAGATTGGGTCAGGGAAAAGAAAACGTAAAAAAATTACTTCAAGAAAAAAAAGATCTGGCTGATCGCATTGATACGGAGATCAGAAAAAAAGTCGGCCTCATAAAATCCGAATCTTCTGAACCCAAGAAAAAATCCTAAAAAATTACTCCAAATACCAGAAAAAGAAAAAACGCTCCTCCGCCTGCCAAAAGAGCATAGGGGATTTGAGTGCGGACGTGGTCTATATGATCTGTGGCGGAAGCCATAGAAGAAATGATGGTGGTATCAGATATGGGTGAGCAGTGATCCCCAAACACTCCTCCCCCTAATACAGCAGCGGTGACCAAGGCGGGATTCAGTCCAATCAAATGAACCATAGGGATTCCAATGGGAATCATGATGGCAAAGGTCCCCCAGGATGTTCCTGTAGAAAAAGCGATCAGGGCAGACACCGCAAAAATAAGGGCAGGTATGACTTCATGAGGAAGTGTTGATTTGACAGCCTGGGCTAAATAAGGACCTGTTCCCAATACATCACAAATGTTTCCTATAGCAAAGGCAAGCATCATCAGCACTGCTAAAGGAATCAATCCACCCACCCCTTTCATAAATGTATCTGTGATCTCCTTTATATCCATAATGCCTTGAACTCTATACCCAATAGCTGCGGCTGTAAGCCCTAATATCACAGACCATAACACAGCCAGGGAACCAGAGCCTTCCATAATATGGCCTTTTCCTGAAATAAAAAGAACCACCGGCATCATGAGTATCATAACCAAAACTGGAATCAGCATATTCACAGGTCTTTGAGGAATACCTGGCTTTTCTTTCATCATCACCACTTCTTCTGAGATCAAAGGTTCAGCTCCTTCGCGCAGCAGATCTCCTTTTTCTCTGACTCTCTTTTCTGCTCTTTTCATTGGCCCGATATCCATTCCTGTCAGAATAACAATCAAAACAATAATCAAAGCCAGGATGGCGTAAAAATTAAGAGGAATTGAAGAGACGAAAACTTTCACCGGATTCTCGACTCCCTGGCGGGCGAGAAGCCCTAAAACCAATGCCCCCCAGGCATTCAAAGGGATCAGTACGCATTTAGGAGCAGAAGTTGAATCCAAAATATAACTCAACTTTTCCCTGGATATTTTTAGTTTATCAAAAATAGGGCGCATTACCGCTCCTGAGATGAGAATGCAAATGCTCGACTCTATAAAAATAACTACTCCTAAAAACCAAGCCAATAAACCAGCTGTTTTTCTTTTTCTAACAAGACCTTTTCCTATGATCCAGTTGACAAATCCCTTCATTCCTCCCGAATACTGGGTAAAAGTAATGATAGCCCCGATCATACAGCTGAAAAGAATAACCCTTGTATTATCAGGATTAGTAAAAACATGTATAAACGAATCAACTGTACTGGTCAATCCTATAAGAGGGTTCCAACCCTCTACAATAGTCCATCCCAACCATATGCCTAGAGTCAATGAGAGATAAACCTGTTTGGTTTTTATCGCTAGAAATATCGCGATTAAGGGAGGAAGAACGGAAACCCATCCGAATGATTCAATCATTTCCGATTAAATAGTGGTATAACACTGGAATTACATCATGTCAAATTTTAATATGAATCATTCACATCAAAGCAAACGGAAACATCTTAGCATTTCAGCATCCAATATTGTATATTGTTATTATCATAGTTATGGACACAATTTTTGATAAGGAGATCGAGAATGGCTGGATTTGAAGGAGTCAAATGGGCTTCAAAACAAATGAGATACTTGCTGGATGAAAAACAGTTTGAAATTTTAGAGGAGGATGCCAAAGTATATGCGGTTTCCCGCTCTATTCACTACGGCCAGTTCCTTGCATTTGAAGGAATAAGATTTTTTTGTAAGAAAAACAAAAAAGGCTGTCTCGAAGTAGTGTTCTTAAACTTAAATGATAATCTCAAACGTTTTCAGCGGGGGATTTCCTTTAACTTAGGAAAGAAACAACAAAAAATTGTCCCCAAAATAGAGGAATTAGAAAACATTTTTATTCATCAATATTTTAAACAGCCGGGTATGAAAAAATTTTTAGAGGAAATGGCTGAAAAAAAAGCTCAGGGTTATCTCCGCCCCTTTACTGTGGATGAGGAACAATCCATAGGGGTTACTTTCCCAGGAAAACCGTCGATAAGGGCAGTAACCTGCCGCTATGATCGTTATTTGGGAGAACCTTTTCATGGAGTGGTGGTCCCTAACTTAGTGCGCGCCGTAGGAGTCAATCAAACCGGATGCCTTAAGCTGGGTATAAATTATTTGATAAGTGTCAAAGCCATTGATGCGGCCAAAGAAATCGACCCAAAAGCAGCTTCTGCCTTGTTTCTTGATGATAAATCCGAACAAAACCTCGAAAAACGTCTTATCACAGAATGGGATTCTTCCTGCTGCTTATTTGCTATGGATGACAACACCGTGATAAAGATCCCAGAGAATGAACTCATCCTTCCGTCTGTTACCATAAAAGGCATGGTAAGTGTTCTTAAGAAAATGGGTGTTGAGATTGAGGAAAGACATATTTCTTACCAGGAATTGATCAATAAAGTAAGTTCGAAAGATTTAGTTACGATCTGCAGTGTGGGAACAGCAGGGATACTCAACCGGTGCAGTCAACTGACTTTAGTAGACAATAAAGGACAAACCCTAGCGGTCCATAAACCTGATAAACAGCACAAACTTTATCAAACACTTGGAGAAGCCCGATTATATTACTGGAATATCTATAAAGGAAAAGCAGATATTCCAGAAGGAATCCGAGTCAATAAATACATTTTATAGATAAAATATCGCCATTTTGTTATGAATAGGCCAGGAAACATGGAGTGGGAAAAAAAAGTAACATTGATCAAAAAAGCGGTCAATTCTCCAAAACCAGGCCTTAAGAGTCAATTATCCATGGTCACTGAACCAAGACCGGGTCATAAAACCTACACAGAGATGAAAAATAAATGCAAGAAAGCGGGAGTCATGGTCCTCTTTTTTTCATGGAAAAACAAATTATATCTGATATTGACGCGCAGGACAGACATGGTGCAGTATCACCCCAATCAAATCTCCTTTCCCGGAGGTCAATGCGAACCCAAAGAGAGTCCTGTTAAAGCTAGCTTAAGAGAAACCTATGAGGAGCTGGGAATAAGTGAGAATGAAATAAAAATACTGGGTGAACTCACTCCTCTTTATATCCCCCCCAGCCAGTACTGTATATATCCAGTAGTTGGGATTATCAATGAACGGCCTGCCTATAAACCCAGGGCAAAGGAAGTGGCAGAAATCATAGAGATACCCCTGACTCATATACTGGATGATAAAAATTTATTTAGAGAAACTTGGAATTTAAACAACAGGAAAGTCAGAGTCCCTTTCTACTTATATAAAAAGCATAAAATTTGGGGCGCCACAGCAATGGTTTTAGCTGAATTCCTTGATGTCATTCGTCCTGTTTTGAAAAAAGAGCATTGGGAGTAAGGGATTATGCTAAATTATTCACAAATCGGGATTGACATAATCCTAATGGATGTCGCTCCAGCCACATCCGACATTCACAATACCTCTTCCAATACCTTAAGAGGAGTTTCCACTTTTCCAAACGGCATTGAAACCTGGGCCCCAGCTAATTGAGGTTTTAATTCTCCTAAAAGTTCTCTGGCTATTTGAACACCGGTTTTTCGTGCTTCTTGTTTATTTTTTGCTGCTTTCATGCGTTTGATGATTTCGTCCGGGACATAAGCTCCGGGTATCTCATTGTTTAAAAATTCAGCATTTTGAACGCTAACCAAAGGCCATATACCGGCAACAATAGGGATCTTTACATGTTCGATCCGTTTTAAAAATTCCTTGAACTGTACTGAGTCAAAAATTGGCTGAGTAATAGCAAACTGAGCCCCAGCCTTTACCTTCCATTCAAACCGGCTGATCTCATAATCAAGGTCCACAGCGCTTGGGTTAACCCCCACTCCAATAAAAAATCCAGTAGGGCTTTTTAAAGGATTCCCACCCAAGTCCAGACCGCAGTTTAAGCTGTTTACTACATTGGTGAGGCCGATCGAATCCACATCAAAAACCGCCGTAGCATCAGGATAGGTTCCCATTTTAGGTGGATCACCGGTGATTAGAAGAATATTTTTAATCCCAGCGCCATAAGCACCAAGAAGGTCCCCCACCATGCCCAGCAAATTGCGGTCCCTGCAGGCATAATGCTGAATCACTTCCATCCCCACTTTTTCCTGAACGATAAGAGAAAGATAGCTAGAACTCATACGGGAAAGAGCCCGTGGTCCATCAGGAATATTAATGGCATCTACCCCAGCTTGTTTGAGTGTTTTTGCCTTTTCCAATGCTTTAGAAGAATCAATGCCTCTAGGTGGCACAATCTCTACAGTAGTGATGAACTCCTTGTCACATATCTTTCTTGCCATTTCAGATCTTTTTCGGGTAGGGATTTCAGGTTTTGACTTTTTCTCAGTTACGGCTTTGGTAGTCTGTTTGATCCTTCTCCTGGGAGACACAGACTGAATGGCTTTCTGCATTTCCCTAGTAAATTCAGCATTGGTCCCACAGCAACTTCCAATAATTTGGACTCCGGCTTGGGCAAACCGCTTGGCATATTCTCCAAAATATTCTGCGGTGGCCAGATAGATATTCCTGCCATCAACATTCTGCGGGATTCCAGCATTAGGCATGACACTTACTGGAATATCAACAGCTTGAATCATCTTTATAATAGAATCCAACATTATTTTTGGCCCAACACTGCAGTTTAATCCTACTATATCTGCCCCAAACTGCTTCATTTTAGCGCCCAATCGATCAGGAGGTGTACCAAAAAGGGAATTACCATCATCTCCAATGGTCATATGAGCTATTAATGGAATATCAAACTTTTCCTTTATCCCGAAAATAGCTTGTTGGATAAGATGAAGGTCAGAAAAAGTCTCCAAAGAAATAATATCCACTCCTCCATCGATTAGTGGTTTTGCCTGTTCTTGAAAAATCTCTCTTGCCTCTTTTTCCGAAAGCACGCCCCAGGGTTCCAGCCGCTCCCCTAACGGACCAACAGATCCCGCCACATAAACGTCCCTCCCTGCTGTTTCTCTGGCAATCTCGGCACCTTGATAATTGATGGCATGGATTTTGTTTTTCAAAGAGTGTTTCTTCAGCTTAATCCTGTTGGCACCGAAAGTATTTGTCTCTATAATATCAGCTCCTGCTTCCATATATGACCGGTGGATTTCTTTGATCATTTTAGGATTGGAAAGGTTCAGTTCATCATAGCAGGTATTGATAAAAATCCCTCGAGCATAAATCTCTGTTCCCATAGCTCCATCCATAAGAGCAATGTTTTCTTTTGTAAAATCGAGAAAAGGCTCTCTCATTATTATCTCCTAATTCAAATCACCTGAATCTACATTATTTTATTGGAGTGTCATTTTGTTTGCTTTTGTATCTTATCAAATTAACATCATTTATGCGAATGAGCCCTCTGGCACAAGCTTTCCCTCCTTAATAAGGTGCTTGATTTATACCTCTTCCTGATATATGTTACTCTCTCATAGGAAAATGAAAAACAGAATATTTGATTTAATAGGAGGAATAGAAATGAAACGCCTATTTATTATTTTTACTGTTATCATATTCTCATTTTTCAGTTTATCCCATGGATGGGCTGAAGACAACTGTTCCAGCTTTCTGGTTACAAAGGGTGCATCTCAGGACGGTTCTGTGATGATCACCTATACTTGTGATGGAGAATTTCTTCCCCATCTTAATCAAAGTCCAGCACAGGACCATAAAAAGGGTGAGTTCATAGAAATTAAAGACTGGAGGGGAGAAGTCATGGGGAAAGTAAAACAGGTGCCTCATACTTACGCGGTTGTGGGGCTGATAAACGAACATCAAGTGGCTATAGGAGAAACCACTTTTGGGGGAAGGAGAGAGCTAAGAAATCCAGACGGTCTCCTTCATTACTCCACACTCATGAATCTCTCCCTGCAAAGGTCTCAAACAGCCAGAGAAGCCATTATTGTCATGGCTGATCTAGTTGATGAATACGGGTATGCGAGCAGTGGTGAGTCTTTTTCCATTGCCGATCCTTATGAGGCGTGGATAATGGAAATGATTGGGCCAGGTAAAGGAGGTAAAGGAGCCATCTGGGTTGCGGTCCGCATTCCAGACGGATATATCTCAGGCCATGCTAACATGGCAAGAATAGGAAACTTTCCTTTAGATGACCCTGAAAATTGCTTATATTCAGATAATGTCATCTCTTTTGCAGAAAAAAAAGGTTATTATGATAAAAATTCGGGCAAACCCTTCAGTTTTAGGAAAGCATACGACCCACCAAAGCCTTCTTCTCTGAGAACCTGTGCTTCAAGGGTTTGGAGTATGTTCCGAAGGGCTGCTCCTTCTCTAAATCTGTCCCCTGACTTTCAGAGAGGCGTCAAAGGCGCGGAACGCTATCCTCTTTGGATAAAACCGGATAAAAAATTATCCTTTCAAGATGTGATGAATATCATGCGGGACCATTATGAAGGCACTGAATTTGATATGACCAAAGGAATCGACGCAGGACCATTTGGATGTCCTGTTCGCTACAGAGGTCTGACCTGGGAAGTGGAGGGAGTTAAATACTCCTGGGAACGCCCAATATCCACCCAGCAGACTGGTTTCTCGTTTATTTCTCAATCCAGAAGCTGGCTTCCGAATCCCATAGGAGGGATTTACTGGTATGGAGTGGATGACACTTACACGACCTGTTATGTGCCTCTTTACTGCTGTATTGATGACCTGCCAAAACCATTCACCAAAGGAGACCTCCAGGCCTTTTCATGGGACTCAGCATGGTGGGTGTTTAATTTTGTCTCCAATTACGCCAATCTTCGCTACTCAGCAATGGTAGAAGATATAAAGAAAGTTCAAAGCAGACTGGAAGGACAGTTTATTTCACTACAACCTATTATAGAGAAAACAGCCTTGGAGCTCTACAACACCAATTCCGATCTTTTAACCAGCTATCTCACTAATTATTCTGTTTCTCAAGGCGAAGAAGTGGTCAAACAGTGGATAGAACTAGGCAAATTTTTACTCACCAAATACAATGATGGCTATGTCAAAGACGAAAATGGCCGTCCCAGGGGTCTCGGGTATCCCACTGAGTGGCTTAAAAAAGTAATCAAAGAAAAGCCTGATCAGTTCAAAATACCTGAATGGGGAGAGGAAGAAGAAGACGGAAGACTCCATTAAGAAAAAAATTCGCAAGTATAGACTATAAACAAAAAAACCATTATAATATTAATTGAAAAATAAATCGGGAAGTTGAGTTAGATTAACCTTTTACATCAATAAATCATTTCCCCTAAATAATTTTAATCAACCAGTGAGGTCGTATTTCTGATGGATACAAGTATCGCAAAAATGAGAAATATTGGAATCAGCGCTCATATAGATTCTGGCAAGACCACCCTAACCGAGCGGATTCTGTTTTACTGCAAGAAAATCCATGAAATCCATGAAGTGAAAGGAAAAGACGGGGTAGGGGCCACTATGGATTCCATGGCGTTGGAAAAAGAAAGAGGGATTACCATCGCATCAGCAGCCACCAATGTAAATTGGAAAAATTACTCTATTAATATCATAGATACCCCTGGTCATGTTGACTTCACTATTGAAGTCGAAAGAGCTTTAAGGGTTCTTGACGGAGCCATTCTGATGCTTTGTTCCGTAGGAGGAGTCCAGTCTCAATCCATAACGGTTGATCGCCAGTTGAAGCGGTACCATATCCCGACCATTGCCTTTATCAATAAATGCGATAGAGTGGGTGCAGATCCTTATAAAGTTAAAAATCAGCTTAGTGAAAAATTAGGGCATAAAGCTGTGCTTATGCAAATACCCATTGGGCTGGAAGACCGACATAAGGGAGTTGTGGACTTGGTTAAGATGAAAGCATTTTACTTTGAAGGCCCTGAAGGAGCTAAAGTCATTATCAAAGACATTCCAGGAGAATTGAAAAAAGAAGCGGAAGTAAAGAGAGAAGAAATGTTGGATGCGGCCTCCATGTTCTCTGATGAACTCATGGAAGCGGTCCTGGAGGGAAGGGAAACAGAAGCACAGATTTATAAAGCAGTCAGAAGAGGAGCTATTTCACGTGAGATGACCCCTGTTTTTCTGGGTTCAGCATACAAAAATAAGGGAGTTCATCTCATTCTAGATGCAGTGATAGACTATCTGCCGAATCCTTCTGAAGTGGAAAACCACGCTGTAGATGCAGAAAATGGAGGAAAACCAATAAAACTGGAACCAGATTCAAATGCCCCAACAGTGGCTCTTGCTTTCAAATTAGAAGAAGGACCTTATGGTCAATTAACATATATCAGAATCTATCAAGGAAGAATAAAAAAAGGAGATACGCTTTTAAATACCAGGACAAAAAGTACTTTTAAGGTAGGTAGACTTATCCGCATGCACGCCGATAATATGGAAGATATTGATAAAGCCGAATGCGGGGATATCGCTGCCCTTTTCGGCATTGACTGTGTCTCTGGAGACACATTTGTCAAACCAGGGCTTCATTATCAGATGACCTCCATCCATGTACCTGATCCTGTCATATCCCTTGCTTTAAACCAGAAAAACAAAGTTTCATCAGAAAAAATGGCCAAAGCTCTGAGCAGATTTGTCAAAGAAGACCCAACTTTTAAAACCTATGTGGATCATGAATCGAACCAAACCATTATTCAAGGAATGGGTGAACTACATCTGGATGTGTATATCGAAAGGATGAAGCGGGAATACAATATTGAAGTGGAAACCGGTCAACCTGAAGTCGCATATAAAGAAAGCATACAGCAAAAAGCCAATTTTAACTACATTCATAAAAAACAAACTGGGGGCGCGGGTCAGTTTGGACAAGTCATAGGTTTCATCGAACCCTGGGCTAAAGGCAAATATGAATTTGTGGACGAAGTCAAAAGAGGCAATATTCCTAAAGATTTCATTCCTTCCTGTAATGAAGGGTTTCAATCAGCCATGGAACAAGGATCTCTCATCAAACATCCCATAACTGGAATCAAGGTTGTACTTACAGATGGACACTCCCATCCTGTTGATTCTTCAGACATAGCCTTTCGAACTGCTGCACGTGAAGCTTTCAAACAAGCTTATAAAAGGGCTAAACCCCAAATTCTGGAGCCTGTGATGAAGGTCTCAGTAGACAGTCCTTCTGAATTCGCAGGGAACATCTTTTCTTCTCTTACCAAGAGAAGAGGAATCATCATCAGTTCTGTGGAAGATGGAATATTTGTGAGAGTGGATGCCGAGGTGCCTTTAAAAGAAATGTTTGGATACTCCACTGTTCTTCGTTCTCTTACTCAAGGCAAGGCTGAATTCACCATGGAATTTCTAAAATATTCTAAAGCTCCCAAAAACATAGCCGAAGAATTGATCGCTGAACATGAAGAAAAAAAAGAATAAATTACTCAAACTAATGGAGTCATAAAGAATGATTAAATCAGAGCTCATCAAAAGAAGTCCTTTGAGGATTTTGGAAAAATCAATTCAAGGGGGACTCAAAAAAGGAGAAATTGGCGTGTTGGCTTCAAGAAAAGGAGTGGGAAAAACCGCTTGTCTGGTCCACATTGCCATAGACAAACTTTTTCAGGGAAAATGTGTGATCCATGTCTCTTATGCCAGCCGAGTTGATTATATCATCAACTGGTATGAAGATATTTTCAAAGAGATCGCTAAAAAACAAAACCTAGAACCTTCTCTCAAAACCCATGATGAAATTATAAAAAACCGGGTCATCATGAACTTTAATCAGCAAGGAACCAGCACAAAGCAGGTTCTCAAAAGTATAGAAGCTATGATAAAGCACGGCAAATTTTCTGCTGATGCTGTTATCGTAGATGGATTCGATTTTTCAAAATCCAAACCTCAAGATTTGGTTCGATTTAGAAATTTTGCAGAAAAAGCAGGCGTTGAAATATGGTTCAGTGCTTCTATACAAGATAAAAAACCACTTTTTGATGAGAAGGGACTGCCAACAGAGCTCTTGAATTTTATTCAAAATATTGATGTTCTGGCCACATTAAAATTCCAGGATCATTATGTTCGGCTTAATATAGCCAAAAACCGCAGTGTTTATCATTCAAAAGAACTGCCGCTTCGTCTCGATCCAGCGACCTTTCTCATGGCTTGATTTCTGTACCTTAAGTCCTTGACTTTTATGATTTCTCCTGCTGACATTTCTCCATGGTCTTGGGCAATATAAAGATACCCCTCTTTATCAATGGTGATTCCCTCTTGATCAGCACCCAAAAAAGCATATTCCCTAATAATCTTTCCTTTCAAATCTATTTCTATAAGAATGTTGTCTGCATCACTAACGATATTCAAAAACCCAGACCGGGAGTCAAAATGCATAGCAGAAGGGTCATCCATTTTCACGGGAAGAACCCTTGAAATTCGGGCTTCACAGGTATTTTCCTGACAGGATTCTAGAGGAATAAGAACCTCCATAATACAAGGAGGATCCCATTGATTCCCCACATAAAAAGCACCTCCTTCAGGATGAGTTTCATCGGGAACAAACTCTATAGACTCGATACCATTATCATAATCCTTCTCTCTCCGGATAAACTCAGGATCATCCCCGTACATTCTATTTAGATAAAAGGTCCGGAGGACTTGTTTTTTATCCGGATCAAACTCTAGAATCACCTCATCTCCTTCTATAGCTATGTAAAGGAGGCCTGTTTTGGGATTGACGGTCACTCCTTCTAAATCACCGGGAATTCTTTGTCTGAAAATAAGATTTCCGTTGGTCAGCATTTCCATTATCTCTCCCTCATCACTGACTACAAACAGAGTTTTCCTCAAAGGGTGATAACAAATTCCCGAAGGCTCAAGAATACCGTGCTTGTCTATATTCCCCCCAAATCCGGGCTCACCCAACCATTGATAAGGAAACCGAATGGTAGGCGAGTACTGATCTGGTGAACAAGCCACCAGCAAAAGAATTAAAAAAGCAAACCCAGTTTTAAACCTCATTATTCTTCCCTCATCTACTTTTCTTTTTTCTGAATATTCAATTTAAAGATTTTATCCTCAGACTCTTTTTTTGTCTATTCCTATTTGATTTGGCTGCCTCCTTTACTATATGCAAAATACTGTTATAAAAGTCTTATATACTATGCCTTTTGAATATAATTCATCCTTTATCTTCTCTCAAAGACCTAATCTCTTTTTCGATGATCCTTCTTGCCCATATTTCTGCTGTGCCTCCACACAACATCACAACCACTCCCACCATCTCGGAAATTTCTTGGGTACTGGCTCCTTCTTTTATGGCTCTCCGGATATGCAACTTAACACATGGCTCGCAGTGTAAGGAACATATTCATCTAAATATATCTTTGTCATTCTTCCGCCTCTGCAAAAACAACATTTTATTGACCCAAACTTATTGGGATCAAATATATAGTAATATGATTAAAAATCACCTTTGTTTCTATGGGGCAAAAACAGAGCGTCAATGTAATACTGTTGGAAATCTTTGTGCATGTTCAATTCAATAACCTCAACCCTGGATAAAATCTCTTTCATCTTAAGGACCACGTCTGACTCGATGAGGGCCAGAAAAGCTCCCCCTAAAGACCCGTTGCCGATCATTTCTGCTCTGTGTTCTGGTATGGATGGGAGAAGTCCAATGGAAACAGCGTTCTTGAAATGGATATGCCTTCCAAAGCCTCCGGCTAAAAACAATTTCTTTATATCCTGCCATGACTTTTCCTGCACTTTCAGCAATATTTTTAAAGCAGCATAAACAGCAGCCTTAGCCTGAAGAATCTTAGAAATATCTGATTCAGTGATAACCACAGGCTCACTAAGCGCTGATCGTTTGTCTCCGGCTATAACACAGGCCTTGATCTCTCTACTGTCTTGTTTGACTTTCCAGTCTAACCGAAGTTCTTTCAGCTTCCTTTCATCAAATCTTCCCATCTGGTTGATCAGACCTGTCCTTAACCCCTCAGCCAAGAAATCAATAACCCCGGTCCCGCATATTCCAGAGGCTTTTCCCTCTCCTATGACCTTTATTTGGATATTGTTCTCTTCATCAAAATTCACCCTTTCCACAGCTCCCAAAGTAGCTCGACAACCATGATAAAGACCATATCCTTCAAAGGCTGGACCTGCGGCTGTGGAACATGCTTTTATCTGGCCATGGTCATACGTCACAATTTCGCCATTGGTTCCAATATCTATGAGCACAGCGAAATCTTTTTCTTGATGCAGTTTAGAAACGTATATATCAGACGTGACATCTCCTCCAATATATCCTGAAACCGAAGGGATGACATCCACAATTCCCTGAGGCAGTACTTCTAATTCCAAATCCTGAGCTAAAAAGGCTCCAGGTGATCTGTCAACTGGTTGAAAGGGAACTTCTCCAATGCTTTTTGGGGAAAGACCTAACAGCAAATGCATCATGATGGTATTCCCTGAAAGCGCTATGCGGCTGATATCCTCTTTTGTGATATCATGAACTTTGCAGAGATATTTGATAATAGGATTGATGGTGTTATGGACCACTAACGACCTCAATAAATCAAGTTCTTTATGGGATTTGATCGAGGATAACCTTGATATCACATCTTCAGCCACTGTAACTTGCTGGTTATAAAGAGACACTTTATCGATAAGTTTTCCTTTAGTGATGTCCACCAATCCAGCCACTACTGTGGTTGTCCCTACATCCACAGCCAATCCATAAACCTTTTGAGTGGTGTTCCCTGGCTCTATGTTGACAACAGACCATTGATCGTTCATTTGTCCCAGGGTTACTGTGATTTTTTGATCCCCTTTATCCAAAGCAAAAGGAAGTTTCCTTAACACCTGAAGGGAAATATTTGCATTATTGACAGAAATGTTTTTTAAAATCTCTTTTTCCATTCTCTTTCTGTCTGATTCTTGACTTTCAAGGACAGCAGGAGGAATAGAAAAACAGTCTTTTTTGGTTGGGGGATTAACCTGTTTGTGTTTGAGCTTAAAATCAACCACGATTTTTCCAGACATTTCAACCAGTGAGCTTTTAGGGATTTCAACCACTGCGTTTCTGCATTGCACTTGAGTTAGACAGGCCAAAGCTTTCCGGGGATGATCCTTTGTTGCTGTAACCTTTTTTTTATTTACCAGAAACTTCCCTTGAATCAGATGCACCAAACATCTTCCACATTGCCCCTGTTCCCCGCAACTGGATGTGATAAAAATCCCTCTATACCGAGCGAGCTCCATAAGAGTTTTATGCTGGGGATCATCAATCTCTATTTCTCGGTCATATGTTTTTAGAATCACAGACATAATAGTCTCCCTATCCAGCTGTTTTTTATTCAGAGGAGATTTTTATTATAGCATTGGGTTCTTTTATCTGCCCTTTTTTCACCTTTATCATAGCATCCTGAAGCTCTCCAAAAGGAAAGACTTTTCTGGGCATGCTTAGATCTACCTTTCCAGCAATTTCCAAAAACTCTCGGCCTTCTGCGGCATTGACATTATATAAAGTCCTCACATCTCTCCCCCATAAATTATCTGAATAGTTCTTAATCTCAATAACAGACATGCTTCTATGATGATGTGATGCAAGTGATTTTTTCCACAGGTACTGAAAAGCCAAGAAATCCCCACGGGATCTCTCTTTTTTAGATGTTTAACTCCAGGTCCTATCTCATCCACTTTTCCCACAATTTCATGGCCCAATATTAGAGGAGATTTTTTCATAGGCAAGTCCCCTTCCGCAATATGAATATCTGTCCGGCATATACCGCAGGCCTGTATCTGAACTCTAACTTCCTGCTCTTTTGGAACAGGTTTGGGCACATCCATCAATCTTAACGGCTTCTCTTCCATGTTTGACTGTTTTTCCAATATCCAAGCTTTCATGTCAGCCTCTTGATAATACGAATTTTAGTCTTTTCTAATCCATCATCTTCATCACTTTTGAATATATTATCCTGACCTATTCATAAAAAAATGGCGATGTTCATTTATTTGTTTTGATCTCAAGGATATGCATACTTTTTAAAAAAATGACAACTGAAATATTTTTGTTTGTTTTTACTTTCATT
>Ga0180434_10002219_pt1 | contig 26452 bp, 23 predicted proteins | sample SS_ome_7_FD_132453 | JGI IMG/M metagenome (GOLD analysis project Ga0180434, IMG submission 132453) | Hypersaline lake sediment archaeal communities from the Salton Sea, California, USA - SS_1_D_2 metaG | ecosystem: Environmental > Aquatic > Non-marine Saline and Alkaline > Hypersaline >... | reverse complement strand
TTATGCACTGACCCGAAACGAGATCGGTCTCAAGTCGTCCAGCCGGTCCGAGGATACAGCCCGGCTGAGATGGAGTGTCGTCCTTGTCTCAGAGTTTTCGACTATTCCTCGGCCAGTTCCGCGGCAACCTTATCGAAATAGGTCACGCACTGGGCGATTTCGGGTACCGAGTTCAGCCAGTTGTGTTCGTACTCGATGGAGAACACGCCTTTAACACCCTGGCGCTTAACCTCGGCTAACCATGCTTTCATGTCGCCCGCACCAGTTCCCCAGGGCACGTCGTGAGCCCGGCGCTCATTCATCGCGTTCAGATTCTTGATATGAAATGAGATAATGCGTCCCTCGAGCATCTTGAGCGCATCGAGCGGCTCGATACCGGAGCGCATCCAGTGACCCGTGTCGGCACAGGCGCCGATCCGGTTGCTTCGTCCCTGGCAGACCTTGACAACCGTCTCCGGGTTCCAGTACCTGGATGGCCTCGGATGGTTGTGAATCGCCATGTTGATATCGTATTCCTCGCAGAGCCTGTCGATGAGTTCAAAGGCTTCGGGCGGCGGTTCGGACACGATGGTCTCGATACCCATATCCTTCGCGAAGTCGAAGACCACGCGGTTCGCCGCTTCGTCATTTGACAGCCCTACGACACCGTAATTGACCAGTGTCACCCCGGCGTCCCGGAGTTTCGCTTTGACCTCCTCGCGAATCTCCGGGGACATGTTGTGGTCGAACTTCACGTCCGGTTTCTCTTTGCTCAGGTTCTGACCAGGATATGCCTCGATCCATTTCAGCCCGAGCGACGCCGTCTTGTCGACCGCCTCGTAAAACGTGAACCGGTTGAACGAATACGCCTGGCAGCCTAACCGCCAGCCGAGCTTCTCGGCGTTGGGGGCGCCTTGTGCCACCACCTCTGCCGCCTGACAGACGTTCCCAACAACAAGACCGGCGACACCGATCAACAACGCAACTATCTTCAGACTGTTTCCACTCATCCCTTTTCCCCTTTCCCTATTCAGACGCTTCTCTGTACCTCCAAATTTGCATCCATTCTCGATCGCGGTAGTATCGGAACGAAGCTGGAATTCTCCGATCTCCCGACGGTATCAACGCCGCTGTTCGGTATTATAAGCGCACCGGTCGCCGCCGTCAACTATTGAGTTCACGGTATCACAGGAAGAGGCTGACCGGTGTGCACGAAGCGTGATGGGGTATGACATTCGATTTAATAATCTGGATGCTGTGGGAGCACCTTGTTGGGAGAGGTTTCTGTTGCCCCCGTTCGGGGGCTCGTGGTGTGGCTGTGGCCGACCCAGGGCTCGCTACGCATCGCCCTGGGCTACATTCTGTCGCCCCTGCGGGGCTGGTAGGTGGTGCCATTCGGAGCTGCGAGGGCACGTCCACCGTCGTCGATAGCAGCACAATGCTGAGTGGCACGGGCGTCTCGTCGAGGATCCGCCGTGGCGCGCCCGTGATCCATGGGCTCTCCACGTCGAGTGTTCCACAAGATGGGCATGCCACGTAGTCAAAACATCCTGACAGTGACGCGGCGCCCCCCCTGCGGTTTGCTTTCGAGGTCGCCCAACTCCCCTAATTAAGATTGACGCGGTACTAGTCGGTTGCGTGCGAATCCGGTATCACAGGCAGCTCGAGGTGAGACGGATGTGTCGCATCGCGGTACACGGTTATAGTCGGAACGATGTTGTCCGAGTCAGCGGGATCGTTCCCAGGGCACAGCTTCGGGTGCAAACGAAACGTGGGATAATCGGAGCACGCTATCGACACGCGAACGCAGTGCTTCTTCCGGAACACCCACGATGTCGGCAGGAAATCTATAACGAGCTCGACAACTGCGCCGTCGGCGAACACGCGGTCGCGATACTGCGCCTTCTCATACCCATGCCAGGGCAGTTCGGGCAACACTTCAATATTGTACATGCCGCTCGCGATGATGGTGTCGTTATCGTGCAGGTCGGCAAAACCCGCGCGCAACTGCGCCTCGGTCACCAGTACCGCTTCGCCTTTCTCGTCCACATCCTCCAGATACACGAAGAAATCTCCATAGTCAGCGGTTGATGAGGCCCAGAAACGGACTATCGGGTGGCCGGTGACCTCCATGGGCGCGTCAAGGGGTGCTGACGTATACACGACACACTGCGCGTCTTTCTGCGTCCGTATCGGTAACTGATCAGGCGTCCCACCCCCGATACCAAGCCATCGGTTGCCCCCGTTCGTCCCGTACGTGCTGCTGTGAGCATAATCGGCGGTGTAGGCGTCCGCGCCATCCTGCTCGCGTCGGGCAGCGAGCGTATTTCCACCGTCAAAGTAGTAGCGCGTCAACACCTGCCGTTTGAGCGGCCATTCATGTTCGAGCCGCCAGCCGCCACCGTGCATGACGTAGATGTTGATTGGCGGTTCCGTATCAATACCGTTCTTGATACCTTTGAGGTACCGGTCGAAGAACCGTAACTGTTCCACCGCGAGCGACTGACGAACCTTGCCGCCATCTTCACCGCACAACTGCCAGAACGGTCCGCCTAGACTGTGGTAACCGGCGGTCATCAGCAGTTTCGACGGGTTCGTCTCCCGTAACGTGGAATAGAGCTCGAACGATCCACGTGCGAACCCGTCGAACCAGCCGCCTATGTTGTAGATAGGAATCCCGGAGTCCATGATACCGGGCACGTGCGCGTTGGGTCCGAGCTCATAGATACTTACCGCTAACGGGCTCATCGCATCAATGAAAAGCCCTTTCGATGCCCACGACGCGTAATCGTAATTCCCCTCGTGATGTTCAAAGGTGGCGTTGTAGTAAACGTGCTCGCGGGCGGCCTCATCACGGTACGTCGGCGGAAACCCGTCGTCCAGGAACGTGCCGTTCTTGTTGACGTCCACGGGGATCTCGTCGCCCAGCTCGCCGTCACCGTCCTCATCAAGAGCCGGTTTGGTCGGGTACACACCTTTGTCCGGGACATAGTGGTTCCGCTGCGAGCCGTACATGAACCCCGACCACAGGTTGAGGAAACCCTGGAGGTAGATGCCGCCCGGATAGACCTCGCCGGTGTAGCCCTCGAGCGGTATCACCGCCGGCGCAATACATTTCAGCGCGACGGGTTTCTGCGACGCGACCGCCGTCTGCGACCAGCCCAGGTACGACCCGCCCTGCATCCCGACATTACCGTCGCACCACGGTTGGGCGGCCATCCAATCGACCAGCTCTTTCCCGTCTCTCCAGATCTGCGGCATGAAGTCCATGAGCCACCCGGTGGACGCGCCCGTACCGCGCATATCCGCGCACACGAGCGCGTAACCGTACGAAATGAAGAATCGCGCCATCTCAGACGTCGTAAAGTCCGAAGTTTTGCCCGTGGCGGGATCGATCTCGGAGCGCTGATACGGTGTATAACTGAGGATCACCGGGAAGGCAGCCCGGGTCGGCCCTTCGGTGGGCACGTACACGTCCACCGCGAGCTTCTCCCCATCCGACATCGGTACATAAACCGAAAAGGTCTTGACGCCCGTGTACTCCGGGCTGGTATACCCCGAGTAAACGAACGGTTTGCTCACCTTTTCGGGTGGAACGACCGGCGCATTTTCGGCGACAAGCGGAAGTGTCAAGACGAGTAGGCACAGAAGCGTTAATGACAGTATGGACCGTTTCATGATAAATCCTCCGGTGAACGATACGCGCGAGTTGAGCTCATCAACGATTTACGTGGAGCAGAGTATACAGAGCGGCGCAGCGGCGAGTCAATGACAGATCGTGTTCCAGGGGTCTGCGAAATACCGTTCGCCGCGGTAGGGCGGGCGTCTCGCCCGCCAATGGAGTGAGGCCGTCGTGTCCTCCCGGTCGTCCACTCGATGCGACGGGAGATTTCCGGGACAGCCGGCGGGGACGACAGCGCTATGGGACCAAAGCAGCACAAGGTTCACTAGGTAATCGACGTTGGGCAGCGAGATCGATCTTATGGGCAATCAGGACGGTGTTGAAATCCTCGCACTGGACGCGACCGGTGATGATGTACGGCCCGTGCGATGTGAGTAGATGACCATACCGCTGGTAGGTTTTCGGGAACAGGATGGTCTCGAACACGCCGGCGGCATCTTCGAGCGTGAGAAATTTCATACACCCTCGACCTTTGAGCCCGTGCCGTCGTTCCGCGATAAGCCATCCCGCCATGCTGACCCTCCTCCCGTCGTACTGCGCCATATCGCGGCTCGCTACGAGCGGGTACCGCAGCAGGTTCGGTACGTACCAGCTCAGCGGATGGTCGGAGACGGTCATGCCGAGATGTTCCATCTCGCGATCGAGCATCTGTCCCCGTGAATATTGAGGGATGAGCGGTACGATACGGCCCGGACCGTTGTCGAACCAGCGGAACAGTTCCTCCCCGGCGGACACGTTTAACGGTGCACCGTCCGCAGAGAGCATCTTGAGTTCCCAGAGCAGTTCCGGCCGCGTTTTCCGTCGAAGACTCGCCTGTGGCGAGAAACCGTCGAGCGCACCGACCTTTATGAGCGCCTCCGCTTCAGCACGGCTCAACCGTGCACGATGCCACAGGTCGGCGAGACAGCTAAACGGGTGCTCTTCCCGCGCCGTGCGAATCGACCGTACCGCTTCGAGGCTCAACCCTTTGATATCGACGAACCCGACACGGATCGCGTCGCCTTCCGCCGTGTAATCGTACTCGCTCCGGTTGATATCGGGCGGGAGGATCGCGAACCCGCACCGTCTGGCCTCTTCGACATAGACCGCCGGGTAGTAGAACCCGCCACGGTTGGACAGGACGCTCGCGAGGAACTCCGCCGGGTAGTGCGCCTTCAGGTACGCGCACCGATAAGCGAGCTGGCCGTATGTGCACGCGTGTGCTTTGCAGTACGAATACGCGGAAAAGTTGGCGATTTGCCCCCATATCTCGAGCGCTGTCGGTTCAGAGACACCGTTTTTCACCGCCTTCTCGACGAACCGGCGGCTGATCTTCGCCATCTCCTCCCGGGAGCGTTTCTTCGTCATCGCGCGGCGTAACTCGTCACCCTCCGCGAGCGTCATCCCAGCGACCGCGCTCGCCACACGCAGTATATCCTCCTGGTACAGCATCACGCCGTAGGTATGCTTCAGCAGTTCAGCCATCTTCGGGTGGAGATACACGGTTTTTTCCTTGCCGAGCCGCCGCCGTATGTACCGCCGTTTCATCCCGCTGCCGGACGGCCCCGGCCGGACGAGCGAGAGGCCTTTAATAAGCGAGTCGGTATCAGCCGCCTGAAGGCTCTTGAGCAGCGATCGCATCGCGGGGGATTCGATCTGGAAACAGCCGATAGTGCGGCCGTTGCGAAGGAGTTCGCCGGTCAGTTCGTCCGGTTCGGGCAGCGACTCGACATCTATTTTCACGCCCCTGTTACGCCAGACCTTCTGGACCGTCTCGTCAATCACGGTAAGCGACCGATGTCCGAGCAGGTCCATCTTGACCAGACCGAGCTGCTCGATCGGGTCCATATCGTACTGGGTGATGACGATACCCTTCGCGGAACGTTGCAACGGGACGAGGCCGGTGAGCAGGTCGCGGCCGATAACCAGCCCGCCGCAATGGATCGAGAGATGTCGCGGGAAACCGTCTATCGCCTCGCTCAGTTCGACGATCGATTTGAACGGCTCCTCGTGTATCGGCAGATGGCGACATTCCGGGAGACGTTGGACGACCGCTTGTATGTCCGACGAATGGTAGTGGGGCAGCAGCGAGGTGAACGAGCTGATCTCGTCCTGCGGCAGGCCGAACGCTTTCGCTATGTCCGTGACGGCGGACCGCGCCTGGAACGTGGCGAACGTGCTGATCATCGCGACCCGGTCGGAACCGTACCGACGATAGACGTAGTCCAGCACCTCATCCCGTCGTCTCCAGCATATATCCAGGTCGATATCCGGACAGTCCGCCCGCGATAGGTTCAGAAATCGTTCGAAATAGAGGTCGTACTTGAACGGGTCGACTTGCGTGATGCCGAGCGCGTACGATACGAGGCTGTCGGCGGCTGAACCTCGGCCGACTATGGATATACCGTGGCTTCGCGCGTAACGGACAATGTCCCATACAATCAGAAAGTATGGTGCGAACCCGAGCGTGTTGATCACCTCGAGCTCGTGCTTCAACCGGTCGATCACCTGCGGCGTCAGCGGTTTGTACCGCTCGCGTATACCGTCAAACGCGAGCTTCCACAGATACGAGAAGGGCGTCTCACCCATAGGAAGGTCGGATGCCGGAAAGATCGGTTTCCCGAGAGGGAAGTCGAGATTGCATCGGTCGGCTATCCACTGCGTGTTCAGTGCCGCGTCACGCCACGCGCCGCACAGCGCGACCATACGTGATTGCGGTTTGAGCCAGCTCTCCCGATGCGCCAGAGCCGCAGGGTTCAACGCGGCAACCGTCGTGTTCTCACGAATGGCGGATAGTACACGATGTATCTTATACCTGTCCGGCATCGCGAAGAACACACGGTTCGTCGCTACGGGACGCAACCGGAGGTCGCGCGCTAACCGGACTGACCGTTCCGCACGGTACCGCGATTCTTTATCGCCGTAATTGACTACCTCGACGAACAGATCATCCCTGGCGTAGAGGCGCGGCTTGCCGCGCCCTCCATCCCCACCAATGTAGGGGCGGGGCTTGCCCCGCCCTCCAGCAAGATACCGCAACAGTGACATGTCGGAGGAAAGGACGAAAATGTCGTCCGACGGTTCTCGCAACGCCTCACGCAACGAGAACCCCTCTTCCAGATGGTGCGCGGTGACCATCCGGCAGATACGGCCGTATCCTTTCAGGTTCCGTGCAAGCAGCACCGCCTCGCCATCGCGCGCTTTCAGGTGCACGCCGATGATCGGTTTGATAGCCGCGTCGCGTGCCGCCGTGTAGAACGGGATCGCGCCGTACAGTCCGTTCGTGTCAGTGAGAGCGAGCGCCGTCGCGCCGTCCTGCCGGGCGCGCTCGATGAGGTCCCCGATCCGGCTCGCACCTTCGAGGAGAGAGTGGTTGCTGTGACAATGTAAATGATCGAATCGCATACCGTTACAGTGAAGATTTCTAAGGGCGGTTCGCGAACCGCCCCTACAGGTGAGGTTCCACACGTTCCAGGAATTTTGTCGGAGTGACTATCTCCGTCTCACCAAACCGTTTGAGCTCGAGCAGGTGCCGGTCGCCGGAAACGAGATAGTCCGCGTTTCCCTCGACGGCACATTCGAGAAACCTGTTATCGCTGGCGTTCTGTTTCACCACGTCCAGCGCCGTTTTCGGCACGACGATCCGCGCGTACCTGTTCACACGCCGACTCAGCACCGCGACGAGATTGGGTTCGATACCCTTTCGAACGAGAACCTCGAAATATTCGTCGAGTATCTGCTGCGACACTATCAGGTCAAAGACCCCCTGCACCCATAAATCCAGTATCCTGCTCGGCGCCCCCGTAGATTTCAGCAGCGCCGACACCATGACGTTAGTATCTACGACAACCCTATACGCTGGCACGATGTTTCCTTAACTCATGCACGAAACGTTCAATCTCCGCGTCGGAAGACGTCGCCAATCCTTTCTGGTCGGCATCACGACGAATGCTCCCAATGATCTCGGCGAGCTCTTTCTCGCGCACCGTCTCTCTGCTCTTCTCGCGTAGCCATTCGTCAATGACCGGTTTGTAGAAACGGTACTGACCGCCGATCTTGGCGACAGGGAGCTCCTTCGCCTCGAGCATCCGGTAGATCTTTGCGACACCGAATCCGAGATATTCGGCTACCTCCTTCACCGACATCACTTCGTCACTCATATTACACACCCCTTTCCTCTTTTTATGATATTATATCATTAATATTAGTGATATTCTATCAATAGTTATAACTATACGGCGGTTCCGCGAAGACCAACCCCCTATACATTGGGTTCCACGTGACGGAGAAACTTCGTGGGGGTGACTATCTGCGTCTCACCAAACCGTTTCAGCTCGAGCAAGTGCCGGTCGCTCGTGATGATGTAATCCGCCTTACCGGCAGCGGCACATTCCAGAAACATGTTATCGCTTGGATCCTCTTTAATGACGCTCACACGCTCATTCGGGACGACGATCTCAGCGGACTCGTCGATCCGCCCGTTAAATTCCGCCACCCAGTCGGATTTGACCCATGGTTGCGACAGGATAGAGAGGTACTCGCGCCGGATCTGGCTCGTCACGAGGAGCACGAGACGGCCGTCAACCCACATATCGAGTATTTTCCTGGAGGCGCCGGTCGGTTTCATCATCGCACCGACCATGATGTTTGTATCGATAACGATCCGGCACGGTTGCTCCTCACCTTTTCTCCGGCAGAACACGCTGCGTAGCTTCTTGGCGATTTTCACGATGTCTCTTTCCTCTGTATTCTGTGTCCCTTCTCCTGTTTACCTCGATAACGACGGTGTGAGCACCTGGACGTCACGTCCGAGACGCATGGAGCGAGCGCTGCGCAGAAAATCGAACCCGTACCTGTCCCTCAGCCGGTCGGCGCTGAGCAGCGCACGACGCCACTTCTGGTGCGCACGGTTCGTGAACAACGAGAGCTGATGCTGGTTGTAGATCAGCGACGAGAGGGTCACCCCAACGAGCCTCACACGCGCACGACGCACCTTCGCCTTCGGCAGCAACTGCCGCACTGCCGCATACACGACCATATCCAGGTCCGTCGATTCCGGCAACGTTTTCGCGAACGTTACGGTTTTGAAATCGGCGTACCGTACCTTCAGTGTGACACATCCGGTTTCCATCCGCTGCTCGCGCAGCGCGTACGTCGCCCGCTCCATCAGGTAGTACAACACCGATTCGATCTGCTCCCAGTCGAACAGATCCTCCGGGAAGGTCGTCTCGCGACCGATGGATTTCGGGTACGGCGCTTCTTCAACCGGGCTGAAATCCACGCCCCGAGCACGTCGCCGTAGCGTATACCCCGACTGGCCGAAGATACCCGTCAACGCTTCGCTCGGTATCTGCGCAAGTTGACCTATCGTGTGGACACCGAGCTCATCGAGCATCTGGTGCGTCCGCGCTCCGACACCTGGCAGTCGCGAAACCGGCAACGGCGCGAGAAAAGCGCGTTCACCGCCCGGCGGGACCTCGAGAAACCCGTCCGGTTTCGCCTCGTCCGATGCGACCTTCGCGACGAGCTTGTTCGCCGCCGCACCGGCCGACGCTGGCAGACCGGTCCGTTCGCGTATGTCGCGTTTCAGCTTCATCGCAATAGCCTCGCTACCGCCGAACAGACGGAGCGACCCCGTGATGTCCACGTACGCCTCGTCGAGCGAAACGCGCTCTATTTTCGGCGAGACACCTTCCAGCACACTCATAATGGCCTCGGACGCGTCCCGATAGTGGTCGAAATGCCCTTCGACGAACACCGCATCCGGGCAGAGCCGTTTCGCTTTGGCCAGCGGCATCGCCGAATGAACGCCGAACGCGCGAGCCTCGTATGAGGCGGTGCATACCACACCCCGGCCGTTCGGGTCGCCGCCCACGACGAGCGGTTTCCCTTTGAGCGAGGGATCGAGCACCTGTTCCACCGACGCGAAAAACGCGTCCATGTCTATATGTAATATACGACGAAGCATAAAACCGTCCTTCACGCTGAAAGCCATTTGCCGGGCTGCTTTGGACATGTAGGGGCGGTTCGCGAACCGCCCCTACGCACTGCCCGTTCTGTCCCTTACGTGGCAGGTCTATCCGCGAGCTGCCACGCCTTGATGTCCCTGTAATCTCTCCCCGTCATCTATTGTCCAAGGTCTAACATCTGTTGTCCCGGCTCTTTCAGTTCGCCGACACGTTTACCATTGATAAGCACGTAGGGCGTGGCCCACCTGACAAGCGCTCCCGTACCTTCCAGCTCTTCAACCGTATGGAATCTGTCCTTCCCGCGTCTCGTGACGATTCGCGTCGCGGAACGCGGCCCGATACCGGGTACACGCAGCAGTTCCTGACGGGTCGCAGTGTTGATCTCGACAGGGAACGTCTCCGGATGCTTCATGGCCCACAACCGTTTCGGATCCATTGCAACGGGCAGGTTTCCGCGCGCGTCGAACGTGAGCTCGTCGAAGCTGAACCCGTAGCGTCTCAGCAGATAGTCCGCCTGGTACAAGCGATGCTCACGCAACGGCGGTGTCGGTCGGCGACCGTGGCGAACTTCCTCTTCCAGCGGTTGGAAGGCGCTGTAATAGGCGCGTTTGAGCTTTACTCGGCGGTACAAGCGGTCCGCCAAATTCAGTATCTCGCCGTCACTCTCTTCTGCCGCGCCGACCACAAACTGGGTGGTATGATCGAGACACCCTGTATCCCCCCGTTCGAGGAGTGTCTTCACCCAGTGCATACGTTGGACGAGATCGCTATCAAAATCTTTGCCGGGAGCTATCTGTGCGAGCCGGTCAGGACCCGGCGCTTCGAGGTTCACGGAAACCCTCGTCGCCACGCGCATCGCGCCCTCGATCGCCTCGAAACTCGCGCCGGGAAGTACCTTGAGATGAACGTACCCGCGAAATCCGTATGTTTTCCGCACGATCTCGACCGTCCGGATCATTCTCTCCATGGTGTGATCGGGATTTTTCTGGATACCGGAACTCAAGAAGAACCCCTGGACGAGCCCGTTGGTCCACAAGGTCGAGAACACCTCAGCGAGTTCCGCAGGCTCGAATCCCGACCGGACAACGTCGCGGCTGCACCGATTCACGCAATACCTGCAATCGTTCCGGCACTGGTTGGTGAGCAACAGTTTGAGCAGCCGCACGGTGTTACCGTCGGGCAGTACCGCCGGGTATATCCATCTCCCGAACGCGCCGCGACGGCGATGCGATTCCGGCGTACGCGGGGTGCAGTTCCCGCACAGGTCGAACTGGGCGAACCTGCCCATCAACTCGATTTTCTGATCGATATCCATGATCTATGTGTACTTTCTCAGGAGACTGACGACGATCCCCTGAATTTTTAACGGTTGACCCCGAACAATGATCGGTTGCGCGTTGGGGTTCGCCGGCTCTAACCGGATATGGTCGCGCTCGCGGTAGAACCGTTTCAACGTCGCACTATCGTTATCGATCAGGGCGACAACCATATCACCGTCGTTAGCTGTATCGGTATGTTCGACGATGATGTAGTCGCCGTCCTGTATATGGTCGTCGATCATCGAGGTACCTTTCACTTGGAGCGCGAACGTTCGTTTACCCCGAACCATATCTGCGGCGACGGCTATGGTCTGGTCATCCAACACCGCCTCGATCGGTTCACCCGCCGCGATCTTGCCTAGAAGAGGTATAAGGGCGACGTCCGCGACCGACACGGCGGGCGGTTTACTTACGAGCACCGCGCGGCTCCTGCTCGATTGCCGGCGGATGAACCCTTTCTCCTCGAGGTTGAGAAGATGCTTGTGCACCGTTGAGGGCGAGGAGAGGTGAAAGTGGGATGCGATCTCTTCGAGACTGGGAGCGTACCCGCGCTCATCTATGAACTCGGCGAGAAAATCGAGTATCTCCTTCTGGCGTTTTGTGAGCGTTTCCATGGTATGCACACGTCCTGTCGAGGTCAGCCGGGAAGCCGCCTGTTTCCTATAATAGATTGTATTCTAGGTGCAGTATACACGAAAATAAAACGAAAGTCAAGCGAAAAGTTAGCGAAAAATAGATGGCCGGGGAGGTAATGTGTGCTGGAAGCCCTCTTGCCTGCTAGCAAAGGTGGGCGTGGCAGCAGTTGACAGGAAGTCTGAGCGTATGGTAAAGAAACTCGCGGGAGCTGGGGGTGGGGCGATTCTACAGGATGAATACTATGACAGACGGTGAGGTAGGCGTGCTAGTGCGGGACGCGGCGTCGAGGCACGGGATCGAGCTGTCCGAGAAGCAAGTCGGCCGGTTCTCGTCGTACGTGAAGCTGATCCAACAATGGCAGAGGACGGTGGTGCGGCTTGTGGGGAATGATGACGCGACGGTGCTGGTGACCGATCACGTGGCGGACGCGTTCCGGACGTACCGATGCGTGGACGCGTGGAAGGGGAAGAGAGCCGTTGATATCGGGTCGGGAGCAGGTTTCCCCGGCGTGTGTCTGAAAATCGTCGAGCCGGAGCTGCACCTGACGCTGCTGGATGCACGGACGAAAAAGGTCGCATTCCTCACCAGGGTGGCGGCGGACCTCGGGTTGGACGGTGTGGAGGTGGTTCGTGGCCGAGCTGAGGAGCTCGCGCACGAGGGGGAGTTTCGGGAGGAGTTCGATATCGCGACCATGCGGGCTGTTGCGAGGTTGGCACGGGCCATGGAGATCGGGCTGGCGTTCGTCGGTGTGGGCGGCGTGTTAGTTGTACGGAGAGGGGGAACCTCGGGAGAAGACATAGGGGTTGCTGAACGCTGCGCTCGACGGTACGGTGGCGGCCAGGTCGTGGTGCACCGGGATGCGATATTGGATCGGCGATCGCGAGGAAGTTGCATCGTCGTGGCGAAGACGGAGAGTATGGACCGGCGGTATCCGAGAGGCCCGGCGGGGGATGACGGCGAGTCGTTAGTCGCTGAATGAGAAGGTGTTGCATCGCGGAAGTTCCACGTGGAACATCCGAAGGAACACTCTATATTGACAAATTGCCCCGCTGGTGCTACCCTCTCGGCATGGCAGTATTCCGGCGGATATTCCCGGATTTCGCGGGACGGAGGGAGTTGTAATGCCGCAACTGAGAAAGGACCCGATCCTGAGCAGATGGGTCATCATCAGCACTGCACGAAACCAGCGGCCGTCCGATTTCAAGCAGGAATCGTCGGCCCCCGACCAGCCGGAACTCTGCCCGTTCTGTCCGGGCAACGAACGGTACACGCCTCCCGAGATAGTCGCGTACAGGGAGGAAGGTACCGAGCCGAACCAACCGGGCTGGCACACCCGGGTGATCCCCAACCGCATGCCGGTTCTCAGGGTTGAAGGGCAGCTCGAACGTCGCGGCTGGGCCATGTACGACATGATCACCGGGGTTGGCGCCCACGAGATCATTATAGAGACGCCCAAACACGACCTGGACCTGCCGGACCTCGCACCCCACCAGATCGAGCGGTTGCTCTGGGCATACCGGGACCGATCGCTCGATCTTGCCCGGGACTCGCGGTTTCGCTACATACTTATCCTGAGGAACCGCGGCGTTGCCGCCGGGAGCACCGTATCCCATCCCCACTCGCAGCTTATTGCCACGCCGATAGTCCCGAAACGCGTCGAGGAGGAGTTGCACGGTGCGCGACTCTACTACGAGTATAAAGAACGCTGTATCTTCTGCGACATGATCCGACAGGAACTCGTCGAGCGAAAACGCGTTGTCGCCGAGAATCGAAGCTACGTCGCCTTCGAAGCGTTCGCGTCCCGGTTCCCTTTTGAGACATGGATCGCACCCAAATTCCATTCGTGCAGCTTTCCGCTCATCGAGGAAGAGGCGGTCACCGAGCTTGCGTACTGTCTGAAGGAGACGCTGACGCGCCTTAAACAGGTGCTTGGCGCCAGGTCGTACAACTACGTCCTGCACACGGCACCGCTTCCGCTCAAACATACCGATTCATACCACTGGCACATCGAGATACTGCCGAAGATCGGGCGTGTCGCGGGATTCGAATGGGGTTCGGGCTTTTATATCAACCCCATGCTGCCGGAAGATGCAGCGGAGACCCTGCGCGGGTTTGAAATTGTTACTCCCGGTCCGTCTCGACCGGCTGAACCTCAGGCTGGTGTTTCTGAAGCTTCTCCTTGATAGTCTCGTTCTCCGGATCAAGCCGAAACGCTTTCCGCCACTGGCTGATGGCATCCTCGACCGCCCCTGCCGCGAAATGGGCGTCGCCCAGGTGGTCACGCACGATGGCATCGTCATGGTCGAGATGTTTTACCGCGAGCTCGAGGAACTCGACGGCCTTGTCCATCTGTTTCTCCTTGTAGTAGACCCATCCCAGGCTATCGAGATAGTAGCCGTTGTTGGGATCGATCTCCAACGCTCGCTTGATCAGGATCTGGGCCTCGTCCAGGTTGGTTCCCTGTTCTGCAAACATGTAACCCAAGTAATTGCAAGCTTTTGCGTTAGCGGGGTCAATCGCCAAACACGCCTGCAGGTGGTCTGCGGCGGCATCGTAGTCGCCTTTCTCTTCGTAGAGGCCGCCGAGACGGAAGTGAATGAGGGCGTTGTCCGGATCGGCGGCTAATCCTTTCTCGTACGCCTCGATCGCCTCGTCGGCATCCTCCATCGCCTCCCTGGTCGCGCCGATAGTGAGGTACCACAGCGCGACATCCGGTCGCTTAACTGTTGCCCGTTCGCACACGCGCAGCAGCTCGTCTCCCACCTGTTCCGGTCCACAAGCATACAGAACGTCGGTCAACCCTTCGAGCGCCTTCTCATCAGGTTCCGGAATGTTCGACCAGTACTTATCCCTAAATTCGTCATTCTCTACCATGTCATGATAAGCGCCGAGCAAAACGGCCCGAAGCAACGTCATACTCTGTTCTCCTGCCTTCTCGAGCGTCTCGATCCCTTTCGAAGCGTTCCCCTGTGCGAGGTACAGGAGTCCGAGCGCCTCGATGTCTGTCGCAGCCGGTTCCGTTTTCAGGAGCTCCTCATACACACGAATCGCTCTGTCGATCTGGCCGCGTTTAGCGAAGGTGCCCGCAAGATATCGGTGCGGCCGGACAAGGTTCGGATTGAGCGCGATCGCCTTGCGCAGATGTCGTTGGGCGCGGATATAGTCCTCGGTGATGTTGTAGAGCACCCCGAGGTTATAGTGCGGTTCGACCCAGTCAGAAGCGATTCTGACGATCTTCTTAAACTCGTCGATAGCAGCCGGAGTGTTCCGCGCATGAACGTAGGCGCTCGCAAGGCCGTACCGGAGTATAAGACTGTCCGGCCGTACCTCCAACCCCGCAATATACGTGTCAATAGCCTCGGTGATATCGTTGAGCTTTTCATCGAGTTGTGCGAGAGCGAGATAGCCGGGTACCGCAGTCGGCTGCACCTCGACCCCGCGCCGATACATGGACCTGGCGTGGTCAATCCGCTCGAGCCGCTCGTACAGCCCGCCCAACAGGAGGTACCCTTCCGGCTCGAGCGGCATGCGCTCGATCGCGGACCGGTAAACCTTAATAGCTACCTCGGGTTGACCGCGTCGGATCTCAAAAGCTGCCGTGTTCCTGTAGGAATCCATCTCCATAGGTGCCAGCTCAATTATCCTCTGGAACTCTGCTTCGGCTTCTTCCAAGCGTCCGTCGCGTTCGAGCGCTCTGGCAAGAAGCAGCCTGGCTCTCGGGTCGTCCTGTTTCAGATCGACCAGCCTGCGGTAGAGCTCCCGGACGGCAACCTCTTTATTCTGCTTCGCGTATATCGCGGCGAGCGCTGTATAGTTTGCCAGGTTGTCCGGTTCCAATGCGACTACACGCTCCATCTCGGAAGCGGCCGGTTCAAGCTCGCCTGAACGGAGGTAGCTGCCTGCGAGCGCCCGCCGCGCAGCAGCGTTGTTCTCATCTATCTCGACAGCTTTCGCAAAGCTTGTCCTTGCTTCCTTGAGTTTGCCGAGTCTGGTCTGGACCTCGCCCAGTTTCAGGAACGGTGCCGGAGAGTCGGGATCGAGCTCGGAAGCCGCCAGGAAGGACTGTTCGGCCTCGGCGATCCGTCCGTCCGCCAGAAATGTGATACCTTGTGCGAAGTGGGCGAGTGCCCGAGCCTTGTCGGAAGGGACGGCGCCGTCAACCAGCCCCCGTTCGCCGGGCGCTGGCGGGCGGATGGTTCGTATTGTGGCGCAGCCGGAGCCCAGAGCGGCGAGCATGAGCGCGACCATTACGGTCCATATGCGATAGGGGCACCAGTGAGCCCGGTTATTGCGGTTGTGCGGTCCTCGCGCTTTCCGTCGTGTATGCATCGTACCGCTCCTTCCAGGCGGCAGGACGTAAACTTCAGACCTTGGACTTTAGACCGAAGCTGTACAGCGGCTGGATCTCTCAACAGCACGCTCGCGAACTCTTGGACGGTCCGGATCCTCTGTTGCTGAGTCGAGAATAAGCTCCCGTATAGCTTGACTGCTACGAGCTCTCGCAGAAACGAGGTTAGACGGGCCGCTCGTCGAAGATGCGCCGCTGATCCAGCCGGGGAATGCCGGTCAGCCCTCGCTACTGCGGTCGGCTTTCGGTTGCCTCGGACCCATGCGCCGCTTGACCCGCACCGACTTTCCGGCACGTTTTCTGAGATAATAAAGCTTCGAGCGGCGGACCTTGCCGTACTGCACGACCTCGATCTGTTCGATCAGGGGAGAGTGAAGTGGAAATATTCGCTCGACACCCTCGCCAAAGGAGATACGTCTTACCGTGAACGTCTCGCTGCTGCCGCTCCCTCGTCGACGGAGGACAATACCCTCGAACACCTGTGTCCGTTGACGGTCGCCTTCCGTGATCTTCTGATGGACGCGGACGGTGTCACCGACGCTGAACTCAGCGGGTTGTTTCTCTTTATCGTGTGTACTCACCAGTTCACCGATATCCATGGTGCAATTCCCTCTCACATTTTCGCCACAACGCACATTCGTTTTCTACCGGCCGGGACCATCTCGCTGGTTGATGTGAAGTTCCGCTCTGGCTTCTTCGAGGAGAACCATGTCGTCCCGGCCGAGACACGCCTGCTCGACGAGGTCCGGTCGTCGTTGCACGGTTCTCTTGAGTGCCTGTTTGAGACGCCACTTCTCGATCGTGCGATGGTCCCCGGACAAGAGAACCTCGGGGACCGTCATACCGCGGAACGACCGGGGGCGCGTGTATTGGGGGATCCCGAGAAGCGGTCGGTGAAACGAATCGGTCGCAATCGCGCCATCGTTTCCAATTACCCCCGGAAGCAGCCTACATACCGCGTCGACGACGACGAGCGCCGGTATCTCGCCGCCTGATAACACGTAATCTCCTATAGAAATCTCATCTGTAACGAGTCCGGTTCTGACTCGTTCGTCCACACCCTCATAGCGACCGCAGATCAGCACCATATCTTTCACAGAGGCAAGGTCCCGTGCCATCTCCTGGTTAAACCGTCGTCCCTGAGGTGAGAGCAAGATAATGCGCTCCAGAGAGTTGACCTCGCTCAGGCTCTCGACGGCCAGAAAGATGGGTTCCGGCTTGAGAACCATTCCGGGACCTCCACCGTATGGGGCGTCGTCGGTCACTTTATGCTTGTCGGTCGCAAAATCTCTTATGTTTACAAGGTTGACCGTCACAAGCCCACGTTCCCGTGCGCGACCAAGCACGCTGCAGTTCAGCAGGCTCTCGAAAGCACCCGGAAACAGTGTCAGGACATCAATTCTCATGTCAGTCCTCGAGCAACCCTTCCGGGTCAACCGTTACCACATTGTTCGTCACGTCAACGTCCAGGATCCGTTCTTTGACCGCCGGCACGAGCAGTTCCCGGTCGTCCTGTCCGACGACCTCGTATACGTCGTGTGCGGCGGTTCTGTACACCGCCTGTAATCGGCCGAGCGCAGACCCCGATACGTCCACAACCTGCATCCCTATGAGGTCGTCAAGATAATGTTCATGCTCGTCGAGCGGATATCGGTCGTCTTCATGCACGACGACCCGGGCGTTCTTGGCCGCGGCAATCTCGTCGGTGTCGTGTCGGTCGCTGAGCGTCGCGACAACGGCGTTGGCGAGGAGCTCCACGCGTTCGACGTGCAACTCCTTCATTTCGCCCGATGTCGTTCGGAGTTCGAATCGGCGCATGCCGAGGAACCGTTCCGGGTGATCGGTTTCCGGAAAAACCCGTAGCCGGCGGCTCGGGAAATTGATCGAGATCACCCTGCCGACAAGCACGAAGTCGCTCTGATCTTGCTCTTTACACATAGCTACTGTCCACAATCCATGACCTACGGTACGTTGACCGAAGGTGCCGGTATCATTCTACGATCTCAAGAACCGCCCGGAGCTTCTCTTTGGTTGCTGCGGCGCTGAGCAGGGTTCGTATGGCCTTGGCGGTGCGGCCCTGCTTACCGATCACCTGGCCCATATCCTCGGGATGAACCTTCAGCTCGAGCACCTTGGTTCTCTCGCCCTCCACGACGCGCACAGTGACATCGTCAGGGTGGTCGACAAGCGCTCTGGCAATGTACTCGACTAGTTCTTTCATAATATCCCCTCGCTACGTCACAGTCCAAGAGGAGTTTCGTATCGCGACGTGCGTTCCCATCGAATCCCGCTCAGGGAGCAGGCTCAGTCTCGGACGCCTCTTCGCGAGACGCCGCTTTGGCAAGGATGCCCTGCTTGGAGAGGATGCTCTTCACGGTCGCCGACGGACGTGCACCGCGGCGGAGCCATTCAATGGTCTTCTGTTCGTCAACCTTTGCCACGGCCGGTTGACCGATCGGCTGATAAATACCGAGCGTATCAATACATCTGCCGTCTCTCGGCTTGCGCGAGTCTACGACCACAACTCTGTAGTAAGGCATTTTTTTCTTGCCAACCCGTTTCAATCTAATTGTCACCGCCATCGTTGTCATTCACTCCCACGGTTCACGTTTTCGCCTGCACGACACCAACCCCGATGCATCGTTCGCTTCATCAAAGCTTGAAAGGAAGCGCGCCAGCGCCCGCCTTGCGCATCTTACCGAGCTTGCTGAAGTTTTTCATCATCTTTTTCACCTGGTCAAACTGTTTGAGCAGCGCGTTGACTTCCTGGACCGTTGTGCCGCTGCCGCGGGCTATTCTTCGGCGACGGCTGCCGTCGATCACGTTTGGGTTGCGCCGCTCGACGATCGTCATCGAGTTTATGATAGCCTCGACCCTGACAAGGTCTCGTTCGTCCGGCTGAATCCCCTTGACGTGAGCCATGCCGGGAATCATGCTCACTACCTGGTCGAGCGGTCCGAGGCTGCGCAGTCGGCGCAGTTGTTCCACGAAGTCCTCGAGGTTAAACTGCTGTTTCCGCAGCTTTTCTTCGAGACGTCTCGCCTCCTCCTCGTCAATACTGCTCTGGGCCTTTTCGACGAGGCTGACCACGTCGCCCATGCCGAGTATGCGCGAGGCCATACGTTCCGGGTGGAACTGCTCGATAGCATCGAGCTTTTCGCCGACACCGACGAGTTTTATAGGGCAACCGACGATACGTTTTACCGAAAGTGCGGCCCCTCCCCGTGCATCTCCATCCATTTTTGTGAGTATAACACCGGTAAGTTCGATATTTGTGTTAAATGTCACGGCCGCTTTGACCGCGTCCTGTCCCGTCATGGCGTCGGCGACGAAGAGTACCTCGTCGGGTTTGAGCGCATCCTTTATGTTGCGCAATTCGGTCATGAGCTGGTCGTCGACGTGTAGCCGTCCGGCGGTATCCAGCACGACGAAGTCATGCCCATTTCGCTTCGCCTCGCCGCCCGCCTGCTTGCATATGGCGATAGGGCTGACGGACCCGGTTTTGGAGAAGAAGGCGGCGCCGACCTGTTCAGCCACGATGCGCAACTGGTCTACTGCGGCAGGCCGGTATACGTCGGCAGCGACGAGCAGCGGGCTGTGTCCCTTCGACCGATACATGTTTGCGAGCTTGCCGGCGGTGGTAGTTTTGCCGGACCCGTGGAGCCCTACGAGCATCACGATGGTGGGCGGCGACGGCGCCATCCGGATCTCGACTGTCCTGTCGCCGAGGATCCGCACCAGCTCATCGTGGACAATCTTGATAAGCTGTTGCGTCGGGGTGACGCTTTCGAAGACCCTCTTCCCGACGGCGGCCTGCTCGACATCTTCGACGAACTGTTTGGCGACCTTGTAGTTGACGTCGGCTTCGAGGAGCGCGAGCCGTACCTCGCGCAATCCGTCGCGCATGTTGCGCTCAGTCAGTTTTCCCTGACCTCTGAGCTTCTTGAAGGTCTTTTGCAGTTTTTCGGTTAACGTTTCAAACATGATATAGCCGTTCCTAGTTCGGGCAGGCGTGCGCGCCATACACGCACCGCCGCGCAGAAACCACAGCGGAAAAGGAGGGTTCAGCAACCGGCACGCGCCGAAACCCTCCCTGTCAATAATGACCCTGCGACCATCACCCCTGACGGGTTTCCGCCTTACTGCGGTGATATTAGCACATCATCCGGTCCAAATCAAGTAAGTACCGCCGGCGACGGTCTCGCGCAACCCTGGTGCCGTACGGGTGGTGTCCACGACGGCACTGCGGTCTTCTGCGCGGCCGAAGACGCGCCACCGGTGCGTCTCTGCCATCGGATCGGCGTCTTTCATGGATCGTAGGGGCGAACCCGCGTGTTCGCCCGTGTTTGAAGAAGGGCAGACACACAGGTCTGCCCCTACGAGACGCCCGCCCTACCGGCGAGAAAGCTATCTCGCGAAACGCTGATGCAGGACACAATTGACAGGGCGGACGTGCTCTGCTACGATGCACGTGCGGAACATCGACCTGTGGCGAGGATCACTTTCCTTATTTTGGGGCGACGTCGGGTGAGAACATATGAAAACGAAGCGTATAAGAGTTGGTATCGCCGGTATGGGCCGGTCGGGCGAGGAGATGCATGCCAAGTACGTGCGGGAGAGCAAGGCGTTTCAGCTCGAAGCGATAGCGGATTCGAGTGAGGCGCGGCTCGCGGCAAGCAAGAAAAGGCTCAAGGCGAAAAAGGCGTACGCGACCTACGACGAGCTGGTTGACGACGATGCGGTCGAACTTGTCGTCGTGGCGACACCGTCGCAAGCGCATTGCGAGATGGTGCTGGCGGCGTTCGAGCGGGGCAGACACGTGCTGGTCGAGAAGCCTGTTGCGCTCAATCTGGAGGAGTTCGAGCGCATGGAGAAAAGCGCGCGGAAACACGGGCAGGTGTTCGGCTGTTTCCACAATCGACGATGGGACGGCGATTACCTGCGTGTGCGCACGATCATAGCGGACGGATTGCTCGGGGATGTGTTTGACATCCAGTCGCGCTGTATCGGGTACGGTCCGGGGCTGCGCACGTTCGGGGTGCAGGAGTTTCGACCGCAATGGCGTGCCGAGAAGGCTTACGGCGGCGGTCAACTGTACGATTGGGGTTCGCACCTCATCGACCAGGTGCTCATGATGGTCCCCTCGAAGGTCGAGACCGTGTACGGCGATCTGAAAAGTCTGATGTGGTCGGACGAGGTGGACGACCATTTCAAGGTGCTGATCAAGTTCGAGGATGGGACGACGGCTGAGATCGAGTCGAGCGCCGACTGCCGCATACCGCTGCCGCGATGGTTCGTGACCGGCAGGAAAGGCGCGCTCAGCGGGACCTGGCACGAGTTCCGCGTCCGGTCGGAGACGGTGGATATCGCCGACGAGATTATCCTCAGCTCGTTCCCGAACGCATGGGCTGCGTTGTACGAGAATCTCGCGCAGGTGTTCCGTAGCGGTGCGGAGCTTACCGTGAAACCGGATGAGGTCAAACGGACGGTCGCGGTGATTGACGCGGCGATGCTCTCTTCGAAGGAGCGCAAGTCCGTTAAACCGAAAGTCACCTGAAATCGCCGCTCGATGCGCTTCGTCTCGCATAAGGATTCGCAGGCCGGTACGAGGTGATGACATTGAAGGTCACGGTTATCGGTGGTGGCAGCTCGTATACTCCCGAACTGGTCGAGGGGTTCATCCAGCGGGTCAACGAGTTGCCGGTAGATGAGCTATGCCTGATGGACGTTGACGGGCAGCGGCTGGAGGTTGTCGGCGCGTTTGCGCGGCGGATGATGCGCGGCGCCGATCGCACGGTGGCGCTCCGGACGACCACCGATCTCGACGAAGCGGTCGACGGTGCACGGTTCGTCGTCACGCAGATACGTGTTGGCGGCAACAACGCGCGCATCCAGGACGAGAAGCTCGGGCTGCGTCACGGTATCATAGGGCAGGAGACTACCGGCGTCGGCGGGTTCGCGTGCGCGCTCAGGACGATCCCGAAGATTCTCGAGGTGGCGCGTGCGGTGGAATCGAGGGCGCCGGACGCTACCGTCATAAACTTCACGAACCCGTCGGGGATCATCACGGAGGGGCTGCACAAGCACGGCGATGTCGAGGTGATCGGGCTGTGCAACGTCCCGATCTGTTTTATCAAAGCCGTGGCGTCGGCGTGCGACGTGCCGGCGTCGAGCGTCGATGCAGACTGTGTAGGGCTGAACCATCTCACGTGGTTTCTGAGTGTGGAGGTTGGCGACAGGGACGTTTTCGAGGATGCCGTGAAGCTGTACCTTGCAGAGCTCGAGGCCGAGAGCGCGTGGGCCAGGCTGAGCCCGCAGATCATCTCATTGCTGGGGATGATACCGAACGAATACCTAAAATATTACTATGCGACTCGGGAGATGTTGGCGGAACTGCAAAGCAAACCCCTCACGAGAGGCGAGGAGGTCGCACAAATAGAGCAAGATCTGTTCACCCTGTATCAGGATGACGGGCTGGAGCGGAAACCGGCGCAACTGGCGAAACGTGGTGGGGCGTTCTACTCTGTGGCGGCGTTGGATCTGATGGCGTCAATCTCGTTGGACAGGAGAGATGTTCAGATACTGGATGTGCCGAACCAGGGTGCCGTGCCCACGTTGGGCGACAACGTCGTTGTGGAGGTGCCGTGTGTCGTGGACAAGAACGGCGCAAAACCGATCCCGCAAGAGCCGCCGCCGGTCACCATTCGTGGGCTCATGCACTGCGTGAAAGCGTACGAACAGCTCACCATCGAGGCGGCGGTCGAACGGGACAGGACAGCGGCGCTCATGGCGTTGGTGACACATCCGCTCTGCCCGGGAGTGGCGGGTAGCGAGAAGCTGCTCGACGAGCTGCTCGATATCAACCGTGATCATCTCGACGGATGGGAGTGACGGGTGCGGGCGAGACCCTTCCTTGCGGTCCGCATGTAAGGAACACATTGGTCTGATGCTATGGTGAACGCGCACATTGAAACGAGCGAGCATCGCCGCCGATCAATTCGGCTCAGAGACTATGATTACTCCAAAGAAGGGGGATATTTCGTTACGCTTTGCACGGAGAATCGGGAGCTCTGGTTGGATATAGCGGAAATCAAGAACGTCGCGCGGCGGCAGTGGATCTGGCTTACCGAGCAATACCGTTGCGTCGAGGTGGACGCGTTTGTGATAATGCCGAATCATATCCACGGCATTCTCGTGCTCTGCGATGATGGTGAGGGCGGTTCGCGAACCGCCCCTATGAAACGCAAATCTTTGGGACGGTTGGTCGGCGCGTTCAAGACCACCTCCGCGAAGGCGATCCACCACGCTGGTTATCACGCGTTCGCCTGGCAAAGAAACTATTACGAGCGGGTCGTTCGGGACGAGAAGGAATTGGCGCGAATTCGAGAATACATCGCCGGGAATCCTTTACAATGGGCTTCGGACAGAGAGAACCCGGAATCCATGAATTACAACATGGACTACGAGACGTATATGGACGGGATCTATGTGGGCGGTCCGAGGAGCCAATCTTAGTGGACCGTCGCGAATAGGATGTATGCGAAGTAAACAGTCGTAGGGGCGGTTCGCGAACCGCCCGACGCGATGCGGGAGGGTAGTATGGCGGAAGAGGTGATTCTCGAGACGAAGTTTTCCGGAGCGGTGAACGCGTGGCGCGGTAAGGTACGCGATATCTACGATCTGGGCGACAAACTCCTCATTGTCGCTACCGACAGGATATCCGCGTTCGACCACGTGTTGCCGACGGGCATCCCGGATAAGGGCAAGATTCTCACGAAACTGTCAGCATTCTGGTTCGACAAGATGCGACCGGTCGTCAAAAACCACGTTATCTCTACTGATGTCGACGAGTTTGGGCTCGATTTCGGGGACGACAGAGAGGTTTATAGGGGCAGAAGCATGCTCGTCCGGAAGGCGGAGGTGGTCCCTGTCGAGTGTGTTGTGAGAGGATATCTCGCCGGTTCAGCGTGGCGCGATTATCAGGAAACCGGCGCCGTGTGCGGGATCGAGTTACCGGCCGGGTTGCGCGAGGCGGATAAGTTGCCTGAACCGATATTCACGCCCGCCACGAAAGCGACGAGCGGGCACGATATCAATATAGGGCTTGACGAGGTGGCACGTACTGTCGGCGATGAGACGGCACAGCAGCTCAAAGACAAAAGTCTCGCGATCTTCAAGAGTGCGGGTGAGTTTGCGGAGCAGCGCGGGCTGATCTTGTCGGACACGAAGTTCGAGTTCGGAACCATAGACGATGAGCTGGTGCTGATAGACGAGCTGCTCACACCGGACTCCTCCCGGTTCTGGCTGAGCGAGAGTTACGAGCCGGGTCGTGCACAGTACGGGTTCGACAAGCAGTACGTGCGCGACTATCTCGAGACGACCGGCTGGGACAAGAACTCGGCGCCGCCACCGTTGCCCGACGATGTCGTGCAGGGAACGCGTGAGCGATATCGTGAAGCGCTCCGCCGTATTACGGGGGAGGACCTCGCGTCGTAACATATGGTTCGAGCCGGAGCAAGCCTGTTCAGGAGCACCTGATGATGTCAGACGATAAACCGCGCGAGGAATGTGGCGTGTTCGGCGTCTACGGCCATCCGGAGGCGGCGAAACTGACCTATCTTGGGCTCTACGCACTGCAACACCGCGGTCAGGAGAGCGCTGGTATCGTCGCGGGCCGGGACGGTCGTCTGACGGCATACCGCGGGATGGGGCTGATCGCGGACGTGTTCGATGCACAGAGGCTCGAGACACTGGGGGGACCAATCGCGATAGGGCACAACCGGTACTCGACAACCGGTATGAGCGTTATTGAGAATGCGCAACCGTTCTCCGTGGTGTACGCACACGGGTCGCTCGCGGTTGCGCACAACGGCAACCTGGTGAACGCGGTTGAGGTGCGGCACGATCTCCAATCAAAAGGGGCAATATTCCAGACGACGAGCGACACGGAGGTGATCGTTCATCTCATCTCGTGGGCCCGACAACGCAAGTTTGTCGATGGAGTAACGCACGCGTTGTCCACGGTGCGGGGCGCATTTTCCGCCCTGCTCACGAACGGTGAGGAGCTCGTTGCGGCACGCGATAGCTATGCGTTCCGACCGTTGTGTTGCGGAAGGCTCGATGATGCGTACGTGTTCGCGAGCGAAAGTTGTGCGTTCGATATCATCGATGCGGAGTTCGAGCGGGAGGTCGAACCGGGCGAGGTTATCGTTGTGGGTCGGGATGGGTTGCGCTCGAGCTTCCCGTTCGAGAAGACGCGGCTGGCTCATTGCATATTCGAGTTCATCTACTTTTGCAGACCGGACAGCTTTGCGTTCGGGCAACAGGTGAACACCGTCCGGGAGCGGCTCGGCAAAGAGCTCGCACGAGAGAGTCCGGCGGACGTGGATGTGGTAATCGCGGTACCTGATTCCGCGAACCCTGCTGCGGTCGGCTACGCGAGCGAGCTTGGGAAGCCGTTCGAGCTCGGGCTTATCAGGAACCATTACATCGGCAGGACGTTCATCGAGCCCGAAGCGTCGATCCGCGATTTCGGCGTTAAGGTCAAGTACAACCCTGTCCGTGACGCGCTGCGCGGCAAACGCGTCGCGGTTGTTGACGACTCGATTGTGCGGGGTACCACGAGCAGGAAGATCGTGACTATGCTGAGAAAAGCGGGTGCGGCGGAGGTACATTTCAGAGTGAGCTCGCCGCCGTATAAACATCCGTGCTACTACGGGATTGACGTGGCGACGCACGGCGAGCTGGCGGCGGCGCCCAAGACCGTCGAGGCGATGCGCGAGTATATCGGTGTTGACAGCCTGCGCTACCTGTCGGTTGACGCGATGATACGCGCTACGGGCAAGACGGTCGACCAGTTCTGTCTCGGATGTTTTACCGACGAGTATCCGACGTCGGTTCCCGACAGCAGTGAAGAGGTGGCAGCGAAAGGGTGTGCTGATGAACCGAGAACTGCGATACCGTGACGCGGGAGTTGACCGCGACGCCGCGTCGGCAGCAAAACGGCGTATTGCCGAGAAAGTACGTTCGACGTTTTCCCCGGCGGTGTTACAGGATATCGGCAGTTTCGGCGCGCTGTACCAGCTCGATACCGCGAAATTGGATGAACCAGTTCTCGTATCCAGTATAGACAGCGTCGGCACAAAGCTGAAAATCGCTTTCATGACCGGGAAACACGACACGGTCGGGATAGATATCGTCGCACATTGTGTGAACGACATTCTTACAATGGGCGCGCGACCGCTGTTCGTCATGGATTACCTCGGTGTCGGCAAACTCGAGCCGGGTATCGTCGAGGAGGTCATTTCGGGGCTTGTCACCGGCTGCGAACAGTCCGGCTGCGCGCTTATCGGGGGTGAGACCGCCGAGCTGCCGGGATTTTATACCGAGGGTGAGTACGATCTCGCGGCATGTATCGTCGGCGTCGTCGAGAAGAGCAGGATCGTGGACGGATCGAAGGTCGTCGAAGGGGACGTGCTCGTTGGTCTCGCATCATCCGGTCTCCACACGAACGGCTACTCGCTTGCCAGGAAAATCGTGT
>Ga0180434_10002214_pt1 | contig 26480 bp, 21 predicted proteins | sample SS_ome_7_FD_132453 | JGI IMG/M metagenome (GOLD analysis project Ga0180434, IMG submission 132453) | Hypersaline lake sediment archaeal communities from the Salton Sea, California, USA - SS_1_D_2 metaG | ecosystem: Environmental > Aquatic > Non-marine Saline and Alkaline > Hypersaline >... | reverse complement strand
ATCGTTCACTCGTTCGGCTACAGTCCCTGAGCGAAGCTGCCAAGTGAGGAACCGGATGCGGGAAATCTGCGAGTCCGGGTCTGTGAGGGGTGAGGAGGGAAACCTCCTCACCTACTCGACTTCGAACCCGCCAAATGTACATAAGGGCTCACATAACAACGGCTTATGAAAGACCTACAAATTTGTAGATCGCGGAAAACAAAGCCAAACAAAGCCAAATTTCGAGAGGCTCGAACGAATGTAAGAACCTATGCTGCAGACGGCAACGAGAAAAGGTCGCTTTGGGAGTTCTGAAAGGCAAAGTCAATGTCACAATAGGCAAAATGGACACAACCTTCTTTTTCATAAAGACTTATGTATACAACAACGAACCATGAACAACGAACGATGGTGGAGAACAGAGCTGATCGCCAGCGTGCGGCCGGAAGCACGCAGCACTAAGCCCGAAATCCGAAATATGTCGAATGGGTGCCCAATGACAGCGGCCAGCGGAGAGCAGGGGGCGTGGATGGGAGCTGCTGAACGCTATATGCCAAAAGCTCGCGCATGGCGGTTGACGCCGGTGTTGCGGTGCTGTACTATACCGCTGCTTGTGACATGGCCCGGCCCCCTTTCCTTCTTGCGAAGGAAGCAAGGGGGCAAGTCGGGCCGGCGGGTCGGAACGTGGACGATACTTGGGGGCAATCGAGGCGTGCGATGGCTTCTATCATTGTGACATCGGGAGAACAAAAGGGCGAGTTCCTGCCACTGGGCCGGCGGATAAGTGTGATCGGCCGGGCGGAAACTCTGCCGCTACAGATACTGGACGACCTGGTCTCGCGCAAGCACCTGCGGATACGCTTCGACGAGTCCACCGGCAAGTATAGCGCCGAAGATATGGAGAGCAGGCACGGCGTCTTTATTAACAAGCACAAGATTAGCGAGCTGACTACTCTGGTTGAAGGGGACGAGATCCTCATTGGCAAGACGACGCTGCTTTTCACCGACAAGGACTTTGCCGACCGTGAGAGCGCACTGTCACACTACAAGAAGATCGGCGAGCGCGAGCGGCCCACGGTGGTCGACTGATCCGCCAAGGCGGGTCAGCTACTTTACGCCCTGGACTCGCATCCGCGCCGAATACAATGAGGTCCGAGCTGTGATAAAGAGTGTCCGTCGATCTTTGCCGCCGAAGCAGACGTTAGCCGGCCGCTCGGGTACTTCAATCGTTTCAATCTTATCGCCGTTTTTATTGTAAACCGTCACTGCCTTCGTGGTGAGGTAGACATTGCCTTTGTTATCAATCGTCATACCGTCGGAACCCTCCGGGGCGAAAAGCTTCTTATTCGAGAGCGTTCCATTCTTACCGATGGTATATACAAAGGTCATGCCGCCGCCGTGGTCGGTGACATACAATTTCTTGCCGTTCGGGGTCCCTATTAGCCCGTTGGGCCGGACCATATCGTCGATAACGCGGATGACTTCTTCTCGGTCCGGCGAAAGGTAGTAGACGTGCTCGCCGTCCATCTCCATATTGTTGCGACTGCCGTAGCGTGGGTCGGTAAAGTAAACGCCCCCTTTGGGATCGATCCACAGGTCGTTCAGGCTGTTGAATTTCTTGCCCCGGTAGCTGTCCGCCAGTACCGTGACGTTGCCCTGCGGGTCGATGGAAACGAGCCGGCGGCCGCCTCCTTCGCAGGCCAGGAGGTTGCCTCTATCGTCGAAGAAAAGGCCATTTGCGCCGCCGGAGTTTTCGCGAAAGGTGGTCAGCTCGCCGTCCAGCGACCACTTATGAATTCGATTGTTAGGAATATCCGAGAAGTAGACGTTCCCCTTTGCATCAGCGGCGGGACCTTCCGTGAACCGAAACCCATTACATAGTTTCTTGACTTCGGCGCCGGGCGCCACGACGCTCGCATTGTCGGCAGCGCAGCCGGTCATAGCTATCGCCGTCACTGCTACGGCCAGCACACAATATTTGCCCTTCATGGCATTGCCCTTTCCCTATTGCAAACACAAACGATCCGGGACACGTATTTCCTCGCGCATTGCGCAGTTTTTAGCGTGCAGCATGCAGCGTTGCTTTTGCAGCCTCGACGTCCTTCAGCCCGCGCCCTTGACCCGCATCTGTAACGCGAACAGCCACTTCTGCGCGGTGATGAACAGCGTGTGCCGGTCTTTGCCGCCGAAGCACACATTTGCGGTCCAGCCCGCAGGTACGTCAATATGCTCGATTTGCTCGCCGGCTGGATTGAAAACCGTGACGCCTTTTCCTGTGAGATACACGTTGCCTTCGTTGTCGATGGTCATGCCGTCCGAGCCCATGGAGCAGAAGAGTTTCTTATTCGACAGCGTCGCATCTGCGTTGATGTTGTAGACGTAGGTTTTCTTCGCTCCGAGGTCAGCGATATAGAGACGCTTGCCGTCCGGCGTGCCTATTATTCCGTTTGGCGTGACAAGGTCGTCGGTTACGCGTATTAGCTTTTTGCGATCGGGCGTCAAATAGTACACGTGCTGGCCGTCCTGCTCCATCGGGCCTCTGTCCCAGTAGGGCCTGCGGTAGAACGGGTCGGTGAAGTATATCCCGCCTTTGGGATCCGGCCAGAGGTCGTTAGGGCCGTTGAGTTTCTTGCCTTTATAGTCTTTGACCAGAACCGTCGCATTGCCTTGCATATCGATGAGCCACAGCTCGTTGTTCAGGTCCGCACAGGCCAGCAGATTGCCGTCCTTGTCGAAGTACAGCCCATTGGCCCGTCCCGGACTTTCGTGGAAGACCGACAGCTCGCCGTCCACCGACCATTTCCAGATACGGTTGTTCGGCTGATCGGTGAAGTAGACATTTCCTTCGGCATCGACAGCCGGCCCTTCCGTGAACTTGAAGCCATCGGCGAGCTTCCGCAGCTTGGCTCCCGGGGCGATAATGCTCTTTTTCGCGGCACTGTCCGCCGGTGTGACAGCTACCAGTTCGATGCCTTTGCCGGTCCCCAAGTTGCGAGAGTACTGTTTGTCCCTCGGATTGTTCCAGTGCTCGTGCACGCCGAGACTCGCCAGCTTCGCAACGTTGCCGGCATGGTCCGGGTCGTAGAAAGTCGCCGAGGGAGGATTGTGGGCCAGCGCCGCCTCGTGCAAATAGTCATCCACTCCCTTCTTGCGCGGGTGCCTGTCGTATTCGGCTCGGAGAAAATCGAAGCCGGCCGAATCGATAGCCACCGGGTCCTGCGATGCGAAAAGGCTGCACGTCCAGTGCCCGTTGAAGGGATGCGACTTCCACTTTCTCGGTCCCCGTTTCATGTCTATCGGGTGTATTCCGCAATACAGTCCGTCGAGCAGGTACAGCACAGTCTTGCCGCCGATATGTGCGTGTCCCATCAGGTCAACCAACGCGCGATATATCCCTGTCTCTTTAGAAAAGGCGCTTGGATGCATGTCGTAGTAGCCTTTCTGTACCGGCCATCTGACCAGCGAGCCGTAATGGTTCTTTGCACAGAGTGTCACGCCGGCGCCGGTGTGTGCTTTGAGGTTCGCGAAGTTGATCAGGTATTCGGCCTCGGCAAAGGCGACGGGGACGTAGTCTTGCTTACGCCCTTGCGGCTGACAGCTCCAATAGAGCGGCACAGAGGACTGCTTCATCTTGGTTCGCCCATACTTGCCCGCATGGTCGAGATAGCCTATATTCGGAAACTCCTCGTGCAAGATGTCATAATACTCGTTGGCAAAATACGCCAAGCTATCACAGACTGCAATGTCGGCTTGCTTTGCGCCCACCGTATTTACAAGCTGGCGGAGAAGGGCGATAAGCATTTGGGGGGATGTGTTCATGTAATCCCTTTTAGTCTCCAGGCTATAGTTGTCGGAATTGACCCCGCCGTGCGTCCAAATAAAGCCCACGAAGTTTACTTTGATAACGATCTTTTCGCCCGGGGCATATCCGACGTCACCTCTGTCGTGCGTCCTGTTGTGGTATCTAAAGATTTTATCCCACGCCGCAGCGTCACTGCTCGCCCCCGTCAGCTCACATAGGGCCTGTGACATCATGCGGCTGACTTGGCTTTGATTGGTATGGTCGGCCTCCCAAGGATGACCGTGGCCGGGCCCTTCCCAATCGCTCACTTTCGGGTCGTGCACCCAGACGACGCGGCCCGGATGAATTCCCCTGGCTACTCCCATGGGTTGATTTGCAGCCGGCTCTTCCGCCAATACAAACTCTTCGCCGGTGGTGCTCAGTACCAGCCATAGCGCGGCGATGCTGGCGCCGATACAAACAAGGCCCACGAGATACCGCCTTCGCGCAAAGCTAAGCTGCGCCTTTCGAAATGCTATTGCGGACCCGGCCAGGCCCAGGAGCCACGCCACAAAGCCCGATGCCAGCGGAAACGCCACTCGCTGGCACGGATACATCGCTCGTGAGGGCTTGGGCAGCACGCGGATCAGAAACCAGATCAATGACACCAGCCCCGCTATGGGGAGTATCCACGCCGGCCAGCGGTGCTTGACCTGTTGTCTGTGTTGTTTATCTGTCTTGGGACAATTCTCGGGCTGTATCGGATCCACAGTTGACGAGATGCCGTTGCCTTTTCTTAAGTGCATTTCTAAGCCTCCTTAAGTGCTCGTCTTTGCCTGCCCCTAACTCTCATATCGCACGCGGCTGGGCACCAACCGGTGCTACTTGTGCTTACGACAATCGAGCCGCGCTCTAAACTGTACAACAATTCTACAGCCCCGAGCGAAAACCGTCAAAATAAAAGGGGCCGTCCGACAAGTAGACGCACGGTTACAAGGTTCGGTCGTCGAAGGTGAAGGCCATTTGCGCGATGCGTGGCCACTGGTTGTTTGGCCGCGCTGATTCTGTCCTCTTTTCGACAACGATTAGCTTTGTTCACGCGTTATCGTTGCCGTTCTCTTGCGTTTTCTGTTTTGTTGCATGAAGTTCTGCGGACTTGGCAAGTTTTGCAAGGCCGATGAGCACGACGAAGGCAACACCGGTCGTGATGGCTGCCAGCAGGTACAAGCCCGCGCCGCAGGCCATGCCGATGCTGGCGACAATCCAGATAGTCGCGGCCGTAGTCAGACCATGGATACCGGCTCTATCCTGAATGATGGCCCCGGCACCCAAAAAACCTACACCGGTGACGATTTGCGCCGCTATTCTGGTCACCGAGGCATCATGCGCCGCCGCCATTCTTTCGGAAATAATGGTAAATAGTGCTGCACCAACACATATCAATACGTTTGTGCGCAGCCCCGCAGCCTTGCCTCTGATTTCTCTCTCCAGTCCGAGTGCCGCTCCAAGGACAACCGCTAACACGATACTGTACACATCATCAGGCCATACCATGAGCTTTCCTTTTGCTCGCTATTCAGACAGTCCTCAGCCCATACATCTTTCAAATCCTGACAAACGTTTCCTTACGGTACATCCAGTACAAGATGAGCCAGATGGCAACAAAGGCCGCCAGCGATTCAACGAAGGTGTCCCACGGACCCAGAAAGCGTAACAGGCCACCCACAAAAATGTTGCCGATATGTCGGAAATTAAACAGCGAACGCGCCATGTATGCGAAGATGGCGTTCATGCCGATCACTACGAAGATAAAGGCCCATCGGCGCAAATGCAGCACCTCGATGACAAAGTAGAAGGCGGCCAGCAGCAAATAGCACAGGCCCGCGGCAAAGAGCACAAAAGAACTGGTCCAAAGGTGCTTGATGATGGGAAAAACCAGATGCCACAACATGCCCAGCAGCAGGCAGCCGAGGCCCAAGGCCAGCAGAAGCAGTGTCTTGGTGCTCTTGGCCTTGTCCGCGCGAAGGACGTAGCCCGCGAAGACGCCCATCATGACCGTGCAGGGAAATGTCATGCTGCTGAGAATCCATGTATATGATGTGCCGTCATCGAATCGGCCGAGAATGGCTCTGTCTATATAGATGGCAAGGTTGCCCTCCGGTGTCAGGACGCCGGCGCCGTGTCCGGGCACAGGCACCAGCATCATTAGCGCCCAGAATAGTAGAAGCAAGCCTGCGGTAGCCGTGGCCTGCCACAACACGCGCATGTTCAGCATGATAAGCGAAGCGATAAGATAGCCGGCCGCAATCGCCTGCAACGTGTTGCAGTAAATATGTAGTTTCGAGAGATCGTACTTGAGCAGATGTCCCTGGGCGGCCATGCCGAACACGAACAGAATGATGGTGCGAATGATGATGTGCCAATAGAGCTTGGCTTTGCTATCACCGCGAGCCAGGCGCTTGCTGAATGCCAGAGGCATGACGACCCCGACGATGAAAAGAAACAGCGGCATAATCAGGTCCCAGAACGTAAAGCCCTCCCACGGAACGTGCCTGAACTGAGGCAACAGTTTGTTCAGCGAGCTGATATTCGCGGCCTCGATAAACTCACGAACGGTTACACCGCCGCCGATGATTAGAAACATGTCGAAGCCGCGAAGGGCGTCGACCGACATCAGGCGTTCACTGGGCTTGGTACCGCTGTCTTGTATGTCCATGAAATATCGTTATCTTTCGATGAGCGTTTCTTCGACCTGCATGCCGAAGTGCCTGCCGGCTTTTTCGATATGGGCCAGCACCTTGTCACCGGGCTTTAGCTTCGTGATAGAAAGGGCTTTGGCATCGGAGCCGACCAGCCTGATGGTCTCGGCGTTTTGCATGACGAGGCTTATCGGCTGGCCCTCGGCTTCGGCCTCAATGAGTATCATGGGCCTCTTTTCGATCTTGTTTCTGCCCAGATAGGCGGTTTGGCTCTTGCCCTGAACATCCACCAGCATTACTTCATCGCCGGCTTTGAGGTCCGCCAGGTATTTGGTCTTGCCGCCCGGCGTCAGCGTGTATGCGTGTACCGCGCCGGCGTTGACGCGGAACGGCCGGGATGCGACGTACGGATTGTCGATAGATTCGGAGTGTACCAAGAAGAACCCGGCCGCGGTGTTGCCGACCAGCATACCTTCGCCCACGGTCATCTGCGTGCAGGTATCCAGGCACGCCCGGTCGCCCATGCCGAGCTGCTTGGTGGCGGTGACGGTCGCCGTCACCAGGGCGACTTTTTCGCTGATGCCGTGAATGATTTCGGCGGTCTTTTTGATCTCGTTGACGTCTTTCGTATTCAGCACAACGCCGTCGACACCTTTTTCCAGTATCTCGGCCATGAGCTTGGCCTGCTCTGCGTTCTCGACCTGCACCATAATGTTCTTGCCGCGTCGCGCGAGCAGGTTCTCAATCGGAATAATCGTCCAGTCGAGCATCCGCAGTACAACGGTCTTGTCTGTCGGCACGGCGGCGGCTTTGTCTTCATCGTCTTTGCCGGCGATGTCGATGAATTCGACATCGGCGCCCGGCTTGATGTCGCCGTTCTTCTCGACGGTTTTGATCTTGCCGAACTGGCGCACGGTGTCGCTCTTTCCTTCCGGCAGGACCACCGCCTCAGCCCCGCTCTCCAGTGCGGCTATCGCGATTTCCTTACTATACGGAACAACATTTACCCACAGTCTTTTCATGTTCTTTTCCTGCTCTCTGTTGTCGTTCCCGCGCAAGCGGGAATCCAATAATGGTTTGTCAGCTTATCTGATCCTTCACGGTAGGATTTAACTGCGATTGGCAGGGCCTGTCAACACATTTCGCCGTTCTGGCCCGGCCGGGGTAAATTTCATAAATTGCGACAATAAATATTGTGCTTTAGCGATTGAGTTGGTATAATGCGAAGTGAAAAGTGCGGTGCCATGTGTCGGCAGCGTAATTGTAAGCGAATCCGGCTATGTTGCGGAGGCTGAATAATGGGCGGATGTTGCTTCACACCGAAGAAGACTCAATTGTTGTGGTGGTACTGGCTGCTGCTTCTTAGCGTGGTTGGGATACCCATGTTTCTGGCGGCTATATATATCAAAAAGAGGTCCCAGCGCGGCGAGCCGGCGAGAAAATATGCTCTGAGGGCGTCGTGCATTTTCTGGTCCGGGGTAGTGCTCTCATGTATTCTGGCTATGACTTTAGTGTTCTCCGCTGCAAATGGAGTGTTTCCCAACTTTCAGAGGCATTGGGGTTTAGTGAAACTTTTTGCGGCTTTTGTGTTCTGTATGATTATCACCACCGCAGCGGCCAAGGCCGTCGAGAAGCGCAAAGGGGGAGTCCGCAGAGTAGGCATTCTTTTACTGTATGTTTTTCTGTGGGTATGCGTCGTTGTTGGGCCGAGGCTTTTGTCCCCCTGGTCAGCGGCATTGTATTTCTCAATCCTTATGCTGCCGGTAACTATGATGCAGTTCGCAGCGTGTATGCTTCCCGCCCATTATTGGAATCGGTTCATCGTCTCGCCCAGCAGCAGGAGCGCACGAGCCTTTCTGTTGACGCTGTTTGTCGGTACGTTTCTATTCTGGCTTGTGCTTCAGTGCGGCGATATTGTACATACGCATTTCTATCAGGCCCTCCGTGGAGAACGGCTGACAAAGGCCACCTTTGTTCAGGATATGTCAGATGCCCTACGCTGAGACCGTTCAGTCGCAGAGGCTTTACAACGTGGTCGCCGAATCCTACGGCCGTGTTTTTGAGCGGGCGATTTTGGCTGAGGGGAGGCTGACCGCGATTGTCAGATGCTACGTTGACGGCAAGAGCGTTCTGGACTTGGCTTGTGGCACCGGACGGTGGCTCGTGCGATTCTCCCCTCGTGATTATGTAGGGCTTGACCTTAACGAAAGGATGCTTGAGCAGGCAAGGCAGACGTTCCCGGCTTATGAGTTTGTTCAGGGCGACATGACGAACCTACCGTTTGCAGATTGCACTTTCGAGGCTGTTGTCTCACTTTTCGGCGGCATGGGCCATCTTCCCCAGAACGGCCAGCGACAAATGATGGGCGAGTCATGGCGTGTTTTGAAACCAGGTGGTATTGCCATTTTCACAAATGGTAATAGATGGAGTCCGTTCAATCTACCGATGATACTAACGGCAAATCGGGTACGAATTGAAGGTCTTCGCGTCAGGCTTCATCCATCGAGGCCCAAACTGTTTACCGCGGAGGTGACAGAGAGCGGCTTCAACCTGCTGGAGCTATCCAGTTATGACTATTCGTATCTGCCGATAACGCTGTTGAAGTTTGCTGCGTATCTTTTCGGACGTGATCACCAGAGAATCTACTCAGGTCTTATGGAGGTGCTTGAGAGCTGTCATCATATTCCAACGGTACGCTGGTTCGGTAAACAGCTCGTGGCTGTATGTGAGAAGCCCATCTAATTTGTTTACGTCTGCAGAGACAAGCCGCCGATCCTGCCGAGCACATTGTGCCGTGTCGTAGGGGTGGCTGACCTATGAGTCTTGGATGAAGTGGAAGATCCTAATTTGCTGCGGGACCGTTGTTGTTCTTGTTGGCGTGTTCTGTTTCCTTCCCTGCTGGAGCGTAGCAAGGCGTTCGTATAATTGTCGGTTGTGCGCGGCCCGCAAGACCACGAAGACGACACGGGTTCTGGGCGTGCCGGTTTGGGTCCACAGGGGAGACGTTCGGCGGTGCGATGTCACAGAGCTTTACGGCCAATATATAGGTGTTCCTCATGAGCACGAATGGGCTGGAGGAGGTTATTCGCGAACGAGTGGAACGATCTGTGGCACAGCGCTCCATAGTTGTGGGTTTCACATGGTGCAACCCTTTCCGCCTTGGCAGCGCCGGCTGACATACACAGCTCTGAAGGCTGTCGCTCAAGTGAAAGATTGGTCCAAGCAGCAGAGAACCAATTTGTTCCTGGCCATACTGGATTGTACAAGTCGAGACGCCTACGAAAAGGTCGCTGAGGTTTTCGCACAGGCTCAGAAGGGTGGCGCGAAACAGATATGGAGACAGTGGCTTGACGAGAAAACGGGATCGCAACAATCAGCAATCGAGGGTAGTTGAGCGACTGGTGGTGGTCGAGCTATCACGGTTGGGTCGAGACGTGCGATGCACGATATAACGTGTGTAAAATACAGGGTGAGTTTGAGGGTGTCTCTGGCAGAAGATGCGTATCTTGAATGGCCGTCGGGGACAGAGAATTTGTCCGTTCTACAAGTCACCCTAGAAACGTTGCATCAGACCTGGAGTCCGCCGCCCTTACCTGGGCTAAATGGTTTGCTCGCCGGCTGCTTCATCCGGAAGGTTTGCTCAGGGTTGCCTGAGCCAGATGTTGCTAAAGCGGATGGGGTCGTTGTGGGCGGATAAGCCAAGCGGCGGCTTCGGTAGGACTAAAAAGGATTTGTTGAAGTAGCGTCACTGGACTGTATCATTGTGGAGGCAAGTATGAACAAGCAGAGCAACGGATTTATCGGCAATATGTGGCCGGCGATGGCAATCGGCGCATCGTTTTGTTTTGCGTTGTTGCGGGTTGGTTATGCGGATTTCATGGCGGAGCTGGCTCAGCCGCATCAGGGCCGGAGCATGAGAGTGACTTCGACGGCCAAGATCAATCCCGAAGGCGAGCCGGACCCCAACAGCAACCGCGATAATAGCAACGTCGCGCCGGGGCAGACAGAAGTTCTCATGGACGTCAAAGGCCCCGGTGTCATCACGCACATCTGGATGACATTTCTGGGGCCGGAGCCGCACCCCTGGGCTAAGGGTGGTTCGGCCAATCACCAGGAGATGCTGCTGCGGATGTATTGGGACGGCAGCGAGCGGCCCGCCGTAGAGGCACCGGTGGGTGACTTCTTTGCCAACAGCTTCGGCAAACGCAGCGAAGTGATCAGCCTGCCCGTGGTCGTCGAGGATGCGGACTCGTACAACTGCTTCTGGCATATGCCGTTTCGCAGGGCGGCCCGGGTCGAGATCGTCAACCAGAGTGACAAGCCCGTCAGCCTGCTGTACTACAATATCGACTGGATCAAGAAAGAGCATATCCCCGAGGGCACGCCGTACTTTTACGCACAATATCGGCAGGAGTACCCCGTTCAAAAAGGCAAGGACTACGCACTTCTGGAAACGTCGGGCAAAGGGCACTACGTCGGCACGGTCCTGAGCGTGCGGACGCGAAGCCCAGCGTGGTTTGGGGAAGGGGACGAGAAAATCTACATCGACAAAGAGAATAAGCCCTCGATATGGGGCACCGGGACGGAGGACTATTTCCTGTCCGCCTGGGGGCTCAAGACCACCGGCACTGCCTATTTTGGTGTGCCGTACTTCGACCAATGGGGTATCGTGGGCGGTCACACGTCCGCCTACCGCTGGCACGTCACCGACCCGATTGTCTTTTCCAAAGGTATCAAGGTGACATTTGAGCACTACGGCTGGATGTCACCTGATGAGAACCCGGAGTATAAATCGCACAGTTGGAACGAGCGGGAAGATGATTACTCAAGTGTGGCGTTCTGGTATCAGACAGGCGAGCCTACATTCAGGGCCCGCGCACCACATGCCCGCGATCGCAAGCTGCCTTGCCTTGATCGTATCATCGCGGCACGCGACTACACGGCCCAGAAGTATCACGGTCAGGGTGAGGCAGTGGCGCAGAATTTGGACATCTATCCGAATGGGCACCTCTTCTACAAGCCGCCGAAGCCAGAGAATGCCTGGATAGAGATTCCCTTTGACATCGAGAAGAAAGAGCCGCGACGCCTTCTGGTCGTCATGACGTGTTCGTACGATTACGGCAAATACCAGGCCTATTTGAATGGCGTGAAGTTGGGCGCGGTGGTGGACCTGTATAGCTCTGAGATATCGAGCCGTGAATATCATCTGTTGGATTTCTGGCCGGACCCCGGCAAATACACGTTGCGGCTGGAGTGTGTGGGAAAGAATCCTTCTTCGGGCGGCTATTACGTAGGTATCGAATCTGTGCGCCTGCGAGAGCGTCGGCCCCGCGTCCGCGAATACGGCCATGATGCCGACAAAGATTGGCGCAAAAACCCTATTCTATATAGATAGCCAGCCCCCCCTCGCGCAATTGCTCAAGGTGTGCGCGGCATACGTTCCGCTTCTCACAGCGGGCGGAGCCAGATGTTGCGAAAGCGGACGGGGTTGTTGTGGGCGGATAGGCTAAGCGGCAGTTTCTCCGGGATGGGCTTTTCGTACTCAGGCAAAATGCGGTGGCCGGTCGGGCCGTAGATTTCTTGATTGTGGTGGGCGAGCAAGCCATTGTGAAAGACTGTGACACGAGCCGGCTCTTTGAGCTTGCCGTTTTCAAAGACGGGGGCGAAAAAGACGATATCATACGTCTGCCATTGGCCCGGATTTCGACAGGCATTCACCATCGGAGGCGTCTGGCCGTATATCGCGGCAGCCTGGCCATCGGGATAAATCTTCTCGCTATATGAGTCGTAAATCTGAATCTCGAAAAGGTCCATCAGCATAACACCGCTATTGCCGCGGTCCCAAAAGCTGCCCTGCGGCGGGTCGGGTGCCATCCATTCGATGTGGAGTTGACAATCGCCGAAGGCCTGTTTTGTGGTGAGATTACCTGAGACGGCGATAAGCTCGCCATTTTCGATTCTCCAGTCTGAAGGTTGCCACTGCGAGAGGTTTTCGCCGTCGAAGAGCACGACAGCATCTGATGGGGCTTCACCGGTTTTTCCTGTTATGTCCGGCGGAGCGGGCGTGACTTTTTTCGGTGCCGGCCGGTCGGGATCGTGCACGTGGTAGCCGCACCAGGGAAGGATGGGCGTGTCTTTGTAGCCGATGATGCCGGACCCGTCTTTGGCCTTTACGAGCTTTCGCTGGCTCTGCCCCGTTGTCGGCTGTGCAGAGCCGATAAGCAGGACTGCAACTACTGAAACCATGATGAGCCGGATGAGTGCGCGATAGCGCTACATGACGATGATCTCCTTCGTGTCGTAGCCGCGAAGAATGCTCAGGTTGCTGCGTATTTGCGAGTTCAGCCTTTCAGCAGTTTCGTAGCCTGTTCGACGCTTGCTCCTTCGTGAACCATCTTGCTCAGAGCATGGACCATTTTGTCCGGCGTCTTGTGCTGGAAGGCGTTTCGGCCGATCGATACACCGGCAGCGCCGGCTTTCAGAGCGCCCTCGACCATCTTGAAGATTTCTTCGTCGCTTCCCATTTTCGGCCCGCCGGCGATTACGACGGGCATGGGACAGCCGTCAACGACTTCGGCGAAGCTCTCCACGCTTCCCGTATACACGACCTTTACGAAATCCGCACCCAGTTCGGCTCCGACGCGGGCGGCATGCTTGACGTTGTTGACGTCGAATTCGTTCTTGATCTTTGGCCCGCGTGTGTACATCATCGCCACCAGCGGCATCTGCCACTTCAAGCACTCGGCGCTGACTTGGCCCAACTGGCCGAGCATGTCATAGTCGGTTTCCGCACCGAGATTTATGTGCACGGAAACGCCGTCGGCGCCGAGCTTGATGGCCTCCTCGACGGTACAGACGAGCTGCTTTGCGTTCGGGTCGGGGCTGATGGATGTGCCCGCGGAAAGGTGGATAATCAGGCCGACGTCTTTGCCCTTGCCCCTGTGGCCCGCACGAACCATTCCTTTGTGCATCAGAATGGCGTTGGCTCCGCCGGCGACCACCTTGCTTATGGCCGTCCGCATGTCTTCGAGGCCCTGAATCGGCCCCACGGTGATGCCGTGGTCCATCGGGATGATGACGGTCTTGCCCGAATTGCGGTTGATTATCCTCTCAAGTCGTATCCTCTTGCCAATCATACTGAAACCTCCCATCGCAATTTTCGTTGCCAAATCTACAACCAGATGGCCAAAAAGCAAGAAAAAAACGGGGAATGTGCCGCCATTACTTGTTGACGGGATTTCGTGGCCAGCGTGCGCGTGACTTGCAGCAGGGTTATTTCACGCCCGTGAGCCAGTTTTTGGCGAGCACCGCGAGGTCCAGCATATCGATGAAGCCGTCGGCGGGGCTGTTCATATCGCAGTAGGCGTTCCACCGGGTATGCTGCGGCCCCGTCCACCACGAGGCTGCAAAGACGGCAAAATCCGCGGAATCAACGTCGCCATCCGCATCGCAATCTCCGGCTGTAGCCGCCACGAAATCAACGGCCCATTTGTTTCCCGAAACTCTCGCCTGTGGGCGTGAGGTCCCGGTCCTAACAACTTGGCTGGTAAATAGATGGCCGGGTTTGGTTACGCGGATAGTATACGTGTAGCCCGACGGCATTCTGGCCAGCGCGTAGATACCTTTGGCGTTTGTGTATGCAGTAAAGGCCCCGCTTGCGCCGGCGGCGGTGACAATGGCGTCAGCGATGGGCCGGCCGGCGGTGTCCGTAACGCGCCCGCTGATTATCTGGCCTTTTCCCCAGACGAAGATATTGTACACGCACGCGACGACCGAGGTATAGGGATAGTACGCATCCACGTCGGGCAGGTTGTACCAGGCATCATCGGCTCCAGCCCAGCCCATGTTCAAATGGTGATACAATGTGGAAGCATTGTAGCCGTATCCATCGCACAGTACCGCATGGCCACCGTCTTGGCGCCAAAGGCCGAGGATAACGGGGCTTTCGTAATCGAGATTCGGATTTATCATTTCCAATAACCCCGGACCGATGTTTCTTTCCTTATTATATGCCACAACAGCGTTGCCGTATTGGAAGACGCTGGTCAGCGCATCTTTGGCCTTGAGTACATCACCGCTTGAGCCGTCAGGGCCGTAGTTGACGCTAACAGAGATACCCGCATCGGAACAGATTGCTCCGATAGCTCTTCGCTGAATGTCACTTGTAGCGCAGCCAGGTTCCGGAACCATGTGATACCAGTCGTATGGTCCCCCAAGGCCGTCTCCGCCTCGAGTATAAGCTGTTTGTGGAGTCCCTTGTACTTCTATGGTAAGAGGCTGTCTGCCGATTCCCTTTGCCGGGTACTGATGGTATCGCATGAGCTGCGCCATAGCCGTGGCGACACAGCCGCAATAGTAATGATGAGGCGTGTAGTAGTTGAAACAATAGTCGTCGCAAATGTCACCTTGATGCCATTTCGTCTGTATCAGTGAGGCGACGCGAACATCCGACAGCAAGGACAGGCTCAGCAGGCGCAGCCCGTTTTCGGATCGTTGGGCAAGTGTAATAAAGCGGTTCCATTTGCGCTGAGATTTAGAAAGTGCCAGGATCATGGGCGCGGGTTGCGAGTCTCTATTCTCTCGTACTGCGGCAACTCGGTGCCGCAAGTCGTTGCTCACCAACGTTGCCAAAGGGTTCCCAAGTGATGCGCCGTAGGAACCATCGTCTGCGAAGCCAATGATGGGTTCCACGAGATCATCGGCCGACACAATCACGAAGCCGGATGGTTGCAGGTAAACAATGTGATAGATTGGCTCATCGGCGTCATTTGCGAACGTCTCGACATGAGCGACCTGGCGGCCGATAACCGTGCCAAGCGGCCGCGCATCCGCTTTGCGCCAACCGGCAACCACCATTTCCGCTTCGCCCGGTGTTGTCGGTCGTGCGTGACTGTTACCGGTCGCCAACGGCAATAGCAGGACAAGCAGGGTGAAAACAATTGCCTGCGTTGCTGTTTGTCTCGTGCGCATTGAAATCAGTTGGTTTCGGCCCTTCCCCCTTGCGGGATAGCACGTTGAACAAGGCTTTACGGCGAGTTTCTAGAGGCAGCTCGCCATAGTAGTCAATCTATTCGGTCTTGATTATACAATCTTGGCCGCTGATTGTCAAGCTTGTGACGCCTCAACTTCGGCTGGCGGTAGGCTCGGCTGTGTTTAGGTCTTGCGTTTGGGCCGAATCCCTGTAATATTCTGGCTACTATGACCTGTTTGGCGGTTCCCATTTCGGCCGAGAGCATGGATCGAGCAAAGCGGCAAATAGGAATGGCTCTTGCCGCCGGCGCTGAGATGCTTGAGCTGCGCACCGATTACCTGGAGGATCTCAATCCTGCCCTCGTCCGTGCCCTCGTTCGCGAAGTCAGGGACAGCGCGGACGCGAGCATTCCAATCATCGCGACATGTCGCGACCCGCAACAGGGGGGTGCTCGGTCTTATCCGCAACAGTTGCGAATTGATGTGCTCGCCGAGGTGCTGCGGGCCGGGGTTGAATTCGTTGATTTCGAGTACGAGAATTATCGGGCCCCAGAAGCCCGAGGAAAGATAAGGGCAGCACTGGCGCGGAGCGCGAGCGGCAGGCTGATTCTGTCGGCGCATAATTTCGAAACCAAGTTCCAAAACATTGAAAAGACTTACCGTGACATCCTGGCTGTTGTACCGACGGCGATACCCAAACTCATCTATACCGCCAATCATATCAACGATTGCTTTGCAGCATTTGACTTACTGCGACAGAGCAGCGGTGAACGGATCGTTTTCTGCATGGCCGAAGCGGGATTGATTAGCAGAATCCTGGCCAAGAAGCTGGGCAGCTTCCTGACCTTCGCGAGTATTGATGCGCCGAGCGCAACCGCGCCGGGGCAGTTGACCCTCAAGGAGTTGAAGGAATTGTACCGCTACGACCGCATTGATGCGGACACCCAACTTTTTGGCGTGATTGCCGATCCGGTCGGCCATTCGCTCAGCCCTGCCATTCATAACGTCTGCTTTTCCGAGCAGAATATGAACAGACTGTATCTGCCGCTGCTGGTGCAGGGGGGCCAGAGAGAATTCAATGAATTCCTGGACAATGTGCTTTCCAGGCAGTGGTTGGATTTTCGCGGCTTCAGCGTGACCATTCCGCACAAACATAACGCGCTGGCTTATATGAGAGCAAAGCAGGGCTTTGTCGAGCCACTGGCTGAAAAAATCGGGGCCGTTAACACCCTCGTTGTCGGTCCGGATGGTAAGCTCAGCGCGTACAATACGGACTACGCTGCGGCGCTGGATGCGATTACGTCGGCATTGAGAATTGACAGAGCTGCACTGGAAGACTTGGCGGTTGCTATCATCGGCGCCGGCGGCGTCGCGCGGGCGATAGTGGCGGGCCTCAGTGACGCAGGCGCAAAGATCAAAATCTACAACCGGACTGTCACAAAAGCTCAGAAACTGGCCGGTGAATTCAAGTGCGCTCACGCCGGGCTGGACGAGCTGCCGAGCTTGGATGCGAAGCTGCTCATAAACTGCACGAGTGTCGGGATGCATCCGAATGTTGATGCGACGCCGGTTTCAAAGCAGTATCTGAAAAAGGACATGGCGGTTTTTGATACTGTTTACAATCCTGTTGAGACGTTGCTACTCAGACAGGCCGGTGAGGTCGGCGCAAAGACCATCGACGGTCTATCCATGTTTGTCAACCAGGCCGCCGCCCAATTCAGACTCTTCACCGGCCGCCGGGCCAACGCGCAGATTATGAGAAAGACAATCACTGACTGTTTGCCACAGCGGTGAACGCGGCACAGATAGCAACTGATAAACATACATTCCTTGGCCTTGATTAGGTTCTCGATAATTATCTGCGTCATTGGAGTTGGGACGATATTGCCTCATTTCATCGTTGCTCTGGGACAGGCAATGTCGTTAGAATAGCGTGCACGGAGGTGGGCTCCGTAAGAAGCAGTGGTGTTTGACAATGGTAGCACTGACTGAGATAGAAGAATTTAGCCGGAAGGTTGGGCAAGAATTTGGTGCCGAGCGGGTTATACTCTTTGGCTCTCACGCTCAGGGTGTGGCTACAGAAGGCTCGGATGTCGACCTCTTGGTGATTGCGCCTTTTGAGGGCAGGAGTGTGGACAAATCGGTGCAAATTCGGATGAAGCTGCGACCTGGTTTTCCTATGGACCTTTTGGTCCGGACTCCGCAGACGGTGCGGCAGCGCATCGAAATGGGTGACGAGTTTATGCGGGAGATTCTCGAAGAAGGGAAGATACTGTATGAAGCCGATGACCGCTGAGTGGGTCGCCAAGGCCGAAGCCGACTTTGCTACGATGCAGCGCGAATGTCAGGCAACAGAGCATCCCAACTATGACGGCATCTGTTTCCATGCGCAACAATGCGCTGAGAAATACCTGAAGGCTCGGCTGTGCGAAGCCGGTGGTACGTTTGGCAAAATCCATGATCTGGTCGCCTTGCTCGACCAAGTTCTTGAGATAGAGCCTATGTGGGAATCCTTTCGGCAAGACCTTGCCTATCTTTCGGATTTTGCTGTGAGTTTTCGGTATCCCGGCGAGTCTAGCGATAAGGAATCGGCCCTTGATGCCCAGCGTCGTTGTCGCAGATTTCGGACAGTGGCGCGTACGGCCCTGGGATTGAAGACGGATGCTTTTTGAGGACAAATTCGAATGGCTGAGAGTAGGAGCAAAGGTGGGAAAGTTGTGCTGGCGTATAGTGGTGGTTTGGATACCAGTGTGATTCTGCCGTGGCTCAAGGAGACATACGGCTATGAAGTGATAGCGTTTGCGGTGGATTTAGGCCAGGGGGAGGAATTGGCCGGCATCAAACGCAAGGCCCTTGCCAGCGGGGCAGCGAAATGTGTGGTCAAAGACCTGCGCAAAGAGTTCGTCCAGGATTATCTTTGGCCGCTCTTGAAATCAGGTGCTGTTTATGAGAAGGCTTACCTGCTCGGCACAAGTATCGCCCGGCCTCTTATTGCCAAGCATCAGGTGGAGGTTGCGCACGCCGAAGCTGCAACGGCCGTGGCCCACGGAGCAACGGGAAAAGGCAACGATCAGGTGCGGTTTGAGGTGACGTATATGGCATTGGACCCGTCGCTTAAGATCATCGCACCTTGGAAAGACCCCAAGTTCACGCTGACTTCTCGCGAAGCGGCTGTGGATTACGCCAAGAAACACAAGATTCCTATCACGCAGAGCAAAAAGCAAATCTACTCGCGTGACCGCAATCTCTGGCACCTTAGCCATGAAGGGGCGGACTTAGAAGATCCGGCCAATGAGCCGAAAGACGATTTGTTTGTGATGACCCGGCCAATTGCAAAAGCACCCGACAAGGCGGCCTACGTCAACATAGGTTTTGTGAAAGGCATTCCGGTGAATCTGGACGGCAAAAAAATGGGTGGCGTACGGTTAATTGAAGCCTTGAATCGCCTCGGGGGTAAACATGCAGTGGGCCAGGTGGATCTCGTGGAGAATCGACTTGTCGGCATAAAGTCGCGCGGTGTATACGAGACGCCCGGCGGAACGATTCTGGTCGCGGCGCACAACGCTTTGGAGAGCCTAACCCTCGACAGAGAGACAATGCATTATAAACAGCAGCTTGCCTTGAAATATGCCGAGCTGGTCTACTACGGCCTGTGGTTCAGCCGGTTGCGAGAGGCTCTGGATGCGTTTGTCGATGTCACCCAGCGCAATGTCACCGGCTCAGTGCGGATGAAGTTGTTTAAGGGACATTGCACACCCGCGGGTGTGAAAAGCCCACACAGTTTGTATCGGACCGATTTGGCGAGCTTCAAGATGGGTGCTGAGTACGACCCAACCGACGCGACCGGATTCATCCGTTTGTTCGGGCTACCGGTCAAAGTCGCGGGGTGGGTCAATAGGATTAGAAAGAAGTAGACGAGACGTATTCACTGGCGCGAAGGAGGCGCTGTGACGGTACCAGGTTGGATTTGGATTGTCTTTCTTTTTGCCTTTGGCTGCTGTGTCGGCAGTTTTCTGAACGTTGTTATTTATCGTTTGCCCCGGGACAAATCCGTAATCAGCCCGCCTTCTTCGTGTCCTGCGTGCGGTAAGCGCATCAGTTTCTACGATAACATCCCGCTTATTTCGTGGCTCGTATTGGGCCGGAAATGTCGGCACTGCAAGGCGCCGATTTCGCCGCGCTATTTTGTGGTGGAGCTGCTGACCGGTGTGCTGTTCGCGGGGCTGTTTGTCTTGTACTTTCAAAAGGGCCTATGGTCCGCCTTGCCGACTTTTGGCAAGGGCGGCTGGTTGATATATCTCGTTCATCTAACGATGTTGGCCGGCTTTGTTGCTGCCTCGGCGATAGATTTGGAATTGTGGGTAATTCCTTTGTCGATATGTTGGGTAGTAACGGCAGCAGGGCTGCTCGGCTCAGCAGTGGGCGGGTATGTAATTGAGCCTTCGGTGATTAGAGCTTTTGCGTGGTTACCACGCGCTTCGGGCACCACGGGGGCTTTGGCCGTCGGCGCGGCGATTGGCTTGCTCATAGCGTGGCTGTTCTTAGCGGTCGGCCTCGTCAAGCGCAGCTACGAGTCAGAGGACCGCCAAGGTGCAGTTGAGCAGGTGGATGGGCCGCCGGAGCAGCAGATCAATCATCGTTTGGAAATATGCAAGGAATTGCTCTTTTTGCTTCCAATTGTCTTGTGCGCGGTCGGTGCTTTTTGGCTCACGCGCGAGGTCGAGGCGGTGCATCGCTGGTGGACGAGCTTTTCGCAGCACCGGTTTGTTGCGGGTCTTCTGGGCAGCCTGTACGGCTATTTTGTGGGTTGTGGGATTGTCTGGGCGACGCGCATCTTCGGCACATTTGCTTTTGGAAAAGAGGCGATGGGCCTGGGCGATGTGCATCTCATGGGCGCTGCGGGGGCTGTCGTAGGCCCGATATTTGTGGTGGCGGCCTTTTTTATCGCGCCGTTCTTCGGATTGGCTTGGGCCGCCCTTCAGATGCTCTCCAAAAAAACCCGGCAAATTCCTTATGGTCCTTTCTTGTCTTTGGGCGTTTTTGCGGTTATGATCTTACACGATTGGATTCTGAATTATTGGAGTCTCATCCATAATCGGTAGAACGAGATGGAATCTTAACTGTTAAAGGAGGCTTGCGATGGACCAGAGCAGCAAAGGAGCAAAGGAGCAACGCAGCAAAGGCACTCAGTGCCGCAGTACCTCTGTGCCTCTGTGGCTGACTGCCTCGGTGGCTCTCTGCTGCATTGCCGTTTTGTCGGGTTGTACCGACTGGAAAAAGAAATACGAGTACCTGGAGGTGGAGCACCAGAATCTGCAGGGCAGGTACGAACGTCTTCAGGGAGAACGCGAACAACTGTCCGAGCGGGTTTCGCAGGACCAGCAGACCATCGAAGAACTTCGTAGACAGATTGATGAATTGCACAAGAGTCCGGCTGAAGCTACCGGCTTCGGGCCGGGCTACGATGTCGCCTTTGATCCTTCGGCTGGTACGATTACGGTAACGCTTCCGAATACGATATTGTTTGCTTCCGGGAAGGCTTCGCTAAAGAGCGCAACCAGCGCTGAGCTGGACCACATCTTGTCGGTGCTAAAACAGAAATACGCAAACAAGCACATCTCCGTTGTAGGCCACACGGATTCGGATCCGATCAAAAAATCGCCGTGGAAAGACAACTGGGAGCTTTCAGCCCAGCGTGCGCTGTCGGTGACGAGGTACCTGGTGCAGCACGGGATTCCCAAAGACAAGGTGCGGGCGGTTGGCTGCGGTGCGGCCCGGCCGGTCGCCTCCAACTCCACCACCGCCGGCAAAGCCAAGAATCGAAGAGTGGAAATCGTCGTCCACATGAGAGATGTCAGCACGTAGGATTGTGGCTTCTGCGATCATTTGGCTCCCCTTCCGGCGAGAGGAAGCTCCCGCCCGGTGCGGTCCCGCAGCTTTCCTGGAAACGATGTGATTCCAAGCACATGTGCGAATCTCTTCGCCACGGCAGTGTTGTCGTAGACACCGCCGAAGATGTTGGCCTTGGGGCCGTAGGCGTAGACGGGCACCGGCAGGGTACTGTGGCCGCCCGTGGACCACTTCGCACTCAATTTGTCACCGTTCAAGCGGCCGCCCGTTATCGTAAGCCCACCTGTTTCGTGGTCGGCAGTGACGACCACCAGAGTGTGTCCGTCCTTGCGGGCAAAGTCGATAGCGGCTTTGACCGCCTGGTCAAAAAGCAGCGTCTGTCTTATGGCGGCTGTCGGGTCTTTGTGGTGACAGGCCCAATCGATTTGGCTGCCTTCAATCATCAAGAAAAAGCCAGGTTTGTTGGGGTCTTCTGCTTTCTGGCTCAGCAAGCTGACAGCCTTGGCAGTAAGTTCGGCTAAGCTTGGCTCAGGGGCGGTCGTAGTCAGCGGGCCGACCTGAAACAGTCCCAAAACGTGTGTATGCTGGGCGGTTCTAAGCTCTCTCGGCGTTTGGATGTATAGGTACCCCGCTTTTTCGGCTTCTTCAATTAGATTCAGTTCATCCTTTCGTTTGCTGTCGGGATGGCTCTTCGGCAGGAAGCATTGCCGTCCTCCTCCGAGAATAATATTGACCCGGTTCGCTATTAGCTGCTCCGCAATTCTGCCCTGCATGCCGCGCGACTTGACATGCGAGGCGAAGGCCGCCGGCGTTGCATGTGTTATAGTCGATGTCGCGACAAGGCCGGTGGTCATGCCTTTGGCTTGTGTCGCCTCGAGAATGGTTTGGTACTTCGTGCCGTCCGGCGTCATTCCGATCATGCCGTTGTTTGTTTTCACGCCCGACGCCATAGCGGTCCCGGAAGCCGCGGAGTCGGTCACCAGTGAGTTGGCCGAATGCGTTCGCATGATGCCGACGATGGGCAGTCGCTCCAGGTGCAATACGCCGTTTGCACCGGTTGTTTTCATACGCGCGAGCGTCGTTTGTCCCAAGCCCATGCCATCGCCGATGCAGAATATTACATTTCTGACCTTCCGAGAGCTTATGTCTGGATAAGACTCTGTAGTGGGCGAAGCCTCATAATAGCCGGTTCTATTTGCCTCGCCGCCAACGGGGTTGTACTGAGCGTTTGTTATGCCATGGATGCTGCAAGACGCAGCCATACAAAGCAATAGGGTCAAGAGCATCACTGTCAATGTCTTTGCATTTCTTCTCATGGTCCCGTATCCCTTTCGTTCTCGTTAATTGTAACGTGATGGCGTATTGTACCACTTTCACCAATACAGACAATAACTGCTCCGTGTTCAGCGGTGGACAAACAAGGCTTGATTGTCCGGCCCTTCTCATGTTCACTGCGCCCACAACTGCATATCAAGATCTGTGCGTTTAGGGCTTTGAGAAAATCGTCTGACAAAGTCCGAGCCAGCCCATGATGAGGAACCAACACAACATCAGCCTGCAAGTCCGGACACAAGGCAAGAAGCTGTTCCTGCGCATATACTTCGATGTCCGAGCACAAAAGTACCCTCGTATTTGCGAACTCGATTAAGCACACGAGGGATTTGTCGTTATCGCTCAGTTCTCCGTCCTGCGCGGCTTGGTTGGTTGGCCAGAGCATGCGAATCCGCGCCGGGCTGCAAACGTGTATATAGTCGTGTATACGCTGTATTTCCATGCCGCTTTCTCTAATCTGGCCCGTGAGGAATGCGACATTAGCCTGGTCTGTCTGATCGAGAAATACGTGGCTGGCAAAGACAGAGCCGACCGCACACTGCTCAATGACCTCTGGTATGCCGTTTATGTGGTCGACGTCGCTGTGGCTTATGATGATCGCATCGATCCTTCTCGTTCCGATGTAGTCCAGGAAGGGAACCACAATTCGTCTGCCGATGTCACTTCTATGGAGAGAGCCTGCATCGAAGAGGACGTTGGCTCTACCGGGAAGCTGCAGGAGTATCGCCTGACCGTGGCCGACATCCAGGCAACTGAGGATTAGACTGCGGCGATGGGTCCTTTCCCATTTCGTACCTACCAGAAACACTGCAAGCGGCAGAACCATTGCTATGCACATCACCTTTTTCAACAAGGGACGTCGTAATTGTGCGAAGGCTGCGAAAAATACGATACCATAGTAAAGCACGATAGGCACGGGCGATACATGTCCAATGAGTATCTGGCAAACGCCGGATTCTGGGATATGCTCGACCAGCCAAATCAGAGTCTGCGCCAGGTTGGTGACAAGTATGCCCAACGCAGAGCCTATGGTGGGCAGCAGGAAAGACACGATAATCTTTGCGTATCCGATGGTCAGAATAACCGCCACCAATGGAAAAACGATAATTGTCCAGATGCTGGTGAGCGGATGGATCATGTAGAAATGGTACAGTAAGATGCCAGCGCCACTCAGCCAAGCTGTGAGGCCCGTAGACAATAGTCGCAGTAGATATGGCCCCGGCCTCGAGATTATGTGGAAAAAAGGTCTCGTCTTAGGAGCTCGCTTACGCCAAGGCACACGTGTTATTGTCTCATATAGAAATAAGTGGATTCGCTCGCAAAAGAGCACAAGTCCCAGCACTGATGCAAACGAGAGTTGCCAGCCGGCCTCAAATAACTGCGTCGGCCTTATGAGCAGAAGGATTATTGCCGCTAAAGATAGCGTGTTGACGGGATTCGAGTGGCGGCGGAAGATAAAAGAAGCGCAGAAGACCCAGCCGATAATGGCAGCCCTTACCGTGGGTGCTCTGGGAGGGACAATCAGCAAGAATAGCAATATGCCGACACTGCAAATGACTGCGCGAGTGGGCTTCATGAGGCCCGCTGTCTTGCAGAGCCACCAGATGATTCCGATCAGGATGCCCAAGTGCAGGCCCGAAAGGCTAATCAGATGCAGCAGACCCGTCCTGCGGAAGGCCTCATAGGTTTTGCTGTCGATATCCCCTCTGTACCCCAACAATAGCGCCCGCAGGAGACCCTCGTCCGGGCTGTCCGGCGACACATCGCCAACCAGCGCCTGCGTGACCTTTTCTCGCAGCATGTTCTGTAGCTTTCTGAAGCTGCCGCGGCCTGCATGATCCTTCAGGATCGTGATGCCGTCGCGTGTCTTGATGTGGGCTGCTACGAAGATGTTTCTGCGTGCCAGATACTCGGCGAAGTCGAATTGGCCGGGGTTCGTAGCGTCCCTAAATCTATCCAGCCAGCAATAGGCCTGGATATAATCGCCGGGGCTTAGGTCGAGTACGGGTTCAGCCACCTGCACTCGCACAGTGCCGCGTGTCTTTGCCCAGCCGTTCATGGTCTTGATTTGTTTGATGCCAAGGTAGAAGCTGCTGGTAGGGTCTGCATACGTGAACTCTGCAAATTCCCAGTCCTGATTTCTGTTGATGAACGGCTCGGTGAGTATCAATCCGCGAATTGTTGCCAGTTTTCGCTCATGCCGTACGGTGTTGCGAACGTCGTTCGCGTAGGGCTGGCGGAAGCTAACCAGCCGGACGGCACCAAGACATAGAAAACAGACAAAGACACAAAAGCTCAAAAGTACGAGTTTGTAAGAACGTGGCCTTCTGTTCCTTTCAGCAATGAACAGCAAGAGTGCTGCTGCCGCCGACACTGCTAATACGGCCAGCCAGAACCACGTCAATTGTGCCTCGTGTCTCATTGCTGATGAGCCGGACAATGCATCTTGAATCAGGATACCGCCCATGAGTCCCGCCGCGCCAAACGGCAATGGTGCTGTGGCTATGACTTGCTCGTAGAGACTCCTCGGCAGAGCGAGTTGCTTATCAATCAGAGCTAATTTTCGTTGGACATCATCCATTTCCGGTATGGCAATTACGTATTTTCCTTAGTGTGCAGCGGTTCGGCGAGGCTATATTATTCGATGCCGAGATGTATTGGCAAGAATGACTTTGGCAATCTGCTGCAAACAAAACCCGCGAGTCAGAGTATGAAGTGGAGCAAGAGAGAACTGTAAGCAGGGTATGGTTGATAGCGCACGCGCTGGACGGTCGATGTACGATGGCACGCAATGATGTGACAGAGAGGCTCGCCCGTAAGGGGCAAGAGACGATAATGATCGGCGGTATGTCGTGCGCTACCTGCGTGAAGAGCGTTGAAAACGCGCTGAAGCGCCTGCCGGGGGTGGCGGATGTGAGAGTGAATCTTGCCGCCGAAAACGCGGATGTCACCTACGAGGAAGAAAAGACCACACTGAACGATATCAAGGATGCCGTGCAGCAGGCCGGCTACCAATACCTGGGTGTGCAAGAAGAAGACACGGAAGAGTCGGAGAAGAAGGCACGGGAAAAGGCTCTGAGGCAAAAGCGCAACAGGTTCATCGTGGGTTTGGCCGTGGGGATTTCTTTGATGATCCTTTCCTACATGCCCATCAATCTGCCTTTTCGCATGGCGTATTTGATGCTGATTGTCTCGGCTCCGGTTTTTGTGTATGTGAGTGGCCCCATATTTCTTGCCGCCTTTCGTGCTCTGAAGAATAAGAATTTGAACATGGACGTGATGTACTCCATGGGCATCGGCGTTGCATTTGGAGCGAGCATTTTGGGCACATTTGAACTCGTGCTCAGTCGGGAATTTCTGTTCTACGAGACAGCGGTGTTGCTGGCTGCATTCTTGACCATGGGCCGCTTCCTGGAAGCCAGAGCCAAAGGCAAGACCTCAGAAGCGATTAAGAAGCTGGTGGGCCTGCAACCCAAGACAGCGACCATCGTCGTGGATGGGCAAGAAAAGGAGATCCCTATCAGCGACGTTCAAGTGGACAATATTGTCGTGGTAAAACCAGGCGAAAAAATTCCCGTTGATGGCGAAGTTGTGGATGGCCGCAGTTACGTTGATGAGTCCATGATCACGGGCGAACCGATCCCGGTGTTGAAAAAGCAGGGCGACAGCATTGTCGGCGGAACGCTGAACAAAAACAGTGTCATCAAGTTCAAAGCAACCAAGATAGGCAAAGATACCGTACTGTCCCAGATAATCCAACTCGTTCGGCAGGCGCAAGGCTCACGGCCGCCCATTCAAAGGATTGCGGACAAAGCGGTGAGCTACTTCATTCCCATCGTTTTGGCTGTGGCTGTTTCTTCTTTCATCCT
>Ga0180434_10002210_pt1 | contig 26520 bp, 28 predicted proteins | sample SS_ome_7_FD_132453 | JGI IMG/M metagenome (GOLD analysis project Ga0180434, IMG submission 132453) | Hypersaline lake sediment archaeal communities from the Salton Sea, California, USA - SS_1_D_2 metaG | ecosystem: Environmental > Aquatic > Non-marine Saline and Alkaline > Hypersaline >... | reverse complement strand
TCAAGATATGCGGTTTATGGAAATATGCATGTCGACAAAGACGACATTAATATAAATGAAAAATTACTAAAAGCACTGATAAAGCCCAAAAAAGGGGATTATATTGCGATGAACGCGTTTGTGCCTCGAAATGATAGAAACCTGGAAATACTTAATGATGCCCGCCAAAGATTGATAGAGACATATTCAGTTCCCGTAACACTTGGTTTTGGCCCGCGTTTTTTACACTCCACCGGGCAGCTTCATAAAGGGGGTAAAAATAACGGTATATTCATCGTTCTGACGCAAACCCATGAAACTGATATTGATATCCCCGGCGAAGGTATCCCATTCAGTATGCTTGAAAAGGCGCAAGCACTTGGCGATATGCAAGCTTTAGAAAATCATAATCGACGAGTCATGCGAATTCATTTCAAAAAACCAATCCATGAGGATGTGCTGTCATCATTAATTTAAACTTATTTACTTCCGATATTATCGATTGCTAATTCAAGCGCGCCAATGATCCCTGAATCGTCTCCTAAGCTGGGTGGTGTAATTAGTGCATGAATTTGCTCCTCAAGCAGATCAGCCTTAATGTATTTGTTTAGAATATGTTTTACCCTATTGTGTATCCTTGGGAAGAGATGTTTCTGATGCATTACACCTCCCCCAAGAATGATCTTTTGCGGTGATAAGGTGCAAATCAAATTCGATATGGCGTAACTTATGTAATCTGCTTCAAGATCCCAGGCAACATGGTCTTTTGGTAGTGTTTTCGGATTTGTCCGCCACCTTTTTTCCACTGCTGGACCGCTGGCAAGGCCTTCAAAACAATCCTGATGGTAAGGGCAGCATCCCGGAAATGGATCCTTTCGAATATCATGCGGTATTCGAATGTGGCCAAATTCTGGATGGACCAACCCATGCAGGATTTGGCCATCAATAATAAATCCGCCGCCGATACCTGTACCAATTGTGATGTAAGCCATACTTTCAATGGATTTGTCAACCAGACTATTGAATTCTCCATAGGCCGAGGCGTTGACATCCGTATCAATAAAAACGGACGTTTGCATTGCTTTCTGGATCTCACCGCGCAGGTCTGTAAACGACCAGGCATATTTTGGGGTAGATGTGATGGTGCCAAAAGTGGGTGATTCTGTGTTAAGGTCTAATGGACCGAAACATCCAATCCCTATACCAGATAAAGTAATTTTTTTGTCATCGCAAGTGGTCAAAAGAAAATTTGTAATATCTTTAATTGTTTGTTTTGGAGAAGAAGTAGGAAAAATTTTCCGAGCTAGTATTTCTTCTCGGTTTTTTGCAACCATGACAAAAGTCTTGGTTCCGCCTAATTCAACCGCGCCGAATATTCTCTTTTCTATCATGTTTTTCCTTTTCACAATATAATACCGTATCTATTAGCTTGATTCTACGTTTAAACAAATAAAATTTCAAAGGATAAAATATATGGATATCTTCGAGAAATGTTATCAGTACACGCAGGCAAAGGAAGCGATGGAAAAAGGGAGCTATCCTTATTTCATTCCCCTCAATGAAAATGAAGGTACAGAAGTGGAATTTGAAGGAAAACGCCTGTTGATGTGTGGTTCCAATAATTATCTCGGCCTGACAACTCACCCGAAAGTACGAGAGGCTGCAATTTCAGCAATTCACCGATATGGCACATCATGCACCGGCTCACGGTTTTTGAACGGAACACTATCTCTGCACGAAGAGCTGGAAAAACAATTAGCTGATTATGTTGGAAAGGAGAGCGCCCTTGTTTTTTCAACCGGAATGCAAGTAAACCTGGGGACAATCAGCGCTCTGATTGGGCGAAGTGATGTTGTTATTTTAGATAAAGAAGACCATGCCAGCATTGTTGATGGTGCTCGACTTGGATATGGGAAGATCGAACGATTCCGTCATAATGATATTGGCCATTTAGAACGCGTATTGAAATCTATACCGAGTGAAACTGGGAAATTGATCGTTGTTGACGGTGTGTTCAGCATGGGCGGCGATCTAGCAGACTTACCTCAGATTTTACCAATAGCCAAAAAATATGGTGTACGCTTGATGGTGGATGATGCACATGGATTGGGCGTAACAGGTGGTGGAAAGGGTACCTCAGCCCAATTTGGTGTCACAGATGAAGTGGATTTGATTATGTCGACATTTAGTAAATCGTTTGCTTCACTGGGCGGATTCATCGCCGGCGATGCGGATATCGTGCATTACATCAAGCACAATGCCAGAGCATTGATTTTTTCAGCCAGTATCCCGGCATCCAACGCAGCAGCTGCGCTAGCCGCTTTAGAGGTAATGCGTGAAGAACCTGACCGGGTGGTGCGTGTAAACGCGATAGCAGAAAGAATGCGCACAGAACTAAGCGAGATGGGGTTTGATGTCGGCGCGTCTGTCACACCGATCGTTCCGGTGATCATTGGAGATGATGAAAAAACTTTTGCAGCTTGGAAGGGTTTATTTGAGAATGGTGTTTTTGTGAACCCTGTGATTTCTCCGGCTGTACCCCAGGGAATGCAGTTGTTGAGAACAAGCTATATGGCTACGCAAACGGATGTTCAGATCGATCGAGCGCTTGGAATATTCAATAAGGTTGGTAAACAAATAGGTCTGATCTAGAAAAGTCCCCAACTTAATGATGTATCATCCTCCATCATTGATTGATTCCAAACTTCACGACCATACGATATTTCGGCGGGTAGATCCATAACGCTCTCTGCTTTTTTTCTAGCTGACTCCATCAGCATGGGTGCGTATGGGCAGTAAGGTGTGGTTAATATCATCACGATTTGAATATTTTCATCACTTATGCTTACATTTCTGATCAATCCTAATTGAATCAAATTCATCCCTATCTCCGGATCTCGCACCTGCCTAAAGGCATTTCGAAATTCCTCAACCTTATTTGGGTGAGTGTCGTCAATATCCCAAATCGGGTAATTAAGTTCTTTTTGGTCAGTCATTAATCCATTGTGTCCGTCTGAATCTTAAATGAACAGTGGTTTTCACCGTGTTTCACCTGCGAAATATTTTCTAATGGAACAGAAAGTATATTTGATATGAGGTTTTTGTCGAATATGCAAATCTCAGGATGGTCTTTTCCTAATTTATAGAAGGGGCACGCAACTTCTAAAATTTCAAAACCAGAATCAGTTTGCCTGGTTTTGAGGTTATATCCTTGATCAGCCATGATCGTTCCAAGCAGTTGCACGCGGCCATCCATGTCCATTTCAAGGATCTCTTCTTTGAACTCTTCAGCGATATCTTTTGCCATATTTATAAAGAGTTGATCAACCCGCTCTTTGTTCAGGGTTTTTTTTATTTGATCGATCAAATTTTGTGAGAGTTGAAAATACCGTTTAGGGAATTTTTCTTGGCCTGTATCAGTAAGAAAATATACCAATCTTGGTCGGCCAACACCATGACGTTCTTCTTCGGCAGAAATGAGCCCACCCGCCTGCAGATTGGTGAGATGATGCCGGACTGAGATAGCATTTATGCCAACACGTTCTGCAATATCAACAATTGTTGATCGGGGGTGCGCAAATAGTGTTTGAAGGACTTTCTCCCGCGTACTTTTCATGATTTTTTTTCTCCAGGAGTATAACATAATAGTTGAATTTGTCAATAAACGTGATAAATATAATAAATATTGACTAAATAATGACCCTATGGTATACTCCTTTGGCTTCATTAAAAGCGTAAAAGAATCAAGATTTGGAGAAATAATTCTTAGTGGCCAGTTTACAGATCAAAAATTTGGCGGTTTCAGCAGAAAATCAAAAAATATTGAAGGGATTGAATCTCGAAATACCTCAGGGAGAGGTTCATGCAATCATGGGACCGAATGGAACTGGCAAATCTACATTAGCTTATGCAATCATGGGGCATCCTCGTTATGAAATAGATGGCGGGTCAATTTCTTTAAATGGCACCGAACTCCTGGACCTTTCACCGGAAGAAAGATCACAAGCCGGTGTTTTTCTGGCATTTCAATATCCGGTAGCCATACCAGGTGTAACTGTCGCAAATTTTCTTAGAACAGCATTAAATGCGCATAGAAAGAGTGTGGATCCTCAATATAAAGGTGTTCCTATTCTGGAATTCAGAAAATTGCTGACAGAAAAGATGGGTCTATTGAAAATGGACAGCTCTATGGCTGGCCGGTATCTGAATGATGGATTTTCCGGGGGTGAAAAGAAGCGTCTTGAGATCCTTCAGATGGCAATGCTTGAACCTAAAATTGCTATTCTGGATGAGACAGATTCTGGTCTGGATATTGATGCGTTACGTATTGTGTCCGAAGGAATCAATACACTCAAGAATGAAAAGCTTGGGATTTTGGTGATCACTCACTATCAACGTATCCTCAATTATCTAACACCGGATGTTGTGCATATCATGGTAGATGGCCGCATCATCAAAACAGGCAGTCCAGATCTGGCAATTAAATTAGAAAATGAAGGTTATGAATGGGTTAAGCAGTCCATATCGTAGACCTTTTATCGATCAATACCATTAGATGATGACCAAGGAAAATCAAACCGATATCTTCGCTGGCATTCACCAGGAAAGTGCAGGATTCAAAGATCCGGTTAATCTGGTATTTAAAACTGAAAAAGGCCTTAATGAAGATGTTGTACGGCAAATTTCTCATTGGAAGAATGAGCCAGATTGGATGCTCAAATTTCGATTAAGAGCACTGGAACAATTCAAACGTCATCATTACCCATCCTGGGGTCCTGACCTTTCCGATTTAGACCTGGAAGACCTTTATTATTACGCACGGCCATCAGAGGAAATGGAGCGAAGCTGGGAAGATGTCCCGGATGACATAAAGAATACTTTTGACCGATTGGGAGTTCCAGAAGCAGAAAGAAAATTCTTGGCCGGTGTGGGTGCACAATATGAATCAGAAATGGTATACCATAGCATCCAGGAGCAACTTGCAGAACAGGGCATTATCTTTCTCAGCATTGAGGACGGTTTGCGGCAACACCCCGAGATTTTCAAAGAATATTTTGCCAAGGCAGTTCCGATAACAGATAATAAGTTTGCCGCATTAAACTCCGCGGTCTGGTCTGGCGGTTCTTTTGTTTACATACCGAAAGGTGTCAAGGTGGACCTACCGCTGCAGGCCTATTTTCGTTTGAACATGGCCAGCATTGGTCAATTTGAGAGAAGCATTATCATCGCTGATGAGGGTGCACAGGTCCATTACGTTGAAGGATGTACTGCGCCGACTTATTCCAGAGATTCTTTCCATTCCGGGGTAATCGAGATATTTGTGAAAAAGAATGCACGAGTGAGATATACCACAATCCAAAACTGGTCAACAAATGTCTATAATCTGGTAACTCAACGTGCCATGGTTTATGAAGATGGAACAATGGAATGGGTGGATTCAAATCTGGGATCTAAAATTACAATGAAATACCCTTCCTGTTATTTACTGGAACCCGGCGCACACGGAGAAATTCTTTCAATGGCATTTGCGGGTGAAGGTCAGATACAGGATGCGGGCGGGAAGATGTTGCATTTTGCTCCTGATACAACCAGCAAAATCACTTCAAAATCCATCAGCAAAAACGGTGGACAGTCATCATTTCGTGGGTTAGTGTATGTGAATTCGAAGGCGAAAAATTCCAAAGTGAACGTCGTATGCGACGCATTAATTTTGGATGCTAAATCCCGATCCGATACCTATCCAACGATAAAAAATTCAGCAGAGCAGGTATCCATTGGACATGAAGCGTCTGTATCAAAGGTAAGTGAAGATCAATTGTTCTATTTGAAAAGCAGGGGGTTATCGGATGAAGAAGCGACAACAATGGTAGTTTCAGGTTTTATTGAGCCGCTTGTCAAAGAACTCCCCATGGAATATGCGGTTGAAATGAACCGGCTCATCCAACTGCAGATGGAGGGTTCAGTTGGCTGATACTCAAAATAAATCCACCCAACAGGATCCATGGTTGATTGCGGAGCTCAATTCAATTGTTGATAATGGGATACAGAATGGTTCTGAGGATTCGTTTAAACACCGGGTAAATATATATGCTCGGAAATCATTAGGTTCTTTGTTGAAAAATAACCATCGCGAACAATTGGAACAAAAGCATCCCGAGTTCTTCAAAGAACATTTTTCGCTGGATTGCTTTGATCCAATACAAGGTTCCACTGTTATTAAAAATAATGACAGAAATATTGATGAAAAGATTGAAGGTATTGTTCAAATTTCTGATAATGGATCTTCAAGCTGGCTAAAACCGGCGCTAAGAGAACAAGGCGTGATATTTGGAAACACCATGGCTCATCATGGCAAGCTACCTTTGATGATTAAAAGCCTCAACAATCCTGAAGCGATGCTTAGAAAGTCACTGACCTCAATATCAGTACAGGCGCTTTCAAAAAATGCGATTCTCCTTTTCATACCCGATAATGTTAAAGTTGCAGGTAATTTTATTGCAAATATTTCGTGTTCAAAACAAAAAACAGTAGTACCAATTCACTTGATTGTTTATGCCGGGAATAATTCAACATCAAATTTTGTAATAAATATATCTTCAAAAGAAGAAAAATCCAAGCAAATGATTCTGGCGTTACAAAATGATTTCTTCATTACGGAACACGCACAATTCAACTTTTCACGTATCCAAAAAGCTGCAAATAATTCGCTCATTCTCATCGATGACAATATCGTCCAAAAAAGCAACAGCCACACAGAGTTGTTTTACCTGGATATCGGTGGGAAGGGTGTATCAACAAACTTTTTCCTCGATCTGATTGGCGAGGGTGGTGATTCGGTTGTAACCGGTGTGTATCGACCAGTTCCAAATAGCCGATTTTATTATGATACGGAACAAAACCATACGGCATCTCACACTATGAGCGACCTGCTATTCAAAGGTGTAATTGGTGAAAGAGGATATGCTTCATGGAAAGGGAATATTATTGTTGACCAGAATACAAAAGGCGCAAATGGCTATCAGGCGAATAATAACCTCATCATTGCAGAATCAGCAAAAGTTGAATCTATCCCTGGATTGGAGATCATGACGGATGATGTTAAATGTTCACACGGTGTAACAATCAGTAATATCGATAAAAATCATATGTTTTATTTACAAAGCCGCGGTATAAATAGAACAGAGGCAAAGAATCTTGTTGTCAATGGATTTTTGGAATCATCGACAAAACGGCTTAAATCATCAAATATATTGAAACAAATCCCACCAATTTTCGGGATTTAACTGTAGAATAAATATAAAAAATAATGGAGAGAAACTATTAATGGCAAATATTCCTTTTATGCGTCCCCCAGATTTGAATGAAGCTTATAAAGTAGGAGATGAGGTTGAAGCGTTTTGTGATCATGACAAAGGCGATCAACGTATCAAAGGTTGGTTGAAAGGAACAGTTGTCCAGATTGATGGTAAGCTCATCGCTGTGCAATTTCGGTCTGATGTTTATCTTACAGATGGCTGGATGGTACCTGATCATATTCTTTGGTATCCTGAAAGCTCATCACAACTCCGTAAAAAACAATAAATCCATATGTTAGAAAATAATATCAAGCAATCTTTCCCAATTTTCCAAAATAAAATACATGGGTCAAAGGAACTTAATTATTTAGATTCAGCAGCCACTTCGCAGAAACCCATACAGGTTATCGAGGCGATGAATCACTATTATCAATCTGTGAACGCGAATGTACACCGCGGTATTTACCAACTTGCTGAAGATGCGACACGGGTATACGAGTCTGCCAGGGAAAAGATTGCGGTATTTGTTGGTGTTAGCGATACCCGACAAATCATATACACAAGAAATACAACGGAATCCATCAACCTTGTAGCAAAAACCTGGGGATTAGAGAACCTGCAATCCGGCGATCTTGTTGTATTGACCGAAATGGAACATCATTCCAATATTGTTCCCTGGTTTATGCTTCGTGACCAAATTGGTATTCAAATCGAATTTATTCGGCTCGCTCCGGACGGTGCCATTGATTTGAACCATTATGCTGCTCTCCTAAAAAAAGAACCAAAGCTTGTTGGATTCACACACGTTTCCAATGTGCTCGGAACGGTTAATCCCGCAAAAAGAATGATAGAAGAAGCGCATCGTGCAGGAGCTATCGTTGTGGTGGATGGTGCGCAATCCATTCCTCATATACCTGTTGATATTGAGAACCTAAAAGCGGATTTCTATGCGTTTTCAGCTCATAAGATGTGCGGTCCGACAGGAATTGGGGTTCTGTATGGAAAAAGAGACTTGCTTGAATCCATTCCACCTTTTCTGGGGGGCGGTGATATGATCAGAAAAGTTACATTCGCCGGATATAAAGCGAATTCCATTCCTTATAAATTTGAAGCCGGGACACCAGCTATTGCAGAAGCAGCAGGATTTGGTGCTGCTGTTGATTTTCTTTCATCTATTGGCATGCAAGAGATCCATGCGTATGAACAGGAATTGACAGAATATGGATATCAAGCTCTGTCAGCGATCGATGGATTAACAATAATTGGTCCAAAGCCTGAACTTCGGGGTGGGGTATTGTCTTTTACACTGACGGGTATCCATCCGCATGACATTGCCCAATTACTCGATGAGGACGGTATTGCGGTGCGGGCCGGGCACCATTGCGCTATGCCGTTACATGAAAAATATTCAATAACAGCAACAACCCGCGCGAGTATGTATCTTTACAATAATGAACATGATATTGACGATCTTGTTGAGGGGTTGAAAAGAGTGATCGAGGTTTTTTCATAGTCATGGATGATCTTTATCGGGAAATAATCATTGATCGTTATAAGAATCCCAATCACAAAGGGCATATAGATAAAAGCGATTACACATTTGAAGATGCAAATCCTTTATGCGGAGACCATATACATATTGAACTGAAGGTTGATGCCGATCAAAATGTTATTGATGCAAAGTTCGATGGGCAGGGGTGCGCAATTTCGATCGCATCTACTGATCTTTTACTGGAATCAGTTATCGGACAGAACATCAATGACCTTAAAGAATTAAATAAACAGGCCATATTAGATTTGCTTGGTATCACGCTGAGTCCCGTTCGCCTAAAATGTGCTCTCTTATCATTAAAGGTATTGAAAGCAGCTGTATACGAACTGGAAGAATCAACTGAAGAACTAGTGGAATAAAAATATCCGCTAAATATTTTTCAAGAGGATTTCTATTTCACACAAATTCGCCGATCATCCTGAAAATATTAAAACCTTCCGCAAACCGTTTTTCAGCTAAAGAGCCATTCCTAACAAGGATTGCTCGAGTGAGTTCCGGAGAAAAATAATATTTATCGGCATATGTTTCATAAGCTGCCAGGGCCTTAATCTTCATCTGGACATCTCTTTCACTTACTTCAAGAAGAACCGAAGGGAAGAAACCATGGCTGCTCCTGATCACATCAAATCCAAATACTGATGTACCCCGGAAAGCTCGCAATGATTCTTCAGTTACTACACGGTGGTCCTGATGCAGATCGGCATCTGTATGTACAAAAACAGCATCTGGTTTATGTTTTTTATTCAGTGAATATAGATATTCCAGAATATCCTGACGAACCTGTTGAAAGCGTCTTGTTTCAAATTCACATAAATAATCATGTGGTGCATCGACACCAAGTATCCGCATACTGTTGGTATGCTCAGCGGAAACGTTTTTCAATTGCGGATTCTTTTGGTTATCAGAAAGTGTGATACAAAATATCTTGGATTTTCCCTTCAGGTTAGCGATTAAGGCACCGGCCCCGATCTCAATATCATCCGGATGTGCACCAACGAAGAAAATTATTTTTCCCTTAAGATTCATTGTTTTTCTGTAAGTTATTTAGTGGCAGTAAATCCACCAACGACTTTTGTCATGATGATTTTCCCGTCTTTTTCAATCCGTGATTCAGCGACTTTGGTGATAGCATTCATTACATCGATGAAACTTTCTTTTTCAGTGAAAAAATCACCCCAGAGTTTTCGATCCTCCGATAATGACGCGCGGGTATATTCGAGAAATGGCTCCGCGGATGGAAAAGTGAGCGGGTTTTCAAATATTTTTACTTCTACTTCGGCGAATGTATCTTTTATTGCATCAAGGATCTCACTAGCATACCGTGAGCTGCCTGGCATGCTGGGGATTGGTTTATTGGTGGCTTCCTTGATGATTTCATAAAATTCGAGCTTATTTTCAGGCATTGGGCCTGTTGTAAATAATTTACCTCCGGGTTTTAGAACGCGATGCATCTCACGAATGGTGTAAGGAATATCCTCTGAATAATAAATAGCGAAACAACAGGAGATGAGATCAAAAGTCTCATCATTGAAATTAAAGTGTTTATTAAAATCAAGCGTGATGAAATCAATGTCATATCCATTTTCCGCACTCAATTTTCGGGCTTTATCGAGCAGTTCATCAGAGACATCGCCGCCCGTTATATCACAATCGCCATCGAGAGTTTTGTAAAAAGATTCACATTGTTTACCTGAACCGCAAGCAGCATCAAGGATCTTGATCCCCTTGTTTAGGTCCAATGTTTCTAACATCCATTCATCAATATCCCTGGTGCCGTATTTGTCATGAATATTAATGCGGGAAATTAAATCTGAAGTTGTTTCTACGTAATTTATTTTCATAATTCCTCTTTTTTGTTTGGTTAAGTATAAATTGAGAAGGCCATATGTCAAGCAGTATTGCGAATTAACAGATCCGTGGAAGCATTTCCCCGGTGAGCATATCGATGATGCGGGTTCCACCAATTTCAGTCTTCATTAACACCAGAGGTGAACTCTCAGACTGAATTACCTTACCAATAACGACAGCTTTGCCGCCATATTTTTGGTTATGAAGGATCGCTAAGAGATCATCGACCTCATTTTGCGGTACGAAGATCAACACTTTTCCCTCATTGGCAACATAAAGCGGGTCAAATCCGAGGATATCACAGGCAGCTTGAACCTGTTGATTAATGGGTAATGCATCCTCTTTGAGAATCATACTGACCTTACTTTGATTAGCGATTTCGTTGAGTGTTGTCGCAATACCACCACGTGTAGGATCTCGCAGTACATGGATATGCGGTGCAGCGTCAATCGCAGATTGGATCAAATTATTCAGAGGGGCGACATCTGATTCAATTGTGGTTGAAAAGCCCAGGTCATTCCTCGCTGAAAGGACAGCAATGCCGTGATCTCCCATGGTGCCTGACAGAATTATCGCATCACCTTCTACCGCGCAACTGCCATTAATTCTTAGATCCCTTCTTAAAAAGCCGATGCCTGTAGTGGAAATAAAAATCCCATCCGCTTTCCCCTTTTGGACGACCTTTGTATCGCCCGCAATAATCTGAACGCCCGCCTCCTGGGCGGTACCTTTCATGGAGTGGGCGATTTGCATCAAATCACGCATGGGTAATCCTTCTTCGAGGATAAATGATGCAGTAAGAAACTTCGGTATTGCTCCAGACATGCTGATGTCATTAACGGTGCCAGCGACTGCTAATGTGCCAATATCACCACCGGGAAAGAAGATGGGATCCACAACATGCCCATCTGTCGATGTTACCAAACGGTCGAAAATTTTATTCGGAACGTTGAATTCCGCAAAATCATTTTCCGCGTCCAAAAATGGATTGGAAAAATGCTTATAGAAAACAGAGTTGATCAACTTTTTGGTAAGCGAACCTCCACTACCATGACCTATGGTGACATGCTGACCGCGGTCAATCGGGATCGGACAGGTGAATTTTTCAAATTTATTTTCTTTCATCATAGGTCTTTGGTTAATTATTTCCATAGCGATAGTAAGCCGCACAGGCACCTTCAGAGGATACCATCGTTGCGCCTAAAGGGTTCTGTAGTGTACATTGTTTGCCAAACGCAGGACATTCATGAGGTTTCTTCAGCCCCTGGAGAATTAAGCCGGATATGCAAATATCGGATTCATGGGTTGAAATATCGCCCACATTAAACTTAAGTTCCGCATCAAATTTCGCATAGGAATTTTTTAGCTTCCATCCGCTGTTAGGAATCAATCCAATTCCACGCCATTGTCGATCGCACACATCAAATACTTTGTCAATGATCTTCTTGGCTGTGGCATTCCCCGAAGAAGATACCACTCTCTTATACGCATTAGCCACATCCACGCTCCCGTTTTCGAGCATTCGTACTGTTTCTAGAATACCTCGCAATAAATCAAAAGGTTCGAAGCCAGTAACTGTAATGGGCGTTTGATACTGCTGTGCAATGGGAAAATACTCCTCCGTGCCCATGACTGCGCATACATGACCTGCGGCAAGAAATCCCTGTACCCGATTTTTTTCGGATGATAAGATTGCATGCATTGCAGGGGGGACTCTTACATGTGATACAAGCATCGAATAGTTATAAAGGTTTCTCTCTTTTGCCTTAATCACACTCATGGCATTTGAAGGGGCAGTGGTTTCAAATCCAATACCGAAAAACACCACTTCTTTATCTGGATTGTTTTTTGCAATGTTTAGCGCCTCCATCGGAGAATAGATAACCCTTACATCACCACCTTTCGCTCTGACTGAAAAGAGGTCTGACTCTGAACCCGGAACACGTAGCATATCGCCATATGATGTAAAAATGATGTTTTCTTTTGCGGCAATGGCAACCGCCTTGTCGACTAGTTCTAATGAGGTTACACAAACCGGACATCCCGGTCCATGGATGAGCTCGATTTTTTCAGGAAGCATGCCGGAAAGACCCGACTGCATAAATGCGTGTGTCTGACCACCACAGATTTCCATAATAGACCACTTTTGGGTCAGCAACTTTGACAATAATTCTAAAGAATCCTGGATTAATGCAGCTTTAGTGGGCAATTCTTTTTTGTTCATTACCTACGATTCTTCGGCAATGATCTGATTATTAATTTCTTCAATTTCTTTGAGGTATTTCAAAGTCTCTGAAGCTTCGTCCTGTGTAAGGCGGCTTATTGCAAATCCAGCATGAACGATGACGTAATCGGATTTGTTTGCTTCCGGTACGGCTTCAAGGCAGACATCGAGATTTACTCCATCGAAGTCTACTTTGCCCATTCTGGTTTGGTCAACATGGAAAATTTCAATAATCTTTCCTGGAATTCCTAAGCACATATTTACCTCATTTTCTATCTGCAACTCTAAGAATAGCAGCCTGACCTAACGAAATACCGCCATCATTGGTTGGAATCTGATGATGATGCAAAACGGAGAATTTGGCGGATTCTAAAAGTTGAATTCCCGTTTCCAATAGATATTTATTTTGCCATACTCCACCGGATAAAACAACAGTGTTAATATTATCTTGTTCACGTATCAAATTTGCTAATGATAAAACAATGTGCGCAATACTATTGTGGAACCTGGCTGAAATGGTTGCCACAGATTCGTCCTTTTGAATATCTGCGATGATTTTAGTGATCAGTGGTTTAATTCTAATAATGTTTTCCAATAGATCAATTTCGTAAAAATCGGTGATCCTGGAATCCAACATTTGTTCTAATTCAATTGCAGCCTGTGCCTCATATGTTATCGACTGCCGGATGCCCAGCAGGCTGGCTACCGCATCAAACAAGCGGCCCATGCTTGTAGTAAGCGGGACATTAATTCCTTGTTCTAATTGTTTAGTCAAGATATTGATCTCAGTCTGGGGGGTTGTGCTTACGGTTGGGATGTGCCTTCCAAGGTTAATGTTGTTCTGAATCATATATGCAAGGGCGATGCGGTTAGGATTCAGAATCGCTTTATCTCCACCGGGGAGCGGCATTTCTTCTAAATGGTATCTACGCTGATAGGATTTGGCATTACCAACCAGCACCTCTCCTCCCCAGATATTCCCATCATCGCCATAACCGGTTCCATCAAAAATAAACCCAATGGCTGGAGCGTCGCTGAAGCAGCCATTGTCAGCAAGGCAGGCAGCCAGATGGGCATGATGATGCTGGGCAGACATGATAGAAATGTCGTTTTCTATGGCATAGGTATGGGCAAATTTTGTAGAGAGATATTCGGGATGTAGATCGCAGATTATTCTTTGTGGATCGATATTAAATAAGTTGCAATAATGCTCAATCCCATTCGAGAATGCTTGATAGGTCTCAAAATTCTGAAGGTCTCCAATGTGGTGACTGATAAATGCGTATTCATTTTTTGTGAGGCAGAAAGTGTTCTTGAGTTCGGCTCCCACAGCTAAATCCATTGTGTCGGCTTTCGGAATGGAAATGGCACGTGGCGCGTAACCGCGAGACCGACGGAAAAAGTATGGTTGATTATTAACCAGGGTGGTGACACTATCATCAATCCGAAGATTTATATCACGATCATGAAGCAGGTAGCCATCTGCAATTTTTCCTAAACGCTGTTTGCTTTCAGCGTTCTGGTACGCTATGGGCTCTTCAGAAATATTTCCACTGGTCATAACGAAAATTTTCGGGAATTCCTCTGCAGGTTCTAAAAGAAGGTAATGTAGCGGCGTATAGGGCAGCATGATCCCGACGGTATGTCTGCCAGGGGCGATGTTCGATGAAAGACCGCTGTCAATTTTTTGGTTAACAATCACAATCGGCTTTTCTTTTGCTTCCAAAAGTTCAACTTCGGGTGCGCTGATATGACAATAATCTATGAGTTCATTCTGGCTGAATGCCATGACAGCAAATGGTTTTTGTGAACGTCTTTTACGTGTTCTAAGTTGCATCACTGCATCATCATTGGCGGCATCGCATGCCAAATGAAATCCGCCCAATCCTTTTATCGCTAAGATTCCGCCATTCTTAAGCAGATTTCTTGCTTTTATCAAACCATCCTCATGAAAGGTTTTTGAACCATCTTCGGTTTCAAACCAAATGGAAGGGCCGCATTTTGAGCATGCGATTGGTTGAGCATGAAATCGCCGGTTGGATGGGTCATTGTATTCATGTTCACAGATTGTGCATATCGGATAGGATGCCATTGTTGTCAGGGGGCGGTCATAGGGAATATCTTTGATGATCGTAAGCCGGGGTCCACAATTTGTGCAATTAATGAATGGGTAACGAAAACGAAAGTTTTGAGGATCAAAAAGTTCCTGTCTGCAATCTTCGCATATTGAGATATCGGGAGAGATAGGTATGAACTCGCCGGGAATTACCTTACTCTCCAGGATTATAAAATCCTCGAACGGTCTTTTTGGAAGCGATGACCAATCAAAATGGTCAATTTTTGAAAGTGGGGGTGGCTGGGTCTTGATCTGCGTTTGAAAGGCATCGAGGTCTTTATCGCTTCCGGATGCAACAATCTCCACACCGGCGGACGAATTTCTCACTGAACCAGCAATATTATTTTCTTTTGCTGCTGCGTACACAAATGGTCGAAATCCCACCCCCTGAACAATACCTTTTATAGTGATAGACCTGGTTGAAAAATTTGCCATCAACAACCCAGAATATCTTTAAGGATCCATGCGGTCCACGCTGAAAATCCTTCACCAGTCTTACATGAGAGTTCAAATATACGAACTCCGGGATTAAGCGCATTTATCCCATCTTTGAAATAATCCCTATTGAATTCAATGTATGGTAATAAGTCTATTTTGTTGAGGACGAGAGCATCCAAGCCGCGGTAAATATTTGGGTATTTATAAGGCTTATCATCACCCTCAGGAATACTAGCAACCACAATATTTTTATGTTCTCCTAACCGGAAAGAGGCGGGGCAAACTAGATTTCCTACATTCTCGATGATAAGCAGTTCAATTTCGTGCAGATTTAGGGTTTCCAGACCCGTTTTAACCATACTCGCATCCAGATGACATTCCCCACCGGTGTTAATTTGGACTACTGGAATATTCAGTTTGCTGACTTTATCCGAATCAATTGTGACAGGAGCTGTATCCCCTTCAATAACACCTATCTTGATCTGTGAGGCAAGCGATTCAATAGTCCTCAAAATTAGACTCGTCTTTCCAGAACCCGGTGAAGCCATAATATTGATTGCGTGAATTCCTAAAGTATCCAATTGCGCACGGTTTCGAGTAGCAAGATCATCATTAACACTTAGAATTTTTTGCACTACCGGGACCGTATGTTTTTTATTACTCATCCTCTACCTTTTCAATTTCTATACTTTCAAGCATGAACTCATCTCCTTGAATTGTGGCTAGATCCATGCTATTACAATTTGGACATGGCATCAATTCCGCATCGATTTCAAATTGAGTGTGACACGCATTGCATTCAAATTTTGCTGATATCCGCATGAAATTCAAAACTGAGCCTTCGCAAAGCGAATTCTCCGATATGATATCCCAATAAAATTGGATACTGTCATCAACAATCCCAGAAAGTTTTCCGATTTTTATATTTAGGATTGTTATTTTCGTTGCGTCTTGTTTTTCAGCGTATTCACAAGCCGTATTAAGCAGTGACTCTGTGACTGATAGTTCGTGCATGTGCAAATTATACTATTAAGATAAATAATACTATAATAATCATAATTATTCTAAAAAATGAGACTGTAATAACTCAATTGCTTGATCTACAAGCAGCGAAGTTTTCTTGGACAGGGACCGATCAAATCCAAAATGATAACCGCGAATGGATAATAACCACGCTTCTGGCGAATCGCCAACCAGTTCCCGGGCAACTGCCAGACAGGATGAGGGGGAAAAATGGTGGGTAAAAGGGGAATATTTAAAGTCCGGCGCTAGAGACTGCAACTTCAATTCTTCTTCAATTTCTGCGGTATGCGCATCAATGAATATTACCCGATCATATTGCGCTATTGTCTCTGAATATTCAGGCAGGAGTTGAAAGTTGAATAAAACATCCGTACGTCGATCCAACGCAACAACATCGGCGGAAAAGATTTCCTCATCATCAATATTTGCATTTTGAAAGAGATGACTGAAGATATGAAAGGCGGCTCCATCATCACCGCGATCTGGATTTCCATATCCGAATAATAGCGTTCTATTGTTACTCATTTTATTTACTCAACATAAAAGATGCCGTCACTTTGCTGACGGCATCATTATATTCGATTAATTCAATTAGTTAATCCCGCTGCAATTTTTTGATGTGGTTTCCCTGACTATCCCAAATATCGATGATCATTGGCATTTGCCCAACAGCGTGTGTTGAACAAGATAAACAGGGATCATGGGCGCGAATCGCCGCTTCCACACGATTCAATAAACCTTCATGCACTTCCGGGCCTTTGATATAAGTCTTAGCAACAGAATCAACTGCTTCGCTCATTGCCCAGTTATTATGGCCGGTGGAAACAATCAAGTTTACTTTCTCAACCTGGCCATTTTCTTTCACTTGATAGTGATGCAAGAGCGTTCCGCGTGGCGCTTCAACTACACCAACGCCCTCACCTTTGAATTCTTGTTTTGTGTTCAAAATGTCTTTCCCGAGAATATCGGGGTCATCTAAAAGAATCTTAACCCTTTCAATGGCGAAAAGTGTCTCAATCAACCGTGCATAGTGATAATGCAATGTGTTTTCGATCGGTTTTCCATCATTCAATGCCCGGTATACCGCAAACTCTTCATTTGCAAGAGGAGTATCGATATGGTCAACGGCATTCAGTCGGCCCAAGGGGCCAACACGATATACGCCATCAGGATAGCCCATTTTTTTATAGTATGGGAATTTCAGATAAGACCAATCTTCGACATGTTCAGCGATATGGTCCAGGTAATCATTTGAGTCAAATTTCTCTAATTGTTTACCGTTCTGACCGACCAAGCGAATATCTCCCTGATACAGTTCAAGACCATTATCCGGAGTTACCAAACTCATATAGCCGGTTTTGAACACTGCAAATTTATCAACATCTTCTTTATTCTTCTCTGCCCAATTCTTGAAAATTGCGAGTCCTGCCTGCGTAATGGCAATCATCTCGTCAACATCCTGTAATATTTCATCTCGGGATTGACTTGAGAGCGCTTTATTCACACCACCGGGTACAGCAAAAGTGGGGTGAATTCTTCGATCACCGACTTTGGCGATAATTTGCTGGCCATATTTTCTCAACGCAACAGCTTTTAAGGCAAGGTTCGCATCTGCCTGTATCAGGCCGACAACATTTCTGGTCGCTGGATCTGCATCAAACCCAAGGATGAGATCCGGACCGGCTAATTCAAAGAAATGCATACCGTGGCTTTGAATGATCTGCCCCATATGCATCAGATCTCGCAGAAGGGACGCTGTGTGCGGCGGGGGGGAGCCCATGACAATATCTCCGGTTTTTGCTGATGCCAGGTGATGGCTGACAGGACAGATCCCGCAGATACGAGGCGTTATGGAGGGCATTTCAAAAATCATTCGTCCTTCACAGAATTTCTCGAAACCACGAAATTCATTTACGTGAAAGTAGGCGTGATCAACCTGTCCATCTTCATTCATATTGATTGTCACCTTTGCATGACCTTCAATTCTGGTGACTGGTTCGATTGTTATTTTTTGGGCAACCATAATTACCTCTCTTAGTTCCACATTAAGTTATTATCTTCAAGTTTCGGGATTCTTCCCTGCGCTAATTCTGATAGTGCGTAGAAGATGATATCCGCATTAGGCGGGCAGCCTGGAATGAACACATCCACTTTCACAACCTCATGAACCGGCCGTACGATGGTCATTTTTGCCAGTTCTGGACTGGAGGGAATCTGCCCACTATCATCGGTGCTGGGCGTATCTACATAAGCACGATTAAGTGCGTCTTCAATCGTAAAAAAGTTTCGCATTGCAGGAACACCACCAAAAACCGCACAATCGCCAAGCGAAACAAGTATCTGGCATCTTTCCCGCATTCTCTTTGCCACTTCTTCATTATAAGTGTTTGTTATACCACCTTCGAGTATACCGACTGTTACCCCTTCTTTATCGGGTGCTTTTAAGTCTGTTATCGGTGTTGCACGCAAATCTACAAGCTCAACGAGCTTTACAATACGCTCATCAATGTCCAAAAAGGACATATGGCACCCGGCGCATCCCCCGAGCCAATCACTTGCTACAGTTGGTTTTGCCATTATTATTCTCCTTTAACTACGCGATTTTCACCGGGGAAGCAAAGGATTTTAATTCCTTTTCCCAGGAAATTGTTGATTTTTTACCTAGCATTTCAGCGAGTTTTTCAATGGATTCTTCATTAGAGAAAATGCCTTCTGGTGCATCTAATGCTGATTTTTGTTCGAGAATGCGACCGTCAATATTCACTAAATGTCCGTTTTGTTCTAACCAATTTTGCACGGGAAATACAATATCCGCGCTTGCAGTAAGCGGTGAGATGTACGCGCTGAAAACAATTTTGCTCTTCGCTTTTTCAAATTTTTGTTGTGTGCATTGGGATAACTCTTCATCTGCCAGGAGCATGACCATCAGATCACCCTTCATATCACCAGAAGCACTGAACCCAAGCCCGGCTGCACCAAGGCTATTGATATTACCTTTGGTGGACACCATCATTGCATCCATATTTTTAGATAGAGCCACAGCAGCACTGACCACTTTTTGACTACCACTGATATCATTTCTCGTTCCAAAAATAATGACTGGTTTTTCAGCGGTGTTTAGCGCATTCACCGCATAAACAAGTGAATCGGTATCCAGATCGTATTCCTTTGCGATCTCGGATGTTTCTGTGTCGCCTTTTACCAATTTTCCTAGATCAGATAAGAAGTCGGCAAGTGATTTATTATTCACAGGCAATGTGCATGTAGCAAACTTATCGAATCCTGAATCACTTTCTGTGATTTGGATCAGCTCCGCGCCAGCTGGAATTTGCCGTTTGGCAAAGAAGCTAAGTACTTGATGGTCTTTGGTGATATCCTCACCAAAAACCAGGAAACAATCCGCATCGCGTAAACCATCGATCTTTCCTTCAAATGGTTTGCTTTCATTCGATGCTTTTTCGTAAATCGCAGAAACTGCCTGACAGTCTTCGGTTGTGAGTACAGCTTTTGCATCAAATGCCTGGCAAACCGTCTTGAATTTTGCAAGGGTTTCCATTGATAAACGGGTAGAAACTACACCAGAGAAGTTCCCTTGATTTGATGTGATTAATTCGCCAGCTGTTTCCAGCGCTTCATCAAAGGTTGCGGCCTTTAACTTCCCATCTTTTTTGATTAGCGGTGTAAGAATGCGCTCGCGATCTTCAACCATGGGATGGAAACGTCCAACATCACATAACAATCCGTTGCTTACTTCATCATCCCAGTTACCCTCAATACGCACGAGACGGTTGTCGCGTGTTAATACATCAATACCACAGCCAATACTGCAGCCCATGCAGGTAGTTTTGGTTGATTCAACCTCTGTCTCCTTACCCTGGTAAGCGCTCCAACGATCGATCAATGAGCCGGTTGGGCAAACCTGCACACAGGTTCCGCAGCCAATACAAGAGCTTTCTCCAAGCGGAAGCCCAAGATCTGCGACCAGCGTACTATCAGCGCCTCTTTCCTCAAATCCCAATGTGAAATTACCAACGAGTTCACCGCAAGCGCGTACGCACCGGCGGCAAAGGATGCAGCGGTTATTTTCTAGGATAATGAACGGATGAGATGCGTCAATGGGATAAGACTGCCAATTTGGTTGAATTGGCCAGTGTGTCATGCCTTCATCGTACGCGGAGTTTTGCAACTCGCAGTCGCCACCACTCACCTGGCAATATGGGCAGAAATGATTCCGCTCACTAAAGATCATCGATAACACGAATTTTCTTGCCGCGTGTATTTTTTCGGTATCTGTACGAACAACCATGTCTTCTGCCACCGGTAAGGTACAAGAAGGCTGTAATGTGCGCGCTCCTTCTATTTCCACCAGACACATACGACAACCACCATAGGGCGTCAATTCAGGGTGGTCACATAAGGTGGGGATGTCAATTTCCAGCTGCCGGGCAGCGTTTAGCACTGTTGTCCCATTCTCTACTTCAATTGTTTGTCCATCTATAGTTAATTTAACCATCTTCTCTTTCTCCAATTTATTTCATAGCAGGCATGATGCCGCTCATAGCACACACACCAGCAGGGCATGCTTCGTTATTTATATGGGCTTCTACTTCATCCTTGAAATGATCAATGATATTCCGCAGGGGTGATCCAGCTGTTTGTCCCAGACCGCAATTCGACATTTCGTAAAGCCACTTACTGATTTCTTCCAGATCGTTCAAATCCTTTGGAGTGCCGAGTCCTTCAGAAATTTTTATTAAGATCTGAAAGGCGCGTTGATTGCCGATCCGACATGGATTGCATTTGCCGCAGCTTTCAAATCGGAAAAAGTTCATGAGCACTTTGGCCAGATCAACAACACATGTCTCTTCGCTGCAAATCAAAAGGGCACCCGAACCCATGGCAACACCGGCATCTGCGAATGAATCGTAATCCATTGGGACATCCTGAAGCTCTGCCGGAATAATCGATCCGCTTGATCCACCGGTTTGAGCAAGTTTTAACTTTGCGCCGTTCTTCATCCCTTTGGCGTAGATTGATATCACTTCGCGCAGCGTAATGCCCATGGGGACCTCAATCAAGCCGGTCACGTTTACATTTCCGAGAATCGTATACACTTTGGTTCCGGCGCTCGAAGCCGATCCGAATGATTTGAACCAATCACTTCCATTTCTGATAATCGGAGCAACATTGGCAAGAGTTTCAACGTTATTGACGAGGGACGGTTTATCCCACAACCCATTCGTTGTTGGATAGGGTGGACGAGGTCTTGGTTCACCGCGTTTTCCCTCGATGGATTCAATCAATGCAGTCTCTTCGCCGCAAATGTAGGCACCGGCGCCTGCATGAATATGCAGATCAAAGCTGAAATCTGTGCCAAAAATGTTTTCACCGAGGAAACCCATTTCTTTTGCTTGTTGTATGGCGTTTATTAAGCGGGTTTGTGCCAGGTTATATTCGCCACGAATATAGATATATCCTTCATTGGCACCAACAGCATATGCAGCAATGACCATCGATTCGATGATGCTGTGCGGGTCGCCTTCTAATATCAATCGGTCTTTGAATGTTCCTGGCTCGCTTTCATCGGCATTGCAGATCACATATTTCTTATCACCTTTTGCTGATGCCACAAAGTTCCATTTTGAGCCAGTTGGAAACCCAGCACCGCCTCGGCCTCGCAGATTACTTTCTTTGATTTCTGTGATCACTTCCTGCGGGGTCATTTCGAGCAGCACTTTGCCAAGGGCTGTGTATCCATCATGAATTATGTATTCTTCAATTGAGTCTGGATCAATCTCACCAGCTCGTTCAAGCACAATCCTTTGTTCTGCTGGCAGGGTGCCTTCTCGCGCTGAAATCCATGAAATCGGTCCTGTTAATTGTTTTGTTGGCGCCATGAGATCTGCGGCAACGCGCCCCTTATATAGATGTTCTTCCACCAGATGACGCACATCATTGGGTTTTACAGGTCCGTAAATCACAGCCTCGGGATATACAATCACAAATGGTGCGATATCTTCTCTGTTGATATCCGAAACCATTGATAGGGAAATTTCATCGGCCAGTTTGAAGGCCTGCAATTCTTTCACAAATTGTTCGTATATTTTTAATGCCCCCTTTTTCTGGCTTTTTGGATCATTTGAGATCAGAACCATTGAACGTTTCGTTTTCATCATCAATTCCTCTCATTCATATTTCGCCAAAATATCGGGGATTTGTTCGGGAGTCAGATTGCCGTATATATCCTCATCAACCATCATGACTGGTGCAACGGCACAAACCCCCAGACAACTGGTTGTGATGAAAGTCCATTTATCATCTTTCGTTGTTTCACCGGGGGATATACCCAAATTTTCTTTCAGCGTATTAAAAACTTCTCGTCCGCCGGAAACATGGCACGGAGCACTTTCGCACATCTTTATGACATGTCGGCCTGTCTGCTTCGTGAAAAACATATGGTAGAAACTTGCAACAGAATTTATGTGGCTCTGGGGAATATTTAATCGGGAGCTTATGTGTGCCATGACAACTTTGGGTATATAACCCAGATCCTGGTTGACTTTCATCAGAATTGGAATCAATTCTTCCTTTTTGGCATGGTACATATCTACCGCTTTATCCGCGGTTTTGATTAAGTCCCGATCATTTTTTACTTCTACGCTCATGCTACTTCCTCCTTCGTGTTGTTATTATTTGATCGAGATTGTTGTTCATATTATCTTCTACCCTTAAGTAACAAGAACTGCTTCATAGTTACAAACTTGTTTGCAGATACCGCACCGAATACAAATATCCGGATCAATCACATGCGTCTCTTTGCGTTCTCCAGATATCGCTTCAACCGGGCAGTTTCTTGCACAAAGTGTGCAACCAACGCATTTTTCCGGATCGATCTCATAATTGATCAACGCACGGCATACCTTTGCAGGGCATTCTTTGTTGTAAATATGGGCTTCGTATTCATCTCTGAAGAAGCGCAAAGTGCTGACAACAGGATTCGGCGCTCCTTTGCCAAGGCCGCAAAGACTATCCTCTCTGATTTCCATGCACAGGTTCTCTAGTAATTCAATATCGCCGTCTTTACCTTCTCCGTTGCAAATGCGCGTGAGAATTTCCAGCATCCGTTTTGTACCAACACGGCATGGCACACATTTTCCACAACTTTCATCCTGAATAAATTCCAGGAAAAAACGGGCAATGTCAACCATGCAGGTTTCATCATCCATCACCACCATGCCGCCGGATCCCATGATTGAACCAGCTTCTGTCAATTTTTCATAATCCACTGGAAGATCAAGATATTGCTCAGGCAAGCACCCACCCATGGGACCGCCGGTCTGAATAGCTTTATATTTTCGCCCGTTTTTGATCCCACCACCGATATCGAAAATGATCTCTCGCAATGTGATCCCAAAGGGTACTTCAATCAACCCCGTTTTGTTAACATCTCCTGCCAGGGCAAAGGTCTTGGTCCCCTTGCTTTTCTCGGTGCCCATACCTGCGAACCACTCCGGGCCGCGAAGTATGATCTGGGGGATGTTTGCGTAGGATTCAACATTATTTATGTTGGTGGGTTTCCCGAATAAGCCACTTACCGCTGGGAAAGGCGGGCGGGGGCGCGGTTCTCCGCGTCTCCCCTCAATGGAAGCGATCAGAGCTGTTTCCTCACCACAAACAAAAGCACCTGCCCCCTGTCTCACCTCCAGGTCGAATGAAAACTCTGAGCCGAATATTTTTTCTCCAATTAATCCATAATTCTTCGCTTGGTTGATGGCAATTTTTACGGTCTTAACAGCAATTGGGTATTCGGCTCGACAGTAGATATAACCCTGCGATGCGCCAATAGCATATGCCGCAATTATCATTCCTTCAACCACGGAATGTGGATCACCTTCAAGCACGGCGCGGTTCATGAAAGCGCCCGGATCTCCTTCATCTGCGTTACAAACCACATATTTTTGATCTCCAATGGCATCGTGTGTGAACCCCCACTTAACACCTGTTGGGAAGCCGGCCCCACCGCGGCCACGCAACCCTGAATCTTTGACAATTTGGATCACTTCATCTGGATTGCTATCGGTCAGCACTTGCGCCAGTGCCTGATAACCATCTTCCGCGATGTATTCCTCAATATTTTCAGGATCGATTTTGCCGCAATTTCTGAGGACAACACGAACCTCTTTTGTGGTTGGTTCGCGTAATTCCTGTGCACCTTCCGGTATTTCTGGTGCAAACCATTTTGTAACTGGGCGACCTTTTAGGAATTGTTCTTCAACTAAGAAAGGAATGTTATTTTTTTCTAACTGGATGTAGTGATGTCCCTCAGGATAGACCATGATTTCTGGTCCCTGGGCGCACGCGCCAATGCGAGGCGTGTCGAGCACCTGAACCTCATCCTCCAGGCCCTGTTTTGTGATCTCCTTCTTGAGAAGATCCAAAATTTCCATTGATCCTTTTTCAAGGCATTCAGGATCATTGCAAACTAAGATATGTGATCGAAAATATGCCATTAAGATCCTTTAATCTATATCCATTGAAAAACTATATTTGAATCCTATGATCTTCGTAGACTTTTCCGCCAAGAACATGCGATTTCATAATTTTTGCTGCTATTTCAGGTGACACTTTGCCATAGGTTGTTTTCTCGTTCTCACTGGTTGCGACTTGCAGAATTGGTTCCTGCTCACAGATACCAATACAACCTGTTTGAGTAACGACAACATTCTTAACGGTGTTTTCTTCAATAAAGTCGAGAACTGCTTTCATTGTTTCTCGTGCCCCCGCGGCGATCCCGCAGGTACCCATCCCGACAATCACCTGGACACCTCCAGAATTTGCAGTCGCTTTTCGTTTTTCAATCGCCTGCTCACGAATTTTTTTCAAGTCATCTAAACTTTTGATTGCATTCATCTTTTCTCCTAATTGCATTTATTCAGTGATACGAATATTTCCTATGCCTGTTCTTATTTGTTCTCTTATATAATTAATTACACCTGGCTCTGACAGCGGTATATTTCCAAGAATTGATTTAATGTCTTTGCTATCGATTTCAAATTGGTCATTGCCAGTTTTGTAAATAAATAGCCAATCAATTTCTGGATATCCGATCATTAATTGTGTTAATGTATCTTCGATATTGCCCAGCGGCATTCGGTCAATATGGCTGTGTTGAAATTCAACATGAATGCTGGTTCCTTTACCTTTTGCAGAAGTGATCTTTAGGAAACCGTCACACGCTTCAGCAGCGGCTTTGAAGAAAGGGATACCAAGCCCAACTCTTCTTGTCTTTCTTGTCGTAACGAAAGGATCACTGATGACAGCCGCTGTCTTGCCATCCATACCACAGCCATTATCCGAAACCTTTATTGTTAATCTATCTTTTTTAATGTTCTCGACAATATTGATAGAAATTCTGTCAGCACCAGCGGTTATGCCGTTTTCTGCAATATCCAGTATGTGCAGAGAGATTTCTTTCAAATTAGTCCTTTTTATCTATTTTTCTGATCAATTGGGCGATCTTACTTGGTTTAACGCGCCCGTGGATGACTTCATCCACAACTACAACGGGCGCCTGGCTGCAGGCACCAACACAACGCGTCTCTTCCATTGTAATGTTACCGTCTTCTGTGGTGTCTCCCAGTGAAATCCCGATTAATTGCTTTGCCTTATCGACTAATTGTGATGATCCGCCGACATAACAGGCTGTACCAGTGCAGAATTTGATGGTATGTTTGCCGCGTGGTTTTGTGGTATAGAATGAATAAAAGGAAATTACGCCATGGATCTTACTAACGGGAATTTTTATATAATTGGCAATAAAATCCTGAATTTGTGGTGATACAAAACCTATCTTTGATTGCACTTCATTGAGGATGACCATCAAGCTGCCAGGTTTATTCTTATTCTTTTCAAGAATTGTGACAACTTGTTGTGCTAATTCCCTGTTTGCAATTGGGTCTACTGCGTAAGTTGTGTTGTTTTTCTGTTCCATTTTGTAACCATTACTTCAGTTTTATCCAAACTCGTTGATTTTATCATGTAAATA